>JABLTH010064851.1_pt1 | contig 29542 bp, 26 predicted proteins | sample 7875711 | NCBI WGS metagenome assembly JABLTH01 (sample SAMN14941262, study PRJNA633318) | bioreactor metagenome | isolation source: bioreactor | place: China | collected 2019-03-05 | reverse complement strand
GTCAGTGTCATGGCGGGCCTCAACGGCGTGCGTGGTCGGCGCGGCCGAGGATCAGGCTGCAATTCGTGCCGCCGAAGCCGAACGAATTGGAGAGGACGGCGCGCACGCGCGCATCGCGGCTCGCGAGCACGTAGTCGGCGACGAGTGTCGGGTCGGGTTGCGTCGTGTTGACGCCGGCCGGCACGAACTGTTCGCGCAGCGCGAGCGCTGCGACGACCGCCTCGAGCGCGCCCGCCGCGCCGAGCGTATGGCCGGTCGCGCCCTTCGTCGAGCTGTACGGCGTGCCGGCGAACAGCGCGCCGATCGCGCGGCTTTCGGCCGCGTCGTTGCTCGGCGTCGCGGTGCCGTGCAGGTTCACGTAGTCGATGTCGTTCGCGCCGAGGCCGGCGGACGCAAGCGCCTGCTCGATGGCGACGCGCGCGCCGAGCCCGTCCGGATGCGGCGACGACATGTGATGCGCGTCGCTCGATTCGCCGATGCCGAGCAGCAGGATCGCATCGGCGTCGAGCGGGGCGGGCGGGTCGGGCACGCGTTCGACGAGCGCGAACGCGGCGGCCTCGCCGATCGAGATGCCGTCGCGCGCGACGTCGAACGGACGGCACGGCCGGCGCGACAGCAGTTCGAGCGAATTGAAGCCGTACAGCGTCGTCAGGCACAGCGAATCGACGCCGCCGACGACGGCCGCATCGATCAATCCCGCCTCGATCATGCGGCGCGCGGAGCCGAACACTTTCGCGCCGGACGAGCAGGCGGACGAGATCGCCATCGCCGGCCCGCGCAGCGCGAAAAACGCGCGCACGAACGCGGCCGGCGAATACGGGTTGTGCGTGTGCGCGTAGCGGAAGTCGGCGGGCAGTGCGCCGCTCGCCGGGTCGCGGCGCTGGTATGCGTGTTCGGTCTCGAGGATGCCGGCCGTGCTCGTGCCGACGAACACGCCGACGCGCGCCGCGCCATGGCGTGCGACGGCCGCCGCGACGCATGCGTCGAAGCCGTCCTGCATGAGGCCGAGCTGCGCGAGGCGGTTGTTGCGGCAGTCGAAGTCGGCGAGGTCGGCGCGCACGGGCTGCGCGTCGACGCCGTCCACCGCGCCGATCCACGTGTCGAGATCCGCACGCTCGAAGTCGCAAGGCGTGAGCCCGCCGCGCGCGTGGCGCAGTGCATCGAGGGTCGCGTCGAGGCCGCGGCCGATGCAGCTGGTGGCGGTGAAGTGCGAGAGCAGGAGAGGTTTCACGAGGGTCGCATCCGGTGGCCGGAACGGGCGCCGCAGCAGGGCTGGCAGGCGCGCCGCTCGAGGTCAGATTTTATCAAACGGGGGGGCCGAACCGGCCGGCTCGCGCGGCCCGGCCGGCGGTTCGGGCGCGAGCGCCGCGCGCAGCGTGACCCAGTGCAGCTGCGCGTCGGCGGCCGCGCGCAGCACCGCCTGCAGCACGTCGAGCACGACCGGTTCGCCGCGCGCGTCGCGCGCCGCGTGGCCGTCGTGTACGAGCAGGATGTCGCGCGGCGCGAGACCGTGCAGCAGGCGGCGCGTGACGGTCGCGGCATCGTGCGCGCGCGTGTCGAAACCGCGCCGCGTCCAGCTCGCCAGCTGCAGGCCGAGCTCGCACAGCACCGGTTCGAGGAACGGATTGCGCAGGCCGGCCGGCGCGCGGAAGAACAGCGGGCGCGTACCGGCGATCTCGGTCAGCGTCCGTTGCGCGGCCGCGATCTCGCGCCGCAGTGCGGCGGGCCCCGACAGCGAGAACGTATGCCGGTGCCGCTGGCTGTGGTTCTCGATCGCGTGGCCGCGCGCGACGATCGCCTCGATCCAGCGCGGATGACGGCGCGCGAGATCGCCGATGCAGAAGAACGTCGCGCGCGCGTCGTAACGGTCGAGCAGGTCGAGCACGCGCGGCGTGACGTCGGGGTCCGGGCCGTCGTCGATCGTCAGTGCGATGCGGCGGCCGGCGCCGGGCGGCAGGCGCGTCCAGTTCGGCCCGAGCAGTGCGCTGCGCGGCCACAGGCCGGCGGCGGTCAGCGCGAGATGCGACGCGACCACGCCGCCGACCGCCCACGGCCACACGGCCGGCTGCGCGACGACGGCGGCTGCCGCGCCCGCGTGCAGCGCGGCGGTGCCCGCGATCAGCGGCGTGGGCTGCCAGCGGCGCGCATCGCCGGGCTGCCGGTGCGGAACGGACGACGGTGCATTCATGCGCGGCTTCCTTGATGGCGATGGCCGGCTGCGGCCGCGCGCGGCGCGAGGATCGCCGCGAACGCGAGCGCGAGCATCGCACCCGGGCCGACGGTCAGCCCGAAGGTCTCGAGCAGCGGCACGCGCGACAGTGCCAGCAGCCCGAAGCCGGCGACCGTCGCGAGGTTCGCGATCAGCAGCGACACGAGCGTGTGGGGCGTGACGGGCTGCGCGTCGTCGCGCTTGCAGAAGAACAGCGCGTAGTTCGAGCCGACCGCGACGATCAGCAGCATCCCGACGAGGTGCAGGATCGTCAGCGGCACGCCGGCGAGCGCGAAGCCGGCCGTCACGACCAGCACGGCGGCGACGAGCGGGGCGAGGGCGCGCACGACGCGGCGCGGCGAGCGCAGGGCGATCAGCAGCAGCACGGCGATCGCGGCAAAACCCGCGAGCGACAGCCGGATGTCCTCGTGCACGTAGTTCACGTACAGGCGATCGGCTTCGGCCTTCATGTCGACGAACAGCGCATCGGGCACGCCCGCGCGCGCGACGGCCGCGCGGATCGGTGTCGCATCGAGGCTCGATGCCGGTTGCGCGGTGCGGGCGGCGTCCGGCGCGCGCAACGGCAGCATCGCGCTCCAGCGGCCGTCGCGTTCGGTCAGCAGCGCATCGACGGCGAGTGCCATCGACGTGCCGCGCAGGTCCGCGCGCGTCAGCAGCCGTGCATGGCGCGCGGCTTCGACGTCGGCGATGAACGGTGCGAACAGGTCGGGCCTGACCGCGATCGGCTGGTTCGCGACGGCGTCGCGCATCCGCGCGGCGAGCACCTCGGCATCCGGCAGGCTCGCGAGGCGCGCGCGCTGCGCGGCGTCGCTCGGCAGGAAGCGCGCGGGGGTTTCGAAACCCGCGAGCGCGCCCCGGTCGACGAGCGGCTGCAACTGCGCGGCGACCCGTTCCGCGCGTTCGAGCGCGGCCTGTTCGGTCGGCGCGGCAATCACGACGAGGTAGCGCACGTCGGGCGCGCCGACATCGGCGCGCAGCCGTGCGTCGAGTGCCTGCGCTTGCGCGGGCACGGGGCTCAGCGCGGCGAGTTCGCGGCTCCACAGGCCGTCGCGATGCAGCACGAGCGTCGCGCCCGCGGCGATCACCAGCACGGCGAGCGGCCAGCGCAACCGCGGCGCGGCGTCGGCCGCGCGCGCGAGCACGGCGCCGATGCGCGACACGTCGCGGATCGCGACATGCTCGCCGCGCAGGTGCGGCAGCACGAAGCGCGTGACGAGCGCGGCCGCGGTCAGCCCGACGATCGAATACAGCCCGAGCTGCACGAGGCCGGGGAACCCGGAGAACAGCATCGACGCGAAACCGCACACGGACGTCAGCACGCCGAGCCGGATCGTCGGCCAGTACGCGGCGACCCACGCGCGTGTCGCGTCGGCCGGGCGCGCCGCGCCGCGTGTGCCGGCCTGCGCCGATTGCACGAACAGGTAGATCGAATAGTCGACGGCTTCGCCGATCAGCGTCGTACCGAAACCGAGCGTCAACCCGTGGACCGTGCCGAACGCGACGCTGACCGCCGCGATTCCCGCCGCGACGCCCGTCAGCACCGGCAGCAAGCCGAGCGCGAGCGTGCGCGGCGAACGGTACAGCGTCAGCAGCAACGCGACGATCAGCACGACGCTCGCCGTCGACAGCCGTTCGACGTCGTGCCGGATCGTGTCGCGCGTGTCGACCGAGAACACGCCGGGGCCCGTCATCGCGAGCGTGGCGGCGGCGTTCGGCACGGCTTGCTGCGCGGCGGCGAACGCGCGGCGCATCGCGTCGATCGCACGGGCCTGGGCATCGGTATCGGAACCGGCGGCGGCCGTCTGCACGACGAGTACTGCGCGGGTGCCGTCGCGCGACACCCACACGCCGTCGCGGCTCGCCGGTTGCGCCGCGCCGTCGAGCTGGTCGACGAGCGCGGCGACTTCGCCGGTCGGGTCGCGCGGCAGCATCGCCTTGGCCACGAGGCCGGCCGACGAGCTCAGCAGGTCGAGGCTGTCGCCGAGCGCCTGGTGCAGGCCGCCGGCGCTGAAGCGCTGCGGCGTGACGGCCGGGCTCAGCAGGTAGCGGTGATCGAAGATGAACTGCCGGTCGCGCGCGTCGTTCGAGGCTTCGCCGTTGTGCACGGCCGCGAACTGCGGGTCGGCGCGCAGCGTGCCGGCCACGCGCCGCGACAGCGCGGCGCGCGTGGCCGCATCGCCGCCGTCGATCGCGACGAGGATCAGCCGCGACACGATGCCGTCGCGCAACTGGTCGACGAGCACGCGCTGCCCGGCGCTCGGCGAACTCGGCAGGAACGCGGACAGGTCGGCCGTGAAGTGCGCGCGCCCGATCGCGACGCCGCACGCGACGAGCGCGAGCAGCCACACGAGCACCGCGCGCTGCCGCAGCGCGTGCACGCGGCGGGCGACCGGCGAAGACGGGGGCCGGGTGCGTTCGTCCATCAGTTCGGGTTCGCCGGAGCGGGTTGCAGGCGCATCACCGAACGGTCGCCGTCGGCCTGCCGGATCGCGACGCTGCGCAACAGGTCGCGCGTGCCGTCGAGCGTGATCGTGCTGACGACCTTCAGCATCCGCGAGTCGAGCGGCGTGAGCGTCAGCGTCCAGTCGTCGCCGCGCCCGGCGAGTGCGACCTTGTAGACCTGCTCGAGCGCGAAGCGGTTGCCGGCGAGCGTCGCGCGGATGCTGTCGATGAACGCGCCGAGTTCCGGATAGCGCGCGAGCGCGAGCGTGTACTTGCGGTTGTTGCGCTCGACGGTGAGCATGTCGCCGTCGACGACGAGGTGTTCGGGCTTCGGGCTCAGCGTGTGCTTCTCGAGATGGTCGGGCGCGACGAACACGAGTTCGCCGGACGATTCGACCGGCTGCGTCGCGATCGACAGGTACTTCGTCTCGGTGAACGTCGCACGCCCCGACTTGTGCTGCGCGAGCGTCGACATCAGCCGGTCGAGGGTCCACGCGGGCGCCGCGTCGGCCGCCCGCGCGGGCGCGGCGGCCAGCGCGATCGCGGCGGTGCTTGCGGCGATGGCGGCGGCCAGCGTGCGGACGGCGCGACGCAGGGCGGGCGTGAGCGTGGGCAGGCAGCGAACGGCGGTCATGCGTCGGAATCCCTCGTGGCGGACAGGCCGGCACCGGCGCACGCGGCGTCGCCGCGCGCGGCCGCGGTCGCGGCATCGCCGCCGTGCCAGAAGTCGAAATAGTTGAACCAGTTGTACGGTGCCGAGCGACAGTACCTGTCGAGCAGCGCGACGTAGCGCGCGAGTGCCGCGTCGACGGCCGCCGCGCGCGCATCGCGCCGCACGTCGGAGAAATCGGCGAGCGTCTCGAAGTGCACGTCGTAGCGGTTGCCGTCGCGATAGAGGCCCGTCATGAAGATCACCGGGCGCCGCAGCATCGCGGCCATGTAGAGCGGCCCGAGCGGGAACGCGGCCGGCGCGCCGAGCAGCGGCAGCCGCCGCAGCGATGCGGCCGCGTCGTCGAGCAGCGTGCGGTCGGCGAGCATGCCGACCATGCAGTTCGCGTCGAGGCGCTCGCGCACCTTCAGCATCGAGTCGACTTGCCCGAGCGGAATCACTTCCGGCTGCGCGGCGGGATTCACCGCGGCGAGCGTCGCGTTGATCTTGCGCGCGTTCTTCTCGTACATCGTCACGACGACGCGCAGGTCCGGGTGCGTGCGGCCGATCGCGCGCACGACCTCGAAGCTGCCGAGATGCGCGCCCATCAGGAACGCGCCGCGTCCGCCCGCGAGCGCTTCGTCTACCAGCGTCTCGCCGTGCAGCCGGATGTCGAACAGGTCGAAGCGCCCGTTCATCAGGTAGATGCGGTCGTGGATCGTCGCCGCGAACGTGAACACGTGCCGGTACACGTCGCGCCAGCGCGCGGGGCGGCCGAGCACGCGGCGCAGGTAGTCGCGCGATGCCGCGCACGCGACCGGCGAAAACAGCACGAAGTACGTCGCGATCAGGTGCAGCACGACGCGCGCGCGCGGCCGGCCGAAGCGCAGCGAGATCCACGTCATCGCGCGCAGCAAGCCCGCATTGCTGCGCTCCTGGCGTTCGGCCCACGTGGTGCGCTTCATGGCTGCGCACCATCCTGCTCGGCCGGCGGCGCGGACAGCACGCCGCTCGCGACGTCGCGCGCCCCGGCGCGCAGCGTGAAGCGGATCGCACCGCTGGCCGCGGCGTCGTACGCGAGATCGAGCGGCTCGCCGGGCGCGACCGGGCTCAGGAATTTCGCGGACCCGAGCCGCCACGCGTGCAGCGGGCGGTTCAGCGCGGTGCCGAGCGCATGGATCGCGTGATCGAGCAGCACGACGCCCGGCACGACCGGATGGCCGGGGAAGTGGCCGGGCAATGCCGGGTGATCGGCGGGGATCGTGAACCCGAGTGCGGGCGTGCCGGCCGGATCGGGCACGGGCACGGGCACGGGGCGCGCATGTTGCGCAACGAGTGCGGCGAGCACGTCGCGCGGCAGCTTGCCGGTTTCGTTGCGCGGCAGCGCATCGACGAACACGAGCGGGCGCGGCATGAACGCGGGATCGATCCGTTCGCGCAGCGCGCGCTGCAGGCCGGCTGCCGTGAGCGTCGGCGCAACGACGAGCGCGACGAGGCGCGTGACCGGCTCGAGGCGGGTGTCGTCGTGTGCCGCCGCGGCTTCGTCGGGCATGAAGAATACGCCGTCGAGTACCTGCGGAATCGCGTTGAGCTGATGGTTCAGGTACGCGAGCGACGTGCGCTTGCCGGCGATGTTGACGAGGTCGGCCTTGCGGCCGTGCAGCAGGAACCGGCCGTCGCCGAGCAGTTCGAGTGCATCGCCCATCGGCACGGGAGCCTCGACATGTCCGCCCGACACCCACACGGTCGGGCCGCTGTCGTCGTCGTCCGGTTCGGCGCGCGCGTCGAGACGGATGTCCGGGAACAGTTCCCATGCCGCGCCCTGCGACGTACGGCGGGTGGCGATCTGGCCGGTCTCGGTGCTGCCGTAGATCTCGACGAGCGGCGCGTCGAGCGCGGCCTCGGCTTCGCACGCGAGCTTTTCCGACAGCGGCGCGGTGGCCGACAGCACGAGCGCCGCGCGCGGCAGCGCATGGCCGGCCGCCAGCAGCGCACGCAGGTGGATCGGCGACGTGACGAGCACGCGCGGCTGAGGGATCGCGTCGAGTTCGTCGCGAATGTCGACCGGGTAGAACGGCTGGCGGTTGCTGAACGCGAGGCCGCCGATCAGCGCGAGCAGCACCGTCGACTCGAAGCCGTACATGTGCTGCGCGGGCACCGTGCCGATCAGCGTGGCCGCGCGGTCGTCGAGCAGCCCGAGGCGGTCGGCCGCCGCGCGCACGCAGCCGACCAGGAAGCCCCAGGTCTTGCGGTGTGGCACCGGCGCGCCGGTCGAGCCGGACGTGAACACGTAGGCCATGATCCGCGCCGCATCGATCTGCGGCACGGCGAACGGCGCGTCGTCCGCGAGCGCGCAGGGGGCGGCATCGGGGTACGCGAAGCGCGGCAGGTCGATCGTGCAGTCGGGCGCGTCGTGCAGGCAGAACGCGTCAGGTGCGAACGACGCGAGCTGGCGGACCATTTCCGGGGTATGCGTCGACGGCAGCAGGCTGACCTTGCCGGCAACGAGCGCGGCGCACAGGCTGACCGCGAAGCGGTAGCGGTCGCGGCACACGTTGAACACGTGCGCGCCGGCGGGCAGCGCGGCGGCCACGCGCGCGACGTCGGCGACGAACGTGCGCACGGTGACGGGCGCGCCGTCGCGCCAGGCGATCGTCTGGTCGGGCGACGAATGGAAAACCAGCGGGTGAGTCGGCATAAATCGGTCGAAACAGGAGCGAAGGCCGGCGCGGCCGCGTTGCGGCGCCGCGCCGGCCGTGAATTCATCGTGATGCCTGCGACGCGTGTGTCGTCGCGCGATACGCGCGCACCGCGTCGACCATGCGCGGCCGCGGTTCGTGCGGCAGGGCGAAGCGTCGGCACGCATGCTCGGCCGCGAACATCACGGCGACGAGCGGCAGCGACAGGTAGTTCGCGAACGTCGACCATGTGACGATCGGCGCGGTCGCGAACAGCAGCGTCGACACGGCGGCGATCGCGACGAAGAACAGCGTCCACGCGAGCGTGATCTGCCGCGTGTAGTGCGCGACGGCCGGCGTGATCGCGCCGTGGATCATCGTCGCGAAATGCGTGCACAGCGGCACCTTGCCGGCCGCGAGCGTGCGGCCGAACAGCAGCGCCATCGCGAGGTTGAAACTCGCGTGTTCCAGGTACAGGCCCCATTCGAAGTGCCGCGCGAGCGGCACGCGCGCGGCCCACAGCGCGGCGGCGGCAAGCAGCCATGCGGACACGAACCCGATGCGGTGCGGCGAGCGCAGCGCCGCGCCGAGCGCGAGCAGCAGCGGCGGCACGAGCGCCATCGCGAGGCCGAGGCCGTGCGCGCCGGGCGTCGCGGCCGCGTAGTGCGCACCGGCCTGGTATGCCGCGACGGCGCCGACCGCGGCGATGCCGCGTGCGACAGGCATCAGCCGGCTCATCGACGGCCTCCGCGCGCACGGCGCGAATACCCGTCACCGGCGGCCGGGCGGCGGCGGACGGACGGGCGAACCGGAACGGAGCGGAAGGACGGGCGCGGCATGACTGGCGACATCGGGCGGATCGTGGCCGGACGCGAGGGTCGGGCCGTCAAACATCATATGAAAGGCGGCCGGGACGGGTCCGGGCCGGTGGTCGGGCACGCTCATTTTAGGGCCGCGGCACCGCGTGTTCGGAGCGGGCGCGAACGGGTTTTGTAACCGATTGTATGGCGCCGGACGAACGGTTTCGCGGGGTCGGTCCATTTCCATCCAAAGCGGCTCAAGCATCTGCTGCATCCGGGGCCCGCAACGGGGCGCGGCGCCGGCTCGCCAGTCTGTAACCATTGGCGGTATACGGCCCGATACCCGTTCGTCTAGAATCCGCGTAACTTTTACAAACGATCCCCAAAAACGCAGGCGGGGAAGCCGGCAGACGCCGGAGGGACGGAGATACGCACGCGCCGGGCGTGCATGGCGAATGCCGTTTCCGGGCGCCTTCCGCTGCCACGGGCCGCCTGCCCGCACGCATGATGAACGCACTGGAACAAGAGCTCGCCACGCTGATCATCGGCGAACTGAATCTCGAAGACGTCCCGCTCGAAACAGTGACGGCCGACACCCCGCTGTACGGCGAGGGTTTCGGGCTCGACTCCATCGACATCCTGGAAATCGCGCTGCTGATTTCGAAGAAATACGGCTTCGAGCTGCGTTCGGACAATCCGGACAACCAGAAGATCTTCGCGACGCTCGGTGCACTGGCTGCGTACGTCGCCGCGCACCGCACGAAGTGACGGCGTCGCGCACGGGCGCGGCGCGCAGATGATGACGGCACGCGGCCGCGATCGGCAGACGATACGCGACCGCGTCGATCGAGGTGGAACGGGATGAACGGAGCAATTCGATGCGGGCGCTCGTGACGGGCGGCAGCGGCGCACTCGGGCAGGCGATCTGCACGGCGCTCGCGCAGGCCGGCCATGAAGTATGGGTGCATGCGAACCGCCATCTCGCGCAGGCGGAGGCGGTCGCGCAGCAGATCGTCGCGGCCGGCGGCCCCGCGCGTGCGATCGCGTTCGACGTGACCGACGCCGATGCGACGCTCGCCGCGCTGGCGCCGCTGGCCGACGATGCGCCGGTGCAGATCCTCGTCAACAACGCGGGCATTCACGACGATGCGCCGATGGCCGGCATGTCGCGCCGGCAGTGGCACAGCGTGATCGACGTGACGCTCAACGGCTTCTTCAACGTCACGCAGCCGCTGTTGCTGCCGATGATCCGCACGCGGCGCGGACGGATCGTCAACATCGCGTCGGTGGCCGGCGTGACCGGCAATCGCGGGCAGGTCAACTACGCGGCCGCGAAGGCGGGGCTGATCGGCGCGACGAAGTCGCTGTCGCTGGAGCTCGCGTCGCGCGGCATCACCGTGAACGCGGTCGCGCCCGGCATCATCGAATCGCCGATGGCCGAACAGGCGTTTCCCGCCGAACGCATCAAGCAGCTCGTGCCCGCGCAGCGCGCGGGCCGGCCCGACGAAGTCGCGGCGATGGTCGCGTACCTGGTGTCCGACGCCGCGGCCTATGTGACGGGACAGGTGCTGTCCGTCAACGGCGGGCTCGCATGACGAAGGGCGCGGCGTCGGCGTGACGTAACGCAACGCGGCATAACGCAACGCAACGCAGCGCAGCGCATGCCGCGAGTTTGCGCGAACAGCGCCGCATAGTGAGGAAATCGAAGTGTCCGTGCATCCAGTCGACGCCGAACGGCGCCCGTGTTCCCTGTCGTCCTCCGCTGCGCCGCTCGCGCGCGGGCAGGCGGCGGCCGGGCCGGCCGCATCGCGACCGGGCGTGCCGCTCGCGCACGACGAGGGCCGCGTGCTGCGGCTCGTCCGGATGAGCGATGACCGGCTCGCCGCGTTGCTGCACGACGCGCGCAGCCGTGACGACGGATTCGACCACGTGTTGCCCGGCGCACTGGGTGCGGTGTGCATCGGCGCGAGCGACCTGCAGCGCACATCCCGGACCGGATCGCACGCGGACGCGGCGGCGCGGATGCTGGCCGACGTCGTGCCCGACCTGCCGGTCGCGCCGGTGCCGATGGCGCTGCTCGGCGCGGGCATCGCGCCGGACGACGCCGTCTGCGAAATCTGGCAATGCCATGCGCGCGACCTGCGCAGCGAACGACACGGCGCGCTGCACTATCGCTACAGCGAGGCGGCGGGTCTCGTGTTCGGCAGCATCGTCGTGCACGAGCGCGACACGCCCGACGCGCATCGCGACGGCGGCACGCCGCTCGAACGCGCGACGCACGATGCGTACCGCACGCTGTTCGACGTGCTCGATTCGCTCGGCATGCCGCATCCGCTGCGCATCTGGAATACGGTGCCGGCGATCAATGCGGTGCAGTTCGGGATCGAGCGCTATCGTCAGTTCAATATCGGCCGCCAGCATGCGTTCGACGCGTGCCGCCGCGCGCTGACGGGCGGCGTGCCGGCCGCGTGCGCGCTCGGTTCGGTCGTGCCGGTCGCGGGCGATGCATCGCCGGCCGCGCCGCTCGCGATCCATTTCCTCGCGAGCCGCACGCCGGCCGATCCGATTGAGAACCCGCGCCAGGTCAGCGCGTATCACTATCCGGCGCAGTACGGCCCGCGGGCACCGACGTTCGCGCGCGCGGCCGCATGGCCGGCGGGCGATGCCGCGCCGGTGCTGTTCGTGTCGGGCACCGCGAGCATCGTCGGGCATCGCACCGTGCATCTCGGCGACGTCGTCGCGCAAACGCGCGAGACGGTCGCGAACCTCGCGGCCGTGCTCGAGCAGGCCGCGCGTCAGGGGCACGGCCCGTTCACGCTCGCCGACCTGAGCTATCGCGTCTACGTGCGCGACGCCGGCGATGCCGCGGCGCTGGCCGCGATCGGCCAGGTACTGCGCGACGCGGCCGGCCCCGGCGTGCGGCCGCTCGTCGTCCATGCGGACGTGTGCCGCGACGACCTGCTGGTCGAGATCGAGGCCAGCACGGGTCATGAGGAGGCGTGGCTGTCATGAAGCGCGAGAGCCTCACGATCCGGCAACCGGCTCCGCATTCGGGCGGCGCCGACGAAGCCTGCCGACGTTCGCCGGCAAGTCATAAACTTTTGTCAGGATCCCCGTCTTCGCAATCGGCCGTTTCCATGTCCAAGCAGCACGCCTCGTCCACCCATCTCGTCCTGATTCCGAGCTACAACCCGGGCACCAAGGTCGACACGACCGTGCGCAATGCGCGAGCGCAGTGGAATCCGGTGTGGGTCGTCGTCGACGGCAGCACCGACGGCAGCGCCGAACGGCTGCAGGCCATGGCCGAACGCGACCCGGGGTTGCGCGTGATCGTGCTGCCCGAGAACCGCGGCAAGGGCGCCGCGGTGCTCGCCGGGCTCGACGCGGCAGCCGCGAGCGGCTTCACGCATGTATTGACGATGGATTCGGACGGCCAGCATCCGGCCGACCTGATTCCCGCGTTCATGGCCGCGTCGCAGGCCGCACCCGACGCGATGGTGCTGGGCGTGCCGAAGTTCGACGCGAGCGCGCCGCAGTTGCGCGTGCAGGGGCGCCGGCTGTCGAACGCGTGGGCCGACCTCGAGACGCTGTGGGCCGGAATCGGCGATTCGCTGTACGGGTTTCGCGTGTATCCGGTCGCGCCGCTGGCCGCGATCATGCGCCGCCAGCCGTGGATGCGCGGCTTCGACTTCGATCCCGAGGCGGCCGTGCGGCTGTGCTGGGCCGGCGTGCGTCCGATCCGCATCGACGCGCCGGTGCGCTATTTCGGCCGTCACGAGGGCGGCGTCTCGCACTTCCACTACGGCCGCGACAACGCGCTGCTCGCGTGGATGCACCTGCGCCTTTTCACCGGCTTCGTGGCGCGGCTGCCGATGCTGGTCGCGCGGCGGTTGGCGCGACGCCACGATCAGACGGCCTGAGCACACCCGATTTCCACACCGATCGTCGCCCAGCCGCGGCGATTGCCCCGTTTTTTGTCGTCAATCCCGCACCGGCGCACCGCTTCGTTCCAGTTTGCCGAGTAATGAACGTGTCATCCGATGTAAACATCTGGTAATTTTCTGCCGGATTATGCAAAATCGCCGCTCCCAAATAAAACTATCGAGGGATCCGGGATGCAACTCAAGAAAGCGGTGGCAGCGTGTGGCGTGGCGTTTCTGTTGAGCGCGTGCGGCGGGGTACAGAGCCTTGACGCGAACAGCCTGACGTCGGCGGGGACGAGCCTGTACAAGGCAGCGACGTTGTCGGATGCCGACATCGCCGCGCTGTCGAACGATTCGTGCAAGTCGAGCGATGCGGAATCGAAGGTCGCGCCGGCGAACAGCGCGTACTCGAAGCGTCTGACGAAAGTGATGAAGGGCTTCGGCGACATGACGCTGAACGGCCAGAAGATCAACTACAAGGTCTACATGACCAAGGACGTCAACGCGTGGGCGATGGGCAACGGCTGCGTGCGCGTGTACAGCGGCCTGATGGACATGATGAACGACGACGAGCTGCGCGGCGTGATCGGCCATGAAATGGGCCACGTCGCGCTGGGTCACTCGAAGAAGGCGATGCAGACGGCCTACGCGGTCAGCGCGGCGCGCACCGCGGCCGGCGCGGCATCGCCGGGCGTGGCGGCGCTGACGAGCTCGCAGCTCGGCGACATCACCGAGAAGTTCATCAACGCGCAGTTCTCGCAGACGCAGGAAAGCGCGGCCGACGACTACTCGTTCGACCTGATGAAGCAGAAGAACATGAACCAGAAGGGCCTCGTGACCGCGTTCCAGAAACTCGCGCAGCTCGATGGCGGCAAGAGCTCGATGATGAGCTCGCACCCGTCGTCGTCGAGCCGGGCGCAGCACATCCAGGATCGCATCGCGAAGGGCAGCTGATCGCCGCCCGATGCGCCGGCGCCGTCCGGCGCCCTGGATGAACGAAAACCCACGCTTCGCGGCGTGGGGTTTTTGTTTTTCGGGGAACCGGAAAACGGCGGGCCGCTTGCTTACGGCACCATTCCCGGCAACACGTACGCCTGCACGAGCGTGATCAGGCCGACGATCACCGCGAACAGCAGGCTGTGGCGCACGGTGAAGCGGAACAGCTCCGACTCCTTGCCGACGAGGCCCGTTGCCGCGCATGCCACCGCGATCGACTGCGGCGAGATCATCTTCGCGGTCACGCCGCCCGTCGTGTTCGCGGCCACCGCGAGCGTCTCGGGTACGCCGAGCTGATGGGCCGTGGCCTGCTGCAGCGAGCAGAACAGCGCATTCGACGACGTGTCCGAGCCCGTCAGGAACACCCCGAGCCAGCCGAGGAACGGCGAGAAGAACGGGAACGCGGCGCCGGTCGCGGCCAGCATCAGCGCGAGCGTCGACGACATCCCCGAATAGTTCGCGACGAACGCGAATGCGAGCACGAGGCCGATCGACAGGATCGGGCGGGTCAGTTCCTTCAGCGTCTCGCCGAACGTGACGAGCGCGTCGCGCGGCTTCATCCGCAGCAGCACCATCGAGATCAGCGCGGTCACGAGGATCGCGCTGCCCACTGCCGACACGAGATCGATCTTCAGCACGGCGTCGAGCGCCTTCGGCGTCGCGGCGATCGGTGCGGTCTTCACGACGAGCTGGTCGAGCCCCGCCACGTGGAATTTCAGCACGGTCGACGCGAGCGCGCCGTGGGCGGCGAACAGCGCCTTGAACGGCGCGATGCTCCACACGGTGACGACGGCCGTCAGGATCAGGAACGGCGACCATGCGCGCACGGTCTGCGCGAGCGTGTACGGCGATGCCTGCCGGCTGGTGCCCGCGCCGAAGCCGTTGCGCGAGCCCGCGCCGCCGAAGCCCGCGAGCGCGGCGCCGCCGCCCGACGCAACGACGCTGCCGGCCGCCTGCTTCGCGGTGCGCGGCTGCCAGACCTTCAGGAACGCGGCGAGCGCGACGAGGCTGACGAGCGACGACGTGATGTCCGGCAGCTCGGGCCCGATGTGGTTCGACGTGAAGTATTGCGTCACCGCGAAGCTGCCGCCCGCGACGAGCGCGGCCGGCCACGTCTGCCGCACGCCGCGCAGCCCGTCCATCATGAACACGAGCCAGAACGGCACCGCGAGCGACAGCAGCGGCAACTGGCGGCCGGCCATCGCGCCGATATGGAACGGGTCGATGCCCGTCACCTGTCCGGCGACGATGATCGGGATCCCCATCGCACCGAACGCGACCGGCGCGGTGTTTGCAATCAGACACAGTCCTGCCGCGTGCAGCGGCTTGAAGCCGAGCCCGACGAGCAGTGCGGCCGTGATCGCGACGGGCGCGCCGAAGCCGGCCGCACCTTCGAGGAACGCGCCGAACGAGAAGCCGATCAGCAGCATCTGCAGGCGCTGGTCGTCGGTGATCGACAGCACGGACGCGCGGATGATGTCGAACTGGCCGGTCTTCACGACGATCTTGTACAGGAACACGGCCGCGACGATGATCCACGCGATCGGCCACAGGCCGTATGCGAAGCCGAAACCGGCCGCCGCGAGCGCCTGCGGCACGGGCATCCCGTAAGCGAGGATCGCGACGCCGAGCGACAGCAGCAGCGTGATCGCCGCGGCGACGTGGCCCTTGAGCCGCAGCGCGGCCAGTGCGACGAAAAAGAAAATGATCGGGATTGCGGCGACGAACGCCGACAGCCCGAGGCTGCCGAGCGGCGTATAGATCTGGTGCCAAACCTGCATGGGTGTCTCCTCCATCTGTGTCTGTCTATCTATGGGTATGGGTGGGTAAAGCGGGGGCTACTCGGGCTGGCCGCGTGCGCGCAGCAGGTCGGACAGGCTGCGCGGTGCCGGTTCGAGCGGCGTGCGGTGCTACGTCCAGCCCATCTGTTTCGCGGGTGTCAGCGCACGCAGGCGCGTCGCGGTCCAGCGGAACGCGCGGTACGCGCGCGGATGCGCGAACGCGCCCGACCAGAAGCGCCACACGAGGTCTTCCGCGCGGGTGTAGTTCGCGCCCTGGCCGCGCAGCGGATGCGCGACGGGTTCGTCGGGCTTGCGGTTCGCCTCGGTACGCAGCCGCACGAGCAGTTGCGGGATCGGGATCCGCACCGGGCACACCTCGCCGCATGCGCCGCACAGCGTCGACGCGGTCGGCAGGTCGGCCGTCGCGTCGAGGCCGAGCAGGTGCGGCGAGATGATCTTGCCGATCGGGCCCGGGTAGGTCGTGCCGTACGCGTGGCCGCCGATGCGCGTGTAGACGGGGCAGTGGTTCATGCACGCGCCGCAGCGGATGCACTGCAGCGTCGCGCGCAGCTGTTCGTCCGCATAGGCCTGCGTGCGGCCGTTGTCGAGCAGCACGAGATGCAGCTCGCGCGGGCCGTCGCGTTCCCCGTCGCGGCGCGGGCCCGAGATCAGGTTGAAGTAGGTCGTGATCGCCTGGCCGGTGGCCGAGCGCGTGAGCAGGCTCGACAAGGGCACGATGTGCTCGAGTTTCTCGACGACCTTCTCGATCCCCATGATCGCGACGTGCGTGTCGGGCACCGTCGTCGACAGGCGGCCGTTGCCTTCGTTCTCGACGAGCCACAGCGTGCCCGTGTCGGCCGCCGCGAAGTTCACGCCGGACAGGCCGATGTCCGCCTCGGCGAACGCGCGCCGCAGGGCGCGCCGGCCGGTCTGGATCAGCTCGTCGACGTCTTCCGTGTAGCGCGTGCCGGGGATGAGCGCCTCGAACAGTTCGGCGATGTCGCCGCGTGTCTTGTGGATCGCCGGCATCACGATATGCGACGGCTTCTCGCCCGCGAGCTGCACGATGAATTCGCCCATGTCGGATTCGATGCAGTCGACGCCGTGCTCCGCGAGGTAATGGTTCAGCTCGATTTCCTCGCTCGCCATCGACTTGCCCTTGATCACGCGGCGCGCCTTCTTCGCCTGCGCGATGCCGAGCACGATCGCGTTCGCGTCGGCGGCCGTCTCGGCCCAGTGCACGTGCACGCCGGCTTCGGTGAGCTTCGTCTCCAGCCGTTCGAGCAGCGCGGGCAACTGCGCGAGCGCGTGTTGCCGCACCGCTTCGCCGAGGTCGCGCAGCTGCTGCAGCTCGGCGTCGTCGGGGAACTGCGTCGCGCGCTTGCCCTGCAGGAAGTCCATCGCGCCGCGAAAGCTCCGGCGCAATGCGGGATCGTCGAGCGCGGCGCGCGCGCGGGCCTTGAAGTCGCCGGGGGCGACGAATTGCAGCGTGTGGTCGCTCATTGCGGGAGGTCCTCGCGGGCGGTTGCAGCCGGCCGGGCGGCGGAATCGGTGACGATCACGACCCACAGGCGGCGCGGGCCGTGTGCGCCATAGGCGAGCGTCTGCTGGATGTCGGACGTCTTCGACGGGCCCGACACCAGCACCAGGTTGGTCGGCATGCCGGCGTGCCAGCGCTCCGCGTGGACGGCCGCGTGCAGGTCGGAATGCAGCGTGCTCGCATGGACGAGCGCGACATGCAGCGGCGGCACCAGCGACACCGTGCGCGGCGTGCCGGCATCGGGGGCGAGCACGACGGTGCCGGTGGCCGCGATGCCCGAACGCGCGACGGTGAAGCCCGCGTCGATCGTGTCGAACAGCTCGGCCTTCCACGCGTCGATCGGCCGGTCGAACGGCACGGGCGCGACCGTGTCGGGCAGCGCGCGGGCGAGTGCAGCGGATTCGGTGCGGGCCGGATCGAGCAGCAGCCGGCGCACGCCGGCTTCGGCGAGCCGCGCGGCGAGCTGCGCGGGCCATGCGTCGCCGGTCGCGCACCAGACGTCCGCGTGCGACGCGGTGAGCGCGGCCTGCATCGTGTGGGCGAGCGTGTGCGGATCGTGTGCGGTCCCGGCCTGCGAGCGGCGCGTGTCGTAATGCGTGTCGATGTGTGCGTCGAGCGCGCGGCCGGACGTGGCGGCGGCGCCCGGCGCGGCGGCGCGCAGCCGCGCGAGGATCGCGTCGCGCGCGCTCATCGCTGGTCTCCGCGCAGCGACGCGGCGCTTGCCGTGCGCCGCCACAGGAAGCTGGCGAGGTGCTCGACCGGCAGCGCCGCGCCGGCCTTGGCCGCCGCGTGGCCGATGTTCAGCAGGCAGCCGCAGTCGGCGGACACGAGCCGGTCGCAGCCCGTCGCGCAGGCCGACGCGACCTTGTCGCGCACCATCGCGCCGGAGATGTCGGGATGTTTCAGCGAGAACGTGCCGCCGAAGCCGCAGCATTCGGATTCGCGTTCGTGTTCGACGCGCGTCACGCCCGGCAGTGCGTCGACGAGCGCGACGCCGTGCCCGCGCGTGCCCATCTCGCGCCGCGCCGCGCACGACGTGTGCAGCACGACGCGTTCGTCGGGCCCGGCGCCGGCCGTCGCCGCGTCGAGCCGCACGTCGAGCACGTGGACGAGGAATTCGGCGAGTTCATAGGTCCGCTCCGCGATCGCGCGGGCTCGCGGGCCGTACACGGGATCGTCGGCGAACAGCGCCGGCCAATGGTGGCGGATCATCCCCGCGCACGAGCCGGAGGGCACGATCACGGGCCACGCTTGCGCGAACAGGTCGAGCTGCGCGGCCGCGACGCGGCGCGCTTCGTCGGGATTGCCGCTGCTGTAGGCCGGCTGCCCGCAGCAGCTCTGGCCGCGCGGATAGTGGACGGTCAGGCCTTCGCGTTCCAGCAGGCGGACCGCGTCGAGCCCGGCTTCGGGGACGAACAGGTCGACCAGGCAGGTCGCGAACAGATAGACGTGCGCGGGGGCGGCGGCGGGGTATTGCCTTTCGTTCATGTCTCGCTCCAGTGGCGACGGCCCGGCATGCGGATGCGGGACGACGATTTCGCTGCATAATTCCCGCGACGGCGCTGCGGCTCAAATTGGTTGGGCCAATCGGCGCGGCACGCATTGAGCGGGGAGACGCGACGATGGCAGCGATGACGGCACGGGGCCGGACCGAAGGGGTGATGCGCAAGATCGAGACGGCACTGCTCGACGGCACGTGGCCGGCCGGCGCACGCCTGCCGGCCGAGCGCGTGCTTGCGCAGCAGTACGGGGTTGCGCGCAATACGGTGCGCGAGGCGACCCAGCGGCTCGTCGCGCGCGGGCTGCTGCAGAGCCGGCGCGGCGCGGGCGTCTACGTGACTGACCAGTTGCGCGCCGGCATCGCGTCGCCGTGGGGGCAACTGGTCGCCGATCACCCCGCGCTGCGCGACGACATCCTCGAATTCCGGCGCGTGCTCGAAGGCGCGACCGCGTATTTCGCCGCGCTGCGCGCCGACGCGCACGACCGGCGCCGGATCCGTGCGCTGCTGCGCGAGCTCGAAACCGCGCACGCGAACGGCGCGGCGGCCGTCGAAGCCGCGACCGACGCGAAGCTGCACGAGGCAATCGCGCTCGCGTCGCACAACACGATGTTCCTGCACCTGCATACGAGTGTGATCGGGATGCTGCGCGAGCACATCTCGATCAACGTGGCGGGCATGACGACGCACGACGAGCACGCGTCCGAACTCCTGCTGCTGCAGCACCGCGTCGTGTGCGACGCGATCTGCGCGCAACGGCCCGAGGAGGCGCGCACCGCGATGCAGACCCATATCGACTACGTGCGCAGCCATTTCGAGCGCAGCGGCGACGAGGCCTGAGATTGGTCGGACTACTTCGGTGCGAGGCCCGCCCGGCGGGCACCTTCGGTGTGGCGGGCCTCGATGCCCGGCACGCGTGTGCACGCCCGCGGTTCGAGGCCGTCGGTGCCGCCCGCGCGATTGACCGGTTCATCGGGCGCCTACTAGAATCGGCCGGAACCGCGCGCCAGCCGCGCGCCGCGGCGCATGCGGGCCCTGTGTTCCGCCAGTCGAGGAAGTCTTCGTGTTCACGTCCCTGATCCGGCGCGCACCGGCCGCGCTGTCGTGGCGCGCCGCATGCCGCCCGGCCCGCGCGCTGGCCGCCGGCGTACTCCTGTCGCTCGTCGCCGCGTGCGCGACGCATCCGCCCGCCACCACGCTCGATCGCCCGGTCTCCCATGCGTTGCCGCCCGATACCGCGACGCCGTTGCGCGATGCGCTGGCCGCGCCCGAGGCCGCGCATCCGGGCCAGTCGGGTTTCCGGCTGCTGGCCGACGGCGCGCAGGCGTTGCAGATGCGCATCGCGCTCGCGCGCGCCGCGACGAAGACGCTCGACATGCAGTACTACATCGCGACCGAGGACACGACCGGCAAGCTGCTGCTCGCCGCGGCGCTCTACGCGGCCGATCGCGGCGTGCGCGTGCGGATGCTGGTCGACGACCTGAATTTCCGCGACATCGATCGCGTGATGGCCGCGCTGAACACGCACCCGAACATCGAGATCCGCGTGTTCAACCCGTTCGGCGCATCGCAGGGGATGGTCGAGCGCACGGCCAACTTCTTCACGCGCATCGACAGCTTCACGCGCCGGATGCACAACAAGGCGATGATCGCGGACAACCAGATCGCGATCGTCGGCGGCCGCAACCTCGGCGACGAATACTTCAGCGCGAGCCCGACGCTGCAGTTCCGCGATCTCGACGTGCTCGCCGCGGGGCCCGTGACGAACGACGTCTCGGCGAGCTTCGACACCTACTGGTCGAGCGCGAGCAGCTATCCGCTGCGCGTGCTGAATCATCAGTCGTTCGATCCGAAGGAGCTCGACGCAATGCGCGACGAGCTGCGCGCCCACTGGCGCAAGAATGCCGATCCGTACAACGCGAAGCCGCTGAACGCGACGCCGCTCGCGCAGCAGATCGCGCGCGACGAGCTCGGGCTCGTGTGGGCGCCGGCGGAGTTCAAGGTCGACGCGCCCGACAAGGTCGCGCAGCCGACCGACGCGTACGTGAGCCCGCCGATGCAGCGCCTCGTCGAGCTGACGCGCGGCGCGCAGCGGGAATTCCTCGCGTTCTCGCCGTATTTCGTGCCGCACGACGCGGGCGTGAAGATCCTCGGCGACACGACCGCGCGCGGCGTGCGTGTCGCGATCCTGACCAATTCGCTCGCCGCGACCGACGCGGTCGCCGTGCAGGCCGGCTACGGGCCGTACCGCGTGCCGCTGCTGCAACACGGCGTCGAGTTGTACGAGTTCAAGGCGCAGCCGGGTCGCCAGCGTCCGCGCCTGTTCGGGTCGCGTTCGCGCGCGAGCCTGCACGCGAAGGCGTACGTGATCGACCGGAAGATCCTCGTGATCGGCTCGATGAACCTCGATCCGCGTTCCGCGCACCTGAACACCGAACTGGCGCTGGTGATCCATAGCCCGGCGCTCGCCGAGCAGGTCGCGCAGATCTTCGCGCGCGCGGCGCAGCCGGACGAAAGCTACCGCGTGAGCCTCGTGACGCCGGCGGGCGGCGGCACACCCGAACTCGAATGGACGGGCACGGACGACGGCAAGCCCGCCGTCTATCACGTCGATCCGCACGCGGGGCTGCTGCGCAACCTGATGACCGGCGTCTTCATGCTGCTGCCGGTCGACGACCAGCTTTAGGGGACGGAAGCGCTCCGGCTAAACCCGCGTTTCCGGTGCGCGGGCAAAGGTGATATGGTTGTGCGCGCAACGAGTGTGGTGCGCCGGCCGGCGCTGCCGGGCGGCCCGCGCCACGCGTGCCGCGCACATCCGCAACCGGAGGTCCCCCATGCAACGTGTCCCGAACCAGCCGTTCACGCGTCCCGCCCGTTTCTCCGAAGCCGAATGGCAGGCGCGCGTGCAGCTCGCGGCGGCTTACCGCATCTTTGACCATCTCGGCTGGACCGAGCTGATCTACAACCATATCTCGCTGCGCGTGCCGGGCGAGGACGGGCACTTCCTGATCAACCCGTTCGGGCTCCATTACCGCGAGGTGTGCGCGTCGAACCTCGTGAAGATCGACATCGACGGCAACGTGATCGGTCATTCCGACTGGCCAATCAATCCGGCCGGCTTCACGTTCCACAGTGCGATCCATGCGGCGCTGCCCGATGCGCACTGCGTGATGCACGTGCACACGACGCCGACGATGGCCGTGTGCTGTTCGCGCGACGGGCTGTCGTTCTCGAATTTCTATTCGGCGCAGCTGTACGGGAAGATCGCGTATCACGACTTCGAGGGCATCACCGTGCATCTGGAGGAGGGGCGGCGCATCGTCGAGAGCGCGGGCGGGCGGCCCGTGCTGCTGTTGCGCAACCATGGGCCCGTGACGATCGGCGCGACGCTCGCGCAGACGTTCTCGCTGATGTGGCTGCTCAATCGCGCGTGCGAGGTGCAGGTCGCCACGCATGCGATCGGCGACGCACTGGCGATCGCGCCGCCCGTGCTCGAAGGGTGCGTGCGCGATTCGCTGAATTTCGATCCGAAGCATGGTGCGGGGCAGGATGCGTTCGACGCACTGCAGCGTATCGTCGATCGCATCGATCCCGGTTATCGGGCGTGACGCGGGGCGGCTTGATCGCTTCGTGAGGCTCGATGCGGCAGGTCCCGAATCCGGCGGCGGGCAAAAAAAACGCGGCCGGGTGGCCGCGTGAATACTCGCAGACTCCTTCGGACGAAGGAAACAAGCAACTGTGAGATGAAGTGTAGCGAAAGGCCGCACGCGGATTCAGCCATCAGGCTGCAAAGGTCCCTTCCAGCCTGAGGCAGACTGGCCTGCCGAGCGCGCTGCGGCGTTTTGCGGCATGGCCGTTCGGCGGGCTCCCGGATCGGCGGCGATCGACTACCATCATGTGTGGCGCCGCCGTTCGGTCGGCGTACAACGTCGTACAAGGAGAGTCCATGCTCAAGCTGCGTTTGCTCCAGGTCGCGTTACTCGCGGGTGTGCTGGCCGCCGGCACCGCCGCCGCCGAAACGGTGCGCCTGTCCGCCAATCTCCAGCCGTCGAGCGAGGTGCCGCCGACGGCGACCAAGGGCTCGGGCGACGTCGAGGCCACCTACGACACGGCAACGCACATGCTGCAGTGGACGGTCCGTTACGAACACCTCACCGGCCCGGCCACCGCCGCGCATTTCCACGGGCCCGCGCCGGTCGGCCAGAACGCGGGCGTGCAGGTGCCGATTCCAAAGGACGAGCTGGCGAGCCCGATCAAGGGTTCGAAGGCACTCACCGACGCGCAGGTCACCGACCTGATGGGCGGCAAGTGGTATTTCAACGTCCATACGAAGGAGCACCCGGCCGGCGAGATCCGCGGCCAGGTGATGCCGGCGAACTGAGCGCCGGCGTTTGATATGGAGGCACCTGTCGAGCGGTGCGCACGTACCATCGTCACACTGCGAATATGGAGTGCGTCCGATGAGTTGGCAAAGCAAGTTCGCCTGCTGGCTGCTGCGCTGGCAGTTCCGTCCCGAGACCACGCGCGAGGTGCTCGATCCCGCCCGCGCACGGCGCTTTACCGACTTGCGGATGATGGTGCCGCGCCGCGCGCCGTCGGGCTACCGGTTGCGCCAGTGCTACGGCGCGGGCGACGCGCCGCTGCGCGGCGAATGGCTCGAACGCACCGACGCGGGCGCGAGGCGCGGGCCGGGCCGCACGCTGCTGTACTTCCATGGCGGCGGCTATTACTTCTGTTCGACGAAGACCCATCGGCCGCTGGTGTTCGGCCTGACGAAGCGCGCGGGCGTGCGCTCGTTCTCGCTCGACTACCGGCTTGCGCCCGAAAACCGTTTCCCGGCCGCGCTCGACGACGCGCTGGCCGCGTACCGGCAGCTGCTGGCGCTCGGCACGCCGCCCGAATCGATCGTGTTCGGCGGCGATTCGGCGGGCGGCGGCCTCGCGCTCGCGACGCTCGTCGCGCTGCGTGATCGCGGCGAGCCGCTGCCGGCCGGCGCGATCCTGTTCTCGCCATGGACCGACCTGGCCGCCACCGGCGCCACGCTGCGCACGAACGACGGCGCCGATCCGATGTTCGCGGGCGCGGCGCTGCCGAAGGCCGCGAAGCTGTACCTCGGCGACGAGCCGGGGACGAATCCGTACGCGTCGCCGCTCTATGCGGATTTCGCGGGCCTGCCGCCGCTGTATATCCAGGTCGGCAGCACCGAGGTGCTGCTCGACGATTCGCGCCGCGTCGCCGAGAAGGCGAAGGCCGCCGGGGTGGCGGTGGAGATCGAGGTGTGGCCGGACATGCCGCACGTGTGGCAGCTGTACGCGCCGATGGTGCCGGAAGCACGCGACGCGCTCGACCGCGCGGCCGCGTTCCTGCGCCGCGTCGCGGTCGAGCGCGCGGTTCAGCGCGCCGGCGAGACGTCGATTGCCTGATAGGCGGCCTTGACGGCCGCCGGGCCGTACTTGCGCTCGAGCCGGCGGACGGTGAAGTGGCCGTGCGCCATCTGCTGGAAGTGGTCGATGAACAGCGTATTGACGGTCGCGCCGAGCACGGCGCCGATCGCCGGAATCGACTTCGCGGCCATCTGCTCGGTCACCTGCACCGAGAAGCGCGACGCCACCGTCTGCACGAGCTTGAACACGGCCGCCGAGCTGTGCGCGGCGATGCCCTTCGTCGTGATGTCGGACGAGGCCTTCGAGATCGCCTGCGCGAGCGCGCCGCGCAGCACGAAATAACCGAGATCGGCGTCCTCTTCCTGCTTGTCCGGGTTGCCGCCCATGCCGAGCACGGCCAGGCATTGCAGCTGCGTATCGACCGAGCCCAGGTCTTCACCCTCGCTGCGCGCGATGTCGCACACGGAGCGGAAGATCAGCGTCGTCGTCACCGGCAGCTCGACCGGCAGCGCGAGAAAGCCGAACGCGCCGCCCGCCGCGCCGGTCGTCGCGACCGCGAGCTTGTGCAGCAGGTTGCTCGGCTTGTCGGGCTCGGCGTCCGGCGCGGGCGGCTTGCCGAGCGTGCGCAGCGCGATGTTCAGGCACTTGCGCAGCGCGAGCTGCGTCGCGTCGTTGATCTTGCCGGTCGCGAAATCCGGCAGCCGGGCGATCATTTTCTCGACCGGTGCGCCCAGCATGCCCGTCAGCTTCATCGTCAGCGACGGGCTTTCCAGCACCTGCTTCGCGCGCCACAGCGCGTCCCGATCGTCCTGCGACAGCGTGGTGGCGGGGGGAATTGAAATCGGTTCCATCTTTCTCCTTGGCGGTCTGGAACGGTTTGACCGTCGCCAGCCTAGATTACTCCCGCATGCTAGAATTTCGAAATTGTTTGACTCGTCAAAAGTTGCGCCAACAAAAAATGGCCGTCCATACAGCCGCCCACCATTCGAGCGGGCAAGTCCTGCCGTTCCGCGAATCGCTGCTGGCGATGATCGGGATCTCGTTCGTCACCATGCTCGTCGCGCTCGACCAGACCGTCGTCGGCACCGCGTTGCCGACCATCGTCGCCGAGCTTCGGGGGTTCGACCTGTACGCGTGGGTCGCGACCTCGTACCTGCTCAGTTCCGTGATCACGGTGCCGATCTTCGGCCGGCTCGGCGACTATTACGGGCGCAAGCCGTTCGTCATCGTGTCGATCGTCGTGTTCACCGGCGCGTCCGTGCTGTGCGGGATGGCGAACGACATGCTGATGCTCGTGCTCGCGCGCGGGCTGCAGGGGATCGGCGGCGGGATGCTGGTCGGCACCGCGTTCGCGTGCATCCCCGACCTGTTCCCCGATTCCGTCGTGCGGTTGCGCTGGCAGGTGCTGATGAGCTCCGCGTTCGGCATCGCGAACGCGGTCGGTCCGTCGCTCGGCGGCGTGCTGACCCAGTCGTTCGGCTGGCGCTCGGTGTTCTACGTGAACCTGCCGATCGGCCTGCTGTCGCTGCTGTTCGTGTGGCGTTACCTGCCGCACCTGCGCCACGTCGAGCACGATCGCAAGATGCGGCTCGACTGGCCGGGCGCGCTGCTGATCGCGCTGTCGCTCGGCGCGCTGCAACTGTTCGTCGAATGGCTGCCGAAGTACGGCGTCGCGAGCTGGGCGTCGCTGCTGCTCGTCGTCGCGGTCGCGGCCGGTTTCGGCCTGTGGCACTGGGAGAAGCGCTGCGCGCAGCCGATCCTGCCGTTCGACATGTTCGGCAACCGCGCGCTGTCGGCGCTCTTCGTGCTGGCGATTCTCGCCGGCTTCTCGATGTTCTCGCTGCTGTTCTACGCGCCGCTGCTGTTCCAGGGCGGCTTCGGGATGTCGCCGAAGGAGGCGGGGCTCGTGATCACGCCGCTCGTCGTGTTCATCACGATCGGCAGCATCATGAACGGCCGTGTCGTCACGCGTATCCGCAATCCGAATGCGATGCTGCACGTCGGCTTCGTGCTGTTCGCGATCACCTGCGCGGGCGTCGTCGTGTCGACCCACACGACGCCGAAATGGCTGCTGATGGCGCTGATGGTCGCGGGCGGCATCGGGCTCGGCTTCGTGCTGCCGAACCTCACCGTATTCGCGCAGCAGACGGCCGGCCGCGAGCACCTCGGCATCGCCACGGCGCTGCTGCAGTCGCTGCGGATGGTCGGCGGGATGATCGGCACCGCGCTGACCGGCACGCTCGTCAACCAGATGTACTCGGGCGGCGTGCGCGATGCGCTGTCGGCCGATCACGCGATGCAGTGGCACGCGCAGCTCGCCGATCCGCAGATCCTGATCGATCGCGCCGCGCAGGGCGGCCTTGTCGCGGAGCTGACCCGTGCCGGGCATAATGGCGCGCTGCTGCTGGAAGCGGCCCGCGAATCGCTCGTCGGCGCGATTCACGTGGGTGTCGCGATGGCGGCCGTCGTCGCCGTGGTGTCGGTGTGGCAGTGCCGCCGCGTGCCGCCGATCGCGCTGCGGCGCAAGATCGAACCGCATGTCGCGGCCGATTGAACGATTGAACGAGTAGAACTGAGCGCATGGAAGAACAGGACCGCGTCGCGATCTTGCAGCAATTCGGACGGACGTATCGCGCGTTCATGACCGCATTCGAGACGCACGTCGGGCAACCGATGCCGCGCTGGCGCATCATGGTCGCGTTGCACACGATGGGCGGCCATTCGTCGCAGAAGAAGCTCGTCGAAGTGCTGCGCATCGATCCGGGCGCGCTCACGCGCCAGTTGAAGTCGCTCGACGCGCTCGGCTGGATCGAGCGCGAATCCGACGCACGCGACAATCGCGTGACCAACGTGACGCTGACGGACGCCGGCCGCGCCGCGTTCGACGCGTGCCTGCCGCGCCGCAAGGCGTTTCTCGAACAGACGATGGCGCAATTGCCGGACGACGTGCTGAATGCGCTGTCGGGCGCGCTGGCGATGCTGGAATCGCGGATCGCGGACGTCGGCTCGACGCCGGCCGCGCGTTGAAGCACGGGGCAGGGCGGCGTGAATGCGCCGCGCCGGCCCGGCACTTCATCTCATTTCGATTCCCTGCGGGTTCAAAGCTCGATGCGCGTGCCCAGCAGCGCGAGGAACTGCGCGAGCCAGGCCGGATGCGCGGGCCACGCGGGCGCGGTGACGAACGGCGCGTCGGTCACGGCCGCGTCGACCGGAATGTCCGCATATTCGCCGCCCGCGAGCTTCACCTCGGGCGCGCAGGCCGGGTAGGCCGAGATGCGCTTGCCGCGGATCACGTCGGCGGCCGCGAGCAGTTGCGCCGCATGGCAGATCGCGGCGATCGGCTTGCCGGCTTCGGCGAACTCGCGCACGAGCGAGATCACCTTCGGATCGAGTCGCAGGTATTCGGGGGCACGGCCGCCCGCGATCGCGAGCGCGTCGTAGCGCGAGGCGTCGACGTCGTCGAATGCCGCGTTCAGCGTGAACTGGTGGCCGGGCTTCTCGGTGTAGGTCTGGTCGCCTTCGAAATCGTGGATCGCGGTCTTGATCTTGTCGCCCGCGCGTTTGCCCGGGCAGACTGCATCGACGTGGTGGCCGACCGCCTGCAGCGCCTGGAACGGCACCATCGTTTCGTAGTCTTCGGCGAAATCGCCGGTCAGGAACAGGATCTTCTTCGCGGCCATGGCTTTCTCCAGTGGAGCTGCGTTGAGGGCCCGCCGCGGCAGACGAATGCCATGCCCGCCCGGGGCCCCGAGGACGAAAGCGCAGTGTACTCCGGCCGCTTGAAGCGCGCGTGACGGCCGCCCCGCGCGTGCGGCGGGGCGGTGCGCGCGACGTGCGTCAGAAGAAGGTTTCGACGACTTCCGTCACGCGGAACTGCGGATCGAGCACGAGCACCTGGCGCCACTTGTCGAACGTCAGGCACGGGTGCGAGATGTCGAACGCGACCATGTCGCCGACCTTCACGTCCGCGCCCGGCGGGATCTGCAGGTACGCGTGCTGGTCCATCATCCCGGTGACGGCCCAGCCTTCGGCGGCGGCGACGTCGCGCGGGGCGGTGTCGCGGCCCGGGCGGAAGTGGCGCGCCGGCTCCGGCAGCCCAGCGTCGAACGCCGCGTCGCGCTTGCCGAGCGCGACGATCGCACGGTCGGCCTCGGGCACCGACTGCACGTAGGCCCACAACTGCAGCGCGGGCAGCAGCCCTTCGCCCATCGTGCGTGCGATCGGGTTGCGCGCGAACACGTCGGTCTGCGCCTTCTTGTAGATGCCGACATCGTGCGTCAGGTAGCAGCCCGGACGCAGCACGACTTCCGCGAAGCCCGCGTCGGACGCCTTCGCGAATTCTTCCGCGACCACGTCGTACCACGCCGAACCGGCGCCGGACAGGATCGCCGGCGTACGCGCGAAGCGGCCTGCCTCGGCCAGTTCTCGCGTGAGCGCGACCGCTTCCTGCAGGAACGTGCGGATCTCGCCTTCCTCCTTCAGCACGCCTTCGTAGAGTTCGATGCCGGCCAGCTTCAGCGTGTCCGGATAGCGCGCGATCGCGGCGAGCACGGCCTCGCGCTGCGCGGCATCGCGCACGCCCGCGCGGCCGCCCGGCACGCCGAGCTCGAGCAGCACGTTCAGCGGCTTCTTCAGCGCGCCGAAGAAGCGGCCGAGCTGGTCGACGCTCTCCGCGGAATCGACGAGGCAGAAGAATTCGAAATCGGGATCGGACAGCAGCCCCGCGATGATCGTCATGTTCTGGCGGCCGACCAGCTGGTTCGCGAGCAGCACGCGCCGCACGCCGCCGTGATACGCGGCCTGCGTCTGGTGCGCGGTCGCGAGCGTGATGCCCCACGCGCCGGCGTCGAGCTGGCGGCGGAACAGTTGCGGCGCCATCGTCGTCTTGCCGTGCGGCGCAAACTTGACGCCGTACTTCTGGACGAATGCCTGCATCCAGTTCAGGTTGTGTTCGATGCGATCCTCGTAAAGCACGGCGGCCGGCAGGCTGACGTCTTCCGCGAGCAGGTTCCACTCGAGGCGGCCCGCGTCGCCGAGCGGCACGCTCGCGCTCGGCAGATTGCCGAGGCCCTTGCCGAACGGATCGATCGTCGCTTCCTGATAGTTTGTAACTTTCATGTCATCCCGCTCCATCATCACTATGCATTGCACTGAAGTTGACACGCAGATGGTACAGAAAGTAGCATCTGCGCGGTGATGTTATTTAGTAACATCGAGCTTCGCACCCTTTTCCGCAGATGAATACGCCTGCCAATCCGTCCGCTTCGCACGCGGCCGAGCCCTATCCGGCACCGGCCGCCCCGCCGGTCCTCGACATCGTCGCGCGGATCGCCGAATGCGCGCCTGAGCTGCGCGAAGCCGAGCGCAAGGTCGCCGCGTTCATCCTCGCCGATCTGGCGCGCGCCGCACATGCGAGCATCGGCGCGCTCGCGCGCGACGCGGAGGTCAGTGTCGCGACGGTCACGCGTTTCGCGAAGGCCGTCGGCTGCCGCGACGTGCGCGAACTGAAGGTGCTGGTCGCGCAGGCGGCGGCGGTCGGCCAGCGCTTTCTCGTGCCGTCCGACGACGCGCCGGCCGACGATACGAGCCCCGCGTCGATGGTCTACGACGAGATCCGCGT
>JABLTH010038344.1_pt1 | contig 29625 bp, 36 predicted proteins | sample 7875711 | NCBI WGS metagenome assembly JABLTH01 (sample SAMN14941262, study PRJNA633318) | bioreactor metagenome | isolation source: bioreactor | place: China | collected 2019-03-05 | reverse complement strand
CGATTTGATCAACAAGCTGGAACGGCAGCTCAATAAAGTGCAGCACAAAGGTGAAGCCCGTCGCGCCACGACCTCGGTGAAAGACGCCAGCTTCGCGGAAGAAGTTGAAGAAGAGTAATCCTTTAAATTGAGTTTACCGCCAACGCGCCTTCGGGCGCGTTTTTTATTGACAGGGTGAAAACAGTACGGGTACTTTAACGTTATCAACCACAGGATGATTTCATGAAATTGACTCCGTTTTTCTTCGCATTCTTTTTTACCTTCCCCTGAACGGGAGGAGTTTCGTCGTGTGATAAAGAATGCGAAGACGAACAACAAGGCCTCCCACACCGGGGGGCCTTTTTTATTGATAACGATAAAACGAGACAGACAACACTATGACACCGGAAAACCCGTTACTGGATCTGCGAGTAAAAATCCGCGCGCTGGATGAAAAATTACTGGCACTTCTGGCTGAACGCCGCGCGCTCGCCATCGAAGTGGGTAAAGCCAAACTGGACTCCCACCGTCCGGTACGTGATATCGACCGCGAACGCGACCTGCTGGAACGTCTGATTCAACTCGGCAAAGCCCATCACCTTGACGCACATTACATCACCCGTTTGTTCCAGCTCATCATCGAAGACTCTGTTCTGACCCAGCAAGCGCTGTTGCAGCAGCATCTGAATAAAACCAACCCGCACTCTGCCCGCATCGCGTTTCTTGGCCCTAAGGGCTCCTACTCCCATCTGGCTGCCCGCCAGTACGCTGCACGTCATTTTGAAGAGTTCATTGAGAGCGGCTGCGCAAAGTTCGCCGATATTTTCAATCAGGTGGAAACCGGCCAGGCGGATTACGCCGTCGTGCCGATTGAGAACACCAGTTCCGGTGCCATCAACGACGTGTACGATCTGCTGCAACACACCAGCCTGTCGCTGGTTGGGGAGCTGACAATCCCTATCGATCACTGCGTGCTGGTCTCTGGCTCAACCGATTTGAGCACCATCGAGACGGTCTACAGCCATCCGCAGCCGTTCCAGCAGTGCAGTCAGTTCCTGAACCGTTATCCGAACTGGAAAATTGAGTACACCGAAAGCACCTCCGCGGCGATGGAAAAAGTCGCCCAGGCAAACTCCCCCACCGTCGCGGCGCTGGGCAGCGAGGCGGGCGGTGCGCTGTATGGTCTCCAGGTTCTGGAACGTAACCTGGCAAACCGGACGCAAAACATTACCCGCTTCATCGTGCTGGCACGCAAAGCCATTAATGTCTCTGATCAGGTGCCCGCCAAAACCACCCTGTTGATGGCAACCGGGCAGCAGGCTGGCGCACTGGTTGAAGCGCTGCTGGTACTGCGTAACCACAATCTGATCATGACCCGACTCGAATCGCGCCCGATTCACGGCAATCCGTGGGAAGAGATGTTCTATCTCGACATTCAGGCCAACCTGGAATCACCGTCCATGCAGAAAGCCCTGCGTGAACTGAGCGAAATCACCCGTTCAATGAAGGTGCTGGGCTGTTATCCGAGCGAAAACGTGGTACCGGTTGACCCAAGCTAACGTTCGATAAACCGGCTTTTCTTCATCCCTGCCACACTGACCGGCAGGGTGAAGATAGCGCCGGAGAGGGGATATTGCGCCACCTCCTGCGCATCCATATTTTCCCGTGTGGTCGTGATAAACAGCGTTTTCATATCGTCACCGCCAAAGCAGACCATCGTTGGGCAACGGACCGGCATTCGGTACTCTTCCAGTTGCTCTCCCTGAGGTGAAAAGCGCGCGATGCGCCAGCCATCAAACAGCGCACTCCAGTAACAGCCTTCCACGTCCATCGCGGCACCGTCAGGTATCCCTTCGCCGTCGTTGAACCGGCGGAATACATCCCTTTTACCGGGTTCCCCCTGCTCATCCAGTGGGGTACGGTAGATAACGCCGTTTGGCGTATCAGAAGTAAACATCCACCGCTGGTCGGGGCTGAATGCCAGACCATTATGGCCATGAATGTCGCACTGGATAACTTTTGGCGTCAGATCGTTATCAATGCGCATCAGCAGCGCCCCGTTGTAATCACCCGGTGCCCAGAAGGTCCCGGCGTAGAACTGGCCCCGGTGATCGGTTCCCCCATCATTGAAACGCGCAAGCTGCGGATTCGACGGGTTATCACAGACTTTGCGCTGCAGCAGGCCGTGTTTATCGGAAAGCCAGATGCCGCTTCGCATCGCTACGATAAAGCCGCCGCGTTCGCGCAGGGCGAAACACCCCACCTCTTCGTGGAAAGAGAGCACGGTGTGTTCCGCCGTGGGTAAATGATAACGGTGGATCTCACCTTCAAGAATATCCGCCCAGTAAAGCGCATTTTCCTCTGCACTCCACGTCGGGCATTCGGGCAGATGCCCGGTGTAGTTCAACAGCAGCTGCGGTTCGGCCATGACAGTTCCCCAAAATGAAAAAAGCCAGCAATGCTGGCTTTCAGTATATACATCATCGCATTACTGGCGACTGTCATTTGCCTGACGCAACAGCGTGCGGCTCTCGCTCTGGAAACGTTGCGCGTAATCGCCAAACCAGTGTTCGACCTTACGGAAGCTGTCGATAAACGCCTGCTTGTCGCCGTGCTCCAGCAGCGTAATGGCTTCGCCAAAACGCTGGTAGTAACGCTTAATTAGTGCCAGGTTGTTCTCAGACGACATAATAATGTCGGCGTAAAGCTGGGGATCCTGAGCAAACAGACGCCCTACCATCGCCAGCTCCAGACGATAGATAGGCGAAGAGAGTGCCAATAACTGCTCAAGCTGCACATTCTCTTCCGCCAGATGCAGCCCATAGGCAAAGGTCGCAAAGTGGCGCAGCGCCTGGATGAACGCCATGTTCTGATCGTGTTCAACCGCGCTAATGCGGTGCAGCCGCGCGCCCCAAACCTGAATCTGTTCCAGGAACCACTGGTAGGCTTCCGGCTGACGACCATCGCAGTAAACCACCACCTGTTTCGCCAGGCTGCCACTGTCCGGGCCAAACATAGGATGCAGCCCCAGGACCGGCCCCGTGTGCGCGGCCAGCATAGCCTGCAGCGGACCATTTTTCACGGACGCTAAATCCACCAGGATACAATCTGCAGGTAGCGGAGGAAGCTTCGCAATGATCTGCTCCGTCACGTGAATCGGCACGCTGACGATGACCATTCCGGCATCTTTCATCAGCTCCGGTGCTTTTGCCCAGTCCTCTTTTTCCAAGATACGCACCTGATAGCCAGACAGGGTCAGCATTTTTTCAAACAGCCGCCCCATCTGACCCGCCCCGCCCACAATAACGACCGGGCGCAGGGACGGGCAAAGGGTTTTGAAGCCTTTATCGTTTTCGCTGGAGTAGGACTCCCGCATCACACGACGCAAAACATCTTCAATCAAATCCGGCGAGACGCCCAGCGCCTGGGCCTCTTTACGACGGGAAGCCAGCATGGAGGCCTCGCGCTCCGGAACGTAAATCGGCAGGCCATATTTGCTTTTGACCTCACCCACCTCGGCAACCAGCGCCATACGGCGCGCTAACAGATCCAGCAGCGCCTTATCCACTTCATCAATTTGATCGCGTAATGCGGTCAATTCAGCAACCATACCTAACCTCTTAAGCCAGACGCGTCGCCAGCTGGCCGTGTATATCTTTGTGGATCTCACGCAGCAGCGCATCGGTGGTTTCCCAGCTGATGCAGGCATCCGTCACGGACACACCGTACTTCATTGCGCTGCGCGGTTGTTCAGATGATTGATTGCCTTCATGAATATTGCTCTCAATCATCAGACCGATAATAGAACGGTTGCCGTCTTTGATTTGTGCGACCACCGATTCCGCCACCGCAGGCTGACGACGGTAATCTTTGTTCGAATTACCATGACTGCAATCTACCATCAGTGCCGGGCGCAGTCCCGCCTGCTCCATCTCTTTTTCACACTGTGCCACATCTGCCGGGCTGTAGTTTGGCGCTTTACCGCCACGCAGGATCACATGACCGTCCGGATTACCCTGCGTCTGCAGGAGACAAACCTGGCCCGCCTGGTTAATACCTACAAAGCGATGCGGCATGGCCGCGGCGCGCATGGCATTGATCGCCGTGGCAAGGCTACCGTCGGTCCCGTTTTTAAAACCAACCGGCATCGACAGACCAGACGCCATTTCACGGTGGGTTTGTGATTCCGTAGTACGCGCACCAATCGCAGACCAGCTAAACAGATCGCCCAGGTACTGCGGGCTGTTCGGATCCAGCGCTTCGGTTGCCAGTGGCAGCCCCATGCTGACCAGCTCAACCAGCAGGCGACGCGCAATCTTCAGACCGGCTTCCACATCAAACGAGCCATCCATGTGCGGATCGTTAATCAACCCTTTCCAGCCAACGGTGGTACGTGGCTTCTCAAAATAGACGCGCATCACCAGGTAGAGGCTATCGCTGACCTCCTCCGCTAATGCTTTAAATCGACGAGCGTACTCAATGGCGGTTTCAGGATCGTGAATGGAACAAGGACCACATACCACCAGCAGACGCGGATCGCGGCCAGCGATAATGTCAGAAATGGTCTGGCGCGAGTGCTCAATTTGAGCCTCCTGCGCGACGCTCAGCGGGAACTCCGCTTTCAGTTGATCCGGTGTAATCAAAACCTGTTCGTCAGTGATATGTACGTTGTTCAGCGCGTCTTTTTGCATGATGGCGATCCTGTAAAGCTCGTTTGCGATAGGTGTTTTCCTCGAAGAGGTGAAACAACGATACCACATCAAGTAAAGATTTCAATCCAAAATACGTACACTTTACTTTACAAAAGCCATTTTACTGCAAAAATCAGCCGACAAAATCGTAAACCTAAAATTACACCCCCACTTTCTTTTGCCAGGCTATGCTGAAGAAAAAAGGAGAATGGCTATGCGTTCAATCGCTCTGATGCTGTTGTCGCTGTTTTTATCGGGCTGTGAGATCAACCCTTATACCTTCCAGCCCGACTGGACTAGTCCCAGCTGGTTTGATGCGGGTAAAGAAGACGCCATGAATGGTCTGCCGGTTAAAGATAATCAGACGCTGGCCGATAGTTTTAACGACCCGCAGGTTGATCGTAGTGAATATCTTCGTGGCTACGCCGACGGACAGAAAAAAGTGTGTGAGGAAGGTTTTATTTACGCCTGGGGAGTAGCAGGCAAATCTTTCCCGACCAGTTGTGATACTGTTGAAAACGCAGCAAAACTGCATGAATCATGGCAACAAGGAATGGATGAAAGTATGCGTTCCAGCAGACTTAATTAAGCCGTTTTTTATACGCCGGAATATATACAACTGTAGGATTTAGCTTAGGTCGTACTCAGTACATTTCTGACATAATGACGGCTTTGATAAACAATGGTATTCTGCCGACAACTCGTAAGGACATCTATTTTCCAGAGCGGTATGGCGGATTCTGGTGAGAAATTCATTCTTGATCTCTTTGTTCCGACTCACTCTGGTGCTAATGCTGTTCTTTATGGTGGGCCCAGCACCGGCAGCCACGTTCACAGAAACCGATAAATCGGTACGTTCGATTGTATCGGGTATTGTGAGCTATACACGATGGCCGTCACTTTCCGGGCAACCTAAACTCTGCGTTTATGCCTCGTCTCACTACACGCAAGCACTGAGCAGCGAAGAGGGGCAAAGCGAGTTACCTTATACTCCCGTCATTGTACGTAACGATCAGGAAGCCCTGTCCGCGACGTGTGATGCTATTTATTTCGGGGCTGAATCGCCTGCAAAACAACTTGAATTAATAAGTCAATATCAGGGCAGAGCATTGCTATTAATCTCAGAGCAGAATCCGGAATGTGTTATTGGCAGTGCATTCTGCCTGATAATCGATCATAACCAGGTCAGATTTTCCGTTAATCTGGATGCATTGACGCGCAGTGGCGTACGCGTCAATCCGGATGTATTAATGCTGGCACGGAATAAGCAGCATGGATAAAGAAATCACTTCAACGCCACGTCCAACGTTTAAAAGCACGTTGAGACGAATCAGCATGATAAGCGTCATCATCACCATGACGTTAATTTGGCTCCTGCTCTGTTTTGCTTCCGTGGTGACATTAAAGCAATACGCCAAAAAAAATCTCGAATTAACCGGCGCAACAATGAGCCACAGCCTTGAAGCCTCACTGGTCTTTAATGATGCGCTGGCGGCTAACGAAACGCTCGCCACCCTGGGTAAACAGGGCCAGTTTGCCGTGGCTGAGGTTCTTAACGCGCATAAAAAGCGGTTTGCTTACTGGTCCTGGAACCCGGAAGAGAATAACGACACGCTGGGTGCATTGGTTAGCCGCTGGCTGTTCCCCGACCCGGTCGCACAGCCCATCATGCATAACGGTAATGCGATCGGCGAAATTCGCCTGACCGCACGCGATAATCTCATCAGCCATTTCATCTGGTTGTCGTTTGCCGTTCTTACCGGCTGTATTCTTTTTGCCACCGCCGTCGCGCTTACGATTACACAATCTCTGCATCATGGCATGGTCACGGCGCTGCAAAACATCACCGACGTCGTGCATGACGTACGCACCAACCGCAACTTTTCCCGGCGGGTGAAGGATGGCCGCATCGAAGAATTCCACCAGTTTGGCGAAGATTTCAACAGTCTGCTGGATGAAATGGAAGAGTGGCAGCTTAAGCTGCAGGCGAAAAACGCTCAGCTACTGCGTACCGCCATGCACGATCCTCTCACCGGCCTCGCCAATCGGGCGGCGTTTCGTAGCAGCATCGCGGCATTAATGCACGACGCCTCCGCAAAAACCAACACTGCCCTGCTCTTCCTCGACGGTGATAATTTCAAGTTTATTAACGATACCTGGGGACATGCTGCGGGCGATTGCGTCCTGATTGAAGTCGCCCGCCGGATGGTTGAGTTTGGCGATAAGCGTCATCAGTCATACCGCCTTGGCGGTGACGAGTTTGCGATGGTGCTGTACGGCGTGCAGTCTGCCGCAGAGGTTCAACAGATTTGTGCTGCGCTGTCGCAGCAGTTTGTGCGCCCGTTCGATCTGCATAACGGGCAGACAGCAACGATGTCACTTAGCATTGGCTTTGCTCTGGCGTGGGAAAGTGCCTCTGTGGAAGCATTACTGGAGCAAGCCGACCGCAACATGTACCAGGATAAAAACCAGCGTACAAAAGCAATAACTTAGAAAGGATACGATATGTTAAAGCGATACTTCGCGCCGTTATTTCTCGCTTCGATGGTACTGACGGGTTGTCAGTCACCGCCGGAAAGTAAGTTCTCCCCTGAGCAAATTGCGGCGATGAAGTCATACGGTTTTAACGAACTGAATGGCGACTGGTCTTTGGGCCTGTCAGATACGATCCTGTTTGATAAAAATGACGCCAGACTGCGCCCGGAAAGTGAAGCGCAGATCCGCTCCATGGCCTCTCGCCTGGCGGCTACCGGCCTGAAACACGCCCGTATGGATGGCCACACCGACAATTACGGTGAAGAGAGCTACAATGAAGCGCTGTCGTTAAAACGTGCCAATGCGGTGGCTGACGTCTGGGCCCAAGGCGCCAATATCCCGCGCAGCAACCTCACCACGCAGGGATTAGGTAAAAAATATCCGGTTTCCAGCAACAGTACGGCGCAAGGGCGTGCTGAAAACCGTCGGGTCGCGGTGGTCATCAGCACGCCATAGCCTTATTTAACGGATGATTGTGCGAGCGACACGCCAGTTGCCGCTCGCCAGCGTAGCCAGTCAATCAGCATAAACAGCGCCAGGCTCACGCCCATCACCGGCAATGCCAGCCCCAGCAATACGCTGACCACCACCGTGACGGCTTTTCCCCATCCCGGGAGCGCCAGCCAGCACTGACAAAGCGTCTGAAGCGGATCCGCCGTCGATTGCGCCGGACGACGCATCCACCACATCCGATATCCCCAGACAATCAGCACACACAGCGCCAGGCCAAATGCGACGAGCAGTAACTGGTTAACCAGCCCGAATAAGATCCCCATATGGAAATCCACACCCCAGCGGGTCAGCTTTGCCATTAACGGGAAATCCTCAAAGCGGGTTCTGTCCAGAATTTGCATGGAATTTGGATCCACCGCAACGGCATCCACCTGGGTCGGCCAGCGGCGGTCAATTTCCGTCACGGTCCACGCCTGGTCAGCGCTTTTCGCCGGGCGGATTTCGAGTTTATTCGCATCAATCCCGGCCTGGCGGGCAGCGTGCAATACGCCATCGAACTGGGTCAGATCCATCGTCATGTCGGGCATCATCATGCCGGCATGATGCCCATGGTGTTCAGCGTGCTCATCCATCGTGACGGGCGCACCCGAAAGCGTGGTGCTCACCTGCGGCGTGAGCCAGTTCATCTGCGCGCGCAGTTTATCCACGTTGCCACCCGCCCACTGGGACCACGTCAGGCCGGTCGCAGAAAACAGCAACATTCCCCCCAGCAGCACCCAGCCCAGCGTGACATGCAGGCGACGCCGGTTCTGAAAACGATTGTTGAGCCGACGTTTTGGCCGGGTATAAAACCACAGCGCAATCCCGCCCAGCGCGGCGACCCACATCCACGAGGCGGCCAGCTCGCTATAGAGCCGACCAACGTTACCCAGCATCAGGGACGTATGCAGATAATCAATGGTCTGGCGTAGCGGTAAAATCCCGCTGGTGCCATACACGGTCATATCGCCACGCACCGCAAGAGTGACGGGATCGATAAAAATAGCGCGGGTCTCCGATGGGCCAAGCGACGGGTCGGCAAACATCACCCGGGTGGTTTCACCCGCAGCCAGGCCAGGACGAACGGCGTATAAACGCAGCTCGGTGCCGATGTTTTTTTCCGCCACGGCGATCTGTTCCGCCAGCGGTTGGAGTTCCCCCACGGAATCCGTATGGAGCGCGTGCCGGTACAGAATATTTTCCAGCTGCGGTGTCGCCACGTACAGCGTACCGGTCAGCGCGGCGAAGAAGATAAACGGGCCGACAAACAGCCCGACATAGAAATGGAGTCGACGCAGCAGGTTTCCCCATGCCGCGCGCGGAGTGCAGGTAGTCATACTTTTCCTATTTAAGGCAAAAAGTTATCGATATTTTTTAAAGGGAAAAAGCAGACTGCCGCGGCGGCGCGCGGGTATCAGGATAAAGCCAGGGGAAAAAGTGCCAGTGGCTGACCGCCTGACGCGGCATCCTGACACGCAGCCTGTGCAGCACGATACTGAGCAGCACAATCAGCGCGAGTATCATGCCCGGCACGTGGGCTAATAGCACGCAGTAGCCACAGGCTTCCGCATGGTCAACCGGCATGCTGTGCTGCATATCGCCGTGGTGCTCATCCATCGACATCATGCTCATGTCATGATGCATCCCCGGCATGGCAATCATGGGATCTTTTTGCAGCGAGACGGAGATCAGCGGTGCGATCACGATCAGCAGGATCGCAAACAGCGCGGTCAATGCCGCTGCGCGTTTCCAGTTATGCTGATGCAGTACGTTAATCACTTACCCTCCACGGAAGAGGCCAGCATTGTAAATGATTTATGACGAAAGGGTTAACACGAGAGATGCGATGGGATAAAAAAAGGGCCAGCCTTTCGGCCAGCCCTTTCTAACAGGATGTCGCTTAAGCGAATCTTAGTTCAGACGCTCTTTAATACGAGCAGACTTACCAGTACGCTCACGCAGGTAGTACAGTTTAGCTTTACGTACAGCACCACGACGTTTAACAGCAATGCTGTCAACTACCGGAGAGTGAGTCTGGAAGACACGCTCAACGCCTTCGCCGTTGGAAATTTTACGAACAGTGAATGCAGAGTGCAGACCGCGGTTACGAATAGCGATAACCACGCCCTCGAATGCCTGCAGACGTTTTTTGGAACCTTCAACAACCCATACTTTCACTTCCACGGTGTCACCTGGACGGAAGGAAGGTACGTCCTGCTTCATCTGCTCTTGTTCAAGTTGCTTAATAATGTTGCTCATAATTTAATCTCTTATCCTGGGTAAACTGATATTCGGGAGCGTATTACGCATTCCCATCATGTTCATGCTGCTGTTGCGCGTGTTCAGTTTTGAACTCGGCCAGCAACTTTGCTTGCTCTTCAGTCAGAGCCAGGTTTTCCAGAAGTTCAGGTCTTCTAAGCCAGGTTCGGCCCAGCGACTGCTTCAAACGCCAGCGACGTATCTCAGCATGGTTTCCTGACAGTAACACTGCCGGGACTTCCATCCCTTCTAACACTTCAGGACGGGTATAGTGTGGACAGTCCAGCAACCCATCGGCAAAGGAATCTTCCGTTGCCGAAGCTTCATGGCCCAGTACTCCCGGAATGAACCGGGCGACGGAGTCAATCAGCGTCATTGCGGGTAACTCACCACCGCTGAGAACGTAATCGCCGATAGACCATTCTTCGTCAATCTCGGTTTGAATTACGCGCTCATCTATCCCTTCGTAGCGACCACAGACCAGAATCAGTTTTTGATTCGTCGCCAGTTCGCTGACGCCCGCTTGATCAAGCTTGCGTCCCTGAGGTGACAGATAAATCACCTTTGCGCCTTCACCTGCCGCGGCTTTTGCTGTGTGAATGGCGTCCCGTAAGGGTTGCACCATCATTAACATCCCCGGTCCGCCGCCGTAAGGACGATCGTCCACGGTACGGTGCCGGTCATGCGTGAAGTCACGAGGACTCCAGCTCTGGATGCTCAGCAGGCCATTCTTTACTGCCCGGCCAGTTACCCCGTAATCGGTAATCGCGCGGAACATTTCAGGAAACAGGCTAATTATGCCAATCCACATAGCGCCGTCTTTTACCGTTTATCCGGAGAATTTAAAAACCAGGATCCCAATCTACTTCAATCGTTTGAGTAGCGAGATCGACTTTCTTGATAACCTGTCCATCGAGGAACGGAACCAACCGCTCCTTGATGCCAAATGCATCTTTCAGGTTTGCCTTAATGACGAGAACGTCATTGGACCCGGTTTCCATCATGTCGATGACTTTCCCCAGGCTGTAGCCTTCAGTAGTGACTACCTGGCAACCCATAAGGTCTTTCCAGTAATAGTCGCCTTCTTCGAGCTCCGGCAACTGCGACGAATCCACGACAATTTCACAATTAGTCAGTGCATTCGCGGCATCACGATCGTCAACGCCTTTCAGCTTGATGATGATGTCCTGATTGTGGTGACGCCAGCTTTCCAGCTCGACCTCTTCCCACTTACCGCCTTTCTGGATAAACCAGGGCTGGTAATTAAAAATGCTATCAGCGTCTTCAGTGGAGGAAAACACTCTGAGCCAACCACGGATACCGTAGCAAGAACCCATTTTGCCCAATACAATCGGTTCAACAGGTGCTTTATTGCTCATCATGACCACCGTGACAGATTAAGCTGCTTTGTTTGCTGCTTTGATCAGCGTAGCAACGCGATCGGAAACAGTCGCGCCCTGGCCAACCCAGTGAGCGATACGATCCAGATCCAGACGAGTTTCTTCTTCTGCGCCAGCGGCCAGTGGGTTGAAGAAACCAACGCGCTCGATGAAGCGACCGTTGCGTGCATTACGGCTGTCAGTCACAACAACCTGGTAGAACGGACGCTTTTTAGCGCCGTGACGTGCTAAACGAATAGTTACCATAACATCCTCTTGTGTGAATAAAACAACCGGGCCCCATCGAGGAACGGAGCCCGGGTGTCATATTAAAAGCCCGAAAATTTTACTCATTTTCGGGCAAAAAGCAATCTCAAAAGCGATTATCGCCCAGGAAAACCGGGTGGCATCATGCCTTTCATGCCACGCATCATTTTCGCCATGCCGCCTTTCTTCATTTTCTTCATCATGCGCTGCATGTCGTCGAACTGTTTCAGAAGGCGGTTAACGTCCTGCACCTGCATGCCGCAACCGGCTGCGATACGGCGCTTACGGGAACCTTTGATGATATCCGGGTTAGCACGCTCTTTGAGGGTCATTGAGTTGATGATCGCCTCCATACGCACCAGCACTTTGTCATCCATCTGCGCTTTTACGTTGTCTGGGATCTGGCCCATGCCCGGCAGTTTGCCCATCAGGCTTGCCATGCCGCCCATGTTTTTCATCTGACGCAGCTGCTCAAGGAAATCGGTCAGTTCGAAACCGTCGCCTTTTTTCAGCTTGCTGGCCAGCTTCTCGGCCTGCGCACGGTCAACTTTGCTCTCGATATCTTCAATCAGCGACAGCACGTCGCCCATGCCGAGGATACGGGATGCAATACGGTCCGGGTGGAACGGCTCCAGCGCTTCGGTTTTTTCGCCCACACCGAGGAATTTGATCGGCTTACCGGTGATATGACGAATAGAAAGCGCCGCACCACCGCGGGCGTCACCGTCCACTTTGGTCAGCACCACGCCGGTTAACGGCAGCGCTTCGTTGAACGCTTTCGCGGTGTTTGCCGCATCCTGACCGGTCATGGCGTCAACCACAAACAGGGTCTCTACCGGGTTGATAGAAGCATGCACCTGTTTGATTTCGTCCATCATCGCTTCATCAACGTGCAGACGACCGGCGGTATCCACCAGCAGCACGTCGTAGAACTTCAGCTTCGCCTCTTTCAGCGCTGCGTTCACGATGTCGACTGGCTTCTGGGCCACGTCAGACGGGAAGAAATCGACCCCAACCTGCTGCGCCAGGGTCTCCAGCTGTTTGATCGCCGCCGGGCGATAAACGTCCGCAGAAACCACAAGCACCTTTTTCTTGTGCTTCTCGCGCAGGAATTTACCCAGCTTACCGACGCTGGTGGTTTTACCCGCACCCTGCAGACCCGCCATCAACACGACGGCCGGAGGCTGAGCCGCCAGGTTCAGGACCTGGTTCTCTTCGCCCATCGCCGAAACCAGTTCGTTACGAACGATTTTGACGAACTCCTGACCCGGGGTCAGGCTCTTGTTAACTTCATGACCAACCGCCTTCTCTTTAACGCGGTTGATAAAATCACGAACAACCGGCAACGCGACGTCTGCTTCCAGCAGCGCCATGCGCACTTCGCGCAGCGTTTCCTTGATGTTGTCTTCGGTAAGGCGTCCGCGGCCGCTGATGTTGCGCAGCGTGCGCGACAAACGATCGGTTAAATTATCAAACATTGTCTCTCGCCTGAGTAGAAACGTTGGGCCGCCATGAGCGACACATACACAGAATTTTGCCGGAGTATAACATGAAGGCGCCTTTGTTGTTATGCAACGGTTGGAGCAGGCGTCACGTAACGTTATACTGCTTCTCTTTCTTATTAAGACAACTGTCGATGCCTATATGCCTGTTTTCGCACTGATCGCCCTTGTTGCCTACTCTGTCAGCCTTGCGCTGATCATTCCCGGACTGCTGCAAAAAAACAGCGGCTGGCGGCGCATGGCTATTCTGTCGGCGGTGATCGCACTGATTAGTCACGCGTTTGCGCTGGAATCGCGCATCATTCCCGGTGACGGCAGTGTGCAAAACCTGAGCGTGCTGAACGTCGGTTCGCTGGTCAGCCTGATGATCTGTACGGTGATGACCATTGTCGCCTCTAAGAATCGTGGCTGGCTGTTGCTGCCCATTGTTTATGCCTTCGCGCTGATCAATCTGGCCTTAGCTACCTTTATGCCCAATGAGTTCATTACGCATCTGGAAGCCACGCCGGGCATGCTGGTGCACATCGGCCTGTCGCTGTTCTCTTACGCAACGCTGATCATTGCCGCGCTCTATGCCATGCAGCTCGCCTGGATTGACTACCAGTTGAAAAACAAAAAGCTGGCGTTTAACCATGAGATGCCGCCGCTGATGGTCATTGAGCGTAAGATGTTCCACATCACCCAGGTCGGCGTAGTATTATTGACCTTAACGCTCTGCACTGGCCTGTTTTATATGAAAAACCTGTTCAGCGTGGAGAATATCGACAAAGCGGTGCTCTCCATCATCGCGTGGTTTGTCTATATTGTGCTGTTATGGGGCCATTATCATGAGGGCTGGCGCGGTCGTCGCGTGGTCTGGTTCAATGTCGCGGGTGCGGGCATACTCACCCTTGCCTATTTCGGAAGTCGCTTCATACAGCAATTTGCTGGCTAAGTAACAAAGGAGTTCCCCCTGGAACACATCTCTACCACCACGCTGATCGTTACGCTGATCGTCATGGTGGTCATCTCCGCCTATTTCTCTGGTTCGGAAACCGGCATGATGACCTTAAACCGCTACCGGTTACGTCATCGTGCTAAACAGGGTAACCGTGCCGCACGTCGCGTTGAAAAGCTGCTCCGTAAACCGGATCGCCTGATAAGCCTGGTGCTTATCGGTAACAACCTCGTCAATATCCTCGCCTCTGCGCTGGGCACCATTGTCGGGATGCGCCTGTACGGCAACGCCGGGGTCGCGATTGCTACCGGCGTACTGACGTTTGTGGTGCTGGTGTTTGCGGAAGTGCTGCCCAAAACCATCGCTGCGCTTTACCCGGAAAAAGTGGCTTACCCGAGCAGCTTCCTGCTGGCACCGCTGCTGATCCTGATGATGCCGCTGGTCTGGCTGTTGAATATGGTCACCCGTATCCTGATGCGCATGGTCGGCATCAAAGCCGACGTCGCCATCAGCAGTGCACTCAGCAAAGACGAGCTGCGCACCATCGTGAACGAATCCCGCTCGCAGATTTCACGCCGCAATCAGGACATGCTCCTGTCGGTGCTGGATCTGGAAAAGGTCAGCGTTAACGACATTATGGTGCCGCGTAACGAAATCGTCGGGATTGATATTAACGACGACTGGAAGGCCATCGTCCGCCAGCTGACCCACTCCCCGCACGGACGCATTGTGCTTTATCGCGACTCCCTGGACGACGCCATCAGTATGCTGCGCGTACGGGAAGCCTATCGCCTGATGACCGAGAAAAAAGAGTTCACTAAAGAGGTGATGCTGCGCGCCGCCGACGAGATTTACTACGTGCCGGAAGGAACGCCGCTCAGCACGCAGCTGGTAAAATTCCAGCATAACAAAAAGAAAGTCGGTCTGGTGGTCGATGAGTATGGCGATATTCAGGGGCTGGTGACGGTCGAAGATATTCTGGAAGAGATTGTTGGAGACTTTACCACCTCCATGTCCCCTTCTCTTGCGGAAGAGGTCACACCGCAAAACGACGGTTCGGTGCTGATTGACGGCAGCGCGAACATCCGCGAACTCAATAAAGCCTTTAACTGGCATCTGCCGGAAGATGAGGCTCGCACCATGAACGGGATGATTCTGGAAGCACTGGAAGAGATCCCGGCGGCGGGCACGCGGGTGCGCATTGAACAGTATGATATTGATATCCTGGACGTGCAGGACAATATGATTAAGCAGGTGAAGGTCCTGCCTGTTAAACCACTGCGCGAAAGTATCGCGGAATAAAGTTGTAGGCCGGGCAAGGCGAAGCCGCCGCCCGGCACTACGGAGCGGCAAATTACGCTTTCGCTTTCGCCACGGTTACCATCGCAGCACGGATGGTACGGCCGTTCAGGGTATACCCTTTCTGCATCACGCCCAGCACTTTACCGGCTTCAACGTCTTCTGATTCCACCATCGCAATTGCCTGGTGCACGTTAGGATCCAGCGGGACGTCGGTATCGGCAATCACTTCCACACCAAACTTACGCACCACGTCCAGCATGGATTTCAGCGTCAGTTCGATACCTTCGATCATTGCCGCGTTGTCCGGATTCGCTTTATCAGCCACTTCCAGCGCGCGATCGAGGCTGTCGATTACCGGCAGCAGTTCGTTGACGAATTTCTCCAGCGCAAACTTATGCGCCTTTCAACGTCCTGTTCGGTACGACGACGCAGGTTTTCCATTTCCGCCTTGATGCGCAGAACACTGTCGCGTTCGCGATTCTGTGCTTCTACCAGTTGGGCTTCCAGATTCGCAATTTTTTCATCGCGCGGGTCCACCTGCTCAGCAGATACGTCTGGCTCTACAGCCTCAACTTCATCGTGCTGTTCCGTGATAATTTCTTCAGGGGCTTGCCCCTCAGGCGTTTTCTGTTCTTTACTACTCATGAATTTCTCCGCGTTTTTCTGCATTCATCTCGCTAACTTCGCTTATTATGGGGATCAGTTTCCTGGATTCAAGGGAACAAGAGAGATTGTCATCATTCATCAGGCACAAGGACCTCCAGAAAATGAATAATCATTTCAGGTGTATTGGGATCGTCGGGCACCCGCGTCACCCTACGGCATTGACGACACATGAAATGTTGTATCGCTGGCTGTGTAGCAAAGGCTATGAAGTGATGGTTGAGCAGCAGATCGCTCAGGAGCTGCAGCTAAAGAGCGTCAAAACCGGCACGCTGGCAGAGATTGGACAGCAGGCGGATCTTGCCGTGGTGGTCGGCGGCGACGGCAACATGCTCGGCGCGGCTCGCACGCTGGCGCGCTACGACATAAAAGTCATCGGCATTAACCGTGGCAATCTCGGTTTTCTGACTGACCTCGACCCGGACAACGCGCAGCAGCAGCTGGCCGATGTGCTGGAAGGACATTACATCAGCGAAAAACGTTTTTTACTGGAAGCGCAGGTGTGTCAGCAGGACTGCCAGAAACGCATCAGTACCGCCATTAACGAGGTGGTACTTCACCCCGGCAAAGTGGCGCATATGATTGAGTTCGAAGTGTATATCGATGAAATCTTCGCGTTCTCCCAGCGCTCTGACGGGCTGATTATCTCCACGCCGACGGGCTCGACCGCCTATTCGCTTTCTGCGGGAGGACCAATCCTGACGCCTTCGCTGGATGCCATAACGCTGGTGCCGATGTTCCCGCACACCCTTTCTGCCCGCCCGCTGGTGATTAACGGCAGCAGCACCATCCGCCTGCGTTTCTCGCACCGCCGTAATGACCTGGAGATCAGCTGCGACAGCCAGATCGCGCTGCCTATTCAGGAAGGTGAAGATGTGCTAATTCGGCGATGTGATTATCACCTGAACCTTATTCACCCGAAAGATTACAGCTATTTCAATACATTAAGCTCGAAGCTTGGCTGGTCAAAAAAATTGTTCTGATTTTGCATCCAGTACTTTACTGTATAAAAAACCAGTTTATACTGTATGAAAACACAGTCATGGTTTTTCATACAGGAAAACAATTATGCTGGCACAACTGACCATCAGCAACTTTGCCATTGTTCGTGAGCTTGAGATCGATTTCCACAGCGGCATGACGGCGATCACCGGGGAAACCGGTGCGGGTAAATCCATTGCCATTGATGCCCTCGGCTTGTGCCTTGGCGGGCGTGCTGAGGGTGACATGGTGCGCATGGGCGCCAACCGTGCTGACCTTTGCGCTCGCTTCTCCCTGAAAGACACCCCTGCAGCCCTGCGCTGGCTCGAAGAAAACCAGCTTGAAGATGGACGTGAGTGTTTACTTCGTCGCGTTATCAGCAGCGACGGTCGTTCACGCGGTTTTATCAACGGCACGGCGGTACCGCTTTCTCAGCTCCGCGAGCTGGGTCAGTTGCTTATTCAGATCCATGGTCAGCACGCGCATCAGCAGCTGGTTAAGCCGGAGCAGCAAAAATCGCTACTCGATGGCTATGCAGGTGAGTATGCACTTACTCAGTTGATGGCAGAACACTATCGCCAGTGGCACCAGAGCTGCCGCGAGCTGGCTCAGCATCAGCAGCAAAGCCAGGAGCGTGCCGCACGCGCCGAGCTGCTGGAGTATCAGCTCAAAGAACTGAACGAGTTTAATCCGCAGGCGGGTGAGTTCGAACTCATTGACGAAGAGTACAAGCGTCTGGCCAACAGTGGCCACCTGCTCTCTACCAGCCAGAACGCCCTCACCTTACTGGCAGATGGCGAAGACGTTAATCTGCAAAGCCAGCTGTATAACGTGCGTCAGCTTGTTACCGAGCTGGCGGGCATGGACAGCAAACTGTCCGGCGTGCTGGATATGCTGGAAGAGGCGGCGATTCAAATCTCTGAAGCCGGTGATGAACTGCGCCACTACTGTGAACGCCTGGATCTCGATCCCAATCGCCTGTTTGAGCTGGAACAGCGCATTTCCCGTCAGATTTCTTTAGCGCGCAAACACCACGTCACGCCGGAAGAGTTGCCTGCGTTCTATCAGTCTCTCCTTGATGAACAGCAGCAACTTGACGATCAGGCTGATTCACTGGAAACGCTGACTCTGGCGGTAAACCAGCACCATCAGCAGGCGCTGACCACGGCGAAAAAGCTGCATGAAGTTCGTCAGCATTATGCTCAGGAACTCAGCCAGCACATCACCGACAGCATGCATACGCTGGCGATGCCACACGGCATATTCACGATTGATGTCCGCTTCGAAGAGAACTCCCTGACGGCGGAAGGCGCGGATCGCATCGAGTTCCGTGTCACCACCAACCCAGGCCAGCCGTTACAGCCTATTTCCAAAGTGGCATCCGGCGGTGAGCTCTCCCGTATTGCTCTGGCGATCCAGGTTATCACCGCCCGTAAAATGGAAACCCCAGCCCTGATTTTCGATGAAGTGGATGTGGGGATCAGCGGCCCGACGGCGGCGGTAGTGGGTAAACTGCTGCGCCAGCTCGGTGAATCGACCCAAGTGATGTGCGTCACCCACCTGCCGCAGGTGGCTGGCTGTGGTCATCATCACTTTATCGTCAGCAAAGAAACGGACGGTGAAATGACCGAAACGCACATGAAACCGCTGGATAAACGCTCGCGCCTGCAGGAGCTGGCTCGTCTGCTGGGAGGCAGCGAAGTCACCCGCAATACGCTCGCGAATGCTAAAGAACTGCTGGCGGCATAAACTTTTTCGGGATCTCAGGGTCATACAGAACAACAAAAACGCCGCCAGACCGGTTTCAAAGTGGGGCAAGGTCTATTATCATCGGCATATTACATATGAGCCGCGTACTGCTCGGGCCCGAAAAGGAATCAAATCACTATGCGCTGTAAAACGCTGACCGCTGCCGCTGCGGTTCTTCTGATGTTGACCGCAGGCTGTTCCACTCTGGAGAAAGTGGTTTACCGTCCTGACATCAACCAGGGGAACTACCTTACCCCTAACGATGTGTCTAAAATCCGTGTAGGGATGACACAACAGCAGGTCGCTTATGCACTGGGAACCCCGATGATGTCCGATCCGTTCGGCACCAACACCTGGTTCTATGTATTCCGTCAGCAGCCAGGCCACGAAGATGTGACCCAGCAGACCCTGACGCTGACCTTCAGCAGCGCCGGTGTATTGACCAACATCGACAACAAACCTGCCCTGACCAAATAATCCGGCGTCAGAAATGCAAAAAGGTGCTCAATGAGCACCTTTTTTGTATCGACATTTCGCACTGGATCGTAGCCCCGGTAAGCGCAGCGCCACTGGGGGAGAAAAGCACTACTTACCAGATTTCTCCGCACGCTGGCGACGCAGCTCTTTCGGGTCGGCAATCAGCGGGCGATAAATCTCCACCCGGTCGCCCTCTTTCAGCACATCACCCAGTTTCACCGGACGGCTGTAAATGCCGACTTTATTTTTTGCCAGATCGATATCGCGACGAAGCTCCAGAATGCCAGAAGCTCGGATAGCCGCCTCAACGGTTGCGCCCTCTTCCAGCGTCACGCGCTGCAGATACTGCTTCTCCGGCAACGCGTAGACCACTTCCACAGCTATCTTATGCGACACTGTAGACCTCTTTGGCGCGGGTCGTGAACGCCTGAACCATATTGGACGCCAGCTCTTTGAAGATGCGGCCAAACGCCAGCTCAATCAGCTTATTGGTAAACTCAAAGTCCAGATGGAACTCGATGCGGCAGGCATCAGCGCTCAGCGGCGTAAACTTCCAGCCTCCCATCAGGGTCTTGAATGGCCCATCCACCAGATGCATCAAAATACTCTGATTGTTCGTCAGCGTATTGCGGGTGGTGAACGTCTTGCTGATCCCCGCTTTGGAGACATCCACCGCCGCCGTCATCTGCGTCGGGCCAGACTCCAGAACGCGGCTCCCGGTACACCCAGGGATAAATTCTGGATATGACTGAACATCGTTCACTAACTGATACATTTGTTCCGCGCTGTAAGGTACAAGCGCAGTACGGCTAATCTGAGGCATAGCTTTTCCCATGGTCACACAACGGACAAATAATAACATTTATCACCTGTTAAAAAAACGCTAAGCCTCATCTCGTGCTAAGATAGCGCGTTAGACCTCACAGGACGCAATGAGGTGACTTTTTGAAATCAGATTACCGACGGCTTTACGACACTTATGACGAAGAAAAAAGCACATAAACCAGGCTCGGCGACCATTGCGCTCAACAAGCGTGCTCGCCATGAGTATTTCATTGAAGAAGAATTTGAAGCTGGCCTGGCCCTGCAGGGCTGGGAAGTAAAATCGCTGCGCGCCGGGAAAGCCAACATCGGCGATAGCTATGTGATCCTGAAAGATGGCGAAGCCTTCCTGTTCGGTGCCAACTTTACGCCGCTGACCGTCGCCTCTTCGCACTACGTGTGTGACCCAACGCGTACCCGTAAGCTGCTGCTGAACAAGCGTGAACTGGAATCCCTCTACGGGCGCATTAACCGTGAAGGCTTTACCGTGGTCGCACTGTCGCTGTACTGGAAAAACGCCTGGTGCAAAGTAAAAGTTGGCGTTGCCAAAGGTAAAAAACAGCACGACAAACGTACTGACCTGAAAGAGCGCGAATGGCAGCTCGACAAAGCGCGTATTATGAAAAACGCAGGACGTTGATTCTGCACACTTATTGTACTATTCAATAAGTTAGCGTTCCGGGCTGGTATCCAGGAAGTGAAATCTGGTATACTGAGTTCAACACTATTGGGGCTGATTCTGGATTCGACGGGATTTGCGAAACCCAAGGTGCATGCCGAGGGGCGGTTTGCCTCGTTAAAAGCCGCAAAAAAATAGTCGCAAACGACGAAAACTACGCTTTAGCAGCTTAATAACCTGCTCTGAGCCCTCTCTCCCTAGCTTCCGCTCTTAAGACGGGGATCAAAGAGAGGTCAAACCCAAAAGAGATCGCGTGGAAGCCCTGCCTGGGGTTGAAGCGTTAAAACTAATCAGGCTAGTTCGTTAGTGGCGTGTCTGTCCGCAGCTGGCGTGCGAATGTAAAGACAAACTAAGCATGTAGTACCGAGGATGTAGAAATTTCGGACGCGGGTTCAACTCCCGCCAGCTCCACCAAATATAACGGCCTGATTCTCTTAGAGTTTCAGGCCGTTTTTCTTTGGGCGTGTGGCACAACTGTGACTCAGGAGTGTACCATATGCCGTCCAACAGCATCCCCCATTACCTCTATAAGCGTAACCACACATGGTGGTTCAGAAAGCGTTTCGTATCTCAGGGCAATGCAATCGAGTACAGGCTGAGCCTGCAAACAGCAAGCTTTCAGCGTGCCCGGCTTCTTGCTCTACGTTTACAGACACTTTGCCAACAGATGGTTACTTCTTTGGGGGCCCCCAAGAAACAGAAGAATGGCGTGATAGAAAAATCAGCACAAGAGCAAATCAGAGCAAAACTTCGAGCAAAAATTGCCGAATGGACCGCCGAGGAAACAGAACATTGGTTCTGCGGCTCAACACGTAATGAAGGCGATCTGAACGATTATCTTGAGACATTAGATATGGTTGTCTCTGATTTGAAAGAACGCATCGCTTACGATGATAAGCCATCCCTGCACCAGGCCGAAGCAAATACAGTTCTGGACGAACTGCCACACCTCAAATCCACTCTCAGTGAATACGATTATCAGGTCATTGCTCGTATGGTGGCACAAGCTAAGGTCAAATCGTTGCAAGATACTCGATCAATCATTCTTGGTGGAGATGCTAGCTGGCTTTCATCGTCGCAAACAACCGAACCAAGCGTTACAGAGGAGCCGATAGATACCCTGACTATCTCCAAGCTGCTTGATCTGTATACAGAACATAACAAAGCGAAAGGTCATTCCAAGCGCACTAAAAAAAAGTACGAATGGTATGGAGCCCTACTTATCAGTTCTTTTGGGGATGTTCCAGTCCATACTATTACCGGAGCGATGGGTAGAGAATTTTACGACAACATCACAAAGTTACCGGTCGGGCTGCAAAAGGAGGTCTTATTAGCCTCAAAGTTAAGTCAGTTGATCGATAACAACACCGGAAAAACAATCAATGTAGTAACAGCAAACGGCCATCATGGGAAGATTAATCATTTCTTTGAGTGGGTCGTGGACAAAAAACACATTGCTTCAAGCCCATTTCCAAGCGTTGGTATTCCAATGCCCAAGAAAAATCATAAAGATGATAGAGCGGCAATTAGTGATACTGATGCACATGAACAAGACGTTGGATGACGGTTACCTCACAGTCAAAGATTACGGAACCCTCGCACTGAGATCACGAGAACAGATAGTTAACGAAGGGGCAATCCTCACTTTCAGCAACGGGGAGGTAAGAGCCAAAATTCTTCCTCTGGTGAAAAACTGTGTGGTCCGTTTCTACTTATGGGATAAAGGGGACTGGAGAGCTTGTAGTTGGAAATAGCCCCCAGCCATAAATGAATTCAGCTTCCAGTTAGGAGTTGGATTCATCTCTTTAAGGTTTTATTTGAAAGTAAATTTTGCTTAAGGAGAAAAGCCTTACAATTACACATCTATAACCCACAACCGCAAGAAAAAATTTATCGATAAAAATCAATCAGATAACATTATCATGCTCACGGAATTTGCTTTTAACAACAATATTGAGAGACAATCCTAATGGGTGGTCACCACATGACTAGAGACATTTCACCCATTTAACTACTCACGGCATAATACTTGAATCCCAATAAGGACATAGAAATGAGCATTACTATATATTCAATGTATAATAATAAAGGCGGTGTAGGAAAAACCACATTAGGATTTAATATTGCATCACAATATGCATATAATAATCCAAGAACTCAGGTTCTAGTAATCGATATGTGCCCGCAAGCAAACATTTCGCAATACTTGCTAGGTGGAGCACATAACGGATATAGGAACAACCAGACCCTACAAGCTCAGCAGACCAGAGGGAATGTTGTTGGTTTTTTCGATTGGTTACTAAAAGGTAATTCAAACTTCACAAACATACGCCGTTCATTTAAAGTCCAAGTTAACCAATACAATAACCGCTTGAGTGATAATCTATATCTAATTGCTGGTGATTCGTTTTTAGAGTCTTTAACCTTAGCTCTTAGCTATGCAGTTATTAACCCGGCGAATAGAAATGCCTGGCCAGAATTCATGACTGCATTGAGAAGACTCTGTACGCTTGAGTTCGATAGTCAGCAATATGATAATTTAGTAGTTTTTATTGATTGCAACCCCAGTTTTTCTATATATACTCAAATGGCCCTTGTCTCATCAGACAGGTTGGTTATTCCGATGATGGCAGACTACTCATCTCTTGAGGGGCTAAAAGGAATAACAACTTTACTTTATGGAATTTATCCCACTGCAGCATCTCAGACTTATGCTCAGAATATTGTTACCTTCCATAGCCAAGTCGCACAATATCAATTAAGCCTCCCCAAAATGGACCGTTTTGTTTTCAATAACTTTACCACAAATGTTGGTGTTGCAACGGCTTATAATTCAATACAGAATGATTTATCGCTATTCGGTTATCAACTATATAGCCACCACAATCATTTATTTAGCCCTTCGCAAACACCAGTCAACAATGTGGCCGATTGGAGCAATAACTACCTTTCTGAAGTTAAAGATTTCCATACTTCTGGAAAAGTATCCGCAAGTCTTGGTATTCCGCTATTTTTACTACCCTATCAGACAAATTACACAATGCCGGATGGTCAGAATGTAAATGTCGTTAGAGCTAGATACCTAGAGGCACGTAACAACATGAGTGATTTAGTGGCCACTTTTTAACACTAACGTATTCCTCACTTGAAATTAGCAAGTTTGGTGTGCCATACTGCTGTGACATTGATTCCCGCTACAGTGCTCAAAGAATCAGATAGTTAGTATTTGGTGTCGCTTTCAGCCAGCTCCACCAATCATGATTGGACAGTGATAGGACATCACTAGGAATAACAGGAAGTTAGCAGTCTCAGCAGGACACCGACCAGACGGTGAGGGAACAAAAAAGGATACGCAAAGGAGCCGCGGCTCCCGAGTGATAAAAAGCCCGCTGATGCGGGCTTTTTTTATGAGGAGTAATCTTGTGAACCAACTTGAAGAGATTATCACGATACTCAGTTCAGGAGATGAGGGAACCACCAACGCACTCCTTAAAACAAAAGTGTTGATGTATGCTATCGGGAAAAAAGAGCTTGCCGCATGGGTGAACCATGAACTCAATGGTTATCCTGATAATATGCCTCTTCCTGACTATCGCACCGTAGCTGCTCGTATACTGGCAGACGCAAATAATGGTGTGCGCTTATATACAGCTTACCCGCTTCCGATTTCGTATCTTAATGATGAAGATTATGAGGATGCAACTACTGCATCTATAAGGCTTTCAATCAGTCAAATTGAACAGCTAGTAGTTAATGCTGGTGATAATCAAAATCTTCAACAGCCTATACCTTTGGATTTCGCATATTTTAAATATTGCAAAAATGTAGTAACCGATTATGAAATAACCAGATGTTACAAAGAGATAGCACTTCATAATTTCACTAACATTTTGACGCAAGTAAGATCGAGACTTCTAGATTTTGTTTTAGAATTAACGGAATATGCATCCGCCGTACCTGGAGCAAATACAATGATAGATAAACTTAAAAAAGTAGATGCTGCATCCATTTTTGAAAGTGCAATATTTGGTGATCATACTATTATTAACTTGGGTGATAGCAGTTCTTTTAACATTACAAACAATGTTATCAAAAATGATATTGCAGCTTTAAGGCGGCACCTTGAAACTGAAGGGGTTTCAAACGAAGATTTAACCGATCTAGAAGTTGCGATAAATTCTGATGGCCCAATTGCGCCACGTAGTAAAAATTATGGTCCCGCAGTTGGTCAATGGTTTTCAGGCATGATTTCGAAAGCAGCGACTGGCACAACAGGAATTGGCGTGGCGGCAATTACTGAGCTTCTCTCCTCTGCATTGAAAAAATATTATAACCTCGATTAACTATCATGGATGTCGGGGGGCGGAGGTTTAAATCCTCTCGTGCCAACCCAAACAACATTGAAAACCAGCCTCTTACGGCTGGTTTTTTCATGTTTAAAATTTGTACGGGGAATGATTGAGGAAAAATAGGGGAATAAACCCTGACATTTACACGCTACATTACAGGCGATTTATCATCTTTAACTTGGTTAAGTGTTTGTGTAAGAATACAATATACCGTTACGTCATTCAGAGTTTCCCCTTCTATCGCTTCACCATCTTGAGTGATCAGCGCCTGGCCCATTAGCTTCACAAACTGGTTTCTCCCGACCATGCTAACCAGCAACATATCCCCTCCTTCTGGCTTCAGACTAATGTTAATAACGGCCCAGCCGCATAAAGTTTCAATAACCCGGCAGTTGTTATCTACACCGCAGATTCCTACATTACGAAAAGCAGATATAAGATACCGTAATCCTTACCAGACCCGTCATACTTTCGCAACTCGAATGATAAGCCTCGGGACTAATTTGTTCTGGTTGGCTAGTCAAATGGGCCACAAAGGACCAGAAATGCTATTTAGACATTATGATAGATACCTTAAGGAATATGATAACTCAACAGCTATAAATAATTTGCATAACAAGACAAAATAATTAATAATTCTCTCCATGATCTATGGGCGAGGATTAAAAATTGACTCTTGGCATGCTTGATAAAATATTAAGTTACGCATCTTCGTTTGGTACATTTGTTTCTGCGGTAGCCGCTTTATATGCAATATGGCTGACAATTTTTCAGCGCAGGATTTCATATAGACCGAACCTAATAATAAGAGATCTGCTGATTAATTCCAAAAAAGACAAGTTTGATGGTTTCGATCTGGATGAAAATTCAGCTCTTATAGGTGTAAAAGTAGAACTAAACAACATAGGACTAGGAACAGCCATATCAGTGAAATATAGTTGGGAGTATGAATTTGAAAAAGAGCTTAAAAAATATGATGAGTTATTTTTCGAAAAATTCAATAAAAAAGATGATAGTTTTGATTTTGATTATAACAATGGCTTGATTTCTTTCAAAAAGGAGAGGAGTGGTTATTTTTACCCAGGTTTGAATATTGTGCGCGATATTGACTTCATTTTACCTCATAACATAAGCAAAGAAAGCACAATATTGGAAATTCCCTATGCAGTATTGCTACTGCTTACAAATATCAGCTATTTAATTATTTTAAATAGACATAACTTTAATAAAACATTTAATGGTCCTAAATTAATTGTTGTATTCCAAGATATTGAAGGTAATACAATTCGAAATGAATGGACATCAAAACTGCAAATTGGACATTCATCTTTTAGCTCTGACAATGATGTTAAAACTTCATACTCGTTACGTTTTAGCCCAAGGTCAACGGGGAGTTCACTAAGAAGATTACAAAAGATACGTAAAAGCTACGCTGATTTCATGAACGAACATAACTTCAATAAAAACAAATAATTAAGATCAATGTGACGCGAATTCAACTCCCGCCAGCCCACCAAAACTCTCCATCGGTGATCACCATAGTCATCCGATGAAGTCCTGAAAGCCCGCACGGCGCAAGCCCTGCGGGCTTTTTTGTGCCCTCAACTTGCCCTGCGAAGCCCATAAAATTTCCCGGCGGCACTGGAACATCACGCCATTAAACGTTATTTCTCTCATGCTCAATGAGCCATTCTTTTCGAGAAATCCCCCCTCCATAACCCGTCATCGCTCCATCTTTACCAATTATCCTGTGGCAAGGGATCACAATCGCAATTCGGTTTGCACCATTAGCAGCAGCGACGGCGCGCACAGCATTTGGCTTATTCATCCGTAGTGAGATGGCCTGATAGTGTGAGGTCTGTCCATAGGGAACTGCCCGCAGCTCGTTCCAGACGGATTGTTGAAAATCACTCCCCGGGGCATCTACAGAGAGATCAAACTGTCGACGCGTTCCCGCAAAATACTCGCTGATCTCTTTTACTGTCTGCCGGGTATGGCTGTTTTCTCCGGTGACGATTCTGGCGTTAAATAAACGCTGAATATCGCGAAATTCTGTTTCTAACATCCGCCGATCGGTAAACTCCAGTAGACAAACTCCCCGCTCTGTCGCACAGACAAACATCGGCCCAAGCGTCGTGGTAAAACGGTGAATGACAATCACCTGAGTTGCCTGAGTCGGTGCTGCACCAGTAAGTCGCTTGTAGGTATAACCAAACCCGCTCAGGGATTCATAGCCGTTGTCCAGCGCAACGTCAGTCGCCGTTCGTCCGCTTTTGAGCTCCTGCATGGCAACGTTCACCCGCTGCATTCGCTGGAAAGCCTGAAAAGTGATGCCGTGATGTTGCAGAAACCAGCGCCTTACCCGCTCCGGACTGATTCCATGCTGGCGAAGCTCCGCGTCTGTAACACGGGATTTAATATCGCGCCTGACAAGCGCAAGCGCCTGTTCAACAAATAATGGCGCGCTGTGCGCATTCTCAGCGGGTCTGCAGACCTTACAGGGTCGAAAACCGGCCGCAAGGGCAGATTTGGCATCTTTATAAAATTCGACATTTTCACGTTTGGGCTTTCGCGCCCGACATACCGAAATGCAGAACACGCCAGTGGTTTTAACGCCGACAAAAAACACGCCAGTATATTCTGAAGCACGTTCAAGTAATGCCTGATACCAGATATCACATAAATTCTTATCGGTTATTTTCATCACCAAAAAGTCCTTCAAACGTCTGACGAGATCGGATCGCATGCATGACATCAGTCAGCGTTGACTGCATAGCTGAATGCACAAAATTGCCCATGGAAATGCGGCTTACTCCGGCCAGCTTCAGCCTGTCGAACGACGGAAGGTCGGGCATACACATGACATTAAGAGGTAGAGCCGTCGCCTCTGCAATGAGGCTGATGTCTTTCTCTGACGTCAGACAGGGAACAAAAAGGCCGTCAGCACCTGCAGCTTTATAACTTTGACCCCGTAATATCGTCTCCTGCAACGCATCTACATGCCCGAGCAGGTAAGTGTCAGTCCGGATGTTCAGAAACAGGCTATGATTTTCGCTTCTCAGCGCATCGCATACTGTTCTTAGGGTACAGGTAAAATCAGAGGCATCGTCAAGCTGACGCACCCCGTTTATGACTCTGCTGTCTTCAAGGTTAACGCCTGCGACGCCTGTCTGAGCAAGGCGCCTGAGATTGGCTGTTATCTCTTCGGCTGAATCACCATACCCTTCTTCCATGTCAACGCTCAATGGCAGCTTGCTGACAGCCTGGATACGGGTGACCATATAAAATAACGCATCAAATGGCATTCCCTGCCCGTCTTCATATCCCAGTGTGGACGCGATTGCTGCGCTGGACGTTCCCAATGCCTGATAACCTGCTTCTTGCGCTGCTACAGCACTGGCGGCATCCCAGACATTAGCGATAAGAAGTGGCTCATGCTGGTTGTGGAGTTCTGCAAAGTTCATATCCATATCCTCTCGATAGATTGAAAATGAATCTAAGCAGTCAGCAAGAACGTCACAACCGAAATTCAGACGACCATTTTTTTAGCAAACGTCGTCTGAACCCGGGGCGAACCAGACCGAAATCTTTCAAGGTCGGGTTCAGGCTTTAAGCATGGCAAGAACCGCCCACCGTGCCGCATCGTCTGCGATATTTTTCGGCAGTGCATCAGCCCGCAGAGTGATATAAGCGTCAATAGCCTTTCTAATGGCAATGCTGACGGAGTCACGATCGTGCGTTGCCAGCGTGGATGCAAGCAGGCCATCAGGATCAATGCCATGGAATTCAATGCGGCGAACCCCACGTTGCGGTAGATTTGCCCGACGGCACAGCATAGGTCCCAGCACTTGCTCGCGAAAGAATGACAGCATGCCAATCGCTTCAAAGAGTTCGCCCCTTCCCAGTTTCACCGCCGCATAATGAAGCCAGATCCATGCTCGGGACTCAAACCACTCCGGCGTCATGTCAGGCCATTGAGCACTATATTTTGCCAGTTGTTGTTCCAGAGCCAGGTGATCGCGGGTAAATAACACTGCAGGCTCCTCAACGCGTTGAGTGAGCATGTCCAGTGTGACAAATTTCAGATCGACATGGAGGAGTTCAGGACCATACAGGCATATAAGCAGACGAGGCTCTCCGACATGTTCCCCGGTGAAGGCATGCAGCAGATGCCCCAGTGTTCCGGCGAACTCAATACGCTGCGCCATGATCTCGTCATAGCAGAGAGGGTCTACCACAACGACAAAATCGAGATCGGAGTAAATATCGAACCCGCCATGAATAAGCGAGCCGCCAGCGAGAAGAGAGTGAATTCGCGAATCAGCCTGAAATTTAAGCTTGAGTTGCTCTGCAAAACTTCTGTGTAAATCGGGTAATGTACTTAGCATACTTTTTCCTGTTCACAAAAAAGACAAAGCATTACAGAATATCGAGCTCTTTATATAAGGGCCAGATATTTTTTGCAGGAACCGTCTTGTCCCTGAGGAGTGTACTCGCTTAGCCATAAAGCAATCTCTTAGATATGAAGGGCATAGTTATGTTCTGACTGCCGGGCACGCAGT
>JABLTH010017046.1_pt1 | contig 29627 bp, 30 predicted proteins | sample 7875711 | NCBI WGS metagenome assembly JABLTH01 (sample SAMN14941262, study PRJNA633318) | bioreactor metagenome | isolation source: bioreactor | place: China | collected 2019-03-05 | reverse complement strand
CACGAGCTCGCGCACCGGTACGGCTTCGACGAGTCGGTGACGACGCTGCGCGGCCTCGAGGTGAGCGCGCGCGAGGCCGAGCGCGGCGACGAGCGTCACGAGGTCGCGGCGCGCTGGGAGATCGCCCGCCTGCTCGTCGGCGGCGCGATGCACGAGGCGCTGCGAACGGAGCAGATCGCCGTGCTCGACGCGCTGCTTCGCGAGGGGCCCGGCGCGGCCTTCGCCCGCAGCGCGCGGCAGTGGGAGCGGCTGCGCTCGGGCAGGCCGCAGCGGCCCGACTGGGCGCTCACGGTCTACGCCGCCCTCCCGCTCGCGGCGATCGAGCGGGCCGACGCGTGCGGCGCCTCGCGCTCGGAGCCGATCCCCTTTCCGCAGTTCGCGCGCGACGGCGCGCAGGCGTGGATGTGCGTCGCGTACACGGCCGCCGACGCCCTCAGCGGCCGCCGCCGCGAGGCGGTGCCGCTCGGCGCGCTGCTCCGCCTCTGGCGCACCGGCGCCGGCTGACGCGCAGGCCATGGATCGCGCGCCGGCGGCGGCCCGAGGACGAGGACGCGGCGCATGCGCAGGAGCGGCCCGGCGCCCGGCGGCCGAGGGGGGTCGCGGAACGCGAAAAGCGGGCTAGATTCCGCGCCCGCCATGGCCCGGGACATCTCTCGAATCCGCAACATCGGGATCTCTGCCCACATCGATTCGGGCAAGACCACGCTCACCGAGCGAATCCTCTACTACACCAAGCGGATCCACAAGATCCACGAGGTGAAGGGCAAGGACAACGTCGGTGCGACGATGGACTTCATGGAGCTCGAGAAGGAGCGGGGCATCACGATCACCTCCGCCGCCACGTACTGCGGCTGGAAGGACCATCACATCAACATCATCGACACCCCGGGCCACGTCGACTTCACGATCGAAGTCGAGCGGGCCCTTCGCGTTCTCGATGGCGCGATCCTCGTGCTGTGCGGTGTCGCGGGCGTGCAGTCGCAGTCGATGACCGTCGATCGGCAGATGCGCCGCTACAAGGTCCCCCGCCTCGCCTTCGTGAACAAGCTCGACCGCTCGGGCGCGAACCCGTTCAAGGTGAGCGACCAGCTCCGAGAGAAGCTGCGGCTCAATTCGGTGCTGATGCAGCTCCCGATCGGCCTCGAGGCCGACCACCAGGGCGTCGTCGACCTGGTGACGATGAAGGCCGTCTACTTCGACGGCGACAACGGCGAGCACATTCGCATCGAGGAGATCCCGGCGTCGATGCTCGACGACGCGAACGCGGCCCGCGAGAACATGCTCGACGCCGTCTCGATGTTCTCGGACGAGCTGATGGAGGCGATCCTCGAGGGCAAGCCGACCGAGGAGATGATCCACGACGCGATTCGCAAGGGCGTCCTCTCGCTCGAGCTGTGCCCGGTCTTCCTCGGCTCGGCGTACAAGAACCGCGGCGTCCAGCTCCTGCTCGACGCCGTGACGCGCTATTTGCCGTCGCCGCTCGACGTCGAGAACACGGGCGTCGACCTCTCGAACGACGAGGCGCCGATCGTTCTCGCGAGCGATCCGCAGAAGCCGCTCGTCGCGCTCGCGTTCAAGCTCGACGAAGGGCGCTACGGCCAGCTCACGTACCTGCGTGTCTACCAGGGAACGATCGGCAAGGGCACCTCGATCATCAACAGCCGCACCAAGCGCCGCCACAAGGTGGGGCGCCTCGTGCGGATGCACGCCGACGACATGGAGGACATCAGCGAGACCGAGGCCGGCGACATCGTTGCGCTGTTCGGGATCGACTGCGCGTCGGGTGACACGTTCACCGACGAGTCGGTCCAGGTCGCGATGAGCTCGATGCACGTGCCGGCGCCGGTGATCTCGCTCTCGATCAAGCCGAAGGACAACGCCGGCCAGGAGAACATGAGCAAGGCCCTCGGCCGCTTCACGCGCGAGGACCCGACCTTCCACGCGGGCGTCGACGACGAGAGCGGCGAGACGGTGATCTCGGGGATGGGCGAGCTGCACCTCGACGTCTACGTCGAGCGAATGAAGCGCGAGTACAGCGTCGAGGTCGTGACCGGCGCGCCGCAGGTCGCGTACCGCGAGACGATCTCGCAGCGCGCCGACTTCATGTACACGCACAAGAAGCAGACCGGCGGTTCGGGCCAGTACGCGAAGGTGGGAGGCTACGTCGAGCCGCTCACCGACGGCGCTGCCGAGTTCGAATTCGTCGACGAGGTGCGGGGCGGCGCGATCCCGACCGAGTTCATCCCCTCCGTCGAGAAGGGCTTCCGCGCAGCGATCACGAAGGGCCGCCTCATCGGCTTCCCGGTGATCGGCGTTCGCGCCGTCGTGAACGACGGCCAGGCGCACTCGGTCGACTCGTCCGACATGGCGTTCCAGGTCGCGGCGCGAAGCGCCTTCCGCGAGGTCTATCCGCGCGCGAAGCCGATCGTCCTCGAGCCGGTGATGAAGGTCGCGATCGAGGGCCCGTCGGAGTTCCAGGGGCAGTACCTGAAGACCATCCTGCAGCGCCGCGGTCTCGTGATCGGGACGACCGAGGAGGAGGGCTTCTGCCGCGTCGAGAGCGAGGTGCCGCTCGCCGAGATGTTCGGCTACGCGACGGATCTGCGCTCGGTGAGCCAGGGCAAGGCGGAGTTCACGATGGAATTCTCGCGCTACGTCCCGGCGCCGGCCGAGGTCACGAAGGGGCTCCAGGAGAAGTACGCGGGCAAGGTGAAGGGCGACGAGGAGTAGCCGGCTCGCGAGGGAGATCCATGTACCGCAAGTTCTTGAACGCGCGCAGCCCGCTCCGACTCCTCGAGAAGGGCCTCCACGGCGGGCTCGGCCGCGGCAATCTCGGCGTCGTGCTCGCGGGCCGCGGCGTCGGCAAGACGTCGTTCCTGGTCGGCGTCGCGCTCGACGAGCTGCTCCGCGGCGAGCACGTGCTGCACGTGACGCTCGACCAGACCGTCGCGCACGTTCGCGCGTTCTACGACACCGTCTTCGACGACCTCGCGAGCTCGACCCACCTCGAAGAGCAGGCGATCACGCGCAGCGACGTCGAGCACCGGCGCAGCATCCGCGCCTACACGCAGGCGCAGTTCAGCTCGGCCCGGCTGCGAGAGGCGGTGAAGGTCGAGACCGAGGCCGGATCGAAGCCCGCCCTCGTGATCGTCGACGGCTTCGACCTCGCGTCGGCGCCGCGGGACGAGCTCGCCGAGATCCGTGCGCTGGCGCAGGAGCTCGACGCCGAGATCTGGCTCTCGGCCGCGCTCTCGACCGAGCGGATCGCGACCATTCCGGCGTCGCTCGGCGGCGTCCGCGAGATCGCCAGCGTCGTGCTGGCGCTCGAGCCGGGTGTCGAGTCGGTGGCGCTGCGGGCGCTCAAGGACCACGACAACCCGGACGTCTCCGCGCTGCACGTGGCCCTCGATCCGCGCTCGCTGCTGCTGATCCGCAGCTCGTAGCGCCGCCGCCGACCCGCGCGAGGCCGCTGCCGGCGAGCGCAGCGAGCCGATGCGGCTACGCCCGCCCGAGGCGCCTCGCGATCATCTCGCGCAGCGCGCTCGCGTAGACGACGCCGCTGCTCTTGCGCGCCGGCTGCGAAGCCGAAGACGCCGCCTTCGCCGCCGCCGGCTTCGGGGCGGCCTTTGCCGACGGCGCCTTCGCGGCCGCCGGTGAGGCCGGTTTCACCACGGGCCGGGCGGCCGGCTTCGCGCTCGCCGGCGCCTTCGCGGCCTTCGCCGCGGGGCGGCTCGCGCCCTTCGCCGCTCCGGCCGCGGCCTTCGCGCCCGCCGGCCTCGGAGTCTTCGACGTCTTCGTTGCCATCTTCGCGCTCTCCTCCTCGCGCGCGTCGTGCGCTGCGCCGATCGAGAGCTCTCTTGTAGCATGGAGTTCGTGAGTGCGGACCCGGTGACTCGGCCGCGCGGCGTGAAGATCGTGTGCACGCTCGGCCCCGCGAGCTCGGACGAGGCGTCGCTCCGCGCGCTCCTCGACGCGGGGCTCGACGTGGCTCGCCTCAACTTCTCGCACGGCTCCCGCGCCGATCACGCTGCGCGGGCGCGGCTGCTCCGAAGGCTCGCCGCGGAGCGCGGCCGCGCGGTCGCTCTGCTCCAGGATCTGCAGGGGCCGAAGGTGCGGATCGGCGCGATGGCGCCGGGAACGCGCCTCGAGGCCGACGGCGGCTTCGAGCTGCGGCGCGGCGCCGGCGAGGGCGATTCGCGCCGCGCCTTTCTCGACGACGCGATCTTCTTCGAAGAAGTGAAGAAGGGCGACCGCCTGCTCCTCGCCGACGGAACGATCGAGCTCGTGGCCGAAGACGCGGGGCAGGACCGCATCGCGTGCCGCGTGCTCTCGGGCGGGCCTCTCGCGTCGCGAAAGGGCGTGAACGCGCCGCGCGGCCTGCTGCGCCGGCCGGTGCTCTCCGAGACGGACCTCGCGGACCTCGCGTTCGGCGTCGAGATCGGCGTCGATCTCGTCGCCGTCTCGTACGTGCGGTCGGCCGAAGACCTGCGCAGCGTTCGCCGCGCGCTGCGCCGGCACGACGCGGCCACGCCGCTCGTCGCGAAGATCGAAACCGCGGCCGCGATCGCGAGCCTCGACGAGATCCTCGAGGCCACCGACGCGGTGATGCTCGCGCGCGGCGACCTCGCGCTCGAGACGCCGTTCGAGCGCGTCCCGATGGAGCAGAAGCGCATCCTGCGCGCCGCTCGCCGCCGCGGCCGGCCGGTGATCACCGCGACGCAGCTCCTCGCATCGATGGTCTCCGAGCCGCGCCCGACGCGCGCCGAGGTGAACGACGTGGCGAACGCCGTCCTCGACGGGAGCGACGCGCTCATGCTCTCCGAGGAGACGGCGATCGGCGCGCACCCCGCGCGTGCGGCGGAGACGATGGCGCGCGTCATCCGCGCGACCGAGCAGGACGCGCCCGACGAGATCCTCGGCGCCGAGGGCCTCTCGTCCGAGCTGCACGCGCTCGGCGTCGTGGCCGAGAGCGCGGCGCGAACGGCACGCGCGATCGGTGCCCGGGCGATCGTCGCATGGACGAAGGGAGGCCTCGGCGCCCGGCTGCTCTCGCGCGCGTCGCGGCGGCTGCCGATCGTCGCGCCCGCGCGAACGCCCGAGGCGGCGCGCCTGCTCGGCGCCGTGCGGTCCGTGATCCCGCTCCCGGCGCCGCGGGGCGCGATCGATCCCGCTGCCGTTCGCGCGATTCTCGGCGCGGCCGAGGGCGACGACGCGCCGCTCGTGCTGCTCGGCCACGAGATGGGGCCGCTCGGAAGGCGCATCCCCTGGCTGCGCGTGGCGCACCTCGACGAGCCGGCGGCCTGGTGCCGCGACCCGTCGGGCGGCGGCTCCTCGGCGCCGGGATAGACTCGCCGGGAATGTCGCCCGCTCCCGGCGCCGTGCCGAACGAGATCGACGAGAAGGCGCTTCTCGACCGCCTGCGCGCGGGTGAGGATGCGGCGTTCGCCGAGCTGATGCGCGCGTACGGCGGCCGCCTGCTCGCGGTGGCGCGGCGCATGCTGCGAAGCGAAGAAGAAGCGCGGGACGCCGTCCAGGACGCGTTCCTCGCCGCGTTCCGCGGGCTCGGCGCCTTCGAGGGCGACGCGCGCCTCTCGACGTGGCTCCATCGCATCGCGGTGAACGCCTGCCTCATGAAGCTGCGGACGCGGCGCCGAAAGCCCGAGGAGCCGATCGACGACCTGCTCCCGACCTTCCTCGAGGACGGCCACCAGGCCGAGCCGGCCTGCGGCTGGCGCGAGCCGGGCGACGAGCGGCTCGCGCGCGAGCAGACGCGGCGCCTCGTGCGGGCGTGCATCGACCGCCTTCCCGAGGGCTACCGCGAGGTCCTCGTGCTGCGCGACGTCGAGGAGCTCGACACCGACGAGACGGCGGCGCTGCTCGGCCTCACGCCAAGCGCGGTGAAGACGCGCCTTCACCGCGCTCGGCAGGCGCTGCGAACGCTCCTCGATCCTCACCTTCGCGCGGGGGAGGGCCCCGCGTGACGCGGCCGCTCATGACCTGCCGGGAGCTGATCGAGTTCCTCGATCGCTACGTCGAGGGGGCTCTCGGCGCCGAGGAGCAGCGTGAGTTCGATCGGCACCTCGCGCTGTGCCCGCCGTGCATCGCATACCTCGAGACCTACCGCGAGTCGATCCGTCTCGCGCGCGAAGCCGAGAGAGAGCCGGCCGCGAGCGCTCCCGAGGCGATGCCCGACGAGCTCGTCGCGGCGGTGCTCGCCGCCCGCCGGCGCGAATAGCCGCGCCTGCGCGCACGGTCGTGCGCGCGTCGGGGAGGCGCGGCCGGTCCCGTGCTACTCCGGCCGCCCCGCGGCGCGCGCCGCGAGGATGGCCCGCACCAGATCCTCCGGAATCGGCTCCGGCGCTTCGCCGGGGTCCGGCTCGCCGAGCGCGCGCGCGAGGCGGATCGTCTCGCGGTAGCTCACGACGTACGCCACGCAGGCGCGGCACCAGAAGAGGTGGCGGCGAAACGCCCTGCGCTCTCTCGACGGCAGCTCGCCGTCGAGGTGCGCGCGCAGGAACTCGGCGACCTCCCGGCACGTCATTCCGAACAGCGCGCGTCGCAGCGTCACGGCGGCCGCCCTCATCGCCGCAGCGCGATGAGCGCACGCAGCAGCGCCTTCGCGCGCGGCGTGACGCGGGTGCGATTGTACAGGTCTCCCACCTGCCGCAGCGCCTCCGCGTGCGTCGGGTACGGATGGATCACGTTCGCGAGCTTCGAGAGCCCGACTCCCGCCGCCATCGCGAGCGTGAGCTCGCCGATCAGGTCTCCCGCGTGGCGCGACACGATCGTGCCGCCGACGATCCGGTCGCTCCCCTTCGCGACGTGGACCTCGACGAAGCCTTCGCTCTCGCCGTCGATCAGCGCGCGGTCCACCTCCGAGAGCGGCCGGACGAAGGTGTCGATCGCGACGCCGCGCGCCGCGGCCTCGTGCGCGTGGAGGCCGACGTGCGCGACCTCCGGGTCGGTGTACGTGACCCACGGCACCGTGAGCGACGAGAGCCGCCTGCGGCCGAGGACCGACAGGGAGAAGAGCGCGTTCTGAATCACGATGCGCGCGGCGAAGTCCGCCGCGTGCGTGAACTTGTGCTGCAGGCAGACGTCCCCTGCGGCGTAGATGCGGCGATTGCTCGTGCGCAGGAAATCGTCGACGCGAATGCCCTTGTGCGCGTCGTACCTGACGCCCGCGGCTTCGAGCGCGAGGCCTTCGACGTTCGGAAGGCGGCCCGCCGCGACGAGGATCTCGTCGGCGGCGATCTCGAGCGGCGCGCCGCCGGCGCGGACGCGGAGCCCCTTCTCTTCGCCGCGCCGCTCCGCGCGCTCGATCGCGGCGCCGAGCACGACCGAGACCCCGTCGCGGCGAAGGGCCGCCTGCACGAGCTCGGCGGCCCGGGAATCCTCGCGGTCGAGCAGGTGCGTCCGGTCGTGCAGCAGCGTGACCGCGCAGCCGAGACGCTGGAAGGCCTGCGCCAGCTCGCAGCCGAGCGGCCCTCCGCCGATCACGACGAGGCGCCGCGGACGCTTCGTCAGCGAGAAGACCGTCTCGTTGGTGAGAAATCCCGCCTCCGCGAGGCCGGGAATCGGCGGCTGCGCGGCCCGCGCTCCCGTGCAGACCGCGGCGCGCTTGAACCGAAGCGTCGCGGCTCCCACCCTCACGACGTCGCTTCCCGCGAAGCTCGCGTCGCCGAGGAAGACGTCGACGCCGAGCTCGCGCGTGAAGCGCTCGGCCGAGTCGTGATGGCTGATCTGCGCGCGGATTCTCCGCATGCGCTCCATCACGGCGGTAAAGTCGATGTCCGCGGCGCCGGCGGCGCGGATGCCGAGGGCGGCGGCTCGCTGCACGTCGAAGGCCGCGCGCGAGGCGCGGATCACCGCCTTCGACGGAACGCAGCCGGCGTTCAGGCAGTCGCCGCCGAGCAGATGGCGCTCGACGAGCGCGACGCGCGCACCGAGCCCCGCCGCGCCGCCGGCCGTCACGAGGCCGGCCGTTCCCGCGCCGATCACGACGAGGTCGTATCGCGCCGCCGGCCGCGGGCTCCGCCAGCCCGGCGGGTGGACGTTCGCGAGCAGCGCGATGTCGTGCGGATCGTCTGCCAGCACCCGCACGCCGCTGCTGCGGAGAGCTCCGGGGGCGGGAGCCGGCGCGCCGGGGCTTCGAGCGCTCGCGGCGCCGGGGTCAGTCACGCATCACCTCGGCGAGCGCGCGGCGAGCGAGGCGTGTCACGAAGATCGTGACCGCGAGCGTCGCGGCGAGGCCGACGGCGAGCACGGCGACGCCGCCCGCGCCGCTCGCGGCCGGCGCGCCGCCCGCGGCCTGCGCGGCGAGGCCGAGCACGCTCCCGGTGTACACGTAGAGGAGCGTTCCCGGGATCATGCCGACCGAGGCGAGCAGGTAGTCGCCGAAGCGCACGCGCGTCAGCCCGAGCGCGTAGTTGAGCAGGTTGAACGGGAAGATCGGCGACAGGCGAAGCAGGAAGACGATCTTGCGGCCCTCGCGGCCGATCGCCCGGTCGACGGCCGCAAAACGCGCGTCGACCTCGATACGCCGCGCGATCACGTCGCGCGCGAGATGGCGCGCGACGAGGAACGCGAGGCCCGCGCCGAGCGTCGCCGCGCTCCACGCGACGGCGAGTCCGCGTCCGACGCCGAAGAGCGCCCCCGCCGCGAGCGTCATCGCCGAGCCCGGAACGAAGAGCACGACGCCGATCGCGTATGCCGCGACGAAGACGGCCGGCCCCCAGAAGCCGAGCCCGTCGACGAACGCGACGAGCTCCGGGATCCGGCCGCCGAGCGTGCGAGCCGCTGCCGCCAGGGCGACGAGCGCGACGAGCAGGAGCGCACGACGCCGAAGCGCGGCGCCGCGTCCGTTCGTCGCCGCCGCTCCGCTCTCACGGCTCGTCACGACCGGCGCCTGCGGCATCGCGATCGCCTCCCGGTTGGTACGCACCCCCGTTCGATGCCCGGCGGACGGTCGGGGTCGCACCGTACCGCACGGGACGCCCGCGTGAAGCGGCGCGCGGGCTGCCGCTCCGAGCGTTCCGGCGAAGGGGGCGCTCCGCCGGTGCCGAAGCCTTCGTGCAATGCCATGCTACGCCAGCCCACGAGGAGGTCCCCCATGACCCAGACCCTGCCGCGCCGCGAAGGAGGCGGGCCGCGGCGCAGCGCGCTCGTCACCGGCGCTTCCGCCGGAATCGGACTCGCATTCGCCGAGCGCCTCGCCCGCGACCAGTACGATCTCGTCCTCGTGGCGCGAAGCCGCGACCGGCTCGAGGAGATCGCGAAGCGGCTTCGCGACGAGCGAGGCGTCGCCGTCGAAGTGCTCGCAGCCGATCTCACGCAGCCCGACCCGCTCCGGAGCGTCGAGCGACGCGTCGCGGAGGACGCGACGCTCGATCTGCTCGTCAACAACGCCGGCTTCGGCACGCAGGGCCGCTTTGCCGAGCTCGACGCCGACCGCGAGGAGGAGGAGATCCGGCTCAACGTGATCGCGCTGGTGCGGCTCACGCGCGCTGCGCTCCCGCACATGCTCGAGCGCGGCCGCGGCGAGATCGTGAACGTGTCCTCGATGGCGAGCTTCTATCCCGGGCCGTACCTCGCGACCTACGGAGCGACCAAGGCGTTCGTGACGAGCTTCACCGAGGCGATCGCGGGCGAGATCGCCGGCAGCGGCGTCCGGATCCAGGCGCTGTGCCCCGGCTTCACGCGCACCGAGTTCCAGGAGCGCGCGAGCATCGACGCGAGCCAGATCCCGGCCTTCGCATGGATGAGCGCAGAGGCGGTCGTCGATGCGTCGCTCGCCGCGCTCGCGAGCGGCGACGTCGTCGTCGTTCCGGGCGGGCTCAACAAGGCGATGCACGCCGGCACGTCGCTTCTGCCGCGCTCGCTCGTCCGGCGCGTGATGGCGGCTGCGGCGAAGCGGCTGGAGGGCTGACACCGCCGCAGCGGCGGCGCTCACCGTCACGCGGCGATCGCACGCAGGCAGCCGTCGGAGAGCCAGACGGAGAGGAAGGCGGCCGCCTCGGCCGCGGCGTCGCCGTCGCCGCGGTCACGCGCGAGCGCCTCGCACAGCGCACCGAAGGTTGCGCCGTGCGCGAGCTGCTCGAGCGCGGCGTGCTCCCGCTCGGAGATCTCGCGCCAGCGCACGCGCTCGTCGCGGCGCCAGACGAGAAGGCGCGCCGGCCGCGGTGCGAGGGCGACGGCCTGCGCCGGGCCCGCTCCGTCGGGCAGCTCGTGTACCGGCCACGCGAGCGAGAGCGTTCGCAGTGCGGGGACCGGCGAGAGGCGAAGCGAAGCCCATTCGCCGGCGGGCACCGCGGCGAGCGCGCGGGCCGCAAGGGGCTCGGCGTCGTGCGCGTCGAAGGCTTCGGTCTGCGCCCACTCGAACGTCGCGAGATCCGCCGCGCACGGCAGCCGCCGCCGAAACGGAGCGGCGACCTCGTCGTCGCGCAGGAAGCGCGCGAGGTCGGCGCCGGCGTCGCGGATCGAGGGCCGGTGCGGCGGGTGGATCATGAGGTAGACGCGCACCAGATCGTGAAAGCCGTCGTCGCCGAGCGCACACGCGAGGTCTGCGAAGTCCTTTGCGAGCGCGCCGCGCAGGCGCTCGAAGTACGCGTTCGCGTACACCGCGAGGCGATCGGCCGCGGGCAGGCCGCGGTCGCCGCGAACGAGTCGGCCGAGCGCGACGCCGCCCGGATCGCCCTCCGCGCGAAGCGCCTCGGCGACGCCTTCGGGTGCCGTCACGAGCGCGCGGATTCGCGCCTGCGCGTCAGACAGCGACGGCGGCGCGCGCACGCGCGGGCTCCTCTGCCGGGCGCTCCTGCGAGCCCTGCGCTCGGGCCTCCGGCAAGACGCGCGCGAGGATCTCCCGCGCCTTCGTCGCTTCGCGGACGAGGTCGTCCCACTCGGGGATCCGGTCGTCCCATTCGATCAGCGTCGAAACCGGGCCGACGCGGCGTAGTGTCCGCTCGTAGAGGGCCCACACCTCGTCCCGGACCGGATGATCGTGCGTGTCGATCAGCAGCGCGCCCTCGCACGAGTGTCCGGCGAGATGGATCTGGAACACGCGCGACGCCGGGAGCGCGGCGATGTAGGCGTCGGCGTCGAAGCCGTGGTTGTGCGCGCTGACGAAGACGTTGTTGACGTCGAGCAGGATGCCGCAGTCGGCGCGCTCGGCGATGCCGGCGAGGAACTCCCACTCGGGCATCTCGTCGGCCGCGAAGGCCGCGTACGAGGAGACGTTCTCGAGCGCGATCCTGCGCCCGAGCCGGTCCTGCACGCGGCGCACGCGGTCGGCGACCCAGCGCTGAACCGATTCGGTGTAGGGAAGGGGGAGGAGGTCGTGGAGGCTGCGTCCGCCCTGGCCCGTCCAGCACAGGTGGTCCGAGACCCAGGCGGGCGAGAAGCGATCGCACAGCGCGGCGAGCTGCTCGAGGTAGCCGGCGTCGAGCGGATCGGCGGACCCGACGTTCAGGGAGACCCCGTGCAGGACGAGCGGCGCCTCGCCGCGGACCTGCTCGAGGACCCGCAGCGGGCGGCCTCCGGCCACCATGAAGTTCTCGGAGATCGCTTCGAAGAAGTCGACTCCGAGCGCCCGTTCGGCGCCGCGCGCGAGGATGGCCGGGTAGTGCTTCGGCCGCAGTCCGACGCCGACGCCGAGAAACGGGGCATCGGCGGGGCGCGCCGCGGCGCGGGCCGCGTTGCCGCGGCCCGCGCGCGCGAGCATCACGAGTGCTTCTCCGCCGCCTTCGCCTTCGCCGCGGCGCACTCCTCCGCGGTCATCATCTTGAAGCCGTGGCCGCCGCAGCCGTTCTGGCCCTTGCAGGCGTTGCTCGCCGTCTTGCAGTCGCTCGTTCCCTTGCACGAGTTGACGCCCTCGCACTTGATCTTCTCGCCCGACGCCGCGTCCGCGGCGGCGGCCGGATGAGCGAGGCCGGCGGCGAACAGGCCGGCGACCGCGGACGCGATGAGGGTGCTCTTCAGAGTCATGGTCTCGAAACCTCCTCGGGTTGGAGCCCTTCGCCGGGCTCGCGAGCTTCGATGCCGGGCCGCGGCAGAAGGTGCGCCCGGCGCTCTTCGAGGAGGCTAACTCGCGCTTCCGGGCATCAAGGCCGGGCGGCCCGGCGCGCGGCCTCGAAGCGCTGGAGCGCGGCGATCCTTCGCGCGGCGTGGTCGACGATCGGCGCGGGGTAGTCGGCGGGAGGCGACGGCGACTCCCACGGCCGGTGGACGAAGCGGTCCGGAACGCGCGCCAGCTCGGGAACGAAGCGCCGCACGAAGCGGCCGGTGCGGTCGAAGCGCTCGCCCTGCGACACGGGGTTGAAGATCCGGAAGTACGGCTGCGGATCGGTCCCCGTCGACGCCGCCCATTGCCAGCCGCCGCTGTTCGAGGCGGGGTCCGCGTCGACGAGCTGCCGGAAGAAGTGCTGCTCGCCGCGGCGCCAGTCGACGAGGAGATCCTTGGTCAGAAAGCTCGCCACGATCATGCGCAGGCGGTTGTGCATCCAGCCCGTCTGCGCGAGCTGGCGCATTCCAGCGTCGACGATCGGGTATCCGGTGCGCCCGTCGCACCACGCGCGCAGCCCGTCCTCGTCGTCGTTCCAGCGCATCCGGGCGAGGTCGCGGCGGTAGCTCTGCGTCCGAACGCGCGGGTTCTCGGCGAGGATCGCCCAGTAGAAGTCGCGCCACACGAGTTCGTCCAGCCAGCGCCGTGCGCCCTCGCGCGCGCGTGCGTCACCGGCGGCGTGCTCGCGTGCGGCCCACACGCACGTGCGCGCCGAGATCGTTCCGAAGCGAAGGTGCGGCGAGAGGCGCGACGTGCCGTCTTCGGCCGGGACGTCGCGCAGCTTCGCGTAATCGCGGACCGGCCCGCTCAGGAACGCGGCGAGCCGGCGCCTCGCTGCGGCCGCGCCGCCGGTCGGCAGCCGCTGGGGGGCGGCCGCAGGCGCCGGCAGCGAGAGCGTGGAGATTCCCGGCGGCGCCGGAGGCAGCCTCGGTGCGGGCCGCGGCAGGGCCGGGTCTCGCAGATACGCGCGCTCCCACGCGCGCCGGTACGCCGAGTACACCGAGAAGGGTCGCCCGCCGGCGGTTCGCACCTCGGAGCTCTCGAAGACCACGTGATCGTTGCATTCGATCACACGGGCGCCGGCGCGCGCGATGGCGGTGCGCGCGAGCGCGTCGCGGCGCGCTCCGGCCGGAGCGTGCGCGCGCCCGAAGCTCACGACGTCGGCGCGTGTCTCGGCGAGAAGCCGCGAGAGCTCGGCAACGGGCTCGCCGCGTCGCACGACGAGCCGCGAGCCGCGCGCCTCGAGATCGCGCGCGAGCCGCGCGACGCAGTCGAGGAGAAACCGAACACGCGGCAGCGCTTCTGCGCCGCCGCCGATGCGGCGCTCGTCGAGCAGGAAGACCGGGAGCAGCTCGTCCGACTGCGCGGCCGCCGCGGCGAGCGCCGTGTTGTCCTCGAGCCGGAGATCGTGGCGGAACCAGTGGATCGCCCGCACTCCGCGTCCGGTCACCCGGCGTGGGTGTGCGAGCGCGTGGGCGCGCCGCCGCTCGGCCGGCGCGAGATGCGCTGGAGGTCCGAGAGCGATCGACACCAGACCGCGCCGGGCAGGCCGCGGACGTGATCGGCTCGCAGGCCGCGGCCGCCGACGAACAGGCGGCTGCCGGCCGTGCTGCACGCGGCGGCGAGCCCGGACCGAGCGGCGCGCTCGCTCGCCTCCGGCACGGACGAGCTCAGCGCGACGAGCGACGGCCGCCGCTCGGCGATCGCATCGCACAGCGCCGCGGGCGGCGTGTCGGGACCGAAGTTCGTGGTCCGGAACCCGAACTCGCAGAGCGCGAGCTGCACGCACAGCGGTGCGAGCAGATACGGATCGCCCGAGAGCCCGGCGACGAGAGCGAGCGGCGCGGCCGCGGCTGGCGCGGGCTGGGCGCGGAGCAGGCCGTGGAGGGCGCGCAGCATGACCGCGGTGGCGCGGTGCTCGGTCGTCACCGCCACGCGTCCGGTTTCCCAGTCGCGGCCGATGCGCCGCATGGCCGGCGCGATCCAGCGGTCGGCGAGCTCGGGCGCCCGGACCCCCGCTGCGTAGAGGCCTTCGAGCAGCGTGAGCGCGCGTTCCGGGGCGTCCGAGCACAGCATCGCGGCGAGCGTTCGGGGCGAGGCATCGCTCTGCTCGGCCAGGCCGAGCAGAGCGAGGTCGGCCGCCGGAGCGTCGCCCGCGCGAAGCAGGTGGAGGACCTCCGCGAGCCGGATGCGGCGGTGGCCCCCAGGAGTCTTCTCGGCGCGGATCTTCCCCTGGTCGACCCAGCGCTTGAGCGTCGACTCGCCGAGGCCCATGGCCCTCGCGAGGCGCGCCGGAGACACGTATCGCTCGAGACGCTGCAAGGCGCTCTCCCAGAACGGCTATTTCGACCTTAGGAGGCGGCGGCCGCGCGGTCAAAGGGCCCGGCGTCGCGACCCCGCGGGAAAGTTCGGCGACATCGGGGAGGATTTTGGTCCGATTGTGCGGATAACCGCTTGACATGACCGGATTGAATGTTTACAAAGTTGTCAGTTGTAGCGGCCAAAACGGCCGCGCCGGGCGAAGCGGGCGGCGGACCCCCTGCCGCGCGCCGATCCGGGGGCCGAGAGCGGCCCGAGCCACGAGGCGGGCGTGACCATGGACGAGTACGACCGGGAGGGTGCTGACGGGTTCGGGTGGAGCGACGCCGAAATCGCGCGGCCGATCGACCTCGAGACGGAGAGCGAAGCGGCCGAGTCCGACGGCCGGGCCTCGAAGCCGCGGGAAGACTTCGATCCCGGCGATCCGCGGCTCTCGCTCAAGCGCTACCTGCGCGAGATCGCGCCGATCCCGACGCTCACGCGCGCGCAGGAGGGCGAGCTCGCGGCGGCCTACGAGGAGAGCGCCGCGCAGTGGCGCCGCGTGCTCTACTCGATTCCGCTGAGCTCCCGCATCGCGCACGCGATGTGGTCGAAGATCTGCGAGGACGGACGCATCACGGCGACGCTCAGCGACTCGCACCGCGACGGCACCGGCCGGGACTACAGCCCGGAGATCGATCGCGCCCTCGGCCGCGTGGGAGCACTCCTCGATCGGCGCGCACGCCTCGAGACGTCCCGAGCGGCGGGAAGCGCGGCGCGCCGCACGCGCCTCGACCACGACCTCGCGAAGGCCCTCGAGGGTGCGGGCCTCGCGCTCGAGGTGCTGCGGCAGATCCATCGCTCGCTGCGCGAAGCGCTCGCCGAGCTCCGCTCGCTCGAGGGCGCGGGGCGAGGCGCGACGCCCGAGCGGCGCGCCTTCGAACGCAGGGCGGGCCTCACGGCGGCCGGCTTCCGCGCCCGCATGACCGAGCTCGAAGCGGCGGATGCGCGGCAGGGAGCGGTGAAGGACACCTTCGTACGCCACAACCTCAAGCTCGTGGTCTCCGTTGCCAAGGAGTACCGGAACATGGGCATTTCCTTCCTCGATCTCATCCAGGAAGGAAACCTCGGCCTGATTCGCGCCGTCGAAAAGTTCGATCACCGCCGCGGGTTCAAGTTCTCGACGTACGCCGTGTGGTGGATCCGGCAGTCGTTCATCCGCTCGATCCAGAACCAGTCCCGGACCGTGCGGCTGCCGTCGCACGTCTACGACCTGATGCTCCAGCAGACGCGCGCAACCCGGAAGCTCGCTGGCGAGCTCGGGCGGGATCCGACGGCGGCCGAGCTCGGCCGCGAGCTGTCGGTCGCCGAAGACCAGATCGAGAAGCTCTTCGAGCTCAAGCAGAAGCCGGTGTCCTTCGAGATGAAGCTGCCCGGAACCGATTCGAAGCTCCTCCAGGACACGATCGCCGACGAGAGCGTCGCCGAGCCGGCGGACGGCCTCGATCAGGGAAGGCTCGAGCGCGAGCTCGAGCGCCTGATCGCGACGCTGCCGGGGCGCGAGCAGAGCATCCTCCGGATGCGCTTCGGGATTCGCGGGGACGACGATCACACGCTCCAGGAGATCGGGCAGAAGCTCGGCCTCTCGCGCGAGCGCGTGCGGCAGATCGAGGCCGGCGCACTCGCGAGGCTGCGGCCCGCAGCGCATCGCCTGGGGCTGGGCGCGCTGCTCGGAGAGCCGGACGGGGAGGCGCGAGCGATCGCTCCTGCCGACGCCGCCGTGGCGTAAGCGGCCGGGCTCCGGCGGCCCGCGCCGCCCGGCGGTAACGTCGCGCCCGGCTCCGCTCGCCGCGGAGAGGAGGTGCGCGTGAGCGAAGCGAGGGCCGAGCTGCCGCAGAAGGGCTCCGACTGGGAGAGCGTTCGCGAGCGGCTCGTCGCGCTCGGCGCGCGCGACGCGAACTGGCGCGCAGGACGCCTCGCCGTCTACGTCTTCCACGCGGGCGACGACGTCCTCGAGGTCGCGAAGCAGGCGTACGCGCTCTACCAGTCCGAGAACGCGCTCGGCCCGATGGCCTTCCCGAGCCTGCGGCAGATGGAATCGGACGTCGTGGGGATGGGGCTGTCGCTCCTGCACGCGCCCGAGGGCGCGCGCGGCAGCATGACTTCGGGCGGGACCGAGAGCATCCTGCTGGCGGTGAAGGCGTGCCGTGACGAGGCGCGCTCGCGCGGGATCGACACGGCCGGCGCCGAGATCGTCGCGCCGCGCTCGGCGCATCCCGCGTTCGACAAGGCTGCACACTACCTCGGCCTGCGCGTCGTTCGCGTGCCGGTGGCCGAGGACCTTCGCGCCGACGTCGCGGCGATGGCCGCCGCCGTGACGCCGCGCACGCTCCTGCTGGTGGGATCGGTGCCGTGCTTTCCGTACGGGGTGATCGATCCGATCGCCGAGCTCTCGGCGCTCGCGCTCGCGCGCGGGCTCTGGCTGCACGTCGACGCCTGCGTCGGCGGCTACTTCGCGCCGTTCGCGCGAAGGAACGGGGCGCCCGTCCCGCCGTTCGACTTCGAGCTGCCGGGCGTTCGCAGCATCTCGGCGGACCTCCACAAGTACGGCTACGCGGCCAAGGGCGCCTCGACGATCTTCCACCGCAGCGAGGACGGCTGGCGCCATCAGGTCTTCGAGTTCGAAGACTGGCCGGCGGGCGGCATGCACACGCCGACCGTCGCCGGAACGCGGCCCGGCGGCGCGATCGCGTCGGCGTGGGCCGTGATGCAGTACCTCGGCGTCGAGGGCTACTGCGAGAAAGCGCGCGCCGTGACCCAGACGCGCGAGAAGCTCATGGCGGCGATCCGCGGGATCGATGGGCTGCGTACGCACGGCGATCCGATCCTCGGCCTGTTCACGTACGGATCGGATGGCTTCGACATCTTCGCGGTCTGGGGACGGATGGCGCGCCGCGGCTGGTTCACGGGCCTCACGACCGAGCCGCGCGGCATCCATCTCATGCTCTCGCCGGCGCACGCCGGCGTCGCGGACGAGTACCTCGCCGATCTGCGCGAGGCGGTCGCCGAGGTGATCGCCAGCGGCGAGAGCGCGGGCGGGACCCGCGCGCGCTACGCGTGATCCGGCCGGCGCGACGGGGAGCGCGAGCGGCCCCGCGCCGCGAGCCGTCTACGCGCCCGGCGCCACCAGCGCGTCGAGGGCGGGCCACTCGATCGGCTCCTGCGCGCAGAAGGCGCGGAGCAGCAGGCGCCGGCGCTCGGGGTCTTCGCCGCCGAGGAAGCCTCGAACGGCCTCGCCGAGCTTCGCCTCGTCGGGCTGCGGCGGCCGCTCGTCCTCGAGGACGCCGTCCTTGTGCGAGAGACCCACCGCGTCGAGCCACGCGACGAGCAGCGGGCGGTGGCACTCGAGGAAGTAGACCGCGAGCAGCTCCTCGGCGATCGCGTTCGACACGACCCGCGCGAGGGCGCCGCGAACGGCGTCGGCCTGCTTCTCGAAGGGAAGGCCGCGAAGGTAGACGGGACGCAGCTTCATCGCGCCGCACGCCAGCAGGAGCCCCTGCTGGAAGGCGGCGGGCGCCTTCTCACGGATCTCGCGCAGCACCTCGCGCGCCTGCTCGCGCGGCATCGCGGCGAATACTTCGAAACAACGCATGCAATCCCCGTCCTCGTGGTCCGGCGGCTCAGCCTAGCGGATCTCGCGCGGCCCGCGCCGTGCGGGCCTCAGCCGCGAGAGCCGGCGGGCTCGTGCGCAGGCGCGGCCGCGATCGCGCCGAGCGGGCGCAGCCACACCGCGCGCACGCAGACCGCCGTGGTGAGCACGAGCGCCGCGGCCGTCGCGGTGTGGAGCGCGGTCACCTCGACGGGGATCCGCAGCAGGACGTTGGCGACGCCGAGCGCGATCTGAGCGGTGACGAGGGCGAGCGCGACCCTCGTGGGTCGAGCGAGGCCGGCCGTGTCGCGCGCCGCGCGCGCCGAGAGCGCGAGCAGCAGCGCGAGCGCGTACGCGGCGAGGCGGTGCAGCACGTGGAGGCCCGCCGCGAAGTCGGAAAGCGGAAAGAACGTCCCGGCCTTGCAGGCGGGCCACTGGTCGCAGGCGAGGCCGGCGTAGCGCGACGAGACGAGCCCGCCGAGGACGATCTCGAGCGCGAGCACGGCGGCGCTCGCGGTGACGAGCGCGCGCAGCGCCGGCGCGATGGGCTCGGCCGCTCCGGGCTCCGCCCCCGCGGCGGAGCGGAGCTGCAGCACGATGAAGAGCAGCGTGAGCGCGAAGGCGTTGGCCGTGACGAGATGCGCGGTCACGGTCCACGACGCGAGCAGGTGCAGCACGGTGAGCCCGCCGAGCACCACCTGAACGCACAGCAGCGCCGTCGCCAGCAGCACGGGCCGGCCCGCGGCGCGCCGGAGCGCCGGGTCGCGCGCGACGCCGATCGCGAGGGCCGCGAAGATCAGCGAGACGGAGCCCGCCACCACGCGGTGTCCCCATTCGAACGCGACGTGGAAGTCGAGGCGCGGGACGAGCTCTCCGAAACACAGCGGCCAGTCGGGGCAGGCGAGGCCCGCGCCGTGCGCGCGCACGAGCGCGCCGAGCACCATGAGCCCGTACGCGAGCGCGAGCAGCAGCGAGAAGCCCCGCGCGAATCGCGCGGCGCGCGCACGCTCACGGCCGTGGCCGCCCTGCGCAGATCCGCCCTCGCGCATCGTCTCGCCCCCTCGGCCCGCGTGCCGAATCGAGCCCGCCTGCGGCGCCGACGGCCCCGCTCCGAGCGGCCGGGACCTTAGGTCATGGCCGGGAGGCGAACCACGGACCCGGGCGGCCTTCGCCTCGAAGCCGGGTAGATTTCCCAGCACCTTCGCAGGGGTACACTCGCCGGCAGGTTCGGCTTCAGTCCCGCGCGCCGTCCGTCGATACGGCGGCCATGATGCTCATGAAAGAGCCCCCCTACGCGAACGAAGACCCCCGCCGCCTGCGCGACCTGCTCGCGCGGAGCTCCGAGCTCGCCGACCGCCATGCGGTGCCGTCGGTCGTGGTGGGGCTCTCGGCCCGCGAGGGAGACCTGCTCATCCCGGAGGTGATCGACTTCGTCGAGAGCGCGCTTCGCGTCGAGGACGCCGTCTTCCGGATGACCCGCGAGCGCGCCGTGCTCTTCCTCACCGACGTCGACGAACACCAGGCGCGGCGCATCCTGTCGCGTCTGCTCGCCGACTTTCGCGATCGCTTCCCGGTGGCGAAGGGGCCCGACGTCGATCTCGGCTTCTTCGAGATCCGCCCCGAGACGCACGGGGTCGGCCTCAAGCAGGTACTGCCCGCCGTCTTCGGCGACGGCGCCGGCCTCCCGCCTTCGCAAACGGCGCACTGACGCGCGAGGCTGCGCTGCCGAGCGCTAACCCAGCTCGGCCGCGAGCGCGCTCTCGAGCGTGGCGTGCTCGAACACGAAGCCGATCGCTTCGGCCTTGCTCGGAACGCAGCGGCGCGAGCCGAGCAGCTCGTCCGCGATCTCGCCGAGGGCGAGACGGAGCGCGAACGCCGGCGCTCGCAGCAGCGCCGGTCGGCGAAGCGCACGAGCGAGCGCTCGCGTCAGCACTTCGTTGCGGACCGGGTCGGGCGCAACCGCATTCACGGGCCCCGACACCGATTCGTCGTCGATCACGCGAAGCACGAGCCGAACGAGATCGCTCGCGGCGATCCACGGCACCCACTGCGTTCCGTCGCCGAGCGGTCCGCCGAGCCCGAGCCGGAAGGGAATCGCCATCATCGGCAGCGCGCCGCCCTCGCGCGCGAGAACGATCCCGATCCGCAGGCTGACGACGCGCATGCCGAGCGCGTGCGCGCCTGCCGCTGCCGCCTCCCAGTCGGCGCAGACCTCGGCGAGGAAGCCCTGTCCGGCGCCGGCGCTCTCGTCGAGAACCGCGTCGCCGCGAGATCCGTAGTAACCGACGGCCGACGCGGACACGAGCGTGCTCGGCCGCGCGGTCGCGGGGAGTGCGCCGAGCGCCTGGACGAGACCGGTGGTCGAAGCGACGCGGCTGTCGCGGATGCGCGCACGGCGCGCGGCCGTGAGCAGCCCGCCGAAGACGGGCTCGCCGGCGAGGTGCAACACGGCGCTCGCGCCTGCGAGCGCGTCGGGCGGCCAGATTCGCCCGTTCCACCCGAACGCCGTCGCGTTCGGCAGCGAGCTCGCGGCGCGCTCGGGATCGCGCGAGAGGATCCGGACCGGCCGGCCGGCGGCGGCGAGCGCCGCGACGACGCGGCGTCCGATCAGCCCGGTGGCTCCCGATACGGCGACGTCGCGACCGCCGCTCATCCGTTTCCTCCGTGGCTCGTGATCGTGTCGCCGCTTCGGCCCGCAAAGCGCTGCGCGTCGCGCGCGTCTCGGCAAGAGTGGCGCGGAGGGTAGCGATCCGCTCCGCGCGTGCGAGCCGGATCCTGCGCGGGAGGCGAGCGCGAGGGCGTGCGCCCGCGCGGTCCGCTCCGCGTACGCCCTCGGATTCGCGCGAGGCCGGTGCGGCGGCTCGCGCGTCCGAGCGCCCGCCGATGTCGTCATGCCGGCGCGGGATCGGAGAGCAGCAGCGCGTGCAGCCGGCTCGCCCACCGCGGCGCCCCGCCCGAACCGAGCGCGCGATCGCCGAGCCGCTCGAGAAGGACCGCGCCGCGCACTGCGTTCACGAGAACGACCTCCTGCGCGCCCGCGAGCGCAGCCATCGAAACGTCGTCTTCGCGGGCGCCGGCCACGCGCTCGAGCACGATCTCGCGGGCGATCCCGGCCACGGCGCCGAGGCGAAGCGGAGGCGTCACGAGCGCGTCGCGCAGCGCGACGAAGACGTTCGTGCGGGCGCCCTCGACGAGCAGCCCGTCCGCGGTCGCGAGCAGCGCATCGTCGGCCCCCGCGCGCTGCGCTCCCGCGCGGGCGCGCGCGTAGATCCCGACGCCCTCGCGCTTGGCGCCGGCGGCGCCCTGCGCGCCGGGATGCGCTTCGGGCCAGACGATCGCGCGCCAGACCCGTGTCTCCACGCCCGTCGCGCGCGTCTCGCCGGCGAGGATCGTCCACGGGCCTCCTCCGGGATCGGGCCGCAGCGCGAGACGCACGACGCCCGCGCCGCCGCCGAAGGCCTCGCGGCCGAGCTCGGTGAGCGCGGCGCAAAGCGCATCCTCCTCGGGCGGCGCGAGGCCGAGCGCCAGCGCGTCGCGGCGCAGCCTGCGCGCGTGGCGGCGCGCGTGCCGCACGGCTCCGCCCTCGTAGCGCGCCGCGGTGTAGGCGCCGGCGGCTCCGTCAGCGCCGCTCGAGCGGGGCGTAGGCACGCTCCGTCGCGCCCTCGTAGATCTGACGCGGCCGCCCGATCTTGAAGTCCGGGTCGGAGTGCATCTCGATCCAGTGCGCGATCCAGCCCGGGAGCCTTCCCATCGCGAAGAGCACCGTGAACATGTTCTTCGGCGTTCCGATCGCGTTGTAGATGACTCCCGAGTAGAAGTCGACGTTCGGGTAGAGCTTGCGCTCGACGAAGTAGTCGTCCTTGAGCGCGATCTCCTCGAGCTCCTTCGCGATCTCGAGCAGCCGGCTTCCGACGCCGAGCTTGGTGAGGACGTCGTCGCACGCCTTCTTGATGATCTTCATTCGCGGGTCGAAGTTCTTGTAGATGCGATGCCCGAAGCCCATCAGGCGCGCGGTGTCGTCCTTGCTCTTGGCGCGATCGACGAACTGCCGCGCGGTCATTCCCTCGTCGCGGATCCGCTCGAGCATCTCGATCACGGCCTGGTTCGCTCCGCCGTGGAGCGGGCCCCAGAGCGCGTTGATTCCCGCCGAGATCGCGGCGAACAGGTTCGCCATCGACGACCCGACGAGGCGAACCGTGCTGGTCGAGCAGTTCTGCTCGTGGTCGGCGTGCAGGATCAGCAGCAGGTCGATCGCCTTCTCGACCACCGGATCGACCTCGTACGGCTCGCACGGGGTCGCGAAGTTCATGTGGAGGAAGCTGCCCACGTACGAGAGGGCGTTGTTCGGGTACATGAACGGCTGGCCGATCGAGTGCTTGTAGGCGTACGCGGCGATCGTCGGGAGCTTCGCGATCAGTCGGTGCACCGAGATCTCGACCTCGCGCGGATCGCGCGGATCGAGCGAGTCGGGATAGAACGTCGCGAGGGCGCCGACCGCCGCCGAGCACGCCGCCATCGGATGCGCGTCCTTCGGAAGCGCGCCGAAGAAGCGCTTCAGGTCTTCGTGCAGCATCGAGTGGCGGCGGATCGACTCGGTGAAGGCGTGGAGGGCGCTCTTCGTCGGGAGCTCGCCGTAGATCAGCAGGTACGCGACCTCGAGGAATGTGCTCTTGCCGGCGAGCTGCTCGATCGGAATCCCGCGGTAGCGCAGGATGCCCTGGTCCCCGTCGATGAACGTGATCTTGCTGCGACAGCCTCCCGTGTTCGCGTAGCCGGGGTCGAAGGTGACCAGTCCGGTCGCGTCGCGGAGCTTGCGGACGTCGAGGGCGCGCTCGCCCTCGCTGCCGGCGAGGATCGGGAGCTCGATCGTGCGGTCGCCGACGCGGAGCTCGGCCTTCTCGCTCATCGCGGACTCCTCCTGCAGAAACGGGTGGGTTCTCGAGGCCCGGCCGACGGTAGCCGAGGCCCCGGGCGCCGAACAGCGTCAGGGAAGCGGGGCGTCCCCGGCGCCCGGCTCCGCGCCCGCCGCGGCCGTCTCGCCCGGCCCCGCGGCGCTCGCGGGCGCCGCCCGCGGCGTCACGACCAGCGTCGCGCGGCTTCCTTCGCGCAGGCGCGCGTGCACCTCCGCGTAGCGTCCGGCGCGCCCGCGCTCGAAGGCTTCGGCCTGCATGACGGCGACGCGGCCTCCGGTCTCGAAGAAGCGCGCGAGGTCGTCGGGCGAGCCGAGCTCCTCGATGCGGCGGCCGGAGTAGTAGACGAGGCCGCCGATCGCGGGCGTCTGCTCGACGAGGCCGATCGGGTCGCCCGGCGGCGCGAGCGCCGCCGCCGCGAGCGCGATCGGGCGCGGCGACTTCTGCGGATCGAGCACGGGAAACAGCAGCGTGAAGATCGAGAGCTCGACGCCGAGCGTCGCGACGATCACCGCCCCGATCTGCCCGAGTGCGCCGAAGCGGCTCGCGGCGGCGCGCCGCCACAGCACCGCTCCCGTGGCGAGCGCGGCGATCACGGCCGCCGCGAACGGGAGCGGGACGTCGACGCCGCGGATCTTCGGAGCCAGAGCGGCGGCGAGCGCGGCGGCGCCGACCGCAATCCCCAGTCCCGCCGCGGCGCGCGCCGCCCAGCGCGGCAGCGCCGCAAGCTGCCGCAGCGCGCGCACCGCGCCGTCGCCGGTCAGCAGCGCCGCCGCCGGGTAGCACGGCAGCAGGTAGAGATCCCGCTTGCCCGTCGAGATCGAGAAGAACACGAAGGTGACGCCGACCCACGCCAGCAGCAGTCGCCACGCGCGCCGCGGCTCGTCGGCCGCGCCGGGCGCGAAGACCTCGCGCCGGCCGGCGAACCAGACCAGCGGCCACAGAAAGGTCCACGGCAGCAGGTCGGCCGGGAAGACGCCGAAGAAGAAGTACCAGGGATTGGCCTTCGACGTGCCGAGGAAGAAGCGGCCGTAGAGATTCCGGATGACGGCGCCGTCGAAGAAGCCGGCGGGTGCGAGGGCGGTCGCCAGCGCGATCCAGACGATCCCGGGCAGCACCGAGAGCGCGAGCGCGCGCGGCGGAAAGGCTGCGCGCAGCGCGGACGGGCGCCGCTCCCAGATCAGGTACGCCACGATCACGAGCGACGGGACGAGCACGCCGACGGGGCCCTTCGTGAGGACGCCGAGGCCCATCGACGCGTGCATCAGGGCGAGATTCGCGCGGCGCGAACCGATGCCGCGGTCGAGTCGCCAGAAGCCGAAGAGCGCGAGCGCCTCGAAGAGCGCGAGCAGCACGTCGAGCTGCGTGCGCCGGGCGAGGTACGCGAAGAGCGGCGCGGTCACGAGCATGCCGGCCCCGAGGGTCGCCGCGGTGCGTCCGAGAAGGCGCGATCCCCACCCGAGGACGAGCGCGACCAGTGCGAGGCCCGCAAGCGCGGACGGCAGGCGCGCGGCCGTCTCCGTGACGCGACCGCCCGCTGCCCCGGCGAGCGCGGCGAGGCAGAAGTAGAGCGGGGGCTTCTGGTCGTACGGCCGGCCGTTCAGCGTGAGCATGACGAGGCTCGCCGGCCCGCGCTCGAGCGCGCGCACCTCCTCGGCCACCTGCGCGTAGCGGGGCTCGTCCGGCGCCCAGAGGTCGATGGCGCCGAGGCGCGCGAGGAGCAGGAGCGATGCCAGACCGAGGACGGCGGCCTGCCAGCCGCGACCCGCGAACCGATCCTCCTCCAATCGCGCGTCCCCCCGGCCGCCAGCCCGCGATGCGGCGGGCCGGCGAAAGACGGTACCGTCTCGGCGAAGGAGGCGCCCCATGGCTGCGACTGAACGGGTCGAGGCGGCAGAGGAGCTTCTCGCGCGCGTGCGAAGCGGCGTCGTGAAGCCGATGGAGCTCGCGGGGTTTCTCGACGGCCTTCCGAGCGCCGACCGGATCCGCGCGATCCGTCGCCTCGGCCGGCCCGAGCAGCGGCGTCTCTACGACGCGGTGCGCGGCTTCGCCGCGGTTCGGCTCGTCGACCTCGTTCCGGCGCCGACGCCCGATCTCGTCGCCGTTCGCCACTACGGCCGCAACACGCTGCCGCTGTTCACGCTGTTCGAGAAGCGCTTCGCGCGCCCGCGCGAGCAAGACCCTGCGGCGCCGGGGCGGGTGATCGGCTTCAACTTCCAGACGATGTCGCCCGTCACGGGGCCCGGCTACTTCGTCGCGCACGAGGACGCCGAGCGCGGGGAGGTGCTGATCGACTACCGCGAAGTGCCGACGCAGGCGCCGACCGACTGGCCGCTCATCCGGCCGAACGACCGCGGGCTCGGCCGACTCGTCTACGGAAACATGGTCGACACGCTGCGGCGGGTCTCCGAGCACGTGACGATCGGCTCGGCCGCGCGCGGCGGAAAGGACCTCGGGAGCTGGTTCGTCCTCTGCCGTGAGGGCTGAGCGCGCCGCGCTGGCGCTCGTCGTGCTGCTCGCCGGCGCGGTCGCGCGCGGCGCCGAGGCGCCGGACGCGCTGGCGGCGTACCTCGAAGACAATCCGGGGATGCGCGGCGAGGAGCTGATCGACGTCGCTGCGGGAGACTCGGTCGACCGCGTTCTCGCCGTCCTCGGCAACCCGGAGTCGGGGATCGCCGTGCGCACGCTGCGCGTGAGCGAGATCGACGGCAGCGCCGGAACCGAGCGCTCGCCTGCCGCGCTCGCGGGCCGTGCGGGCGCGGCCGAGAGAGGCTCGTTCCTCGTGCTCCTCACACAGGACTGCGACGATCGCGAGCCGCCGCCGCGCATGCGGCCGGGGAGCTGGCTGTTCCTGCGCGCGAACCGGCTGGTCGCCTGGGACCTCGCGGTCTACGGCGACGGGTGTCGCACGCGCGAAGAGCGCTTCGAGGCGTCGGACCACGACGCGATGCGTGTGGTCGGCGAGGCGCTGTTCCGCGGGATCGGCCGCGGCCGCTTCCGCTACGGCGCGCTGCGCTACGACACGTTCGACCCGGCCTTCGTGGCGCCCACGCGCGAGGCGACGCTCTCGCTGCTGCGCGCCCGCGCCGCCGCCGCGCCGTCCGACGCCGCCGCGCAGAACCGGCTCGCCGTTGCGCTCTACGCGGCCGCAGACCGTGAAGCCGCGCTGCGCCGCCTCGAACGGGCCGCCGAGCTCGATCCCGCAGCGGCGGACCCGCACCGCAATCTCGCGACGATCTACCGCCAGCGCGGCGACCGGGAGGCGGCCGAGCGCGAGGAGGCGCTCGCGGGGGCCGTGCGCTCCGATCCCGTGTACGCTCCCGCCCCGAGGTGACGGATTGAGCAGCGCGCCCCAACTCTCCGTCGTGGTGCCGATCCACGACGAGGCCGAGTCGCTCCCGCTCCTGTACCGCGAGCTCACCGAAGTGCTGAAGGACGCCGGGGGCGGCGTCGAGTTCGTCCTGGTCGACGACGGCAGCACGGACGGAAGCCTCGACATCCTCCGCTCGCTCGCGCGCGAGGACCCTCGGGTCCGCGTGCTCGCGCTCGATGGCAACCACGGCCAGTCCGCGGCGCTGGCGGCGGGCTTCGAAGCGGTGCGAGGCGAGCTCACGGTGATGCTCGACGCCGACCTCCAGAACGATCCGGCCGACATTCCGCGAATGCTCGCGCGAATGGACGAAGCCGACGTCGTGAACGGCGTTCGCGTCGATCGACACGACAGCTTCGTGCGGCGGATCTCGTCGCGCATCGGCAACGGCTTTCGCAACTGGATGACGGACGAGTCCGTGACCGACGTCGGCTGCTCGCTGCGCGTGGTCCGGACGAAGTTCCTGAAGCGCGTTCGCCCGTTCCGCGGAATGCACCGCTTCCTGCCGACGCTGCTGCGGCTCGAGGGCGCGCGCGTGATCGAGATTCCGGTGGCGCATCGGCCGCGCCGCTACGGCCGCTCGAAGTACGGCATCGGAAACCGGCTCTTCGTCGGCCTCGAGGACGTCCTGGGGGTGCGCTGGCTGCAGCGACGCGCGCTGCGCTGGCGCGTCCGCGAGTAGCTCAGCCCCCGGCCCGCTTCGCACGAAACCCGCGCGCAGCGAGCTCCGCCAGCAGCGTCTCGACGTGGTCGCCCTGGATCTCGATCACGCCGTCCTTTGCCGTGCCTCCGCTTCCGCAGCGGCGCTTGAGCTGGGCGGCGAGGTCGCGCAGGGCGTCGGCGGAAACCGGGACGCCGGCGACGGTCGTCACCGTCTTGCCGCCGCGCCCCTGCTTCTCGCGGCGCACGCGAGCCACGCCGTCGCCGCCCGCGGCGGGCCGCGCAGCGTCCTGCGCCCGGCAGCGGCAGCCTGCGGCGGGTCGCCCGCAGCGGGGGCACACCCGGCCGGCGTGGCTCGAATACACCGTCCGTGCGCCGTCGTCCCGGCTCACGCGGGGCTCCGCGACGGCCACACGCCGAGGCGGCGCTGATCGACCATGATGCAGCGGTCCTGCACGACTGCGATGCCGGCAGCCTCGAGCCGCTACGCCGCGGCGTCGTGACGGATGCCGAGCTGGAGCCAGACGCCCGCCGGACGCGGCGAGAGCGCGAGGATCTCGTCGATGTGCGCCGGAACGTTCTCGGCTGCCCGGAATACGTTCACGAGATCGACGGGCTCCGAAAGCTGCGCGAGATTCGGCACGCAGCGCTCGCCGAGGACCTCCGTCACGCGAGGGTTCACGGGGAGGATTCGCCAGCCGCACGCCTGCATGTGCAGCGGGACCCGGAACGCGTCGTCGTTCGGGCCGGTCTTGATGCCGACCACGGCGATGCTGCGAGCGCGACCGAGCAGCCCGCGGATCTCGTCGTCGCTCTCGAGCGGCACGGGCGAAGAGTAGTCGTCGCGGCGGGGAGCGTCATGCGTCGGCGCGCTCCACGTCCCCTGTCCACTGACCGATCTGTCGGTTAGCGTCGAGGCGCGGAAGGCCGTTGCGAGACGCCGGGCGGCGCCGCGGGTGAATCCCGAGAAATCGAGGAGGTCCGGCATGGAGAAGCTGCTGCAGGAGCATCGCAAGCGGTTCGGAGAGTTCGAGGTGATCGAGTTCGTCGATCCGGCCGAGATCGAGCGCCTTCGCGCGCAGATCGACGTCGATGTTCCGCTGCAGCTCCACTGGACCTGGGACTACGCGAGCGAGGTCGCCGAGCTGCGCGCGCTCTACGAGAAGGGGAAGGTGAGCCAGTGGAACGCGGAGACCGACATCGACTGGTCGATGCCGGTCTCGAAGGACGAATGGACGCTCGGGCCCGAGGCCTCGCTCCTCGCGTCGATCTGCCGGCTCACGGGCAAGGACGAGGCGACGCAGAAGGCCGCCGCGTTCGACGAGCTGTGCTTCATCCTCTCGCAGCTCCTTCACGGCGAGCAGGCGGCGCTCCAGCTCTGCGGCCAGCTCACGAACGCCTGCACGCACATGGACGAGAAATGGTACTCCGCGAGCCAGGTGACGGACGAGGCCCGGCACGTCGAGGTGATCGCCCGCTTCCTGCAGCGCAAGATGGGAACCATCTACCCCATCGGCGCGACGCTCAAGGTGCTCCTCGACCGGCTGCTCGAGGCGGGGCCGGTCCACATGAAGACGCTCGGGATGCAGACGCTCTTCGAGGGCATGGCGGTCGGCATCATGGATCTCATGCGCCAGGAGTCGCGCAACGTGCTGCTCGGCGAGATGCTGCGCCGCGTCGAGCAGGACGAGGCGCGCCACGCCGCATTCGGGGTGCTCATGATGCGGCGCGTGATGAAGGAGGCCTCGCAGGAGCAGAAGGACGAGATGGAGGACTTCGCGTTCGGCATCCTCGAGGCGCTGAACGCGAACCAGCAGCTCGACATGCTCCACCTCCTCGGCCCGAAGTACGGCATCGATCCCGAGAACGTGACGCGGGCGCTGCTCGCCATGCCGAGCTTCGCCGAGCTGAATTCGCTGCCGTACATGCACACCGTGGTGCCGAATCTGCTGCGGCTCGGGCTCATCACCGAGCGTACGGAAGCCGGATGGCGCCGGTGCGGAATGCTGTTGCACCGGCAGGGCGGCGTACCGCTGCCCGGTCAGGGGCTGGCGCTGGCGTAGCGGCCATTCCCGCCGAGCCCATGCGGAACGAAGGCCGCGCCGCGCTGTGGACGGTCTTCGGCGTCGTCGTCGTCGACCTCATCGGCTTCGGCATCGTGATGCCCGTGCTCCCGTTCTACGCGAAGGAGCTCGGCGCGAGCGCGACGACGCTCGGCCTGCTGCTCACGAGCCATGCCGCTGCACAGCTCGCGTTCGCGCCGCTCTGGGGCCGGCTCTCCGACCGCATCGGGCGGCGCCCCGTGCTGCTGTTCACGGTCGCGGGAACGGCGGCGGCGCTGCTGCTGCTGGGGCTCGCCCGCACGCTCGCCGGCCTGTTCTGCGCGCGGCTGCTCTCGGGCGCGTTCGCTGCGAACGTGAGCGTGGCCTCGGCGTACATCGCCGATGCGACGCCCGCCGAGGAGCGGACGCGATGGATGGGCCTGCTCGGCGCGAGCTTCGGCGTCGGCTTCCTGATCGGGCCGGCGATCGGGGGCGCGCTCTCGCCGCTCGGCTACCGCGTGCCGCTGCTCTTCGCCGCGGGCCTCGCCGCGGTCAACTGGATCTTTGCCGTCTCGTCGCTGCGCGAGCCGCAGCGGCACGCGGCGCAGGCCGACGGCGCCGCGCCGTCGCGGGCCGCGCT
>JABLTH010017377.1_pt1 | contig 29634 bp, 25 predicted proteins | sample 7875711 | NCBI WGS metagenome assembly JABLTH01 (sample SAMN14941262, study PRJNA633318) | bioreactor metagenome | isolation source: bioreactor | place: China | collected 2019-03-05 | reverse complement strand
CGGGGCGGGCACGACAGCCGGGACGCGGCCCTGGCGCTCTACCTCACGGCCCTCATCCTCTTCGTCCTGGCCAACGCGTTCCCGCTGCTGGAGATGCAGCTGCGCGGCCAGGTGAAGGTCGCGACCCTGCCTGGCTGCGCGTCCATCCTGGCCGAGCTGGGCTGGCCCTGGCTCGCGGGCATCCTCCTCACCACCGCCATCCTCGCGCCCTTCGCCCACCTCCTCGGGATGGCCTGGGTGCTCCTGCGCATCCGTGCGGGCCGCCAGACCAGGGCCACCGCGCGGATGTTCCGCCTCGTGGAGCAGTTCCAGACCTGGGGCATGGCCGAAGTGTTCGTGCTGGGCATCCTCGTGAGCTACGTGAAGCTCGCCGCCATGGCCACCCTCGTGCCCGGCCCGGGCCTCTACGCCCTGGGCGCCTTCATCCTCGTGGCCGCCGCGGCCCTCTCCGCCGTGGACCCGGCGGCGGTGTGGCATGACCTGGGCGAGGTCCCCGATCCCGAAGGTCCCGCCGGCGGCGCGGCCACCGCCCGGGAGGCCGACCTGGTCACCTGCCTCGCCTGCCACGCCCTGGTGCCCAGGGGGAGCCTGCGCCGCTGCCCCCGCTGCAACGCCACCCTGCGCACCCGCAAGCCCGAGAGCCGCCAGCGGACCTGGGCCCTGCTGGCCACCGCCTGCGTCCTCTACTTCCCGGCGAACCTGCTGCCCGTCATGAAGGTGGTGAGCCTCGGGAAGACCCAGGCGGACACCATCATGGGCGGCGTGATCCACTTCGCGCGCACGGGCGAATGGCACCTGGCGCTCATCATCTTCCTGGCCAGCGTGCTGGTGCCCGTCCTCAAGATCTCCATCCTGGCCTTCCTCCTCCTGGCGGAGCAGCGCGGCCTGGCCTGGGGTCCCGTGCAGCGGGCCCGGCTCTACCGGCTCACGGAGCTGGTGGGCCGCTGGTCCATGGTGGACATCTTCGCGGTCTCCCTGATGGTGGCCATGGTGTCCCTGGGGAACGTGGCCACCATCGAGCCCGCGCCGGGCTCCGTGGCCTTCGCCCTCCTGGTGGTGGTCACCATGCTGGCGGCCCTGACCTTCGAGCCCCGGCTGGTCTGGGACAACCTGGAAGCCGCCCCGCCCGGGAGGCCCGGCTCCGGTCTTCGCGCCCCGGCAGGCCCGGGTTAGCCTTGTAGCCACCCATGACCGACATGCCTCCTGAATCCTCCGGGAATCCCGAAGGCCCCGCCGAGCCGGTGGTGCAGGCCCGCTGGCGCCCCTCCATGGTCTGGCTGCTGCCCCTCGTGGCCGCCTTCGTGGGGGCCGTCATGGCGGTGAAGGCCTACACCTCCCGCGGCCCCCTCGTCACCATCACCTTCCTGAGCGCCGAAGGCCTGGAGGCCGGGCAGACCAAGGTGCGCTACAAGGACGTGGAAGTGGGCAAGGTCACGGCGGTGAAGCTGAACCGGGACCTCAGCCGCGTGCTGGTCACCGCGGAGATCCAGAAGGACGCGGCGCCCCTCCTCTCGGCCAACACCCGCTTCTGGATCGTGCGCGCCCGCATCGGCAGCGGCGGCATCTCCGGTCTCGGCACCCTGCTCTCGGGCGCCTACATCGCCATGGACCCGGGCCAGCCCGTGGAGGACCACGGCTTCGAATACGCCTACACGGGGCTCGAGTCGCCGGGGCTGCTCACCACGAACCAGCCCGGGCTCCTGGTCACCCTGAAGGCCGCGCGGGCGGGGTCCATCAACATCGGCAGCCCCATCCACTACCGCCAGATCCGGGTGGGCGAGGTGGCGGGCTACGACCTGGACAAGGGCGGCGAGTCCGTCTCCATCAAGGCCTTCATCCACGCGCCCTACGACGCCCTGGTCCGCACGGAGACGAAGTTCTGGGACGCCGGGGGCGTGGACGTCTCCCTGGACGCCAATGGCCTGCGGGTGCGCTCCGAGTCCCTGGCGGACATCCTCCTGGGGGGCATCGCCTTCGAGAACCCCGTGAGCCTGGAGGCCAGCGAGAAGGTGGGGAAGGGCCACGTCTTCACCCTCTACCCGAACCACGACGCCATCAGCGAGATGGTCATCATGAACCGCCACCACTACGTCCTGCACTTCAACGAGTCCGTGCGCGGGCTGACCCACGGGGCCCCGGTGGAGTTCCAGGGCATCAAGGTGGGCGAGGTGGAGGACTTCAAGCTGGAGTTCCACGCCGACACCCTGGAGGGCAAGATCCCCGTCCTCATCGCCCTGGAGCCCGAACGGTTCACGGTGGTGGGCGGGAAGGGGAAGGCCCTGGACGCGAAGGCCACCGAGAACGTGGTCCAGCAGCTGGTGAAGCGCGGCCTGAGGGCCCAGCTCAAGCCCGCCTCCCTGCTCACGGGCAGCATGTTCGTGGACCTGGCCTTCACCCCCCAGCCCGCGCCCAGGACCCTCGCGCGCTACGGGAAGTACCCTGAGATCCCCACCATGCCCTCCACCATGACGGCCATGGTGGACAACCTCGCGCGGCTGGCGGAGCGCCTCCAGAAGCTGCCCCTGGAGCAGATCGTCGCGGAAGTCCGCGCGGCCCTGCCGGCCCTGAAGGACGCCCTTGAGAAGGCGAGCGCCCTCATGGCGAAGCTGGACCAGGAGACCGCGCCCCAGGCCAAGGCCACGATGGCGCAGGCCCAGGCCACCCTGGCCACCCTGGACAGGACCCTGCGCGCGGATTCGCCCACCCAGCAGGACCTCAGGAAGGCCCTGGAGGAATTCGCCAAGGCCTCGAAGGCCCTGCGGGAGCTGGCGGAGACCCTGGAGCGCCAGCCCGAGTCCCTGGTCTTCGGAAAGGGGAAGGAGCGATGAACCGTCCCGCGCGCGCCCTCGCCGTGCTCCTGCTCCTCGCGGCCCCCGGCTGCCTGCGCCGCAGCGAGCCCGTGGTCCTCCACGTGCTGCGCCCCCTCAGCCCCGCCCGGGACGGCGCCCCCGCCGCGGCCCCGGCCCTGGAGGTGATGCCCGTGCGCCTGCCGGAATCGCTGCAGCGCGCGCAGCTGGTGACGACGGCGGGCGAAGGCGCCCTCGCCCTCTCCGAGCGGCACCGCTGGGCCAACGGCCTCGAACGCGACCTGCAGCGCGTCCTCTCGGAGAACCTGGCCGCCCTGCTGGGCAGCGAGGCGGTGGTGCCCTACCCCGATGGCGAGAAGGTGAAGGCCGCCTGGCGCCTGGACCTGGACGTGCAGCGCCTGGACGGCCGGCCCGGGGGCATGCTCGTCCTGCGCGGCACCTGGTCCCTGTCCCCCGCCGCCGGCGGCGCGTCGGTGCTCCGGCGGCGCATCGCCCTGGACGAGCCCGTGGGCGGGCCTGGCCTGGACGCCCTCGTGGCCGCCCACGACCGCATCCTGGACCGGCTGGGCCGGGAGATCGCGGGCAGCGCCTCCGCGTGGCCAGCGGCCTCGAAGTAGGCCCTCAGGCCGTCTCCGCCAGGATGGCCTCCAGCAGGTCGCCGCTTTCCTGGAACCAGGCGCGGCGCGCGGGGCTGCCCTCCTGCTGGGCGCTGCGGGTCTCCTGGAGGCAGAGCTCCAGCAGCTCGAGCTGCTCGGGGTCCGAATCGATGCGTCCCTCCTCGGCGAAGGCGTTGAGGATGCGCTCGGCGAGGCTCTCCTCCACGTAGTCCACGTCCTCGGGGACCGGCCGCTCCAGGAACTCCCTCACGCGGCGCTGCAGGGTCATCGCGGGCCTCCGGGGTCCAGTATCGGTTCCCTGCGGGCAGGGCGCAGGGCCCGGGCGACGTCGGGGGGCTCGGGCACGGCGTCTCCCGAGCGATCCTGGGGATCGTCCTACCCGAAGACAAGATTGAACTTACCCAAGGTCTGTGAGGCGGGTCACAGCACCGGGGAGGCCCGGTCGCCCACGCTGGAAGGGATCCGGATCGCAGGGGATCTCCTGCCGCCGGACGCACGGAGAACGCCATGAACCGCATCCTCGCCTCCCTCGCCGCCGCCGCGACCCTAGCCCTGCCCGCCCAGGGCCAGGAGTCGTCCCTCAAGAAGGTACCGGCGCCCTACACCTCCCCCGCCGACGGCGGCGAGATGTACCAGGCCTACTGCGCCAGCTGCCACGGGGTGGACGGCAAAGGCCGCGGGGCCGTGGCGCCCTGGCTCAAGCAGTCGCCCCCGGACCTGACGCGCCTGGCGGCCTCCCACAAGGGCACCTTCCCCGCCGCTTTCGTGGCCCTCATCATCCGCGGCGAGGCGGCCACGGCTTCCCACGGCGCGAAGGAGATGCCCGTCTGGGGCCCGGTCTTCCGTTCCTTCGACGGCCGGCAGGACGCCGTGGTGCAGCAGCGGGTGGCCACCCTGACCCGGTACCTCGAAGGGATCCAGGCCAAGTGAAGTCCGTGCGGCGGCGCTCCGGTCCGGAGCGCCGCCGCAGGGTCCTCACCAGCGCCGCGGAGGCGGCGGCGCGTAGCCCTCGTCCCAGAGGCGGTTCCGCGGAGGCTCCGGCCTGCGGGGCAGGACGCCCAGGCGCACCAGGGTCTCCCGCCATTCGTACTTGATGAGGGTCTTCTCGAGGGGCGTGCGCTCGGGCTCGAAGGAGACCGAATAGGAGGGCGAGTAGCTTTCGGGCCCGTAGCCCGTGCCGGCGCGGTTCTCCTCGGCGTCGCGGGGGGCCTGCTGCTCCGCCCGCGGCGCGGGCGCGGCAGCGCCGGACCCGGCGGCGGATTTCGACGAGGGGGCCTCCATGGAGGGCGCGCGGTCCCGGGAGCCGGAGTCCCCGCGGCCCCAGCCGAACCAGCGGCGGGGCGGCTCCCAGCGCCGGACTTCAGCGTAGGACGCCACGCTGATCAGGCCCATGGCGGATTCGTCCCCGAAGGCCGCGGCGTAGGAGTCGGCGACCTGGGTGAAGTAGAATCGGTTGACCCGGTCCGCCGACGTGCGCCAGCCCTCGTAGGACTGGGACTCGTAGGGCCCCAGGACGTACATGCGCTCCGTGGGCCTGAGCCAGGACTGCTGCCCGCTGATGATGTTGCGGCCATCCACGGCGATCACGAGGCCGACGCGCCGGTCCAGGTGGTTGCGCACCACGATGCGGTAGTGCTGCCCCTGGACCGCCTCGGCGTAGACGCGGGAGTCGGCGCCGCGGGCGTGGGCGGGATAGAGGGGAAGGACGCGGCCGTCGTCGGTGTGGATCTCCACGGACACGTTGCGGCCGGCGCTCTGGCTGGGCGCGGGCACGGCGCAGGCGGTCAGGGCGGCGGCGAAGAGCAGGGCGGGGGTCGGTCTCACGGGAGCCTCCTTCTGGGCTGCACCGTTCGACAGGAGGCGTTGCGGGAATGTTCCCGGCCCTACCAGCGGATGAGGACGACCACGGAGCCGCCCCGGGGTGCCTGCTGCTGCTGGGTCCCCCCGGGCCTCACCGCCCCGTGGCGGGCCAGCCGGGCCTGGAGCTGGGGGAGGAGGTGCGCGGGGATCCGTGCGGTCAGCGCGCGGACCGCCTGCTGCTGGCGCCGTCCCTCCCGGAACACCGTCCCGCCGAGGGCTTCCACCTCCCGGGCCGCGAGGGCGGCGGCGCCGGCGGTGTCCTCGGGCTCCCACTGGAGGAGGGCGCCTGGGGAGGTGGCATCCTCCTCCTGCTTCTCCACGCCCTTCCCGGGCTGCTCCTTGGCGAGGACGGGGGCGGCCGCCGCAGCCGGGGCGGGGGCCCCGGCCTTCTTGGACTTCGCGGCGGCATCGTCGAGGCGCCCGGAAGCCTGGTCCCGTGCCGGTTCCGCCCGTTCGGCCCGGGCGCCGGCGGCGGTGTTCGCCGCGCCAGGTCCCGATCCGACAGACGGCTTGGCGGGTTTCGGGGCTTCGGTCCAGCCGAAGGCCTTGGCCTCCGGGGCGGCCTGGGGGGCCGGGGTCGCGGGCTGAGACGGGGCGGGCGGAGGCGGGGGCGCGGATCCGGCTTCCGCCGGCCTGGCCGGCGGGGCCGGCGCGAAGCCCTCGGCTTCCCGGGAGTCCTTCGCGCGGTCCTCGCCTGCGGGATGGCCGGCCTTTCCCCCGGCCTGGGGTTCCTCCACTGCGCGCATCCGCGGCGGCCCGGCCGGGGTGGCCGGCACGGCGGAAGCCGCGGGGGCGGAGGCAGCGGGGGCGCGTTCCTGGTCGGCCGGCGCGGGGGCCTTCATCTCCCGCAGCACGTCGGCATCCCTGAGCCCGCTGCGGGAGCGGATCAGGAGGGCGCTGGTGACGCCCACCACCAGCAGGGTCGCCACCTGGAACTGGGGTTTGAGGAGCACGGCGCGGACCCGCGGCCAGAACGAGGGCTTCGGGGCGGCCTCGGCCCGCACCTGGGCCATGATCCGGGAGGCCATCCAGGGGGGCGGTTCCACGCCCTCCAGCTCCTGGACCGCCTGGCGCACGCTGCCCAGGTCCCGGGCATAGGCCCGGCAGCCGGCGCAGGCTTCGAGGTGCGTGTCGATGCGGGCCCGGTCCTCGGGCGCCAGGGGCCCGTCGAGGGCGGCGGAGAGCAGCTCGCGGAAGGGGCGGCAGCCGTTCATGGGGCCTCCCCGGCGCGCTCCAGGCAGGCCTTCACGCCATCCCGGGCACGGAACAGGCGGGACTTCACCGTCCCCTCCCGCAGGTTCAGCATGGCCCCGATCTCCTCGTAGGAATGGTCCCGGATGTCCCGGAGCACCAGGATCTCCCGGAAGTCCGGCGGCAGGGATTCGATGCACTTGGAGACCCGGGCGCGGACCGCCTCCCGCTCCATGAGCTCCAGGGCGCTGGGCCCGTCGGAGGCCGGCTCGGGCGGCGGATCGTCGTCGTCCCGCCCCGGGGGCGGCGCATCGATGGAGAAGGCCTCGTGGCGCCGGCGGGAGGCCAGGTGCTCGATGCGGTTCCGGGACTGGTTGAGGGTGATGGTGGTGAGCCAGGTGGTGAACTTCGCCTCGCCCCGGAAGTTCGCGAGGCCCTTGAAGGCCGCCACGAAGGCCTCCTGGGCCACGTCGCAGGCGTCCTCGTAGCTGCCGAGCATGCGGTAGGCCACGTTGAGCATGGCCCGCTGGTGCCGCCGCACCAGGACCTCGAAGGCGTCCAGGTCCCCGGCGCGGCAGGCCGCCACCAGCACCTGGTCATCCGAATCCCCGTCCCATTCCGGCGCGCGCGTCACGCCCGACAGTGTAGCCTCGCCCGGCCATGGCTCACTTCCCGTAGCGCAGGCCCTTGCGGGCGGCCTGGGCGCGGATCGCCTCGCCCACCTTCTGGTCGAAGGCGTCGCCGGAGCCTGCGGCGGCGCGTTTCCTGGCGTCCGCCTCCAGCCAGGCCTGCCGCTGCTTGGTGAGGTCGGCGATGCGGGCCTGGATGCGGGCGCGCTCGGCCTCCTTCTGCTTCAGGTACTCCTGGCGCTGCTCGGGCTTCATGGACTGCATCTCCCTCGGCAGGTCCTTGGCGGCCAGCTTCTCCAGGCTCACCTTCCCGCCCTTCAGGTCGTCCAGGAGGTCGCCGCCGCCCTGGACCACGCGGCCCGTGGCGGCGTTGAAGGCCAACCGGTCGGCCACCGCCGAGGGCGCCGGGCCCGCGGCAGCTTCGGACAGGGCCTGCTTGGCCATCACCTCCCGCTGCCGGTCTTCCCGGCCGTAGGCCACGATCGTCCGGCCCACTTCCTCGTTCAGCTTCGCCAGCTCGGTGTCGTAGGGGGTGGCGATGGCCTGCATGTTCCCGGTCTGGCCCGTGGCGGTGAAGCAGCCCCCTGCGCGGCTGGCGATGTCCTGCCAGAAGCGGGACGTGTCCGCCATGGACCCGCACTGGATGGTGTTGATGACGAGGTCGCGCTTCACGGCCATCGAGCAGGTGGCGGGGTACTTCACGTCGTCGGCGTAGTCCATGTGGGGCGGCGCGTCGCCCACCAGGAAGACCAGCTTCAGGGTGGACTTGTCCTGGCTCCAGGTCGGCCGGGTGACGGCCTCGTTGAGGGCCTGGTTCACCGACTCCGGAGCGTCGCCGCCGCCCCCGGCCTGGAACTGTGTCAGCTGCGCGTACACCGCGTCCACGTCCTCGGTGAGGTCCGTGAAGCGGGTGACATAGGCGTCGCCCCGGTCCCGGTAGCCCAGGAGTCCGATGCGCAGGCGCGGCGCCGGCCGGGCCTGGAGCATCTGGCTCGCGATGGACCAGATCTTCAGCTTGGCGCCTTCGATCAGCCCGCCCATGGAGCCGGTGGTGTCGAGGACGAACATCACCTCGATGGCGGGGCCCTTGGCGGCCGCGAGGCGGGCCGGGGCGCTCCCTTTCGCGGGGGCGGCGGCGAGGACGGGAAGCCCCGCCGCGAGGACGAGGGTGCAAAGGGAAGGGCGTCGCATGGGAACCTCCTGCCATCGGGCATGGGGGTTCGACAGGCGGTCGGCCCCGGAGGTTCCCGGCCTACCTCGGCCGGGCCTGGAGGAGGGCCACGACGCCCTCCACGGTCATCTGCACCGCCAGGGCGGAGAGCAGCATGCCCGAGACCTGCATCAGGAGGATGCCGCCGCTGCGGCCGAGCAGGCGGTGGAGGGGATCCGCCAGCCGGAGCAGGATGTAGGTGAGCACCAGCACCCCCACCAGCACCAGGGCGGTCAGGGCCTGGGTCCGCAGGGGGTACAGCTCGTTGTCCGTCAGGACGATGGCCGCCATGATCGCGCCCGGGCTGGCGATGCTGGGGATGGCCAGGGGGTAGACCGCGAGGTCGTGGCCCTCCTCCAGGCCCTTGGGCCGCCGCACCTCGCCGAAGACCATCTTCAGCCCGAAGAGGAAGAGCAGGATGCCGCCCGCGATCTGCAGGGAGGTCAGGTGGATGCCCATCCGCGAGAGCAGCAGCTGGCCCAGGGCCAGGGAGCCGAGGAGCACCACGCCGGCGTAGAGCACGGCCTTGCCCGCGAGCCGGGCGCGCTGGGTGGCGTCCAGGCCCTGGGCGAGGCTGACGAAGAGCACCAGGGTCCCGAAGGGATCCAGGGTGCTGAAGAGGATCAGGGCGTCCCGGACGAGCTTTTCGGCCATGGGCCAGTGTGGCAGGAGAAGGGCTTCAGGCCAGGGCCTTCAAGCCCGCCAGCGCGTCCTCCACCCGCAGGAAGACCGGCGCGCCGCTCGAGGCGAGGGCGTCCCGGTAGGCGTCGAAGTCCGATCCGGCGTCCACGGCGAAGGCGAGCGCCTTGCCCCTTGCCTGGGCCCGGGCCATGAGGTCCGCCGCGAAGGCCCGGGTGGCGTCCAGGTCCTCCGTGCCCAAGTGCAGGGCGAAGGGGACGATGCCCACGACAAGGACGGCGGCGCCGGACTCGATCACCCGCGCCGCGCAGCGGCCGAAGACCCGCAGGGGCGCCATGGGCGTGAGGTCCAGGGGCAGTCGAGGGGCCACGAGCCCCCCCAGGCCCTCTTCCTCCAGGATGGCGGCGAGGTCCGAGGCAAGGGCTTCCTCCGGAGCGGCGGGGCTGAGGGGCGCTTCCAGCACGTCTCCGGCGCCCACGCTCTCGAAGCCGGCATTGGTGACCAGGGCGACGGGGCCCAGGGCGAGGCGGGGGAAGGCCCCGAGCCAAGCCAGCCCGGCGTCGAAGGCGGCCTGGGAGGTGGTCCAGCGGGCGCCGGCGCGGCGGAGCAGGGCTTCCTCCAGGGCCGCGTCTCCGGCCAGGGCGCCGGTGTGGCTGGCGGCGGCGGCCTGGCCTTCGGCCGTGCGCCCGGCCCGGAGGACCAGGGGGCGCCGCCCGGAGGCGGCCAGGCGCGCGACGGCGTGGGCGGTCGCGGCGAGGTGGCCCGGGCCGAAGCCCTCCAGGTAGGCGGCCACGGCGCCGAACTCCGGCCGCTCCGCCAGGGCCTCCAGCATGTCGGGGAGCGCCACGTCCATCTGGTTGCCCAGGGCCTGGGCGAGTCCGAAGGGGAGCCTCGGCATGCGGGAGCGGCGGGTGATGAGGAAGGCGCCGCTCTGGCTCAGGAGGGCCAGCGGCCCGCCCCCCGCCGGCATCGCCGGGAGCCGACCCGACGCGATGAAGGAGGAGTCGAGGTCCGCCCCGGGAACCCAGTGGCCGAGGAAGTTCGGACCCAGCACCGCGGGGGTCCAGCAGCCCATCTCCCGGGCCTCCCTCAGGGCCTGGGCCAGCCTGGCGCCGAGGCCCTCGGTGTCCGCGCCGTCCCCGAGGCCGCCGGAGACGAGGCCCACCACCCGCGCGCCGCCGCCCTGGTCCAGGAGCTGGAGGAGGGCCTTGGCGGCCGCCGGGGCGGGAAGGGCCAGGAGGAGCAGGTCCACGGGGTCGGACTTCAGGGCCGACACGTCCGGCACGCAGGGCAGTCCGAGCATCTCCTCCTGGCCGGGCTTCAGGATGAGCAGCCGGTCCCAGGGGCGGCGCCGCAGGTTGTCCAGGATGATGCGGCCCACGGTGCCGGGCTGGGAGGAGACGCCGGCCAGGGCCACGCTCCGGGGTGCCAGGATCGCGTCCAGGAAGCCCGGCGGGGGCGGGAGGCGATGGAAGGCCGGTCCCTCCGCCCGCAGGCCCACCGCGTCCAGCGGCCGGGGGTCCCCGGAATCGTCCAGGGCCACGGGGTTCATCTCCAGGAGCCTCAGGCCCCGGACCTCGGCGAGGTCGGCGGCCCGCCAGAGGGCGTCGAAGAAGAGGCGCAGCTGGCGAACCGAGGTGAGGGGGCGCGTGCCCCGCAGGGTCCCCAGCCAGACGCGGCCGAGCAGGTGCCCTTCGAAGGCCGCGAGGGCCTCCTCTTGGGAGGTGGCGGAGAGGGGAAGCCGCAGGGGGGGCGCGAGGGCGCCGAGGGCCTCGGCCTGGAGGCCGCCGATCCCGAGCACCAGGGTCCATCCGCCGTCCCCCCGGGTGAGGGAGACGAAGGCTTCCGAGGGGAGGCCCTCCGGGCGGCTGATGGGCAGCCGCTCGCAGACCAGGGCGCCCACCCAGGCATGGCCTTCCCCCTCGACGCGGTCCCGCATGTCCCGGGCCGCCCGGTCCAGGGCTTTGAGGTCGAAGTCCATCATCCGGACCGCCCCCAGCTCGGACTTGTGCCAGAGGCCGTCGCCCAGGCCCTTGAGGACCACGGCGTCGCCGGGGAGGAAGGGCAGGACCTCGCCGACCCAGCCATGGAGCGGCGGGATCAGGCCGGCGTCCTCCAGGAGGCGGTAGGCCTCGCCCTCGTGGACGAAGCTGGAGCCAGGGCGGTGCGGGGGCGGCGGGGCCGGGAAGGCGGCCGCCGCGTCCTCGAGGCCCTCGCCGGCCATGATCTCAAACGCCCACGGGAGATGCATGGCGGACGCCCTCCGCGAAGGCCCGCTCGTTCAGGGGCACGAGCTTGGGCTTGTCCTTGAGCACCATCCGGATCGTGTCGATGAAGCGCTCGGAAGGCAGGACGTTGGTGGCGCCCTGGAGCGCCCCGAGGGCCACCACGTTCTTCACCATCGGGCGCTCGAGGCCCAGGGCGATGCCCGTGAAGGGGACCCCGACGAGCTTGCGGCCGGGGGGCATGTTCCGGACTTCGGCGATGACGGTGCTGTCGTAGAGGATGGTTCCGCCCTCCTTCACCGCCGGGGCGAACTTGGCGAGGCTGGGGGCGTTGAAGGCCACCAGGATGTCGGGGTTCGGCGCGGCGGGATCCAGCACCTCGGTCTCCGCGATGTGCACGTCGGCGTAGCTGGTGCCGCCCCGGCTCTCCGGGCCGTAGCTGGGGATGTGGGTGGCGTCGAAGCCCTCGGAGATGGCGGCTTGGGCCAGGAGCAGGGCCGCGGTCTGGGCCCCGTCGCCGCCGGCGCCGGCGAGCTTCAGGCTGATGTCGCTGCCGGCGATGTGGAAGGGGAAGCCCTTGGCGTAGCGGGGCGTGCCGCCCTGGCCGGCGCCCATGATGGCGAGGAGCTTGTCGGCCTCGAAGCTCGGGGCCTTGCGGTCCCACCAGGGTTCCACCGTCAGGTCCTTCTTCACGCCCAGGGGATAGATGGGCTCCATGTTCTCCTTCACCCACTTCTCGGCCTGGTCGGGGCTCAGCTTGAGGTGGGTGGGGCATTCCGCGAGCACTTCGATGAAGGTGTAGCCGCGGCCCTCCTTCTGCAGCCGCAGGGCCTTCTCGATGGCCTTCTTCGCCTTGATGCGCTGCTTGGCGTCGTAGAGGGCCACGCGCTCGACGTATACGGGGCCGTCCAGCTGGGCGATGAGCTCCGCCATCTTCAGGGGCTGGCCCATGAAGGAGGTGCGGCCGTCGGGGCTGGTGCTGGTGCGCTGGCCCATGAGGGAGGTGGGCGCGAGCTGGCCGCCGGTCATGCCGTAGATGGCGTTGTTGATGAAGATGACGGTGATGGGCAGGCCCATCTGGGCGGTGGCGACGGTCTCGGCCAGGCCGATGGAGGCCAGGTCGCCGTCCCCCTGGTAGCTGATGACCACCGAGTCGGGGTTGGCGAGCTTGTGGCCGATGGCCACCGCCGGGGCGCGCCCGTGGGCGGCCTGGGTGTTGCCCACGTCGAAGTAGTAGTAGGCGAAGACGGAGCAGCCCACGGGGCTCACCAGGATGGTGCGGTCCTGGATGCCCAGGGCCTCGATGGTCTCGGCCATGTCGCGGTGCACGAGGCCATGGCCGCACCCGGCGCAGTAGTGGGTGGCGTGGCCCTTGAGGCCCTTGCCGTGGTCGTGGCGGTCGAAGCGGTTGTAGAAGACGCTCATGCGTTCACCTCCCCGCACGGGACGGGACTCAGGTCCAGCACCTTCTGGACGATCTCGGACTGCTGGGGCAGGATGCCGCCGTAGCGGCGGACGTGGGCGATGGGCGGCCGCGGGATGTCCGCCAGGTCCAGGGCGAGGCGCAGCTCGTCCTCGAGCTGGCCGGGGCTGGCCTCGACCACCACGATGCGCTGGGCCTTCGGCACCAGGGGCCGCAGGGCCTCCACAGGGAAGGGCCAGAGGGTGACGGGCCTGAAGAGCCCGGCCTTCACGCCCTTCCGCCGCAGCTCCTCCACGGCGCCCTTGGCCATGCGCGCCGGCGTGTTGCAGGCCACCAGCAGGACCTCGGCGTCCTCGCAGCGGTAGAGGTCGGCCCGCTGCTCGTCCCGGATCATGGCGTCGTACTTGCCGAGCAGGTGGAGGTTGTGCTCCTCGAGGTCCGCTTCCGAGAGGTGGATGGAGCTGATCAGGTTCTGCCGGTGGTCCCTGTCCCCCCACACGGCCCAGGCTGGGAGGCCGGGCTTCGTGAGGGTGGCGGGCAGGCGCACCACGCCGGTCATCTGGCCCAGATAGCCGTCGCCCAGGAGGACCACGGGGTTGCGGTACTTGAAGCTCAGCTCGAAGGCCAGGCGGGTCAGGTCGAGCATCTCCTGGGGCGTGGAGGGGGCGAAGGTGATGGCATGGGTGTTCCCGTGGCCCAGGCCGCGGCAGGCGAGCTTGATGTCCGCCTGCTCGGGGGCGATGTTCCCGAGCCCCGGCCCGCCGCGCATGATGTTCACGAAGACCCCCGGCAGCTCGGCGCCGATCATGTAGCTGATGCCCTCGAGCATGAGGCTGAAGCCGGGGCTGCTGGTGAAGGTCATGCAGGGCAGCCCCGCGCCGCCGCAGCCGTACATCATGTTCACCGCGGCCACTTCGCTCACGGCCTGGACGAAGGCCCCGTCGAGCTTGGGCAGGACCTTGGCCATGAGCTCGGCGCCCTCGGTGGAGGGGGTGATGGGATAGCCGAAGACGTGGCGGCAGCCGGCGAGCAGGGCCCCGAGGGCCGAGGCGTAGGTGCCCTTCAGCACCAGGGGCTCGCAGGCCGGCAGCGCGATTTCACGAGAGGGGATGTCCACCGGCACGGGGGCCGTGGTCTCCCGGGGGCCGAAGAGGGCGGCGGGATCCTCGAGCTCGAAGTCCGCGCCGTCCACGTGGCGGTCGGTCTCGGGGCGGAGGCCGTAGGGCTCGGGGCAGGCCTGGATGCAGAGGCCGCAGCCGTTGCACTTCTCTAGGTCCAGCACCACGGGGACGACGCCCGTGGCGGGGTTGATCTCGGTGCCCTGGGCGATGCAGTCCTTGGGGCAGGCGTCGATGCAGCGCAGGCATCCCTTGCAGTACTCCGCCTCCAGGAAGGGCTTGGGGCGGCTCGCGGCGGATGTGGCCATGGGAAAGGCTCCTCGTGTGGGTTCGGGTCCGGTCGTTCCGGGGGTGGTCGGCCTCAGTGGGCGAGGCTCTCGAAGGCGTGCACCAGGGCGTGGCAGTTCTCGCAGGTGTCCCCGGGCTCCCCGCAGGGGAAGCCGTCGGGGCCGATCCCGGTGCAGGCGGCGTGGTGGGCGGTGATCCGCAGCAGTTCGGCGCAGGCCCGGGCCATGGGCATCTGGCGCTCCTCGGGGAATTCGCGAAGGGCGTCGATGATGTGCTGTTCGTGGGGGGCGAGCATGGCATCCTCCTGCGGGATGACTCCAACATCGCCCCGGGCCCCTGTGTGGATCGTCACGAAACCCTGTCTCAATCGCAGGCTTGACCCGCCCTGTGCGGCGGATCACAGTGTCGGGAACCTTCCCGGAGATCCCATGCGCGCCCTGGCTGTCGCCTGCCTCCTCACCGCCTTCGCCTCCGCGGGCGTGCCCTGCAAGTGGTGCTCGGAGCACCACGCGAAGTGCAACGCCTGCAAGCAGACCCACAAGAACTGCAGCACCTGCCACAACCACCACAACGGCTGCAAGGACGGCTGCAACAAGTAGCCCGGGCCCCAGGCAGGTCCGCGGGGAACAGGAGTCCGGGGCTCCCGAACCGGGGCCCGGGCGGAGCCCCGGGGCGGGCCCGGCGCCAGGGTGTGATCTGGGGCATGGGGGACCGCTTCCGGAGCGGGCGGGGGATGCTAGGCTGGGAGCCTCATTAAACGAGGTTCCGATGTCCCCGTCCCGTCTGCTCGTCGCCTTCGCCCTGGTGGCCGCGCCCCTTCTCGCCCTTCCCGGGGAACGCAGGGAAGGCATCGACCCCGCCAATTTCGACCGCTCCGTGAAGCCCTGCGAGGACTTCTACCAGTTCGCCAACGGGACCTGGACGAAGAACAACCCGGTGCCCGCGGACCGGGCCCGCTACGGCAGCTTCGAGCAGCTCGCGGACCGCAACCGGGACGTGCTGCGCGAGATCCTCGAATCGGTCTCCAGGCGCGCCGACTGGAAGAAGGGCAGCCTGGAGCAGAAGGTCGGCGACTTCTACGCCAGCGGCATGGACGAGGCCGCCATCGAGAAGCTGGGCGCCGCCCCCCTCAATCCCTGGCTGGAACGCATCGAGGCCATGAAGGGGCCCAAGGACCTCGCGCCCCTGCTGGGGGAGCTGGCCCTGGTGCGCGCGGGGGGCGGATTCGGATTCTTCGTGGGCCAGGACGCCAAGGAGAGCACCCGGTACATCGGCATCCTCAGCCAGGGCGGCCTGGGCCTCCCCGACCGGGACTACTACCTGAAGGAGGATCCCAAGTCGAAGGAGATCCGCGCGAAGTACGTGGCCCACGTGGCCCGCATGCTCCGCCTGGCCGGGGAGCACGAGGCGGACGCCCGGGCCCACGCGGAGGCCGCGATGGCCCTCGAGACCCGCATGGCCAAGGCCTCCATGACCCGGGTCGAGAACCGGGACCCCCAGAAGACCTACAACAGGATGGCTTTCGCGGACCTCGAGAAGCTCGCCCCCGGCTTCGACTGGAAGGCCTACTTCAAGGGCCTGGGCATCCAGCCGCCGGCGGAGCTGAACGTCCGGCAGCCGGGCTACTTCAAGGAATTCGGCGTGATGGCCGAGCAGGTCACGCTCCCCGAATGGCGGGCCTACCTGCGCTGGCACGCGGTGCGCGCGGGGGCGGGCCTGCTGTCCAAGGCCTTCGTGGACGAGGCCTTCGACTTCCAGGAGCGGGTGCTCAACGGGATCGAGAAGCCCCAGGAGCGCTGGAAGCGCATCCAGGCCGCCACCGACGGCGCCCTGGGCGAGGCCCTGGGCCAGCTCTACGTGGCCAAGGCCTTCTCGCCCGAGGCCAAGGCCCGGATGCTCGCCATGGTGGAGAACATGCGGGCGGCCCTGAAGGAGCGGATCGAGGGGCTGGCCTGGATGAGCCCGGAGACCAAGGCCCAGGCCCAGCGCAAGCTCGCGGCCTTCAGGGTGAAGATCGGCTACCCCGACCGCTGGAAGGACTACGGGAAGCTCGAGATCGTCCGCGGCGACCACTTCGGCAACGCCACCCGGGCCCGATTCTTCGAAGCCAAGCGCAACCTCGCCAAGCTTGGCCAGCCCATCGACCGAGCGGAGTGGAGCATGACGCCGCCCACGGTGAACGCCTACTACTCGCCCACCCTGAACGAGATCGTGTTCCCCGCGGGCATCCTCCAGCCGCCCTTCTTCGATCCCAAGGCCGACGACGCGGTGAACTACGGGGGCATCGGCGCGGTGATCGGCCACGAGATGAGCCACGGCTTCGACGACTCGGGCTCCCAGTACGACGCCGACGGCAACCTCAAGAACTGGTGGACCGAGGCGGACCGCAAGGCCTACCAGGAGCGCACGGCGCTCATCGTGAAGCAGTTCGACGCCTTCCAGGCCCTGCCCGACCAGGCGGTGAACGGCAAGCTCACCCTGGGCGAGAACATCGGCGACCTGGGCGGCCTCAAGATCGCGTACGCGGCCTGGCAGCGCAGCCTGGGCGGCAAGCCCGCCCCGGCGGTGGACGGATTCACCGGCGCCCAGCGCTTCTTCCTGAGCTACGCCAACATCTGGCGGAACAACATCCGGGACGCCGCCCTGCGGGTGCGTCTGAACACCGATCCCCACAGCCCCGGGAAGTACCGGGTCAACGGGCCCCTCGCCAACCTTCCGGAGTTCTACGAGGCCTGGGGCTGCGGCGACGGCGAGGCCATGAAGCGGGCGGCGGAGGTGCGGCCGAGCATCTGGTAGGGGGCGTGTCGTTGACCTGTCCTCCCGCCCACGGGAGCTGAAGCACCAGGCCATGAGGGTTTGACGTAGACCTTCAAACGGCACCTCGATCTGGCGCCGCCGCGGTTTTCGGCGACGCCAGACCGGGGTGCGGCCAAGCGAGAGCGCGGCAGGAACATGAGACGTTAAATGCCCGGAAGCAGGGCTTCGGTGGGGCGAAGGCAACTGCGTCGGATTGGTCTTGCGAGCGGTCCCTTGACCGGTGCGTCCCGGAACATGGCTGGTCGACCCAGCCTGCCGCGCTGACGCTTGGCCGCATGCGAGTCCGCCGCGGCATGAAGCCGCCACGGCGGACTCGCATGCCTTTGGAAGGTCAACTTCAAGGTCAACTTCAACTTCAAGGTCAGCGTCATGGCGGCGCTGGGGCCGATCCCGGCCTTGGGGGCTGCTTCGACGGCCCGGCGAAGCCGACTACCGCGCCGCCCCCAGCACGACGCGCTCCACGCGCTCCAGGGCCTTCTCGATGGTCGCCATCGGGGGGCCGAAGCTGAACCGCACGTGGTGGCGGAAGCGGCTGCCGCGGCCGTGGCGGCGCTTGCCGGGGTTGATGTCGAAGAACTCGCCGGGCACGACGATGACCTTCTCCTTCAGGAGGGCGCGGAAGAGGCCCATGCCGTCGTTCAGGCCCTCGGGCAGGGCGCTGACGTCGCCCCACGCGTAGAAGGTGCCCTCGGGGGCGCGGTCGAAGCGCACGCCCAGGCGCTCCAGCCTCGACACCACGAGGTCGCGCTTGGCCCGGAAGGCCGCGTGGGTGGCCCGGGTCTCGGCCTCCATGGCCCCGTCCTCCAACAGGTGGATGGCTGCGCGCTGGAGGGGCCGGGAGCCGCCGCCGTCGAGGAAGCTGCCGGCGTTGGCCACGGCCTCGATGACGCGCCTGGGCCCCACGGTCCAGGTCATGCGCCAGCCCGGGTAGCGCCAGTTCTTGGTCAGCCCGTCGAACAGCACGACCTCCTCCTGCTCCACGTCCTCGAGGTGGCGCGCGGCGCTCTCCACCGGCAGCTGGCCGGGCTTCCCGGACCAGACGTAGTGGGAGTAGAACTCGTCGATCAGCAGGGAGCATCCCGTCTCGCGGCCCAGGGCGATCCAGCGGCGCAGCTCCTCCCCCTGGACGTGGCGGCCCGTGGGGTTGTTGGGATTGGAGAAGAGCAGGGCGCCCAGCCCGCGGCCCTGGATCTCCCGCCGCAGCTCCTCCACGGGCAGCGCGTAGGCCCGCTCGGCCTCCAGGAGGATGGGGATGGCGGTGAAGGCCTTGAAGACGTCCAGCAGCTCCTCGTAGGCGGTGTAGTCCGGGAGGAAGTGCCCGAGGTTGATCTGCCCCAGGGCCGCGGCGGCGCGGGCGAGCCCCACGCGCCCGCCGCCGCTGACGCAGACGTTCTCCGCGGCGTACTGGCCCTTCATGCCCCGGCGGTAGGTGCGGTTGTAGAAGCCGGCGATGGCGTCCCGGAGCTCCATGAGGCCCGCCACCGGCGCGTACTCCTGGTCGTCCACGTGGATGGGCACCGTGTGCTCCCGGGGCGGCGCTCCGGGCAGGTCCCCGGTGTCGGGCTGGCCCTGGCCGAGGTTGCACCAGCCCGGGTCCGCGGGATCGAAGCCCAGCTTGCGCGCCTCGCCGGTGACGAAGATGACGCCGGTGCGGGGCACGGGGCGGAAGGCGGACGGGTGGGCCTCGGGATGCATCCGCGCATGCTACCGTGGATGCCCTGAAACCCTAAGCCTGATGCGCCTTCCCGCCGCCTTCCCCCTGAGCCTGCTCCTGGCCTGGGTCACGCCGATGACCGCCCAGGCCCTCGCGCAGGCTCCGCCTCCGCCGGAGGCGCGGCAGGCCCTGCCCACCCGGCTGGACGCGGAGCAGCTGCTGGAGGATGTCCGGATCCTGGCGAGCCCGGAGTTCGAGGGCCGCCGCCCGAAGACCGGGGGGCACCGCCGGGCCCAGGCCTACCTCGCTCGGCGGCTGGCGGACTCGGGCCTCCCGCCCCTCGGCGCGGCGGTTCCCCTGCGCTACCGCGCCCACGGGGGCGGGACGAACTTCGCCGTGGTGGCGAAGGGCACCGTCCACCCCGAAGCCTGCCTCTTCGTCACCGCCCACTACGACCACCTGGGGATCCTGGACGGGCGGCTCCACCCCGGCGCCGACGACAACGCCTCGGGCACGGCGGCGGTGCTGGCCCTGGCCTCCTGGTTCAAGGCCCATCCGCCCCGCCACACCCTCGTCTTCGCGCTCTTCGACGACGAGGAGCGGGGCATGTTCGGGTCGAGGGCCTTCGTGGCCTCGGCCCCCTGGAAGCCCCTGAAGCCCGTCCTGGCGCTGAACGCCGACATGCTGAGCCGCAGCGGCAAGGGGGAGCTGTGGATCTCCGGCCTGCGGGCCCTGCCCGCCTGGACGGCCGTCTTCGAGCCGCTGGCGGGCAAGGTGCCCGTCGCGCTGCGTTTCGGCCACGACGTCCCGCGGCGCCCCAAGCCCGACGAGGACTGGAGCGAGGCCTCGGACCACGTCTCCTTCGCCAGGGCCGGCCTCCCCGCCCTCTATGTCGGCGTGGAGGACCACGAGGACTACCACCGCCCCAGCGACAGCTTCGAGCGCCTGCAGAAGGACTTCTACCTGCGCGCCTGCGAGGCGCTGCTCAGGATCGTGGAGGCGGCGGACGGGGCGGGTTCCCCGGGGCGCTAGCCCCTCAGGGCTTCCACCCCAGGATCGGGTCCAGGCTGGCCTGGGCGATGGGATGGTAGCCCGCGCGGGCCTTGCGGTAGATGTCGATGGCCATGAGCTTGCCGTCGGCGGTCTTGGCGAGCTCCTCGTAGAGGGGCTTGATGAGCTTGCGGCGGCCGATGGCGACGAGGTACTTCTCCAGCCTCGGGTAGGCAGGCTCGTAGCGGTGCTTCACCGCCAGCAGCAGCCAGCGGTGGGCGATCTCCGCGTTGCCGCGGTCGGTGAGCCTGAAGGCCTGGTCCAGGTCCTTCATGCGCGCGGGCCCCAGGTCCGCGGGCAGGGCCTCCAGGAAGTGCAGCCACTCCTGGGTGCTCCAGGCCCTGGCGGGCAGTCCTGCAGTCTTCAGGCTGCCCGCCGCCCAGGCCGCCGTCACCCGCTCCACTTCGGCGAAGGCCCTGCTCGCGGGCGCCGGAGCGTTGTCCGGCAGGCCCGGGGCCTTGATCCACTCCGCCAGGCGGACCACCTCCTCTTTCGCGGGGTCCGACTTGAACAGGTTCGCCGCCAGGTCCTCCTCCAGGTCCGCCGTGGTCCGGCTCTGGAAGGCGCCCCGGGCGAACCAGCCCTTCAGCCACGCGTCGAAGGCCGGGCGCCCGTAGGTCTGCTCCAGGTGGCGGAGCAGGAGGCAGCCCTTCTCGTAGGGCACCTCGGTCATGCCGTCGTCGGGGTCGCGCCCGGCGAGGTCGATGTGGAGCACCTGGTCCTTGGGGGCGAAGGCCTTCAGGTCCGCCTGGAGGGTGTTGTAGCCCAGCACGGCCTCCATGTCCGCCCGGTCCTTGCCGTAGATCGCCTCCACGATGCGGCGCTCCACGTAGGTGGTGAAGCCCTCGTTCAGCCAGAAGTCCCGCCAGGTGGCGTTGGTCACCAGGTTGCCGCTCCAGCTGTGGGCCAGCTCGTGGGCCACCAGGCTCACGAGGCTCTTGTCGCCGGCCAGGATGGTGGGCGTGGCGAAGGTCAGGCGGGGGTTCTCCATGCCGCCGAAGGGGAAGGAGGGCGGCAGCATCAGCAGGTCGTAGCGGCCCCAGGCGTAGGGCCCGTAGAGCTTCTCAGCGGCGGCCACCATCTTCTCGGTGTCGGCCAGCTCCTTGGCCGCGGCGGGCAGCATGGAAGGCTCGGCGTAGACCCCCGTGCGCTTCCCGAGGGGCTTGAAGTCCAGGTCCCCGATGGCCAGGGCCAGCAGGTAGCTGGGGATGGGCTTCTCCATGGTGAATCGGTAGTCGCCGGTCCGCGGGCCCGCGGGCGGGTTCTGGGCGCCCATCACCGCGCGGAGCGCCTTGGGGGTCCGGATGCGGGCGGTGAAGGTGATCCGCACGGCGGGGCTGTCCTGGCAGGGCACCCAGGAGCGGGCGTGGATGGCCTGGCTCTGGCTGAACATGAAGGGGTGCTTCTTCCCGGCGGTCTGGCCCGGGGCCAGCCACTGGAGCCCCGAGGCCGAGGGCTTCGTGCGGTAGACGATGCGGACGCGATCGTGGCCCTCCGGGGCCGTCACCTGGAGGGCGGATCCCAGGAAGGGCGTCTCGCCGTTCAGCTGGTAGGCGGCCCGGGTCCAGGCCTTCCCGTCCTGGCTGGCCTCCACCCCGAGGATCTCCAGGTCCCGGGTGTCCAGCATCAGCGTGGTGAGGTCGGGCTGGGCCCGCTGCAGGCTCAGGACCACGGAGCCCTCCAGCACCTTCGCGGCGAAGTCGGCCCTCAGGTCGAGGTCGAGGTGCGTCACGCGGACCTGGGCCGGGTTCGCGGCCGAGTGGAGGTCCCGGGCCGACTCCCAGCCCCGGCGCAGGGGCCCCACGGGCATGGGCCGGTCCTGGCCCGGGCCCTCCTGGGCGGCCCCGCGCCGGGCGCCCTTCGGGGCCACCGGCATGGGGCGGCGGGAGGCGTTGTCGGCCTCGGCCTCCTGGGCCGCGGCGTTGGCGCCGGCCGCCAGGGCCAGGGCGAGGAGGGAGGCGGGGAGGCAGCGGCGCATGGGGTCCTTCCGGGAAAGCTCCAGTGTCGTCCAGGAGCGGGGCAAGATGAAGGGATGCCTCTCCCCGCGCGCCTCTGCCTTCCCCTGATCCTGCTCCTGGCCCCCCTCCTGCGGGCCCAGAGCGTGGCCCTCACCTTCGATGACGGACCCGACCTCCAGGCCCTGGGCCTGGACCGCGCCCGGGCGGTGAACGCCGGCATCCTGAAGGCCCTGGCCGCCGGGAAGGTCCATGGCGCGCTCTTCGTCTGCGGCAAGCGGGTGGACAGCCCCGAGGGCTGGGCCCTGGTGCGGGCCTGGGGGGAGGCGGGGCACCTGGTGGCGAACCACTCCTACGGCCACCCCTCCCTCGCCTCCGCCAAGGTGGACCTGGCGGCCTTCACCGCCGACGCGGAGCGGATGGACGCCCTGCTGAGGCCCCTGCCGGGCTTCGCGCCCCTCTTCCGCTTCCCCTTCCTGAAGGAGGGAGACACCGCGGAGAAGCGGGACGGGTTCCGCGCCTGGATGAAGGCCCGGGGCTACCGCAACGGCGCCGTGACCATCGACGCCAGCGACTGGTACTACGACCTCCGCTTCGCCGCCTGGCGCAAGGCGCGGCCCGGCGCGGCCACCGGCGCCTTCCGGGACGCCTACCTGGACCATCTCTGGGACCGCGCCCAGTACTACGAAGGCCTGGCCCGCCGCCTTGGCCTGAAGGACGTCAAGCACACCCTCCTGCTCCACACGAACGAGCTGAACGCGGCCTTCCTGCCGGACATCCTGGCGATGTTCCGTCGCAAGGGCTGGGCCGTGGTGGACGCGAAGGCGGCCTTCGAGCATCCGGTCTTCGCCCAGGCGCCCGACGTCCTGCCCGCCGGGGAGAGCCTCCTCTGGTCCCTGGCCAAGGCCCGCGGCCTGCCGGGCCTCCGCTACCCCGCGGAGGACGGCGACTACGAGAAGCCCCTCCTGGATGCCTTCGGCTTCTAGGGACCGCGACGATCCGGCCAGGGCAGCCGCGGACGGCTCCGGGGCGGCCCTGCCCTAGCCCGCCAGGCAGGCCAGGAGGGCGCCGTGGACGCCGGGGGCGGCGGCCACCACGTTGCCGCTGTCGAACCAGTCCCCGCCCCCTTCCCAGTCGCTGATGCGGCCCCCGGCCTCGGAGACCAGCAGGGCGCCCGCGGCGAGGTCCCAGGGCTTGAGGCCCAGCTCGAAGTAGCCGTCGAAGATGCCCGCGGCGGTGTGGGCGAGGTCCAGGGCGGCGGACCCGGCGCGCCGCATGCCCCGGGCGCGGCGGTGGACCCGCTCGAAGGCCGCGAGGAAGCGGGGGAAGCGGTCCCCCAGCTGGTAGGCGAAGCCCACGGCCAGGAAGGCGCCGTCCAGGCCCCCGTGGGCCGAGGCCGCCATGGGGCGCCCGTTCCAGGTTGCCCCCAGGCCGCGCACAGCCAGGAACTCGTCGCCCCGCAGGGGATCGAGGACGCAGCCCAGCACGGGGCCGTCCCCGTCCCAGAGGGCGATGGACACGCACCAGTGGGGGAAGCCCTGGATGAAGTTCAGCGTCCCGTCCAGCGGGTCCACGATCCATCGGCGCTCCGTGTCTCCGGACGCGCCGCCCTCCTCCCCGAGGAATCCGTACTGGGGGAAGGCGAAGCCGAGGACGTCGCGGATGGCGGATTCCGCCTCGCGGTCCGCGATGCTCACGAGGTCATGCTTCGACTTCTCCGAGACGCTGCCGGGATCCAGGCGGCGGAAGTGTTTGAGCAGCACGGCCCCCGCGGCATGGGCGGCTTCGAGGCAGGCGTCCTTCTGGGCGTCGTACATGCCTCCAGCAGACCACAGCCGGAGCTTCAGCGCGCCGGGGCCTTCTTCCGGGGGGCCGCCTTCGCCCGCTTCGTCGCCGTCACCTGCTCTGGCACCGCCTTGGCGGGGCGGGCCTTGGCGGGGGCGCTGCCGGCCGCGGCTTTCGAAGGCGCGGTGCTCGCGGCCTTGGGCCGGGCTTCCCGGGGCTTCCCGAGGGCCGCCTCCACGGAGGCGATGAAGGCCTCCGCGGGAACCCGCCTGAAGGCCTCGGCCACCACCTCGAGGGGCACGTCCTCCAGCTTCCGGAACCGGATGCAGCTCTTGCCCATGTCGAGCTTCTTGCCCGCGGCCCTCCATACCTTCTCGAGCCAGGCCCGCTCGCCAGGGTCCCCGTAGGCGGCCATCAGGTAGAGCGCCAGGTGCTGCTTCTGGGAGGCGAGCGCGGCGAAGCAGAGGGGCTGTTTCGGATCGCAGTGGTAGCCCGGCGGATGGACCTTGTGGGGGACCACGTAGCCGATCATCCCGTACTGCATGACCTCCTCGAGGCGGGGATCGAGGTTGGCGAGGATCACTTTCCGCAGGGCCTCGACCGCGGCCCGCCGGTCCTCCGGGAGGCAGGCGAGGTAGTCGTCGACGGTCTTCGCGGCGCTTTGCATGGGTCCTCGGAATCCTGATGGGGATCATCCACCGGACGCGCCTGGATGCAAGGGCGCCCGGGGTGAAGGTTCCTCGGCCGGGGCGAGGTCCGCGAACACGAACCCCTCCCGCGCCACCACGGCCCCGCGGCGGAGGGGCAGGGGCGCCCGGAACATGGGCCCGTCCCAGGCGAAGGTGTGGAACTCTCCCCGCTCGCCGCAGGGGTCCACCGTGGGCGGCAGGTCGGACAGCAGCGACGCGTCGAAGTCCCGGCCCGCGAAGGCGCCGCCGAGCTGGCGGGGATCCACGCAGGTGAGGACGGCCTTCAGCCCGCCGTCCAGCATCTCCCGGGCCAGCGCCGCGGTGGGCCGGCCCCAGAGCGGGAACCGCGCCCCGATCCCCGTGCCGGCGTGCCGGGCCTCCCGGTAGGCGCGGACGTCCTCCAGGAAGAGGTCCCCGTAGGCGATGGCCTCGATGCCCTCGGCGCGGGCCCGGTCCATCACGCCGGCCATCAGGGCTTCGTAGGTGCCGTCGGGGCAGGGCCAGGGCAGGGGGACCTTCCAGAGGGGCAGGCCCGCGGCCTCGGCCTGGAGGTCCAGGAGCCGCTCCCGGACGGCGTGCATGGCCACCCGGCCGTGGGTCTCATTGAGGGTGGTCAGCAGGCCGGCCACTTGGACGTCGGGCTCCTGCCGGAGCACCTGGAGGGCCCAGGCGCTGTCCTTGCCGCTGGACCAGGAGAGGAGGATCCGCCGTGGGGCCATGTCCCACTTTAGGGCCTGGGCAATCCTGACTCGGGCAGTAAACTAATCCCGCGGAGCGACCATGCCGAAGGTCATCAACATCGAGCCCACGCCGAACCCGGACGCGCTCAAATTCATTTGCCAGCCCGCGCTCCTGCGGGGGGGCACCCGCTCCTTCAAGGATTTCGCCTCCGCCGTGGGCGACCCCCTGGCCTCCGCCATCTTCGCCCTGGGCAAGGTCACCTCCGTGTTCTACATGGACCGCTTCGTCACCGTGAACAAGGAGGCGGGCTCGGAGTGGAGCGACCTCATCGACCCCATCTGCGAGGCCATCGAGGACGTGAAGCTGGAGGAAGGGGCCAGCGGCGGGAACCTCGCCGCCGGCCCCGACGCCTCCTCCGACGAGAAGCTGCGCAGGATCAATGAGCTGCTGGACCAGCGCATCCGCCCCGGCCTCGCCGGCGACGGCGGCGGCCTGGAGGTCATCAGCTTCGACGGCGACACCCTCCAGATCAGCTACCACGGCGCCTGCGGCGCCTGCCCCAGCGCCTCCGGCGGCACGCTCAGGTACATCGAGGGGATGCTGCAGGAGGAAGTGGATCCGAACCTGCGGGTGATCAGCTACTAGCCTGGGAGTGGGCAGCGATTAGGCGCCCTGGAGCCAGCCTCAGTGAGCCATTGTTGTGTCTCGCGCACGCATTGGCGTTGCCGGGAGGGGTTGATCTGAACCAACTGGGAATCCCCTGCTGAGGCAAGGCTGAGATCCGGTCTTTCATTTCCGACTGCTTGGCGGCCCATGGATGTTTGGATTTCGGTTTTCCGAGACGCTGTCCATACACCCGAGCAACGCCGCTTTTGAGCTGGCAATACCGGAAGTAACGTCCTTGGCGATGCCATGCGGAATGCCTCCGGGTTGCTCTTTACTTGGCAGACGGCCGGGGCTTCGCGTTTGGCGATTCGAAAGCACTAGCCAGGTAATCGTACCTTCCGTCTTTTAATACAATGAGAGGATTTACTGATTCACCATGAGGAAATACGCGAATCCTGGTGTATTTCTGCTCGACAGTTATCCGTCTGAGCGAATCGGCAGCTGCGCGAGTCAGTTTCTTCGTGATGGGATCGAATACAAGAAAACATGGAACGTAATCAGAGCCAACGAACTGATTCTCCGGAATGGGCCACCGGTTGGTGCTGATCATGCGTTCCCTGGTTGCTTTCGGCAGATCAGCCCACATGGCATCCAGGGCAGACTTATCCCAGACGACCTTTTCCCTGATCACCATGGGAATAGTGATTTTCCCGTCCGGGGCTACTAAGGGGTCGCCAAGGAATTTTGGAGGCTGTGGGATGGAGCCTGTCTTATCTACTACTTCAAAAAATTGAATGTCTGGAGCGATCTCGGTCAAGGCTGGTTCGACAAGGGTCTCGATACTCTGACTTTCGGCGCGAAGCCGCTGTATCAACCCGTCATTCCAGAAGATATAGAAATCACCATTCACGGAGACCGCGCGAGCCTCCATCCAGAGAGCAGGCTTATCCTTGATGCGCTTCTCACGCTGGGTGATCGTGCGGGGTTTACCCTCGATGAGATCCAGCCAGGATAGTGCGATCTTTGGGAACTCCCCGTCTTTTGCTGGCCGAGAAGAATTTGAAAATAGGACCCGATTCGGTGAAACGGCAACAATGCCGGTCGCTGGAGGCAACTCCACCGGAAGGCCCCAATTCCAAACAGGGCCTTGCAGGGTCTGCACGATCCAGCCTTCGACCAATACGGCGTTTTCAGAGGCCCCTTGCCGATGCCAGATCGCAGAAATGCCGTTCCAATAAAATGTTTGATGAGCCCACTTCCCTTGCTGATCTTCAGGTTCAATAGGTGTTGCTATCGGTGGGATGTCAGCTTTTTTAACAAAGACATCCGAGTTCCACGCTCGTTCGAAAACTTGGCGTCGTAGCAATAGCTGCTGCTTCCCGTCTGGAAGCACAGCCAGATTCGATTGAGATAAAAGACAGAGCTTGCATGCAAAAATCAGGACAACGCTTCTGAATGAGCGTGAATCGATGGTTTGCATCATGGTTCTAGTACAGTGGGCTAATGATCAGATGTGGGGAAGGGTCGGGGAACAAGATATTGTCTGTTGAAGGCTTGTAAAAACATCCAGTCGAATTCACTCCAGAAACACACTTATCCAATGGACCACCGCAAACCACATTACCAGTAACTGGGGACGAGTAAACGAAAGTACAGCTAGGGTTGCAGTTCGGGCAGTTGGTGGAACCGGCCGTAATTGGGCTCCCATTCGAATCCAAGCACAACCATTCCCTTGCCGAGAAATCGTATTCCCAAACGCAGGGATCACCAGTTTTCTGCTGGATTCCAGGATGACCTTGCGCTGAAAGCGCCGTGCAGATCAAGGCTAAACCAACGTATTTCATCCAATTCATCACAACTCCTAGAGAATCCACGGATCATTGCCCGGGCTTGTGATTGCTCGAACTTATCAAATCGATTGGGGGGGGGGGAATACCCATCAAGATGATGTCTTTGACCGACTGCGTTGGGCATGGAATGAATCCATCGATTGTTGGAGGAGGATGCCGAGTTCTCGCGATGAGATCCGGCTTGAGCCCCTCTGGGCCAGGATGCATCCTGGGGGCCTCACCCGTCGCCCACGACCCATGACCCCGAAGGCGAAGCTCGCCGAACCCGTCGAAGACCACATGAGCGCCCTGGGGGAGCTCGTGGAAGAGGCCTTCATGGACGCCACGCGGCTCTTCGACCTCGGGCTGCACATGCTCGTGCGCCGCCTCAAGGTGGACCGGGCCCTGGTCTCCCGGCACACGGACCTGGGCTTCGAGACCTTCTGGTGGGCCCAGCCGCCGGACAAGACCGTCGGGCCGGCCATCACCCTGCCCGGCGTAGGCTTCCTCACCCACCCCATGGACGAGCCCACCCGCGCCCTGGTCATCCGGGACGCCCTCGCCAGCCCGCGGTGGATGGACGATCCGGCCTACACCGAGCTCGGCATCCGCGCCTTCATCGGCGTGCCCCTGCGGGAACTGGACAAGGTCATCGGGGTCGTGTGCGTCCAGCACGCGGAGGCCCGCGACTTCAGCCGCCAGGACGTGGCCCTGGTGGAGTCCGTGGCGGGGCTCATCGGCAAGACCCTGGAGGTGGAGGCCCTGCGCCACGAGCTGCGCCTGACCCGGGACGCCCTGGACCTGACCAGCGCCGTGGTGGAGGACAGCGCCCTGCAGTCCATCACGGGGCTCCCCAACAACCGCTACCTGGACGTGTGGCTCCGGGCCAACCTCTTCCTCGCCAAGCGCCGGAAGGACGCCATGGCGATGGCCCTGTGGCGCCTGCCCCTGGACCGGAAGTCCACCCAGGCCCTGAAAGAGGTCAACGACGCCCTGCGCGGCGAGGATCTCCTGGTGGACCGTGGCCGGGACACCTTCCTGCTCCTCCTCCCCCACACGCCGAAGGGCGGGTGCCAGATCCTCCTGGACCGCATCCGGGCCCGCATCGGGGAGATTCCCATGGGGGCCACCATGTGGGACCCCGACACCGACGACCTGCAGATCAAGGCAGCCCTGGCCCGGGCCGAGGCGGCCCTGAAGACGAGCCAGGGCAAGGCCGGGAACCCCGTGGCCTGGGGGGTCTGAGGAAACCGAGACTCAGCCCAGGGGCCGACCCGTGCGAGAATGGGGGGTTCCGCGCCCCGGGCCCCGGGCCCTCGGCGCGTCCCCGGAGGTGCCCTTGTCCCTGGATACGCCCACCCTGGTGCGCGCAGCCCTGAACGCCCTGGCCGCGGAGCAGTCCGCCGAAGGCGCCGACCGAGCCACGATGCCCATGGCCCAGCCGCGGCAGCTCGGCAAGGAGGACCTGGCGCGGATGTACCGGCTCATGCACCTCGGCCGGGTCCTGGACGACAAGGCGCCCAACTACCTCAAGCAGGCCATCGGCTGGTCCTACCATGCCCCCAGCGCTGGCCACGATGGCATCCAGCTGGCCCTGGGCCTGAGCTTCAGGCCCGGCGTGGACTACCTCTTCCCCTACTACCGCGACATGACCACCTGCCTGGCCGCGGGGCTCACCCCCGAGGAGATCATCCTCAACGGCATCAGCAAGGACGCCGACGCGGCCGGGGGCGGGCGCCACATGTCCAACCACTTCGCCAAGCCCTCCATCGGCATCCAGAACGTCAGCAGCCTCACGGGCAACCACACCCAGCACGCCACGGGCCTCGGCCGGGCCGTCAAGCACTACAAGTCCAAGGCCCTCGTCTTCTGCAGCCAGGGGGAATCCAGCCTCTCCGAGGGCTACTGCTACGAGGCCATCGTGGGCGCGGACAAGGAGCAGCTGCCCGTGGTCTTCGTGGTGCAGGACAACGGCTATGGCATCTCCGTGCCCAAGCGCGACCAGGCCGCCAACGAGCACCTCTGCGACAACTTCAAGGGCCTGCCCAACCTGAAGATCCTCAAGTGCGACGGCCTCGACGTGCTGGACAGCCTGCGCGCCATGGACGAGGCCGTGGCCCACGCCTCCAGCGGCGCCGGCCCCGCCATGGTCTATGCCACCTGCGTGCGCATCGGCTCGCACTCCAACTCCGACCGGCACGAGTGGTACCGGGACGAGGCCGAGCTCGCCGCGGCGAAGGCCGCGGACCCGCTGCCCCGCTTCCGGGCCCACTGCCTGGCCAGCGGCCTGACGGAGGAGGACCTGAAGGCCCTGGAGGCCGCGAACCTCGCGGAGTACGAGGCCGCCTCCACCCGGGCCATCCAGTCCCCGGACCCCGACCCGGCCAGCGTCCACGATTTCGTCATCCCCGAGGCCTGGACCAGCGACCGCTACCCCGGCGGCGTCCACCAGGAGAAGGGCACGCCTGTCAGCTTCATCCAGGCCCTGAACCAGACCCTGAAGGAGGAGTTCCGGCACAACCCCGACACCTTCATCTGGGGCCAGGACATGGCCAACAAGG
>JABLTH010062692.1_pt1 | contig 29675 bp, 26 predicted proteins | sample 7875711 | NCBI WGS metagenome assembly JABLTH01 (sample SAMN14941262, study PRJNA633318) | bioreactor metagenome | isolation source: bioreactor | place: China | collected 2019-03-05 | reverse complement strand
CGTGACCCTGCTGGGTCCGGTCAGCGAGTAGCGCCGCTGTTCCAACTTCGCAACTCGCGCATCGTCCGCCGCTCGTCCCATCCGTCCCGAATGCCGAATCGCGTGAGGGCAAAATCATAGCGAACCGGATCCTCCGGATTGATCCGGCGAAATGCCCGCGTGATTTCGATGGCGGCCTTTTGGTCCGCGATATTTCTTCGCGTGAGGCGCAAAGCCCTCGCCACCCGGTGCATGTGCACATCCAAAGGCACCATCAATTGCGAGGTGGGACGCCCGGGCCATACCCCAACATCCACTTCATCGCGCCGAATCATCCAGCGAAGAAAAAGATGCATCCGCTTCGCCGCGCTGCCTTTATTCGCGTCGGGCACGAGCCGCCCGCCTTCAAACTGAGCGGTCCATCGCGCGAGCGTCGGCCAAATCGTCTCCTCGTCACCTCGCCAATGCCGTTTGAAGTCGCCGCCCAATGAGCCGCTTCGCGCCATTGCGCGCCGCGCCGCGGCCAGCAAATCCGCGAGGTCATCCGCCGTGGTCCAGCGATGCTGGAGGCCGCGAACCGCGCCCCGAAGTTCGCGCGCATCCGCATCCCGAACAAATGCGGATGGATGCGGGCCCAGGCGATCGAGGATGGCCCGGGCGCTTTTCAGGATGTGCGCGACGCGCCCATACGCCAGACACGCCGCGATCAGGCCCACAATTTCGCGATCCTCATCTGCGCGGAATTCGTGAACAAGCTGAAGCGGGTCGGGCTCAATCAGCGCGCGCCGGTTCAGCCGCCGATAGGCCGATTCCAGATGACCCGCCAACGTCATGCGTGAACACGCCGCGGATCGTTCGTCATCAAATAGTCCGCGCCCGCGTCTCGAAAAAACGCCGCGCGCGCGGGATCGTCCACCGTCCAGACGGCCGTGCCCAACGCCGCGTCGCGACAGGCTCGAAGAAACGCCGCGTCCAACTGCGGGCCATCCCCAAAACTGATGCCGGATATCCGTTCCGATCTCAGTTGTTCCACGAGACGATACAGCGTCGCCACGGAATGGGCGGGATTTCGAACCGACGACTCCACATTCAAAAAAGTGCGCACGGGCATCTCGGCGTCTCGAATCAAGCGCAACACGCGAAGGTCAAAACACAAAACGGCGAGCGAAGCGTATCTCTCTGCGAAAGGGGCGAGCATGTGTTTGAGCGCACAGCACATCGAAAGCCCGCCTTTAATTTCGATCATGATTTCGCGCCCCTCGGGCAATTGTTCCAGCACATCGTCCAGCAGCGGAATCGGCGTCTTCGCCCATTTCGATCCCATCCACGCGCCGGCGTCGAGCGTCTGGAGTTCGGCCCACGCGAGGCGCTTCACCTCGGCATTCCGCCCAGTGGTGCGAAGGGTGTTGGAGTCGTGCAAGACGACAATCCGGTCGTCCGCCGTGGCGTGCACATCCAATTCGATTCCATCCGCGCCGAGCTTCCACGCGAGGTCAAAGGCGGCTCGTGTGTTCTCCGGCGCTTCACGGGATGCCCCGCGGTGCGCGATGTATTTCACGGGCGAATGTCCAACTCGAAGGGAAGAATCACGCCGCGCCCCGCCTTTTTCAACGTCGTTTCTTTGAGCTTGAACCGCTTCTGCCGCGCCGGGTCATAGACGCCCATCCGCACTTCGTATTTTACCGGAGGCGTCCCGGCGGGAATGGAAATGCTGAACAAAGGCGACAATTGCCGGTGCGTCTCGATGCCGCCGAACATATCCGTCACCAACGGACGGTCCCCCTGAAACACGGTTTCGCCCTTTTCGTTTTTCACGTGAATCCACGTGGACCAGCGATTGATCTCGGGCGATGGACGGTCCACGTTCCAAATCAATCGCAGTCGAAAAGTTTCGCCCGCGCGAGGCGCGACGGCGCTGAGCAACGTTTCCCGAAGAGAAAGACCGCGCTCGAATTTGGCCTCCGTGGAAAATCGGAGGAAATCCCCCGCCGGGTCTTCGGGCGATGAGGCGCGCGCCACTTCGCCTGAGCGCGTCGGATAGTATGGGCGCAGGAATTCTTCCGGCGTTCCGTAGCGCGGATCTTCATCGCGTAAAACATAGATCGAATCGGCCAGCGATTTGAGCGTGGCGGCCACATCCGGGCGAATCGAGACAGCCCTGATATCCACCGCCCCTTCGCCGCGAATCACCATCCGCGCGCCCGCAACCGGCTTCGCGAGCGCAACCGTGGTTCGGCACTCCGCAAACGCCGCATCGTTGCCGGCAACAAATTGCACCGCGCCCGTCCAGAGGTCGGCATCGTCAGCCGCGCGCACGGCCACCACAGCCGAGCCGGGCTTCGGGGCGCGCGCGCGAACGCTCAGCGTGTAGAGACCGGGGTCCAGAAACGCGGGCGGCGTGAGGGCAAGCCATGCGTCAGCTGCCGCGCGGCGAACCATGGCGGTTGCGCCCCCGGCGTCGCACACAACCGCGGCCACCATGCCGGAGGGCGAGAGGCTCTCCGCGCTCCATGAAATGAATGGAATCGCCTGAAGATATTCCGGCGCAATGCCCCACACGCGGCGGATCGCGGAGGGGTCCTCCAATTCACCCACCCATTTCAGACGCGACTCCAGCCTTTCGGCAAGCCGAGGCGAAAGCGGCTCGCGAGCGCGCGCGGCGGCCAGAACGAGAAGCGCCGCGCTGGAGGGATTGAGCGAACGGATCGAGTCGCCGGAGGCGAGCGACCGCACGGCTTCCGCAAAAAAGTCGGACGCAAACAGACGCGCCGCCCGCTCTTCGTCGTTCAGCAACGCCTCGACGCGCACCGCGCCGAGGCTGGTGGAAATTTTCCAGGCATAGAAATTAAAAACGCCATCCTTATCGCGCCATGAGGGGCGCAGATGATCGAGCGAAATCACGCGCCGCTCGCCCGCAGCCAGTTCGATCCGGCGGGACTTGCCGCCAAACTCAATCGCAACGGAATTCGGCAGGCCGCCGTTCGCCATCAGCAACGTGACCGAAGGCAAGTCCGACTCGCTGACCAACCACCGCTCCACGCGCTGTCCGCCGGCGACCTCCACCATGCGGTCTGGCCGAAGAAACGTCGCGCCCGCCACCGGAATGATTTCGTTCCCGGTCAACGAAGGGGACCGCTCGAAAATGGGCATTTGAAAGCCCTCGCGGATGGCCGGCCCCTGGCCCAGCGTGATACGGATATCCGGGTTTCGGAAAAACGGGAGCGAGTCGGTTTCCCATCGGAAAGATTTGATCTCAAAAAAATCGTCGGGCGCGCGTTTGCTGCGAATGCTGGAGGCGGCATTCAGATGGCCCGGCGGTCCGGCGTCCGGATTTCCGAACTCGTCCATGTCGAACGTATAGATCGGGGTGTTGGGGAAGAACGATGGCGGCACATTTTCCTGCGTCCATTGTTCGGCTGCCCGCCGCGTGTCGCGTTGCAAAAAGAAAAAGTCTTCGCGCACGGACGCGACCCCCAGTTGAGCCAGCGCGAGCAGCATGAGCGGAAAGGACAGCAGGCGAGGCGCGGCGGCAAGCACCCACGCCGCGATCACAAACAGCAGCGGCGTCATCATGGTGTGATAGATGGGGTGCGCGAGCGGGCGCAGGGTGACCCCGAGCAGAAAATAGACGAGCGGCAGCGAATAGAGAATGATGGCCTTTCGGTCAAATTTCAAAAAGCGCAACAGGCCCGCCACCACGCACGCGCAAACCGGCCAACTCAACACAGAGAGCAAAATCGGAATGTGGCGTCGCATCGAAAATCCAAAACGTCCGAAGAAATTCGCGTTGCGATATTCCGGCGGGAGACGGTCGCCTTCGGAAACGTGCTGCAAGAACGCCCAGATTTCCTTCGGCACGCGAATCGGTTGAAAAAATGTCGCCGGATTCGCGATCAAAAATCCGATTCCGCCGGCCACCGCCAACACCACGACGGCGCGAATGGACTCAAAGGAAAACAGGTCGCGCCATCGGCGATAGCGCAGCAGGTGAGCCAACCCCACGGCGACCAGCGCCATGCCGGCATGGTATTTCGAGCCGAAAGCGCACATGCCGGCCAGCGCGGCCCAAACGTAGTCCCACAGCCGCCCGCGGTTCAAAATCCGCATCGCAAACAAGACGGTGAGAATGGCGAAAAACGAAGCCGTCGTGTCGCCCGTTTCATAATGAGCCGACGCCACATCCACCGGCGAGAGCGCCAGAAACCACGCCGCAACAAGCCCGACGTCGCGCGACGCCGTTTCTCGCCCGATGAGGAATACGATCCAGATTAGCAGCGTCGCCAGAAAGACGCTCAACCCCCTGGCGAACCAATACAACGTGTCCACCGTCGGGCTCCAGTCGGCGTCGGGCACACCGATCAAGCGGCTGACCGCCTGGCCCACCGTGGCGCCAGCGCGCACGCTCCACTCAATCAGGTGAGCGTGAAAAAGCGGGTAGCCGTCATAGTCGGAATAGCCGGTGTAGATATAATATTTTCCGCCGAGGTAGCGCTCCGCCGCTCGCATCTGCTTTGGCGAATCGGGATGATAGATGTAGCCGTCGTCGAGATCGTGCGAGAGGCCGCCGATACGAAACGCAAACCCAACGAATATCGCCAGCAGGAGGCACCACGAAACCCGCGCGCGGCGTCCCGCGCGGCCCGATTCCGGATCCCTCGATGGGCAATCTGATTGCTCTGGAAACATTCGGGCCGCAGTGTGCCGACCTCAGCCCACGGCGTCACGAACAGATTTTGACGTAAAAACAGTTTTGCGCGGCCTCCCCTTCGCGGTTGCCCTTGCGCGTCCGCCGCAACCCCATCCGCCGCGCGCAGTCATTCCAGGGCGTTTCACCGTTGCGCTCGAACCGGGCCGGCCATAATGTGACGCCGCATCCACGACCATGCCTCCAACCGTCACACAGCAACTCGAACGCGAAGTGGTGCGATCCGGCATTTGCACAGGCTGCGGCGCATGCGTCGCGCTCGACGCTTCGCGCCGCGCGCGGATGGTGGATACGCGATTAGGGCCTGTTCCGGATTTTGCCGGCGTCGAATTGCCGAAACTCGCGTGGAACGCCTGCCCCGGCAAGGGCATCCATTATCCCCTTCTCTACCGCGCGCATTTTGGCGAAACGCCGCAAAGCTGGCTCACCGGGCGCGTCATTCGCACCCGCACGGGCTATTCAGGAAATCCAACCATCCGCCGCGCGGGCGCGTCGGGCGGAGTCCTCACTCACGTCCTGATCCATCTGCTCGAAACGCGGCGGATTGACGCCGCCATCGTGGTGCAACAAGGCGTGCCCGAACCGGAAAAGGCGCGCGCCGTCATCGCGCGGACATCCGACAACATTCTTGCTGCCGCGCAATCGGTCTATGTGCCGGTCTCCGTTCTCGACATTCTGCGCGAGCTTAAACCGGGCGAGCGTTACGCCATCACCTGCCTGCCCGATCAATCCGCCGCGCTCCGCGCGCTCCAATCCGCGGGACATCCCCAGGCGCTCCAAATCGAATACGTTCTCGGCCCCTACACCGGCACCGCGCTCTATCCCGACGCGATCCGCTGCTTTCTCCGCTCAAAAGGCATTCCCCGCGACGAAGCCATCACTTCGTTGAAATGGCGGGCCGGCGATTGGCCCGGCCATCTCGAAATCAAAACGGCGGCCGGGCGCGTTTTCCAATCGAAGAAAGTGTACTACAATTTCCTCATCCCTTTTTTCATCACCCAGAACAGCCTCCAGAATATGGACTTCGCAAACGAATTTGCCGACCTCGCTGTCGGCGATGCCTGGTCGCCGCAATTTGAAGCGCAAGGCGGCGGCCATTCCGTCATCGTCGCGCGAACCGCAAAAATGGAAGCCATCATCACCGAAATGGAAAAAAGCGGACTCCTTCTCACAGAACTCGCGGACACGATCAAGGCCACCGAAATGCACGGGCACATGTTGGATTTCAAACGGCGCGGCGGCTACATCCGCAACCGACTCCGCCGCGCGTTCGGCTTGAAGGCGCCCGACTTTGGCATGCGGCCCGAGCCACTGCCGCTCTCCCGCTGGCTGGTGGAGTTCGTCATCAGCGGAATCCTCCTCTGTTCCCGCTCGTGGCTCGCCCGCAAAATCCTCGAACACACGCCGGAATCCATCATCGGCCCCCTCTTCAACCGGCTCCGCCTCGGATGGAAAAGCGCGAGCAAGCCGACGAAACGGAAGGGCCTCGCTCATCTTCGAATGGTGGAAACGCAGTCATGAGAACTCTGCTACCGCTCGTTGACCGCCTCGCCCCGCGCATCCTGACCCAAATCAGCCGCGACCCGAACTCCGCCACGTACGGCAGCTTCGACCGGAACTGGTGGCACTACAAAATTCGCGACTTCTCCTCGATCATTCTCCAGCAAGGCGGCTACTTCCTCTGGCTGCTGGGCCAGACGGAATCGTGGCGCGCGCAGGCCGCGGAGCTGAATCGGCTCGCCCGCGCATCGTGCCTGTTTTGGAATGAGCGCGCCGCGTGCCGCGGCGCGTTTGAAGAATATTACCCGTGGGAAAAAGGCTATCCGCCTGTCGCCTTCTCAACTCTCGCCGTCGCAAAACTCGCGCACGCGGGCGTCATCGAGCCGAATTTGATCTCGCGCGGCGCCGCCGTCGCCACGCGTCAACTCTTGCGTCGCTTCGAGCATCAAGCGGCCAATCAGCAAATCGCGGGGCTTGCCGCTCTCGCGTGGACCCGGCGCATCTTTCCGGACCTCGTCCCCTCCTCCGCGTTCGCTGAACTCAAAACACGCGCCCTCTCGCTGCAAACCTCCGAAGGCTGGTTCGAGGAATATGGCGGACCCGATCTCGGCTATCTCTCCGTCACCCTCGACTGTCTCTGGGATCTCGCCGACGCCACGGGCGACGATGATTTTCTTGCCGCCGCGCGGCGCGCGCTCGACTTCATTGAACCGTTCGTCGCGCTCACCGGCGCAAGCATCGGCCTGCACAACGCGCGCAACACGGATTACATTGTGCCCTACGGCATCGCGCGATTCGCCGCCGACGGCGACGCCGCAGCCGCCTCCATCCTCGCCGCGCTCTATCAGAACGCCGACCATCCCAGTCACTTCATCCACGCCACCGACGACCGCTACCTGTGCCACTACATCGGCCACTCGATCCTGCGCGCCGCGCTGCTTCAAAACGACCTCCCTGCGCTACCGCTCGCGCCCGCCAGTGGCGCTTTTGAACAAAGCGGACATCTCCTCTTCGCCGATCCAATCCGCGCGCTCATCTCGACCAGGAAAGGCGGTATCGTCACCGCGTGGGGCGAGCGCGCCTGTGTTTCCGACTACGGATGGGTCGTGCTCGCGAACGGACGCCAATTCGTGAATCACTGGTGGTCGGACGAATGGACCAGCTCGCGCGACGGCCACGTCGTGACCGTTCGCGGGAAACTTGTTCCGCACCGCGAACATTTAAGCTCGCCGCTCAAACACGCCCTGCTCCGCGCCGCGAGCTACACGCTCGGCCAGCGCCTGATCCGCTCGCTGAAATCAAAACTCATCTTTCAGAAGCACACCAGCCCCTACACCTTCGAACGGCAAATCTATCTCGAAAAAAACAACCTCCGCATTGTGGACCACATCACCGGCCTGCCCGCTCAGGCCGAAGTGCGCCCCGCGCCTCGCTCCTCGAAACGGCACGTCGCCAGCGCCGACAGCTTCCACCCCGAAGACCTTCGTCTCGACAACGCCGCTCAATCGCGCGCGACGCAGCGGCTGAACGGCGGCGAGTTTTTTGCTGAAGCCACGCACCTTCTGCCCTAGAGTTATCCCGTTGAAAGTCATTATCCAGATTCCCTGCCTCAACGAAGCCGAGACCCTGCCCGTGACCGTGCGCGATCTGCCCCGGACGCTCCCCGGCGTGGATGTCATTGAATATCTGGTCGTGGATGACGGCAGCACAGACCACACCGCCGAAGTCGCGCGCGACCTCGGCGTGCACCACGTCATTCAACTCGGCAGCAATCGCGGACTCGGCCACGCCTTCATGCGCGGCATGGAAGAATCCCTCCGGCGCGGCGCGGACATCGTCGTGAACACCGACGCCGACAATCAATATGCCGGCTCCGATATCTCGAAGCTCATCCCCCCCCTCCTCGCAAACACCGCCGACATCGTCGTCGGCTGCCGTCCCATCATCGAGCATCCCGAATTCGGACCGACGAAAAAACTGCTCCAGCGCGCGGGAAGTCTCTGCCTGCGCCGACTCTCCAAAACCACCGTGCGCGACGCCGCCTCCGGCTTTCGCGCCTTTTCGCGCGAGGCCGGCCTGCGCATGTTCATCTACTCCCGCTTCTCCTACTGCATGGAATCGCTCATCCTCGCCGGCGCCATCGGACTTCGCGTCGCCTCGGTGGATATTCGCGTCAACCCGAGAACCCGCGACTCGCGCCTCTTCCGCAGCATCCCGGAATATCTCTGGAAGTCCGGCTCAACCATGGCCTCGATGTTCATTCTCTATCGGCCCGGCCACTTTTTCGCCATCATTGGCAGCATCTTTCTCGCCGTCGCCCTGCTGCTGGGGCTGCGTTTCATCGCCCTCATCTACATCTTCCCTCATCCAACCCGCACCTACATTCCATCGCTCATCCTCCTCGCCGTGTGCGCGATGACCGGATTCCTCATGTTCATGCTCGGCGTGATCGGCGAGCTCATCCGCTTTCAACGGCGCGTCACGGAAGAAAACCTTTACCACCTTCGCAAGCGGCAATACCAATCCCCATGATCGGCCGCGCCCGGTTCATCAAACTCATCCAGTTCCTCGCCGCGGGGCTGCCCTCCTTCCTCCTCGCCGTCCCGCTGAATTATCTCCTCGTTGAGCGCCTGCACGCGCCGAAAGGCCCGGTGTATGCCGTCGTGCTGCTCTTTCAGGTGACGGTCAACTTCTTCATGTGCCGGTGGTTCGTCTTTGAAAAGAAAAGCGCCACCTCGCTCTGGCGCGAATTCGCCGCCTTCACCGCCGGCATCCTCCTCTTCCGCCTCGCCGACTGGTGCGTGTACTACATCCTCGTCAACCGCTTCGGCTTCTACTACCTCGCCGTCCAGCTCGCCAACGTCGTCATCTTCTCCCTCGCGAAATTTCTCTTCTCCGAACGCGCGCTTCGATGAATTTTCCAACGATTGGAAAACCGCGCGCAAAAAGTTCCAATCGTTGGAACTTTTTCAGAAGGCTTTTCCAATCGTTGGAAACGGTATATCCTGCTTTCATGATTCGCGCGCTTCTCATCGCCCTGGCCCTGCTCGCCGCGCTTGGCCGCGACGCGCGCGCGGACCGCAAATGGCGCGAAAAGCAAAACTGCGCCGTCATCGAAAATCCCGCCAACGACGGCGACAGCTTTCACGTCAAATGGAACACCCGCCAATACATCTTTCGCCTCCTCTTCGTGGACACCTGCGAAGCGGAAAACAGCCTGCCCGAACGCCTCGCCGAACAGGCGGCCTATTTCGGCATCACCCCTGAAGACGCCATGCGCGCGGGTAAAATGGCCGCGAAGTTCACCGCCGACTGGCTCCGCAAAGGCCCGTTCACCGCCTACACCCAATTCGACGACGCGCGCGGCCGCAGCGTGATGAAGCGCAGCTACGCGATGGTCGCGCGCGGCGACGAAGACCTCGCCGTCGAACTCGTCCGCCACGGCCTTGCGAGAATCTTCGGCAAGCAAGACGTGCCGGAAGACATGGCCAGCCTTCAGATCATCCGCTTCCGATTAAAGAAGGCCGAGGCCGAGGCGAAGGCCAATCGAGCCGGCGCGTGGGGCTTTGCGCAAAGCGCCGCGCCCGGCATGGGTCCGCCGATTCAGGAACAAACGCTCACCCTCCCGCGATCCGTCGCCGTCTATTCGATCGCGGAACCCGGCAAGCTACTCGGCTACCTGACCGCCGGCAAAACCATCACCGTTCTCCGGGCCGAAGGCGCGGGCATGGCGCGCGTGCGTTTCACCACTCCCTCCGGCCAAGTCTATGAAGAACTGTGCCGACGCGCCGATCTCGGACTGTAAAAATTGAATTCAAATGCAGCCGCCACGCGCTATCTTCTTGGGTAAAGGAAATGAACGTATGGACATCCGCTCGATCTCCGCTTTGCTTCTCGTCGGACTCGCCCCGCTTTGCGTCGGCGCCCAGCGGCTCGATCGCGGCGCCATCGCCGAAGTGGTGATGGGCATGGTCGGCCCCCAAAATGAACGCGAAATCCTGAGCAGCACCAACCTGCTCGCGGCCTACAACAATATCGCGCTGGAACAAGACCTCGCGAAGGAGGCCGCGCGACGAGGTCTGACGGAAGACCTCCAATTCCGCAGGGCCATGGAACTCAGCCGGCGGAATCTGCTGATCGCCGCGCTGCGCAACGACATCACCGCGGACCTCGCCCCGCCAACGGAAAAAGAAATTCAGGCGGCCTTCGCCTCCACACCCGCGCGATGGAACCTGCCCGAAGCCTACAGGCTCGACATCTATCCCATCTCGAACACCAACGCCTCCGCCCTTAACGCTGCGCGCCAACTCGCAACGGGCAAACCCATCGCCGACAACAACCCCGCGCTCGCGAATTTTCCCGTGCCGCCGGCGAGCACCCAAACCGCCGGTCCCTGGTTTTCCGAAACGCAAGTCACCTCCAACATCTGGAGCCAGTTGAAACAGATGGCGAAGGATGAGGCGCGCCTTTTCCCGGACGGCGAACATTTTGTGATGGTCCGCCTCGGTGAGCGCCGCGAGAAGAGCACGTTGACCGTTGATCAAGTCCGCGAAACGCTTGCGGCGGAGTTGGCCGATCAGAAGGCGCAATCCGCGTGGCGCGCCTACGTCGAAGCGCGGCGCGCCGCGCTGAATGTGGCGCCCCTGCCCGCTGCCAATCAAAAGGCGGAGTTCCCGTGAAAGCATCCGACCTGCGGGGCATTCTCGGTTACATCGCGCGGTTCCGCGACAAGCTCTTCGTGCTGAACATTGACAGCGCCGTGCTCGCGCACGAAAATTTCCACAACCTGCTGCTCGATATTTCGGTGCTGCGCAGCTTGAACATCCGCTGCGTCCTCAATCACGGCGCGAGCCTTCAGATTCGCGATCTGTCGCAGCGCATGAACATTCCCGCATCGGATTACGACGGCATGGGCGTGACGGACAAGGCCACGCTCGACCTCGCGATCCTCGCGTCAAACCGGCTGATGCACGAAATCCTCGAAGGGCTGAACGAGATGGATCAACGCGCCGTCGTGACCAACGCCATCGTCGCGCATCCGGTAGGCATCCTCAACGGCAATGACTATCTTCACACGGGGAAGGTTCTGAAAGTGGATGTGCCCTTTTTAACCTCGCTGCTCGACAGCGGCGTGATGCCGGTGATCCCCCCGCTGGGGTTCGATGGAAACGGACAGACGTATCGCGTGAATTCGGATCAGGTCGCGCTCGAAGTCTCCGAGGCGCTGAAGGCGACAAAGTTGATTTTTATTTCGACCGGCAACGGCGTTCAGAGCGCGGGACAATTGAGCGCGCAGTTTTCGGTCGAAGAAGCGGAGGAATATCTCAAACGACACCGCTCCACGCTCGAACCGTGGATCGTCTCCAAATTCCAACACGGCATTCGCGCGTGCCGCAACGGTGTTCAGCGCGTGCACATTGTGGATGGCCGGCAGAACGAAGCGCTCTTGAGCGAAGTCTTTTCAAACGAAGGCGTGGGCACGATGATCTACGCCAACGAATACGAGGCGATCCGGCGCGCAAAGAAAAAGGATGTGAGCGCGATTCTCTCGTTGATCCGCGAATCCGTGAACGCGCAGGAGTTGATTCCGCGCACGCGACAGGAAATCGCCTCGCGAATCGGCGATTTCTATCTCTTCGAAATTGATCGCAACATCGTCGGCTGCGTCGGCATTCGCCTGTACAACGGCGCTCCCGACCGCATCGCGGAGTTGGAATGCCTGTATGTGGAAGACTCGCACGGGAATCAGGGCATCGGACGAAAACTGATGGACTTCACCGTCAGCCACGCCCGCGAGATCGGCGCGCGGCGTTTGTTCGCGCTCTCCACACAGGCCTATAACTATTTCGTCCAAAAAGGCGAATTCAAAGAAGGCCGCGCGGACCTGCTGCCGGCGGAGCGCCGGGCCAAGTATGAGCAAAGCGGGCGGCATTCGAAAATCCTCTACAAAGATTTGATCTGATGCGCATCGCCGTCCTCGCCGACATCCACGCCAACCTCGCCGCGCTGGACGCCGTCCTCGCCGATGTGGACGCATGGAAGCCCGACCGCGTCTTCGTCGCGGGCGATACGATCAACCGCGGTCCGCGCCCGCTTGAATGCCTGCTCGCCATCGAGGACCGCCGTCGTCGGCTCAACTGGCAGGTCATTCGCGGGAACCACGAAGACTACGTGTTGAAAGAAGCCGCCCCGCATCCGAACCGACCCGCGTGGGAACAGAAACTCTGTCAGCACAGCATCTGGACGTTGGCCAAAGTTCAAAACCATCTCGCCGTTGTTCGATCATGGCCCAACCGACTCGACACCAATGACGGGGTGGTCATCATGCACGCTTCGACCGGCGGCAACCGGGTGGGATTATATCCCCAGATGGAGAACGAACGAATGGCGCCCTTGCTTCCGCCCGGGGCTTCCGTTTTTTGTGTCGGCCACACGCACGTTCCCTTCGTGCGCCGCGTGGGCGGCACGCTCGTGGTGAACGCCGGCGCGGTGGGCCATCCTTTCGACGGCGACCGCCGCGCGGCCTACGCCCGTTTGACGGCGAAGGGCGGGCATTGGACGGCCGACATTGTCCGCCTCGACTATAACTACGCGCAAACCGAGCTCGATTATCAGAAGACCGGATATCTCGCGGAAGGCGGCGCGCTGGTGCGACTGATTTTCAAAGAGTTTCAAGAGGCGCGCCCCAAGTTGAGCGCGTGGCACCATGCGTTCGAAAAAGTCGTGGCCGCCAACCACATCACGATCGAGGCTTCCGTCGAGGAAATGCTGACCTCTCCCTAGCGTTGCAAGCGCGGAAGGTCGGGGTAGAATGGCAGACAAATCAGGATGAAGCAGATTTACTTCAATTGCCCGTCGTGTCGGCGAAGTTGCGTGGTTGACTCCAGCGCGGCGGGCTATCTCGCGCCCTGCCCGCACTGCTCCGCGCAGGTGCGAATTCCGATGAAGTCGAAACTGCCGCCACAATATCTCCGATGGGCGCGCACAGCGGCGATCAACGTTGCGGTCGCCGGCGCGCTGGCCGGCGTCGGATTGTGGATCGCGCTTCAGGTCATGCGCCCTCACCCCGCCGCCCCGGCAGCAACGCCCGCGCCGGCGCCGAATCTGGCGGCGAAATCTTCGCCTGCCCCCGAAGAAGCGACCACCGCCCAAGCCACCGCTCAGGCGCGCGCCGAACACGAGCAACTCGCGCGGGAGAATCGCGACATCCGCACACAGTTTGAAGAGTTGGGCAACTGGGTGCTCAAGAATTTCAAGGGAAAATATCCGTTGCCCGAGCGCATGGTCGGCCGCCTCCGGCTTCCGCCCGTTACCGACGACTATCAGATGCATCCGGATGTGGCCGAGGTTCTTCAGGTCACGCCGCAGGAAAAGGGATTCGTGGACGATGCGCTTCACTCCACATGGCAATCCATGGAACAAATCGAGGAGGCGATGCTGACCGTCACCGAAAGCGCGCCGGGAAAATACACGCTCCACATTCCCTCGTACGCGAAACAGGGAACGGAACTTCGCGAAGACCTCTACAGCGCACTGGAAAAAACACTCGGCACGCACCGCTTCGATCGCTTCATGGATGTGACGCAGGACGACCTGCTGAAGCAATACCACTATTTCGGGGCCGCTTCGCGCACCGTCATCTTTGAAGTCACCCAACCGCAGGATCCTCGCCTGCCGCAATATCTCGTGATCAAAGACGGATGGATCATTCCAGACGGGCAAAGCAGCCGGTCTTATCAAGTGACGGAAACGGCCGTCAACCAACTGCCCCGGCCCTACATGGCGTTCGTGAACTTCCTGCCCGCCAGCGTCACCGCCTACGCCCGCTAAATCGCCGCCATCAGTCGCCGCGGATTTTTCCGATCAGGTCCGCGGCTTTGAACGGGCCGGGTTGCGCCATCAACGCCGCGGCTTCCGCCGTCTGGCCCCACACATTCCAGAGCAACACGCCACGAACGCGGCCGCGATCGAGGTAGTAGAGCGTGCCTTTGTGGAATTTTTCCTGCCAGTCGGCCACGACCTCCAGCTTGCTGTTCAACTGTCCAACCGCCTCGTAGCCGATCTCGAACATATCCGTATAAAAATACGGCGTGTGCGTGTAGGCCTCGTTCGCGCCGGCCATGTTGCGCCCGGCCTGCCTGCCCATTTGCAGCGCATGGTCTTCGTGCTCGACGCGCGTCAGCTTTCCCAACGAAGCGTGTGGAAACATCGCCACATCGCCGGCGGCAAAAATATCGGGCGCGGACGTGCGCTGGCGGTCGTCCACCACAATGCCGTTGTCAATTTTCAACCCTGCCGCCTGCGCCAACTCAAGATTCAGATGGATGCCGAGCCCGGCCACCACCCCGTCCGCCTCAATCGTCTTGCCGCCCTTGGTTTTCACCCTCATCTTCGCCCCGGCTTTTTCCACGCCCGAGACTGACTCGCCCGCGATCAGTTCCACGCCTTTTTTGCGATAGGTTTCGGTGACGAACTGGGAGACATCCGAGGGGTACACATTTTCGCCGATCGAAGCTCCGGGAAAAATCATACTGACCTGTTTGCCCGCCGCGCTCAAAACGGCGGCCAGTTCCGTGCCGATGAAGCCCGCGCCGATGACCGCGATCTTCTGCCCGCGATCTGCTAGCGCGCGGAGGCGGTGATAATCCTGCACCGTGCGAAAATAGATCATCTCGTTGTCGCCAAACGGGAGGCGATTCGGCGACCCGCCTGTGGCGAGCAGCAGCTTTTCGTAGCCGTATTCATCGCCCTTGTCGTCGCGAACGCGCTTCCCCGCCAGGTCGAGGTTCATCACCCTGCGACCGAGGTGCAGGTCCGCCTTGAGCTTGTCCGTGCCCAACCAGATTTTTTCCATCGGTCGCCCCATCCAGAGCTTCTTGGAAAGCGGAGGACGGCTGTAGGGCGGATCGCTCTCAGCGCTGATGAGTCCGATCGTGCCCGCGACATCCAATTCGCGAATCCCGCGCAGCGCGGCATCCGCCGTCATTCCGCCGCCAATGATCAAATATTTGTAGGTTTTCATTTAATTCGCTCCTTCGGCGCGCCCCCGTGCCGCGCTCGCTGTTCGCTGCCGACCGACGGGCTGCTCCCAGTCTATAACTCGTTTAATAAAAATCAACCGGGTAACGGCGAATCATTCGCCACTTGCGACGGGCCGCGCTTTGCATACACTGGAGCGAGCGAGGTGCAGCATGGGTGATGAGAAGAACGGGAAAAGCAAACACTGGATGGGCTTCGATCTGGGCGGCACGAAGATGTTGGCTGTGGTCTTCGACCGAAAATTCAACGCCAAGGGCCGCGCGAGGAAAAAGACAAAGGGCGCCGACGATTCCACCGTCGGCACAAAGCGGATCATTGAAACGATGGAGGAGGCCCTGGCGGAGGCCAAGGTCAGCCACGACGATCTGGGCGGCATCGGCATTGGCTGCCCCGGCCCGCTCGATTTGAACAAGGGCATCGTCCTTGAATCGCCCAATCTCGGTTGGCGCAACGTCGAACTGAGAGACACGCTCGAAAAACATTTTCACTGCCCGGTCGTGGTCGCCAACGATGTGGATGTGGGAACGTTTGGCGAATACAAATTCGGCGCCGGACGCGACGCGCGCTGCGTCGTGGGCATTTTCCCCGGCACGGGCATCGGCGGCGGCTGTGTTTATGAAGGGCGGCTCATCCACGGCAAGAACCGCTCCTGCATGGAAATCGGCCACATTCAAGTTCAGGTCGGCGGCGGGCGTTTGTGCGGCTGCGGAAATCGCGGCTGCCTCGAAACCGTCGCCAGCCGACTGGCGATTTCCGCGGAGTGCGCAATCGCGGCCTATCGCGGCGAAGCGCCGAATCTCCTCAAAGCGGCCGGCACCGATCTCGCCAATATGCGCAGCGGCGTGCTCGCCGACGCGATCAAGGCGGGCGATAAGGTGGTGGAGCAAATTGTGCGTCAGGCGGCCAAGCAAATCGGCATCGCCTCGGCGAGCGTCGTGAACCTGATGGCGCCCGACGTGATCGTGTTGGGCGGCGGACTGGTCGAGGCCATGGAGGAAATTTTCATCGAAGAAGTCCGAAAGGGCGTGGACAAACGCGCGATGAAAAGTTTGACGAAAGATTTCAAAGTTGTTGCGGCCAAACTCGGCGATGACGCGGGCGTCATGGGCGGAGCCGCGCTCGCCGCCGAAGCGGCGGGAGGATAACTTGGCCACGTCGGCAGAACCCAACAAGGAATCACCCCCGCGCGCCCCCGCCGCCGCGCCGGGCGCGCATGTCGTCGCCGTCGTGGATATCGGGTCCACCTCGCTGCGCATGGAAATCGCCGAGGTCAGCCCGGAGGGCGAGGTGCGAACGCTGGAATCCCTCCAGCAACCGGTGCTGCTCGGCAAGGACACCTTCGCGCGCGGGCGAATCGAACAATCCACCATCGAAGATTCTGTGAACATTCTCAAAGGATTCCGCCGCGTGATGGAGGAATATGGCGTGACCGACCCGTCGCAGATTCGCGCCGTCGCGACCAGCGCCGTGCGCGAGGCGGCGAATCGCGACACCTTCCTCGACCGCGTGTATATGGCCACGCGCATCAACATCGAGCCCATCGAAGAAGCGGAAGAAATCCGCCTGACCTATCTCGCGGTCCAAAGCCTTCTCCAGCGCGAGCCGGACCTGCAAAAGAGCGATGCGCTCGTTGTGGAAGTCGGCGGCGGCGATTCCGAAGTGCTCCTCGTTCAAGGCGGGAACGTGACCTTTTCCAACACGTTCCGCCACGGCACGCTCCGCATGCGCGAATATCTCGAGACCCGCCGCGCGCCCGCGCAGAAGCTCGCCGCCATCCTCGCCCGCCAAATTCAACTGGCGGTGGACCAGATCAAACGCAACATCCCGATCTCGCGGGTTCCGCTGCTGATCGCCGTCTCTCGCGACGCCATGTTCGCCGCCGCGCAGTTGTCGAGCAAGTGGGCGGACCAACGCTCCGCCCGGTTCGAGGTGAAGAACTTCACCGCGTTCGCCAAGAAAATCTCCAACCTTTCTCCCGATGACCTGGTGAAGCAACACCGCACGACCTATCAGGACGCCGAAACGGCCGGCGCCGCGCTGCTGACCTATGCCCAGTTGGCGCGCGTCTTTCAGGCCGAACACATTGTCGTTCCGAAATCCAGCCTCCGGCAGGGCTTGATTCAGGAATTCGCCATCAGCGGCCCGTGGACGCGCCAATTCGCCGACCAGGTCGAATACTCGGCCATCGCGCTGGGCGCGAAATATGCCTTCGACGAAAAACACGCGCGGCAGGTCGCGCGCTTGAGCCGCATGCTCTTTCACGAACTCCAGCCCGAACACCAACTCGGGCCGCGATTTGAACTGCTCCTGCACAGCGCCGCGCTGCTCCATGAAATCGGCTCCTTCATCAGTAGCCGAAGCCACCACAAGCACTCGATGTATTTGATTCTCAACAGCGACCTCTTCGGCCTGAACCGGCATGACACGAGCCTGATCGCGCTCGTCGCGCGCTACCATCGCCGCGCCATGCCGCAGCCCTACCACGAGGTCTATTCGACGTTGAATCGCGACGACCGCCTCGCCGTCTCCAAGATGGCCGCCATCCTCCGCGTCGCCGACGCGCTCGATCGGAACAACATGCAACAAGCCCGCGATATCACCTTCATCCGCGAAAAGGGCCAGTTCCACATGATTATCCGCGGCATGGATGACCTCACGCTCGAACGCCTCGCGCTCCGCGAAAAGGGAGCGATGTTCGAAGAAGTCTATGGCCTCACGCCGGTGGTGCGCGGCGATACCTCACAGGAAGGACCCGCGCTCAATGGCTGAAAACCAAAACGCTCAATTTCTTAACCGCGAGTTGAGCTGGCTGGCGTTCAACGCCCGCGTGCTCGAAGAAGCGATGGACGAAACCAATCCGCTCCTCGAACGCGTCAAATTTCTCGCCATCACCTCGTCGAACCTTGACGAATTTTTCATGGTCCGCGTCGGCAGTTTGCGAACGCTGCTCGACCAGAGGAAAAACGACACCGACCCCTCCGGCTTCACCACCGAGCAACAGTTGGATGAAATCAGCCGGCGCACCCATCGGCTGGTTGAAGAGCAACAGCAACTTCTCCTAAAGGATCTCGAACCCAAACTCGCCGCCGCGCGGCTGCGCCGGCTGCGCCGCGACGACCTAACAACGGCCCTTTACGACCACCTACAGGTGTTTTTCGAAAAAGAGATTTTTCCCGTCCTCTCCCCCGTCGCCGTCGAGTCCGCTGATGAACTCCCCTCGATCACCGGTCTCGGCATGAATCTGCTGGTCCGCTTGAAATCCGCGGACGACCCGCGCAGGAACCGCTTTGCCATGGTCGCGATCCCCCGGAACATCGGACGATTCATCACCCTCCCGATCGAAGAGGGCCACAACTTCATGCTCGTCGAAGAAGTTGTCGGCGAATTCGTCCAGCAACTCTTCCCCGGCGAGGCCATCCTCGAATGGACACCATTCCGCATCACGCGCACGGCGGACATGAGCGTTCGCGAGGACCTCGCAAGCGACCTCCTCGCCCGTATGAAAGAAGTGCTCACGGCGCGGAAGAATAGCGACTGCGTGCGGCTGGAAGTCTCAACCACGATTTCGAAAACCTCGCTCTCTTTTCTCCAAAGCGTGTTGAAAATCCGCGACGATTTCGTTTATGCCGTTCCCGGTCCGGTGGATTTGTCCGCCTATTTCGGCCTCGCCCGCCTCGCGGGATTTGACGAATGGCGGGACAAGCCGTGGCCGCCCCAGATGAACCCGGCGGTCAAGGCGGGCGAGTCCATCTTCGACACCATCGCGCGCGGAGAGGTGCTGCTTCATCACCCCTACGAAAGTTTCGATCCCGTGGTGCGGCTCGTCGAAGAAGCCGCCGACGATCCCGATGTGCTGGCGATCAAACAAATCCTTTATCGCACCAGCGAAAAAAGCCCGATTGTCGCCGCCCTCGCGCGCGCCGCGAACCGCGACAAACACGTGACCGTCATCGTCGAACTGAAAGCCCGATTCGACGAAGCCCGAAACATCGGCTGGGCCGAAGCGCTCGAACAAAATGGCGTGCAGGTTATCTACGGAATCAAAGGGCTCAAAACACACGCCAAGCTCTTGATCATCGTCCGACGCGAACCGGGCGGCATTCGCCGCTACGTCCACTTTGGCACCGGCAACTATAACGAAATCACCGCGCGCCTCTACAGCGACATCAGCTTCATGACCTGCGCGGAAGATTGGGGCGCAGATGCCACGGCCTTTTTCAACATGATCACGGGCTATTCGCAGCCCGTCGCGTTTCGCCGCCTCGAAGCCGCGCCGATCGGATTGCGCCCGCGATTTCTGGCGCTGATTGAGAGCGAAATCCAACGGCGCGAGCAAGGCCAGGAAAGCCGCATCTGGTTCAAGGTCAACTCGCTTGTGGACCGCGAAATCATCGAGGCGCTCTATCGCGCATCTCAGGCCGGCGTGGAAATTCGCGGCAGCGTGCGCGGCATCTGCTGCTTGCGCCCCGGCGTGCCCGGATTGAGCGAGCGCATCACGATTTCCAGCGTCGTGGACCGATTCTTGGAACACGCGCGCATTTTTTATTTCCATCACGGCGGCGACCCGCTGCTCTTCATCTCCAGCGCAGACTGGATGCCGCGCAATCTCGACCGCCGTGTGGAACTGATGGTTGAAGTGGATGACGACGCCTGCCGCGACCGCCTCATCCAAATTCTTGAATCGTGCTTCAAAGACAACGTGAAATCGCGCGTTCTTCAACCCGACGGAATGTATTGCCGCGCCGCCGCATCGAACGCAAAAGAGCGCTTTCGCTCGCAGGAATACTTTTATCGCGAAGCGTGCGCCGCCGTTCGCAAAGCCGGCGCCCTCGCGCCCTTCACATTCGAAGCCCAACGCCCCCAAACACCGGAAGGATGAAGCGACGAACGAAACGCCGCGCGGGCGCCGACACCGCGCTGACCGCCGTCCGGCGCATCTTGCGCCGCCAGCGCAAAGGCATTCGCGAGCGGATCGGCGCCGCCGCTCGAAACGGCGGCGAGCCCCTGCGCCTCGTCCGATCCTCCCTACGCCGGATTCGTGTTTTGCTGAAATACCTGCCCGAGACCGAACAATCCGGCGAGACCCGGAAACTCCGATTTCGCCTCGGACGGCTCGACGACACGCTCAGCCGCTCGCGCGACCTGGATGTGCTGACCGGACTGCTCGACCGCGTGGAAGCGCCCCCCGCCCTGCGGCGGCATCTTCAGCGCGTGCGCCGCGCGCAGACCACGGAGCGAAAGCGAGCCTTGGCCCGCTATCCTGAATTGGATCGCCGATTGCAGGACTTCGCCTCGCATGAATTGCCGAAGCTGCTCGACCGACGATCCGCCGCGCGCCTCGCCGCGGATATTGTGCGCGCCGCGGCCCGCGAAGCGAATGAGCACGCCGCCGATGCGCATTCGCGCAACATGCGAAAGCTCCACCGCCTGCGCATCGAAATCCGGCGCGTGCGACTGCTGGCCTCTGTCTTCGATGATATTCTCGGTCACGACGGCCTCACACTCTCGCAAGCCATTCATTCATGCGAGCGGGCCTTGGGTCGAGCGCACGATGCCGAACGAGCGTTGGAGCGCATCGCCGAAACCAAAATCAAAAAGACCAAAGCGCTGGAAGAGGAGCTGCGCACATCAAAAAAGCGCTCGGTCGTAAAATTTCGGAAATACTGGCCCCACCTCCACGTTCAACTGAAAAACTGGACGCGCGAGCGCGCTCGCGCTTGAACGAATGTCGCGCCAGGGGTATTTTCGTTCGCAAATCACCGAGGGATTCTTTATATGAAATACTGTCTTCTCGCACTTTTCATCGGTCTGGTCGGCAGGGTCGTTGCCGAAGAACCTGAAGCGGCCCCTGTTGAAACCGAACAACCCAACGCCCAGCCCGCCACAACTTCAGAAGGAGAAAACCCCATGGTCATCCTGAAAACATCCAAAGGCGACATCACGATCGAACTGTTCGCCAAAGAAGCCCCCCAAACCGTCAAAAACTTTCTCCAATACGCGGACGACGGCCACTACAACGGCACGATCTTCCACCGCGTCATCAACGGATTCATGATCCAGGGCGGCGGATTCACCGCCGACCTCAATCAGAAGCCGACGCGCGCGCCGATTCCCAACGAAGCCGCGAACGGATTGAAAAACGACCGCGGCACCATCGCGATGGCGCGCACCTCGGATCCTGACAGCGCCACCAGCCAGTTCTTCATCAATGTCCGGAACAACGACGGATTGAACCGCCCCTCGCCCGACGGCCACGGCTACTGCGTGTTCGGCAAGGTGATCTCGGGCATGGATGTCGTGGATGCCATCAAAGCCGCGCCCACGGGACGCAGCGGCTACATGGAAGATGTGCCGCGCGACACCATCACGATCAACGAAGTCGTTCGCGCTCCTGGCGCGCGCTGACTTTTCGCTCGCCCGCGGCGCCATGAGCGAACCCGGACAAGCGCAGGACGGAGCTTCAGAAACCGCCCCCGCGCCTGCCGACGCCAGGCACCCCGGACGAGGATTCCGCCTCGCGGAATTCATGATCGTGGATACGCTGGGCCATGGCTCCATGGCCACCGTCTATCTCGCCCGTGACGCGACCGGCCATGACGTCGCGTTGAAACTTTTCCAGGAAGGCCCCGGCGTTTCGCCCACGCTTCTCGAACGGTTCAAGCGCGAAGCCGAAGCCTCCAAAAAACTCCGGCGCCATCCCAACGTGATGAAGGTGTATGCGACAGGCAAGGACGGCCCGTATCACTACATCGTCATGGAGGCCATCCGCAACAGCAAGACGCTGGAGGACTGCACCGAGCGCGGATTGCTCGACCAGACCGCCATCCTTCAGATCATTATCAAGATCGCGCGCGCGCTGCACTATGCGCATTCGCACAACATCGTTCATCGCGATGTGAAACCCAGCAACATCATGATTGACGAATTCGGCGAGCCGCTCCTCACCGACTTCGGCGTCGCCGCGCTCATTGACTGGCCCTCGTTCACCATGTCCGGCGCGCTGACCGGAACACCGCTCTACATGTCGCCCGAGCAGGCCCGCGCCGAACGCGTCGGCCCGCAAAGCGATGTCTATTCGCTCGGCGTCGTGCTCTACGAGGCCCTCACGGGATCGCTCCCCTACAGCACGCAGCACTCGTCCCCGGTGAAAAGTGTGCTTGAGGCCGTGAAGACGGAGCTTCCCCGCCGCCCGCGTCAGTTGCGAAAAAACATCTCGCCGGAACTGGAAGCCGTCATTCTCAAGGCCATCGAAAAAGATCCCATCCGCCGCTACGCGGACACCGAAGAAATGGCGTGCGACCTCGAACGCGCCATGTCCGGGCGCCGCGTTCAAGCCGCGCTCTTCTCCCAGTGGGAACGGCTTCGATTTCTCATCCGGCGGCACCGCCGGGCGCTCGCGCTCACCCTCCTTCTCGCCCTCTTTGCCTTCGGCGCCGGCATATACTTCCGCGAAAAATTACTGACCGAACGCTATGAAAAACTCATGACCATGGTTCAGGTTCGCAACGCCAACACGCGCGCCCTCGCGCAAGGTTCCGACGCCGAAACCGCGCCGGGGCAATCGCCCGGCGTGGGAATTGCGCTGCGCGCCGGACGCCGCGCCATGGCGATGGAAGATTGGACCAGCGCCATCTCCGAATTTGAGACGGTCGTGAACATCAGCCTCGCCGCCGGCGACGGCCGCACGGCAGCCACCGCGCTCCTCGACGAAGCGCGCTGCGAAGCCATGTTGAACAATCGCATTCGCGCGATGGCGCTCTACCGCGACATTCTCGCCAACCCCGATGCGACGCCCGCCGTCGCGGATTTCGCGTTGCTCGACGCGGTCATGCTCTCCCTGCTCGACGGCGATCGCGCGCAAGCGCTGGACTTCCTCTCGCGGCGAATGCTGCCCGCCGGCGGCGCCGTGCGCGAAATCCTCAACACCCTGACCGGCGAGACCTCCACCGAACAATTCATTCCGCGAATTGAATCCATGCCGCAGCGGCTCCAGAATGACGCCCACATGGCCGCCGCCGCTCGATTCCGATTGGATGGCGACGAGGAGCGCTTCAAAGCGGAAATCCGCCGATGTCTCCAAACCTCCGTTCCGCCATCCGATTGGCCCGCGCCGCTCGCGCGCCGGTTGAGGAGCGCGCCGAAATGACTTCGCTCGATCTCTTGCGCAATTCAATTTCCCGCAAGCGCGGGCGCGCCTTCGGCGGCGTCATTTTTCTCGTGTTGGTTTTCGGCCTTGCCTTGGGCGTCATCTATCACGTCCTGGGTCGAATCAAACTCGACAAAGTGTGCGAAGCCAATTTGACGAAAATCTACCGCGCACTCGACCTCTATGAAGCGGACCGGGGCAAACTTCCCCCGCTGGCCTTCTATCCCGACGAACCGATGGATGACGCCGCCAGCCTGCGCGTCGCGCTGGCCTCCTACGGCGTGGAGGCCGACGCCTGCATCTGCCCATGCCACCCACGCATCCTCAAAGAAACCGGCCTCACATATATTTGGAACGCGACCTTGAGCGACAAACCTATCCCCCGCTCGGGCGAACCCGTGTGGATGGTGGTGGACATGACCGCATTGTCCGGCGAAGTGCCCAGCCCCCACTATGGCGGCTATCGAGCCTTGTTCAGCGATGGCGTCGTGCGCACAGTCCGCGATCCTCTCCGCTCCCTTCGCGGCTTGTGAGTCATTGAATCGGAGAGAGGAGCCGCGACACCGCCACAAACAGGCGGAACCAGAACGGCTTTTTGGAAAGTTTATCGAGATCGGCTTCGCGGCAATGCGCAAAATCGGCAAGCAACATGGCCTCCACCTCCGCGGCGAAATGGCCATCGGCCACCAACATCGTGATTTCAAAGTTCAACCGGAACGATCGGTTGTCCAGATTTGCCGTGCCGACCGCCGACACCATCTCATCCACCAACATCACCTTCTGGTGCATGAAGCCCGGTTGATAGCGCAACAATTTCACATTCACCTTGCTCATCTCGGCGTAGTAGGAAAAGGCCGAGTGATAGACCAAAACATGATCGGGCCGCTCGGGCAGCATGATGCGCACATCCACGCCGCGAAGCGCGGCGAGTTGCAGCGCATCCACAATCGAGTCATCCGGAACAAAATAGGGACTCGTGATCCATATCCGCCGTTGCGCCGAATGAATGCAATGCGTGAAAAACAAGTCGCACGTGTCCACATCATCCGCCGGCCCGCTCGGCAAAATCAGCACGCGCTGGTCGCCGTGCTCTGAGCGCTTCGGCGTCCAATTCAACACCGGCACGTCGTGCGAGGCCCAATACCAATCTTCGAGAAAGCACAACTGGATGCACTGCACCGCGGGCCCCTCGACCCGCGCATGCGTGTCGCGCCACGGCCCGAACTTCCGGCTGCGCCCCATGTATTCGTCGCCGGCGTTTAATCCGCCGACAAACGCCACCCGCCCATCCACCACGGTGATCTTTCGATGGTTTCTGAAATTGATCTGGAAGCGGCTCGCCTTGCGCGAATTGAACGGACGGAAATCCACGCCCGCCCGCTTCATCTCCCGCCGATAGGCCCGCGGCAACGTTCGCGACCCCACTTCGTCGTAGAGGAACAACACACGAACGCCCGCCTTCGCCTTGCGGATGAGGCGCGACTTCAACTCCCGCCCCAGTTCATCGTCATGCACAATAAAGAATTGCATGAGAACATATCGCTCGGCGCGCTCGATCTCGCTGAAGATCGCCGAAAAAGTCGCCGCGCCGTCCACAAGCAGGTCCACCCGATTGCCCCGCGTGGCGGGCATGCGCGCCAGCGTCTCCATCAACTTGCGGTGCTGAAGCCCCGCTTCATCCGCCGGCGCGTGGTGATCTGCAAGCCGGTGCCAGAGTTCTCGCGCAATGTCGTTGATTTCGAGTTTGCCGGCGCGACGCGCTTCGACATACCCGTGGAACTTGCTCCGTCCGAAAATCCAATAGGCCGGAAGGGCGATCCACGGAAACGAAACGAGGCAGAGCGCCCAGGCGATCGCGCCCTGCGCCGTTCGCACGCGCAAAATCGCGTGAACCGCGTGCCCGATGCCGAGAACATGAACGCTCAAAACCGCCAACTCGATAATCGTCAGCGCATAGGCGGGCAACTGCATGCCTGCCCACTACTCTGAAATGGCCGAAATTGAAATCAGATTCTGCCGCGCTTCAACTTTTCCGCGCCGAAGCGGGAACGAACCTGGTCCACCGCCGCATCCAGCCGCCGGTTCTTTTCGTCGCGCGGCTCTTGAAAAAGCCAACCGCCAAAATCGCCTCCGACAGATTCAAAACCTGAAACGCCGAATCCAATCAGGCGAACCGGCTGGGCCGGCTTCTCACGCTCCAACAGCCGCAGCGCGCATCGAATCAGGCTTTGGTCGGTGTCCGTCCGGCGGCCAAAGGCCTCCTGTCGCGTGACGGTTCGAAAATCCTCGAATCGAAGTTTGATGTGGCCGACCCGCGCTTCCCGACCGGATCGCCGCAATCGCGCGCCCACGTGTTCGGCCTGCTCGATCAGCGTCTGCCGGATCAGATCCGGGTCGTTGCAATCTTCATCGAACGTCGTCTCGGACGAAATGCTCTTGGCCTCTCGCTCCGTGATCACCGGACGATCATCTCGCCCGAACGCCAACTCATGGACATGCTCCGCCGCGGTTTCGCCAAGAATGGTTTTCAGGAAAGCGTAGCCCCGCTGCTGCGCATCGCCGATCGTGCGCAACCCGAACGACGCCAGCCGCTCGGCCGTCTTCCGCCCCACGCCCCAAATGCGGGTAATCGGCAGCGGCGCGAGAAACCGCGCAATCTCGTCGGGCTGCTCCGGGGCGAGGGTCAGGCCATCCGGCTTGTCGAGATCGCTGGAAAGTTTCGCGAGGAATTTATTTGGGGCGACCCCGACCGAAGCCGTCAGGCCGCAGTCGGCGCGAATTCGCGCTTTGAGCGCTCGGGCGAGCGCGAGCGGGTCTTTCCACTTTCGCAACGCGCCGCGCACATCCATGAACGCTTCATCCACGGAAAGTTGTTCCACCACCGGCGTGAACCGGTCGAGAATCGCCATGATCTGTTCCGACACCTGCACATATCGGGGAAACCGAGGCTCAAGAAAAACGGCGCGCGGACACAGCTTGCCCGCCGTGCGCGAAGGCATGGCGGAATGAATGCCGTATTTTCTCGCTTCATAGGATGCCGTGCAAACCACGCCGCGCTTGTCCGGCGGCGCGCCAATAACCAGCGGCAGTCCGGCAAGGTTCGGGTTGTCGCAAACCTCAACCGCCGCGTAGAAGGCATCCATGTCGAGATGAAGAATACTTTGCACGTGATTATTTTCTGAATAACTGCAACATGCTCCTCGTCAGAGAGCATAATCAAAAGGAAAGGGTTCGCCATGAATCGTTTTGTCCGCTGTCTTGTTCCTCTCGCCGCCCTCGCCGCTACCCCCCTCGCCTTTGGCGCGGATGCTGGAGACCCGATCTTTCCCAAAGACCTTAACGACAAAGCTCGCGCGGAAGTTGTTTACAACAACATCAAGCGCGACCTCGACACCGGCGATCAACTCAAGGCGGACGCCTACTTCGCGCGCCTGCACACCGATGTCGGCCAAACCTTCTATCTGGACTTCGACCTCGGCGCGATGGACCCCTCTGGCGGCAAGGCGGATTTCTATTGGGGCATCGGCCTCCGCGCCCTCGCCTATGACGGCGAGAAACTGCGCGTCAGTCCATGGGTTCAGGCCCACTTCGCCCACGACCTCGACACGCGATGGGGCTCCACCGATTACATTGACGGCGACGCCGGCCTGACCTTCGCCGTGAAGCTGCCCGTCGGCAACGATCTCACCATCCTGCCCTATGCCGGGCCGATCGTCTCAATCCTCCGCATTGACGGCGAGCGCGACTACAACGAAGACCAGACCGTCGGCGGACTCGCCGGCGTATCGCTGCTGATGCCCGGAAACAACTCCTTCCGCGTCGAAGGTCAGTTCTACGACCACGTCAACGTGTCCATCGCCGCAGGCATCGCATTTTAGCTCGGCGAATTTCCAACGATTGGAAAAACGGGCTGAAAAAGTTCCAATCGTTGGAAGTTTTTTCCCCTCATTTTCCAATCGTTGGAACTTTTCAACGCGCGGCGGTATTTTTTAAGATTCACGCATGGCCAAGACCCAATTCTCACGCTGGTTCGCCTTCACGGCGCAGGAACGCCTCTTGATGCTGTCCGTGCTGGCCATCGTGCTGATCGGCCTGGCGGCGCGCGAATGGCACGCGCGCCGCGTGGCGGCGCGGCCGTATGTTCCGCCCGGACTTGAAATGGAGGCCCCATGAGCAACGGCTGCATTTTTTGCAAAATCGCGCGCGGCGAAATTCCTTCGACCCGCGTTTATGAAGACGCCGACACCCTCGCCTTTCTCGACATCGGCCCTCTCGTTAAAGGCCACACGCTGGTCATCCCCAAGGCGCACCACGATCCGCTGATGAACACGCCCGACGACGTGCTGGCCAAAATGATCGCGACGGCCAAGCGCGTGGCGCGCGCGCAGGTCGCGGGGTTGAAGGCCGATGGCGTCAATCTGCACCAATCCAACGGCGCGGTGGCGGGGCAGGTCGTCCCGCACATCCACATCCACGTCATTCCGCGTTTCGCGAGCGACGGGCACCGATGGAACTGGGCGGCGCGCAAATACGACTCGCCCGCGCAGATGCAGCAAGCCGCCGAGTCCATCAAGTCCGCGATGGCATAAGATTTTCCGGCGCGCGCTTCACAACGAAGCCCGATCTGGTAAACTCGTTTGTATGAAAAGGCCCAATTTCAGCGAAGCCGTTGAAGCGATCGTTCGCGAAGATTCGCGCTACGATGAACAGGCCTATCATTTTGTCTGCAAGGCGCTCGACTTCACCATCAAGCTGATGAAGAAGCCGCCGGAGGGGCCGGGTCGCCATGTGCGGGGCAAAGAACTTCTCGAGGGCGCTCGCCGCTATGCCCTTCAAGAATATGGCCCGCTGGCCTATCGCGTCCTGAACACCTGGGGCGTGCATCAATGCGCAGACTTCGGGCAGATCGTTTTCAATCTCGTGCAACGCGGCGTCTTCGGTAAAACCGACGAGGACAAGCTCGAGGACTTCGCCGACGGCTACGACTTCACGGAGGCGTTCCTCAAACCGTTTCAACCCAGGTCCCCGTTGAACACCGCGAAGGCTCCCGCGGTCAAAGGCGCGACGTGACCGGTCGGCCCGGCGGCCGGCCTTGGAGGAACATGAAAATTCTGCGCGTGTTATGGCTCGCCGCTGTGGTATTGTCCGCGCCCATGCGCGCCCTTTCTGAATCTGAACTCGAAACGCTGCAAAAATCGAACGACGCGCTCCAACGCATCGTGCTCGACGATGGCCTCGTTTGCCTTGTGAAAGAAGACCACAGCGCGCCGGTTGTCGCCGTGCAGATTTGGGTCGGCACAGGCGCGGTCCATGAGGAAGAGAACCTCGGCGCGGGCCTCTCTCACTACATGGAGCACATGATTTTCAAAGGCACGCCCTCGCGCGGACCGACGGATATTTCCCGGCAAATTGACGACGCCGGCGGCAACATCAACGCCTACACGGCGAACGACCGAACGGTTTTCTATGCCGATCTGCCCGCCCGCAATTGGAAGGTCGGCGTGGATGTGCTGGCCGACGCGGTGATGAACGCATCCCTGCCGGAAGCGGAGTGGGCGCGCGAAAAAGAAGTCATCCTCCGCGAGTTCGCGATGGGCTATGACGACCCCGACCGCGTGATCAACAAGTTGCTCTGGTCCACCGCCTATCGCGTTCACCCCTACAAGGTCCCCGTCATCGGCTATGAAGAAGTTTTTCGCACGATGACGCGCGATCAATTGATGGCGTTCAAACTGCGGCACTATCTCCCCGACAACATGATGGCCGTCGTCGTCGGCGACATCTCCGCGCCGGAGGTGGAATCCTATCTGCGAAATGTATTCAAAGATTTCACCCGCAAGGCCCATGCGCCGGTCATTTTGCCCGCTGAGCCTCCGCAGATGGCGGCCCGGTCGGCGCGCGCGACCGGCCACGTCAACGTCTCCCGCCTCGTCTGGGCCTATCACACCGTGAACATGAGCGACCCCGACGCCGCAGCGCTCGATATGCTGGCCAACATCGTCGGCGCCGGACGCAGCTCCCGCCTCACGCGCGATCTGCTGGAACATCGCCAACTGGTTTCTGAAATTGATGCGTGGTCCTACACGCCGAAGGACCCGGGACTCTTCGGCATCAGCGCCGTATTCGCCCCCACCAACGAGGCGTCCGTCATGGAAGCCATCGCCGGTCAAGTGCGCGAATGGCGCGAGGCGCTGTTCAGCGCCGAAGAGATCGAGAAGGCGAAGAAGCAGATGCTGGCCGGCTCCCTTGGAACGCTGCTCACCATGAGCGGACAGGCCTCGAGCTACGCCTCCGGCGAGTTCTACG
>JABLTH010040508.1_pt1 | contig 29798 bp, 30 predicted proteins | sample 7875711 | NCBI WGS metagenome assembly JABLTH01 (sample SAMN14941262, study PRJNA633318) | bioreactor metagenome | isolation source: bioreactor | place: China | collected 2019-03-05 | reverse complement strand
CTCCGTTTCGAAGCGCAAACAGCGTGGCGATCTCAAAGGCGACGAGCGCGCGAGCGCGATCATCACAGGCAATCGCTGTGCGCCAGGCACTACCCAGTTCAGGCAGCTTTGCGTTGAACGGCAGTTCGCGGACTTTGCTGGCGTACTGTTCGCTCAGTACCGCCAACGCACCGATGACCGGATGCTCGGCATCGGCCTGCCATGGCAACCGGATACAAGCGACCAGCAGGGCACGTACCGATCCCGCCGCGGTGTCGATCAGTCGCTCGCGGATAAGGGCTGCGCGGCTGGCCGGCTTGTGTTTCTGGTGTGCTTCCACCAGTGCCGCCAATGCCGTTCGCAGATCGTGCTGCGACGGATGCAATGCGTTGCCTGAGCCGGAGGTGTCATTGTTGTCTGCGGCGGGTGTGGCAAGCCCGGCCACATCGGCCAACAATTGCTTGTACAGCGTGGCCCAATTGACCGACTCGGGGACGCCAGCGGCGGCGTTGCGCCACAGATCCGTGGCACGACGCTGCAGCATGAGAATGAGCTGATCGGTGGTTACCAGCAAACAATAGCGAAGGAAGCAGGACACCTCCACCGTGCGTGCGGGCTCCTTGATTCGAGCGCCGACTGACGGTGGGCGTGAGGCCAGTCGTTTGGCGTAACGCGCGATGGTCCAGCCCGAGATGTCCCGCAGGCACGTGTCGATGCCCAATGCGTAGAGCTCGTCAATGCGCTCGAACGCTTCGCTGATCTGGCGTACCGAGTGTTTGGCCGGTGCCGCCCACCACCAGCTTTGCATGCTCTGTCCGTCCGGTCGCGAGGCCGCGAGGCTTTCGCGCCATCGTTGTAGTCGAGTCGAGGCAACCTCGGTCGTGATCGCGTCGGCCGTTTCACGTTCAAGCGCGCTAAGCGCGTTGGTGATGATGCTGCGAAGCGCACGATCATGGGGAATGAGTAGTTTGTGCTCGTAGAGCCAGTGTCTGGCAAATCGCATGAGTTGATCGGTATCGCCCGAACGTGCCACCTCGTCGCGCACCATCCGGACCAGGGCGCGGCGCTGGTGTTCGCTCATCCACGTGAATTCGAGCACGTCGCAGGCAATGCGCTAGTGCTCCATGAGTGTGACTTCGCGCGCGTACAGCGCCTTGAGCGAGGCCAGCTCCGGGCTGGCAACGCCGAGTTGCGCACCCAAGTGCCGCCACAACGTTGCACTCACCATGCGTTTGGCGTCGAGCAGTCGGCCACTGAGTCGCAGAAACCCGATGCGTAGCGCGAGACCGAGTTTGTGCGTGTCAGCGCGCCGCGCCTGGATGAGTTCCAGTTCCGCGTTGGAAAACGTGAAAAACGCCTGCATCTCGAAGGCGCTCAAGTCCTTCGGAAGCTGCCGAATGCCCAGAAACGTGCATTGCCAAGCTTGCATGATGCCCCCTATGAAAGGAGGTTCACGATACCCCTGAATATGGGAACAGGAAACCCAATTCAATCAAACACTTAGCCGACCACCCCCACGCCAGTGCTTGATCTCCTACCGCTAGTTATTGCACCGAAAACAAGTGGACCCCGATTTCGACGCTCGCTGCTCTGCCTTCTGGGTCTTTTTCGACGACCTCCCATGAGTCAATGATCCCGAACCCTTTGGAGATCGCGCGTCGTCCAGTCTTGATGTTCGTTTCTAGGCTGGTGCTTTCCAATCGCCGTAGTGTTTCCCGGTGCCGCGCATACTCTTCGCCATCGGTCTTCCTGTTCGTGGCCACGAGGTAATCGTAGACGGCATATCGCACTGTTTTCGACACGGGCTTTCCTGCGTTGATCGCCGCAACCAGCTGGCTGGCCGCGTACAGCAAAATGTCCTTGTCGAAAATCGTTGCTCGTCCGACGTCTACACCTGGGCGAACTGTAATTGAGCGTTTCCCGTCCTGACTGCTCCATTGCCAAACCTTCATGTCGGTTTTGGTAGACAACGAAAATATCGGGGCATCCATGCCTGCCATGTCAGATTTGAACGAGTAATCGACAATGTCGGCGACAAAGAAGTCTCTATTTGGATGTCGTGTCGGAGCAATGGCAAGCTGCTGATCACGCGCACTACGGGCAGCGGCCTCGCTGGCCAGCTTGCGTGCTCGCTCTACTGTCGTGAGTTTGGTCGCGACGACCGCTGCCGGATCTGCGCTGATCGTCTCGGAGCTGGTTGTTTCAGCCACCCCGGATGACGCTTGCTCTCGCTGCAAGCGGGCTTCTAGTGCAACGATGTAGTCTTCGAGCTGCTGTATCTCAGTTGCAGGGCTTCTCGGGTTGCGCTGCGTGAGAATCAGCAACTCGCGTATGGCATTTAGCCAAGAGGCAGTCGTGTAAGTCGGCGGGACGACTGCATCGCCCTCTTCCTTTGCCTGCTCAATCATATGCAGTACTGCAGAATCGAGTGCATATCAGCCAGGTGGTGATCTGTCGCTTGTGAGGCGCTCATCCAGCTCGTAATACACGGCCCTGGCTACGTTTCTTACTGTAGTGCTTGGGGAATCGAGAACCGGGAGTAACAGCTCATGGCACGACTGAACAAATGGAACGGGATTAGCGATCACTCGGCCAGGAAACGTCGTGTTCATTGCATCCAGAAACGGACTAACTGCCTTTTTGGCAAGTGGATTTGTCGGCCATGCGTATGGCCAAATCAAAGCCTTTTGTAGCGTTCGCAAGTCGGCCGCTACGGTATCAAGATCTTCTGCACTCGCTCTCATGGGCAGGAGAGTCACGTCGGCCAGTTGATGTAGTTCCTGATCGAATGCGGGGCGGTTCCCACCGCCGTCAATGATCATCCATCCGTCTCCGGTTTTCGCGGCTTCGACCAGGCCCGCCAACGTTTCAGGACGGCGTGCATCAAGTGTTGGGTAGGGCCGACCCTCCGCGCGAAGTTGTCTCGAAGGGTCCGTCAGAACATACGCAATCGGGTGGTTGCGCAATGATGCGCCCAAGCAAAGCAAGTGCGCCAATGACGTCTTCCCCGCCCCGCCTTTCGTACCGAGAACAGCAATCAGCTTCACGCTTTTTCCAAATCCGCGCGAAGGGCGCTTTCGAGGATTTCTATGACAATTTCCTGGGCGGTGACGATACGTGCCTCGGAAATCGCTCGTTGAATTGCCATTTGATCCAGTCTTTCACGAAGCGAACGACTCGGGCGAATCGTCATCTGTACCGTCTCGATCCTGGGTCTGCCGCGCGTTGTTGGCGCCACCGCATTGACAGCCGTCACCACCGACGCAGCGGGCGGAAGCGGTAGTGGTGTTGCAGCGGCTGCGGCCAATCGTTCAGCAAGATTCTGATTTTGCAACTTCATAAAGTTATAAACGCCTAAATTTACAATTGCATGCGTGCGTGTATACAACCATACATTAACACATGCAACCATGACTTTATAACTTCACAAAGTCACTCTAGCGGCAAAGTCGCGGCCACTCGTCGGATTTTTTCGACTTCGGCCACCAGCTCCGCCGCAGAAATCTTCATGGCCCTGGCCAGGTTGAGCACGGTCCCGATCTTTGGTTCCTGAACAGCCGTCTCGATGCGCGCGAGCGAGGTCAGACTCAACCCCGCCTCGTGTGCCAACGCCTCCTGCGTCAAACCGTGACTGGTTCGCAGGCGTTTCAGCGCGGTGGCAAAGGCTTGGGCAGGGCTCATCGGGCGTCTTGGGTAGACGCGCAGAATCGCCGGTCACTAACGTAAACGCCATAACGTGTGCGTTATAAAATGATCCCTCGAAAGCACGGCCCTTCGCCCGTCGCTGAATCGGGAGCTCGTTCGTGCCGAAGAGTGTTGGGAAACGTGGGATGCGTCGATGGGGTGCTCTGGCGTGCTCAGCGGCAGTGGTGTCTGGTTTGCTGCTGCAGAGTGCCGCCCTGGCTCAGGAAACCCGCTCTGGCCAGACGGTGGCGCTCAAGATCCCCAAATGCGCCTCTCCCGCCAAAAGGATCATGATCGGCACCGTGAGCTGCCGCGCCGCAGCATGCAATGCCCCGGATCCCTCAAAACTGACCGGGCTGGCGGCGATGGTGGCGCTGGCGCAGGCGCAGGAGAGTGGTGGCGGGGCAGGGGGGATCGCCATCAACGCCGACGGTGTCTCCTCGTCGCTGGCGGCGATGCTCAGCTCGAGCCTCAAGCAGTCGGGCTGCTTCGAGGTGTTCGACCGGGACGGGCTGGATGAGGTCAAAAGGGCGATGGAGCAACTCGGCCGCAAGTTCGAGATGCCGGAAGTAGATCTGCTGATCTCCGGGGCCATCACCTCGGTGAGCATCACCCGTCGCGCCACCCAGGTGCTGCTGGTGAAGTCGGTGACGCAGAGCGCGGAGCTGTCCTTTGACAGCAAGGCGATCGATGCCCGAACCGGCTCCATCCTGAGCAGCGGCACGTTTTCTGGTCAATCGGACAAGTCGGCCACTGGGGTTGAGCTCTTTGTGGCGCGGACGGCAGCCACCATCAGTGGCACGCCGCTGGAGGAGGTGGCGCGGGAGGCGATCATGAAGGCGACGGCCGCACTGGCCGAGCAGTTCGCCCGGGAGCGCATCGTTTCGACCGTGGACGTGGCGCTGCCACGCTGAGGGGATCCATGTTCACGCAGACGGAGGATCCGCTGCGCTCGCCAATCCTGCTGGCGATGGCGGCGCTGTACCTGCTGGGTGGGGTGGTAGGCCTGGTTGAGCTGCTGCCGCTGCTCAATGGGGCGAGCATGTCACTGCTGGAGGCGCTGGTGAACCTCTTTCATCTGGCGCTGCTGCTGGCGGCCATTCTGGGGAGTGTGCAGCTGTTGCGCCGGCTGGACTTGGACCAGATCCAACTTGAACCGCACCACTACCCAGTTCACTGACCAGATCACTTGCAACCGATTCGGACCAGTTGGTCGTTGCTCCCTACGGCGTGAGCGAGACGCCGCACTCGTTGATCAGGTAGTTCGCGAGGCTCGTCCAGTTCGTCCGCATCGCATCCGAGCCCAATGCGTTCGAAAGTACTGGAGCGTAACGAAGTCCGAGGGCCAAGCGAACAAGCATCAATCCATCGGTTAGCGCATTTGTTGCCCCGTCCGAGTCAATGTCGTAATGCTGTGCGGCAACCTGTGCTGCAATGAACGCGTGCAATGCGTCGGCATCACGTCCGTTGCTGGGCTGGCCGGCGGCGAGGAGGGCCGCGCCACGCATCCCGAAAAGCCAGGCCGCGATAGTGCGTGCGTCAGCCTGATCGAACTGGCCGTTGCCGTTGACATCGAGGGAGCAGGCAGGCCAGTTTGGTGGATTGCTGCAATCGACCTGGAATGCCAGATTGTGCCGTGGCGCGGTTCCACTTTGTGGTGGATTACCCAGAATACGGCAAGCGAGTCCAGCGGTAGGCGTGACCACCAGTGAGTAAGGAGTACCAAAACTCAATTTCGACGAGAAATTCACCGATCCGCCGAATTGTGTGAAGATGCTTTCACCGCCGCTGATCGCTGGCGATTGCAACTCAAGGCTAACGCCGTACGGGGGCGTCACACCCGTAACCAATGCACTGAACCCGATAGCAGTGGGGTAGAACGAGACGGTACAGCTGCGTGGCGCGCTCATAGTGATGCCCGTGGTCGCAGCAGTGCCGGCGGCTACGCAGTCACCACCCCACTGTGGATAGTGGCCAGCTGCGGGTGTCGCAGTTAGCGTGAAAGCAATAGGCGGAACCGTGTCGCCGTCGTGGATGTCGCCGCAAGTGCCGCTGCTGGAGGTACACATCGAGATCGCACCAGGAAACGAGGCCGAGACGCTGCCGTTACCGGTCACCGTGACGTTCAGGAAAAACGAGCGTCGCTCGACCGCACCGAGGTCGCAGCTCCCAGCCTGTGGCCGCATGTACCCGCGCTGGTCGGTGGAGGTGCACCAGGAATTGGCGGCCCGATTGATCGCTGAACTGTTTGGGCCGACCATCATCGTTTGAGTGGCACCACCATTCCAATCGAGCGGTTGCAGGGCCATAACCAAATCAATTGGGTTGACGCAAATTGCAGCTGCAGGACAGCCGCCGGTGACGTTGCTTGTGTCCAGCGTCACCGCGCCGGCGTTGACCAATACATTGGCGTCGGCCGTAGTGCTTCCTGTGTTCATCGTCAGAATCGAGTTGCGCACGCTGACTAGGGCCGTACCCGCCGAACCATAGACCGCAAGCGCCCCGCCCCCGAGTCCGGGCGCTTGGTTGTCGGCAAACGTGACATGCGTGAACACAGGGCTTGCGGTTCCGCCGCTGGAGCCTTGAACGTAAACCGCCCCGCCGCTTTGAAATGCGGAATTATTGGTGAAAGTTGTGTTGTCAACGGTTACGCTGGCCGACAAGCCGCCGCCATCCGCAGCACTCATCAATGCGCCACCGTAGTTGGCGAAATTGTCGTGAAATGTGCTGTTTCGAATATTGGGCCGCGACGTATGGGCGGGAGTGACGCTGCTGTGGAAAAGCGCGCCGCCGCGGATCGCTGCGTTGTTACGAAAGGTCACATTGTTGAAGGTCGGACTGCAGTGATAGCGGCACAAGACGCCGCCGCCCTGATCGTCCAGGGAAAGCGCGCTGCCATCTGCGTTACCGTTGGCAATGGTCAGGTTGTCCAAGATCGTTGCAGCGCCTGTGAGGGCTTGTGTGTCGCCGCGCATGGTGACGACGTGATAGGCGTTATCACTAAATACTCCAGCCGAGCCGATGTCTCCTGAAAGCACGGTAGCAGTGCTGTTGGGGGTGCGACCGTCGCGGGAGCTCTCTCCGCCGGCGAAACCGCCGTAGATGGCAAGCGGTCGCGTGACGAGAAAGGTCGCAGATCGGGAGCTACCCGATGGCAGATAGGTTCCTTGCTTGAGCCAAAGCTCGGTGCAACCAGCAAGGCTGGGCACTGCGCCTTCAAGTGCCGAACTCAGGCTGGCGGCGTTGCTCCAGTCAACGCCGTTGCCGCTGCCGGTGCTGCTGGGGGCGACACGGCACACCGTGGCGTGAGTGACTGCCGTCAGTGTGCATCCGAGCAAGCCAATGAAGAGCCCGACGATCCCACGCCGATAGTTGGTAGCAATAGTCATATTTGGAGTCGCCTGGGGCGGGTGGGGAGTTGTTGGTGGAGTTCGGCGCGTGGTGTGGTGAAGCGCACGGGATCAGGGCGTCGCAGTCATACCGCATTGCAACACCAGGTAGTCACGAACGGCCGACCAGCTGTTGCGAGGCCCGCTCAAGGTGATGCCTTGCAGGACCGAAGGTCCAGACATGCCGAGCGCCACACGGGCGATGATGAGCGCGTCCGTGGTCGCGCCCACACGTCCATCGCCGTCCACATCCATGCTGCACCTGCGTGCGCCGAATGGGCCACCATTGAGTCGCGCAATACAGGCCATGTTGATGCCACCGGCCCCCTCGCAGGCGCCTGCAACCAGCAGTTTTCCGTCTGGCTGCAGTGCCAGCGCGCGGGCTGCGTCATTTCTCTGCCCTACCGTACTCATCTCCACATTGACACGGCCATTACCATAGCCGGTCGATCCGTCGAAAGACGCATCGAGCGCACCGTCTGGTGCGAGCCGTGCGACGCAAAAGTTGTTCTCGTTGAGCAAACTGCACAGCCCGATCAGAACGATGCGCCCGTCGGGCTGGACGGCGATTGCGGTGACCTGATCGTACGTTTGCCCCATCGGGAAGACCGCGACACCGCCACCGCCGCCAGCGGGCCCCTCGAAACGGTCATCCAGAGTGCCGTCGCCGTTCAGTCGCACCACCGCGAAATGACTGGCGCTATTGGAGACGACCGAACGACCCGCAATGAGCACGCGGCCATCGGGTTGCAGCGCTGCGGCGCTGACGTTTGCCTCGATCGCACCGACGGCGTAGGCGACGCGTCCAGTCCCGATGCTGCCACTGTTGTTTGAAAACGTGGCATCAAAGCTGCCGCTGCCGGTGAGGCGTGCAGCGCAAAAACTGCGTTTGACGTTGGGATCCGTGTTCGGCCAGCAACTGCCAGTGACTACCAACCTTCCGTCTGCCTGTTGCAGCAACCCCGCAGCGTCAAAATCATAGGCACCGACCGGGAAGCGCACCAGGCCATTGCCGTTGGCCGGTGGCGGACCTGAGAACGTAGCATCCAGCGTCCCGTCACTGTTGAGCCGGATCACACAAGCTTCGCTGTACACGCCAGCGTTCATCGACACACGGCAGTCACCGGATAGCACAATTTTCCCGTCTGACTGAACCAGTACATTTCGTGCCCGTGCCATGCTCAGATTGGTGAGAAGGGCGCGACCAGCGCCGTTCTGGTTCGGCCCGACAAACGTCGCGTCGAGCGTTCCGTTGGTGTTCAGGCGCGCGACGCAAAACTGGTAGCCCACCACGCCATCCCAACACTCACCGGCAAGAACGATCTTGCCATCCGCTTGCATGGCGATGGCGTTGGCTCGGTCATCGGTGGCATGTTGCGTCAGTGCGAAGCCTCCATTGCCGTTGCCCGTGGCGCCAACGGGTCCGGCGAACGTTGTGTCGAGGCCGCCATTGGTGGTGAGACGCTGTACGCACATCGCGGGGTTGCCGTTCGTGGCAGGGTTCGAGCAGTAACCAGCCAGCACAATGCTGCCGTTCGGCTGCGTTGCAACGGCCAGGACATAGGCGTTGCCACCGGGAACGACCGCGAGATTGGCAATCCTCCCGGTACCGCTCGCAAAACCTGCGGGGGCAGGGGCGTCGTCAAGCGTACCGGGCACGGGTTCGACACCATGCGCCGGGTTGAAAACGAATGCGGTCAGCGCTGCGGCTATGGTCAGCGCGGTCGGGTAGTTGCAGCGCACGCTAACCGGTACGAAGCGGGATGAAAGACGACGGGCAATCGGGGGACGGGACAGTGTCATGTTGGGGGAAGGTGGATGTTGGCGGAGAAAATGTAGATGCGACCCGGCGCAGCACGGTAGTCAAAAAGCGAAAACAGTAGGCGAAAAGCGCAAGCATCCGACCAGGTGTCGCAAAATGCGCGCAAGCAGATTCCACTGTGTCGCCAGACGGCCAAATGTTCCCGAGAATGGTTGACGATGTAATGTCCGACGCTGCCGCGCTCGCCCGTGCTGCCGAGTTCGCCGCGTTCAACGGACAGCTCGACGACGCCCAGCAACTGCTTGAGCGTTGCACGGACAGCTTGCCGCAGGAGCCCGCAGCGGAGGGTGCGGTGGCGCTGGCGCGCGCCGAACTTGCCTTTCAGCGGTCAAACTATGCCGAGGCTGCTGCACTTGCCGACCGCGCAGCCACGCGACTCCTGCTCGTTGGCGATGCCGAGGGCGAACTGCGGGCGCTGGAGCTGCACCCGCGCGTCTGGGCACGGCATGGTGAGGAAGAGCGTGTGCAGCGTCGCTGCGAGCAACTGCTCGAGCGCTGGCGCGCGAGGACCGGGAACGAGGCTGTCGAAGGTCAGGTTCGATGTCTCACCCTCATTACCTTCATGCACGCACGCCGGTTTCGATACGAGGATGGTATTGCAACCGGTAGTCTCGCGGTGCGTCTTGCCCGCGACACTGCGCGCATGCATTCCCTGCTTCCGCGCGCGGCCAACGCACTTGCGGGGTTGCATTTCGCCAAAGCCTGCGCCCTGCATCCGGCGACCGGATGGGCTTCGCACATTACGTCCCTGGCGCCGACGGACCACCCCGATGTGTTGGAACACTGCAGAGTCGCGATGGCGCTGCTCGGCGAGGTGCGACCGTACTCGAAAGCCGGCGGCAACCAGTATCAGGATGCGCTGATCGGATCGAACATGGGGCAATTGCAGGTACTGATGGGAGCCCCTGACGCCGCGCTTCCCGACATGCAGCGTTTTCTAGACGTCAGTCGGCAACGCCAAAACCGTTACATGGAGGCCGATGCGCTGCAGGCCATCGGCTGGGCGCATCTGGTGGGTGGACGATTGCCCGACGCGCAGGCAGCGCTGATGCACGCACTCGGTATTGCTACATCGCTGCAGGCCGCACCGCTGCTGATCACCATTCACTACGACCTGTCGACGATTCTGGAGCGGGCGGGCGAGGTTGCGCGGGCGTTGCACCACTATCGCGAGTACGCACGACTCTGGCGACGGGCGCACCAGCAACTGGCGGCTCAGCCGTCACCGCATGCGCGACGCCGGCTCGAGCCCTTCTACCTTAAGCGCGCGGAGGCACTGATCCGCGCATCGCTGCCTCATTCGCCGTCAGCTGAAGAGATCGCCCAGCACTCTGGCGCGTCCATTCGAGCGGTACAACTGGCGTTTCGCGAGTATCGTGGAATGACACCGCACAAGTATTCGCTCGCGTTGCGCTATCAGGCTGCGCACGACGCGCTGGCATCAAGGCAGGAGGCACGCGGCATTGGTCAGATTTGCAGCGAACTCGGATTTGATGACCCCTCACGATTTGCGCGTGAGTTTCGCAAGCGCTTTGGCCTGCTTCCGTCCGCGTTCAGTCGTGATGCAGAGCCAGGCCGGAATCGGGCTTCGGCCGCAGGTGGCGTGTGAGCCTGACTCCGACTTGCGATTCCTGCCTGACGCGGCATCATCCCTTGCGTAGAGCGGAACATTGCAGCCGTGCGACGCACGTGTACGCCTCAACAGGCAAAAAGCGCAAGTCGCGTGACTGGCCGCTAAAAAGGCATGTGGGCGAGTGCGTGGCCACAGCCCTGACGATGCAGATCATTCATACTCTACCGGAGGGGACAATCACATGGTTAACAAACATGGAGCTACGGTCGCGCGCCTGGCGTGGCTCGTCGGCGCGATGCTGGGCGCGACGATTGCTGCGGCTGCGGACGACCGTATCGAGGCGGTGACGCTGATGCGCGACGACGGCGGCAAACCGGGCGCCATTGTTGCCCAGTTCACACCACAAGATCGCAAGCAGCACTTCGCCGTCAAGTTGCGCAAGCTGGAACTCGGTAAGAACCGCTTCCAGGCCCGTTTTGTTGGAGTCGAAACGGCCGCGGGCAACAACGTTGAAGTGTTCAGGACCGGCGACATCGGCAACACATTGATTGCCAACACCATTACCGCGCAATTGTCCCTGCCCCGCGACTGGCCGCTCGGACGCTACGCTATCGAAGTGGCAATGAATGACCAGCCCATTGGGTGGCGCGAATACATTGTGTCGCCGGAGTGGTCGAAGCAGGCTGTCGAACGATGGATCCTGTACGCCGACGACGGCAAAGGCAATCCGACAGAACGCAAGCTCAGTGCGTTCAGCACGAAACAGCGCACACTGCATTTCGAAGCCCAGACGTCCGGCTATGTGCCACGCGGCGCGCGCGTGACCTGGGTGTTGCGCACCCAGGCGGGGCAGGAGGTCATGCGTGGAGACAACACCGTTGGCAAAGACTCCCAGGTATTCAATCGACTTACTTCGTTTGTCACATTGCCGCGGGACTGGCCAATCGGTGGCTACACCATGCAACTTCTGGACGGAACGCGGGTTGTCGGCGAACACAAATTCAACGTGACGCAATGACAAGCACACGACGCAAGGCAGGGGCAGTCACGGCGGCTTTGCTGCCGCTGTTGTCGGCGGCGGCAGGCATACTGCACGCCGCAGAACCCCCCGTTTTCCCCCAGAGCACGACTGGAGCAACGATCGCCACGCGCGTTGCGCCAACGGCGCATGGGCGCGTTGTGCACTTTGCCCTCACGCCAGACCGGACCCATGCCGTGCTGTTCGAGCGCATCGCACCGCCCGGTGCCAACGCCGTGTGGCAACTCCGGGTGCTTGATGACAGGGGGGCCACGTTGCGTGAGCGCAGGCTGCGTCCTGGCTACGACCCCACGCAACCCGACATGTACTTCACGGATCGCGGTGAACTATTGATTGACGACGGCAGCTACTTCTATGTTGTGGATCTCCACACGTTGCGTACTGAGCAGACGCCACAATGCCGCAAGCACGCTTATCCCGGTCGCGATGCGCATGCTGCGGAGATTGAAACGCAGCTCCGCAGTGATCGCACGGCGGAGCTTGCCCGTCTTGCCGGGGCGCATGGTGTGCGCGAGGCGGATGTGGAAGCCGAGGATCTTCGCACGTTGCCGGTACCGATCGTCGAGGCGCGACGGCGCTGGGCACAGACACTGGGCGAGCAAAAGAGCCGACTGATAGAAGCGCGTTACATGGCGCTGATTGAGCGATTTGCAGCGGCTACGCCAGAACTGGTGGGTATTCAGGTGGAACGGCCACAGCTCACGTCCTACTACGTTCGTGTGAACGCTGACGGCACGTACTGGTACTGCGATCTCGAAGGCCGTGCGCAGAAGTACGCCGTGCGCTGGGCGCGGCGCGCAGGGGCCAAGGGTGTGACGCCGCTCTCCCTGACGCGCGGCGAACTCACCCGCGAAGGCGACGTTGTCCATGACGGCCCGGCGTCGATTCAGGTGCTCAAGGCCTCCCGTACGACGCCGTGGACGTGCTCGTGGCAGGTGGGGTGCGTGGACCGCTCTGACTATCGCCTGCGGCTGGCTGGATTGCCAGGGCAGGCCGCGCCTGTCGAGGTGGCGACGAAAGATGGCGGCCTATCGCGCGGACTAGCAGGCGGTGGCGCGTTCCGGTTCGCCAATGGGCACTGGTTGCTGGAGCACGACGGGCTGTACCTTTTCACCGCGGCATCCGCAATTCCCAGTGGCAAATCGACGCCATGACCCCGCATCATGAAAATCCCCACTCTACAGGCGTTCACGGCGATCTGCGGATCGCTCGCCGTCGCAGCACATGATTGGGCGACCGGGGTACGCACACCACGGCAGGTCGGCAGGTCTGCGCTGTCCCATGTCAAGCAGCGGCGCGGGCGCGACAGTGCTGCGCCCCGGCGCGTCTTGCCGCACGACGTCGCCGCAGCCATGACGTTGGTGCGCATCGCGCTCATCGAATTTGCCTGGCGTGACGAAAGCGCCGCAGCGATTGCCCACGTCCGGCGCCATACGAGCACTGGCAGGACTGTTGATCGCACGCCGGCGATGCGACCACACGTTCAACGTCGACCGCGACAGAAACACTGTGGCGCGGTTGTCGCACTGGTCTTGAGCGTATGGCTCGTGCTGTTGTTGATGCCCGCGACGGTCTCTGCCCAGCAAATGACTGCCCAGCCCACAAGCGCTGCTTGGTCCGGGGCATCGGTCATTCATCGCGCCGATCATCCGCGCATGGTCAGCACCGACCGTGATCGCATGGTACTTCTCGTGGCACCATTTCTGCGTGGAGTGCAGGACGGTACGAGTGGATTGCTTTCGCTGCATCTTGCGATGCCCGCCATTGCGCCTGAAATACTGTTCCGCAGTACCACCGACTTGCTGCCGAACCACCTCGCGCCCGTTCTGGATGATGGCACCCATGTCTACTGGCTGAGTGGCCTACGCATCATGCAGACCAGCAAGACCACCCGACAGTCTCGACAGTTGAGCGACAAAGGTGCGCTGGCGATGGCCGTGCACGGAAACGCGATTTACACCTTCAATCACAACAATGAGCGCAAGTTGTTGCGCATTGACTCCAAGACCGGAGAGGTGCGTGACGTTGCAACACTGCCCTTCGTGGCAAGCTCGCTGCACGTTGATGCCAGTGGGGCGTGGTTGCTGACGACGCCATCGCCGCTTCGACAGGTCACTGCGATTGTGCGCTTCGACTTCGGCAATCGCCGATGGTCGGACGTGTACGCGTCTGCGGATGCGCAGACGCAGATACGAGCTCTGGTACCGGTGGGCGAAGCGAACACCATAAAGTCCGACGCGACGTTCTACGGCCTGTATTTCGTCGAACGCAACCTCCGGAAAAATCGCGCGGTAGTCAGACATATCAACCTGCTCACGGGCAGCATCACTGCGCTGAACATTGATGCGATTGATGAGCTTTCACCCATCAGGGCGGATGAGTCGGCGCTTTACTACTTTGCCCCGGAGAGTCGCCAGTTCAATTCGCCGATGGCGCTCTATCAGTACACGAATGGCGGTGGCAAGCAGATGTTGAGTCGAGGCACCACGGGGCCAACCAGCATGACCATACAGAGGTTTAATGGCAAAAGCCGCGCTCTCGTCTGGACTGACATCAATCGCGTGTATTCGCTCGGTTGGTAGAGGCGCAGCGAGCAGCTGAAATACTCCACCTGCCGGTCCGCCGCTGTGGTGTAGCCCCCGCTATGGGTAAGGTACTTTCGGAAGTCCGGCATCAAGACATGTATGCGACCGACACCCACATCGAGAGAGGCAAAGAAATACTGCGCCAGTTGCGCCTTCGGCGGTCCACTTATAGCCCGCATCGTCGTATGCGCATGCGGGTCCGCACTGTACTCCGATGGGCGGTAGACAGCTTGACGCCGACATAACATTCATACGCGTACGATTAACGGGGCAGTACGCGGACGAGGGCTTAAGACAATCGCAAGGAAAAAGAGAACGTCCTTAATCGGAGTCCCTATGCGTTTGGTGCAAAAGCGAGCGATCAGAGATCAAGCACTGGGTAACCGTCCGAGGGTCGCCGTTCTGGATTCATTGAATTTGGAGTAAGACACTGGGTGTCCACATGTCTGGGAGGTGGACACCTCAATGAAGGATTACGGGATTGTTTCGCGGGAGCGCTTGCTGGTGAAGCACACGCGCGATGGGCGTTGTGTTTATAGCCGGTCGGGTAAGCAGGCGCTGATTGAGGCTTGTCGGGTGGAAGGGGCGTCGATTGCCGCGATTGCGCTGTCGCACGGGGTGAACGCGAACTTGCTGCACAAATGGCTGCGCCTGGACGCCCAGAGGCCTCATCGCGCGGCACGGCAAGTGACGACGTCGTCAAGCACTGCGGTGCCGCCGGTGTTACTGCCGGTGCAAATTGCAAAGGCCCCACCGGCAGCGCCGCCGCCCGCGGCCCCGCCGCGAGCAGGGCCAGCGCCTGCGCGAGGGGTCGGTTTCAGCATCGTGATTGGCGAAGCGCGTATCGTTGTCGATAGCGCGAACGTTGATCGTGTCGCACTACGCGCCGCGATTGATTGCCTACGCGAAGCTCGCGAGCGATGAATTCGCTGATCGGCGTTCCCACGGGGACGCGGGTATGGCTCGCGGCCGGTGTGACCGATATGAGGAAAGGCTTCGACGGTCTAGCGGCGTTGGTACAAAGTCAGCTTGCGGAGAATGCTTTCTCCGGTCACGTGTTCGTGTTCCGGGGTCGACGCGGGGACAAGATCAAGCTTTTGTGGTGGAGCAGGGATGGCTTGTGCCTGTTTGCGAAACGACTGGAGCGCGGGAGATTCGTGTGGCCGCAGGCCAACAGTGGTGTGGTGCACCTGACGACGGCGCAGCTCTCCATGCTGCTCGAAGGCATTGATTGGCGGCGACCGGAGCGGACGTGGCAGCCCACGCTTGCGGCGTGATCCGTAGATAAAAGCATCGCGATATCTCCGGCTCAGCGAAACGAATGAAGCAGCGCCATTGTCTAATCGCGCATGCGCTCGCTCGATCAAATCAACAGCAAGCAACCGCCAGTGCGCACACTACCGACCGACGTGCCGACGCTGCAAGCGATGCTCACTGAGCGCGAGGCGATGGTACTTGAGCGCGACTTGTTGATCGAGAAGCTCAAGCTGCAAATCGCGCGCATGAAGCGCGTGCGGTTCGGTGCAAGCTCCGAGCAGCTCGACAGTCAAATTCTGCAACTGGAATTGATCGTCGAGGATTTGGAGACGAGCTACAGCGCTGTCACAAGCGGCAACGGTGCTCCCGATGACACGACACTTGCTGATGATCGCGCAGCGGGCCCGGTTGGGCAAGCGGCCCGTGCCACGAACGAATCGCGTGCGCTGCCAGAGCAGCTGCCTCGAGAGATCGTGAGCTACGAGCCACAGGGCGATTGCAACTGCAAACACTGCGGCGCGCGGGCCACGGCGCTGACGCACTTGGGCGACGATGACAGTGAGCTACTGGAATACGTCCCCGGGCGTTTCAAGGTGATCGTACAGAGGCGCCCGAAATATCTCTGCGGCCAATGCAGCTCGATCAGTCAGGCGAGTGCGCCGGGCCGGGCCCTGCCCAAGAGCTACGCCGGTCCGGGACTTCTGGCTCACGTGCTCACCTCGAAGTACGGTGACCACTTGCCGCTCTACCGGCAAAGCGAAATCTACGCGCGTGAAGGTGTGGCGCTATCCCGTTCAACGCTCGCTGACTGGGTGGGCGGCTGCACCCAATTGCTCAACCCGCTGGTCGAGGCGCTGCGCCACTACGTGCTCGGCGCCGACAAGCTGCACACCGATGACACGCCAGTGCCCGTCCTGCAACCCGGGCGTGGCACGACCAAGACTGGACGGCTGTGGACGTATGTACGGGATGATCGCAACGCACCAATCCGCCCTGGCAGCCCAGAGTCACCGGCGGTGTGGTTTGCCTACTCTGCTGATCGTAAAGGCGAGCACCCACAGCAACACCTCAAAGACTTCAGTGGCATCCTGCAGGCCGACGGCTACGCGGGCTATGGTGCACTGTACGAGCAACGCGACGAACACGGTGCCCCTCGGATCGTGGAGGCCGCGTGCTGGGCGCATGCTCGACGCAAGTTCTTCGACATTCATGCGCTTGCCGGAAAGAATAATCAGCAGACGCCGATCGCCACGACGGTAGTCGAGCGTATTAGCGTGCTCTATGGGATCGAGCAACAGATTCGCGGTAGGCCGCCTGATGAGCGAAGGCGAATTCGGCAACTGAACACGAAACCCAAGCTCGACGAATTGAAACAATTCTTTGAGACGAGCCTTCTGCAAGTCTCCAGAAAGTCCGATCTGGCGGAGGCCATTGGCTATGCGCTCACACGCTGGACTGCCTTGATGCGCTTCCTCGACGATGGACGTATCGAGATCGACAACAATGCTGCCGAGCGCGCGCTACGCTGCGTTGCACTGGGGCGCAAGAACTTCCTCTTTGCAGGATCGGACGCCGGTGGTGAACGCGCCGCCGCGATCTACAGTCTCATCCAATCAGCAAAACTCAACGCAATCGACCCAGAGGCCTACCTGCGCTACGCGCTCACCCACATCAACGAGCAGCCGATCACCCGTGTGGCCGAGCTGCTGCCCTGGAATGTGGCCGCCGAATTGCCGCGCATGAATCACAACACGACCGAGATTCACGCCGAAGCTGTCACCGCGTGACAAATCTCTCGCCTCATCGTCAAGACGGTGCGAACCGGACGCTTACAGCACTGGCGTGAGGCGGTCAGTTTCATGTGGTTCGTGCGTGGATCCGCTTCGTGTGCGAAGGGATAAGTTTATCGGCGTCGCGTTCGACGGGGAGTCGAAACACACCTCACAGGTTGATCACTCGGATGGGGTGGAGCGATCTTGCCAATGACCTCGGGTACAACGCGCTGGCGTTGGTTTGCCTAGCCCTGCACCCCAGCTGCGCTCCTGTGCGGCTGATGCGGACTAATCGCGCAGGGTATCGCTGACAATCCGAAGGACGCCGGTCATTGCGAGGGCTATGGTGCAGCTCGGGCAAACGCTCGATCTCACGGCAACCGCCGAGCGCGTGGAGACGCCGGACCAACTTCGTGCGCTACTGCGGATGGGGCGTGACCGCGCACAGGGGTTCTGGATCGGGTATCCCTCTTCGTTCAACTAGGCCTTTGCCTAGTATACGATGCACGACAGATCGTGACGTGCCACAGTCTGCGCTACCCGGAGTGCTACTTCACTAGCGAATCCGATTCACCAGGTCGAGTTCAAGGGCCTCGAGGAACGCCTCCTGTGCTGCCGACTGCACAAAGCCACGGTTAATCATACGAACACGGGCGATCGCGGTTGCCGAACTCAACCCTCCTTCCCGAATCAACCAGGCGGCCACAATGGTGCCGGTGCGGCCGAGCCCCGCTTTGCAGTGGACCGCAAGCACCTGCCCCTGTTCAACCAGTTTTTGCATGCGTATGAGCAACATGTACGCCTGGTTGATGGTTGGTGCCTCCCGGTCGAAAATCGGCAAGTGCAGATTGGATAGGCCATGGCGCTGCAATGCCGTCTGATTGAGGTCGTACTCGGTGAGAGTAATCAAGCAGGTCACCCCGGTCTTTCGGAGTAGGCCGAGGTCATAGTCCAGCGGCGCGGTGATACCGGGCTCTGGGCAACCGGCCAGTTTGCCGGGAATTATCCAACTGAAACCTCGGGGTCCAGAATGATCCGTTAGCGTAACCAAGCCGACGGTTGACGCTTCCTCGACCCCAAAGCGGGAGGGTGCCGGAAGTGCGGCCGGATGGCCGGGATTCGACACTACGGTGGCCAGGGGCACAGGCCGGGCAGGCCGGGGACTTATCGCTGCCGGACGTGACTCAGGACGATTCGCAACCGCAGGCTCCTTCGGAATCGAGGCCAAAGCGTCCAACGCCGCCGGGAGCAGAGGTCGGGGGGGTGAAACGTCGCTGGCCAGATCCTCAACCACTGCGTCCGGGGCGGGCAAGGACAGCGAACCAGTGCGGATAAACTGCCGCACGAGTTCATCCGAGCGGCTGGAGAAGAAATCCGCTGTCGTGGCATGGGACACCACATAGCCACCGCCGATCAGTATGATTCGGTCAGCGAGATATCGAGCCTGCCCCTGGTGGTGCAATGAGACAACCAGTTTGAGCCGTGCACCCAGTTCGCGAAGCCAATGAATCAGGTAGTCTGAACTGCGTTCATTCAATCCAAATGTCGGTTCATCAATCAGCAATAGCTTGGGAGAGGCAACCGCGAATCGCAGGATGTTGACTGCACGCTGCAAATGAGGCGCAAGCGCAAATACAGGTTCATCGAGTTGACTGGTGAGCTCGGTCAAATGAAAGCTCTTCAACGTCTCTGCGGCGAACGCGTCCCATGATCGAACGCTGCGCACCTGCTCGTTGCGCACGCGAGTGACAATTGCATCGCGGACCGAGCCCATGAGCACTGTTGAGTGCTGCTGCACAAGCAGCGGCAGGTTGTCGGGCACTATCGGTCTGCCATCGAGTTCGGCGCTACCCCAACGGCGAAATAGTGGATTTGCGTCATTGGCGCCAGCGAGTGACCGAAAGAGGGTTGACTTCCCGGCCCTGACCGGCCCCATGAGGACATCAATTCCAGTCGCGGGAAAGTCGCAAGTCACGTCCGCCAGAACCACGCGGCGACCAAACAGCGCGCCGTACTGACGCAGACGCAGCAACAACTTGCTCCCTGACAGATTCAACGTGCGCCTATACTGCCGATTCTAGGTCGGGAAGTCCTAGACGCGCCTTGGTTAGCGCCATACCGAGGTTGGCAGATTTCCTGCACACCAAAACCACCACATAGTCAGGATATTTTTTTCCTCGCAGAAATAGGTGAATCAGGTCGTCGCTGTTCACGATGATTTCCTGAAAGTAGTGGTGCCCCGTTTCCGGAAGGCCACGGGACTTGTTAAACAATGTCTCGATGAGAGAAACATTTTGTCCGGCAAACAAGTCAGCGGTAGCAGCGGCGACCAGCGTCAACACCTCAGATGGATGCGAGTCGACGGTCTTGACCGCGAGAAGCATGCCGGACCCAATATCGACGTAGCCGCCGGCTACGCACTCAGGCACAGTATTGATGTAGTTCCCCAACTGAGTTTCGACAGACACAGTACGCTCCTGTTGATGCCGCCGGGTTGGTGGTACCAACTCCCAAGCGGCGGATGAAAGAAAAAGCGCCACGAAAAAAGAGGATTCGATGTCTCGTGCTGGCGCGATCTCGTTTGGACCTCGGACCATTCTGCCATAACGCTATTGACATGTTTGCATGCCTCCCGCGTCAATAGGACATACGCGCGGTGACGGCGATCTGGTTGTGGCGGCTCGCCCGAATTGGCGATGAGGTGCGGCAGCTCTGTTGACAACACTCCCGCACGGCATATAACTTGGTGATCGATGGCTCGTATCGTCGAGGTACTACTGCTATTGACGACGCCAACTGAGCGCGACTATTTTCAATGCATTGAGCGGGGTCGGTCGGCGGCGAGAGCGCCACCAAGACCGGTCGCGAATCCAGGCAAACAGCGAGGCGACCGACCCCGCTGATCGCGCGCCGCGCTTGGTGAGGTTTGGAATAGATGTTTGCCAAAAGCAACCGGCTTCTCGTTTCAGGTTACTTTGGACTTGGACGCGATTGATCGCAGCGATCTGGCTGCAGCGTTTCTGCTGATTAGCGACGAAGCGATTTGTCCATTTCCCGTCTCGATACCGCTCGAAAACGTCCAAACGAAACCTCAATACCTTGAGGTACACAGGTCGTTAACGAGCCTATCCGCGCGCTCTGACGCGACACATTGACGCGCGGATCGCCGACGGTGATCGTGTTACAGCCGAAGTTGAAGTCCGTGGCATTCACGCAACCGGTCACGCGTACTGCGCGATACGCATTGCGCGCACGCTTGGAGAAGGTGCCATCCAGCAGATGCACGCATACTTTGACACGCTCGGTTTGCTCTGCCGCTGGTCGCCCCTAAACAAAGGTTGGCGATAGCTTGTCCTGGTCGTAGCGTCAGCGCCACTGATCAAACATCTCAGCTGGCATTGGGGGCGCCCAGAAGAATCCTTGGCCGACGTCGCATCCCATCCCCAACAACGCCTGAAATTGAGACTCTGTCTCGATTCCTTCGGCTACGCTCACGCGACCGAAAGCTTTTGTCATGGCGACAACGCCCTGGATGATCGCTCGATCGTGAGGCTCCTCCGACATGCCACGAACGAAAGACGAGTCAATTTTTACTGCGTCAATGTCGAGACTACGCAAATGTGTCAACGACGAGTATCCAGTGCCGAAATCGTCCAGAGCAAACCGAACTCCCAGCACCCGGCATTCCCGAATGATCTGCCCTATGCGAGCGACGTCAGTCATGATTGCTGTTTCTGTAATCTCAATCTCGATATGATGTCGACGAGAGTCCAAGTCAGTCTCAACTAGCAATCGCCGCAGGCGATCAACGAACCCCGCAGAAAGCAATTGATGCGCCGACGCGTTGATGCACATCGCGAAGCTCCGTTCCGTTACGCTCCACGTTTTTAGCTGCCGCAAAGAAGTCGCCAGCACCCAATCCCCCACGTCAATTTCGAGCTCGGAGTTGGCGATAGTTGGCAAGAACTCCGATGGCAACAGAAGTCCCCGCGAGGGATGCAGCCATCGTATCAATGCTTCAACGCCTATCGCGTCCTGCGTTCTCAGATCGATTTTTGGCTGGTAGTACAACACCAATTGTCCGAGTGCCAAGCCGTGCCTGATTTCCGCTATCGTCTCTTCGCGAGCGCGCGCGAAACGATCACCCTCTGCGTCAAACATGTGAAATCGATTTCGGCCGGATTGTTTGGCGGCGTACATTGCCTGATCAGCATGGCGCAGCAGCATGTCGGCTTCGCAATCATCATTTGGGTAAAGCGCGACACCTACGCTCACTGAGACTTGCAACGAAGTCGCATCGATCAAGATGGGCAATCTGACGGCGTTCAGCAATCGCTCGATCACGATGCTGCAGACTTCCGTCGACTCTAAACCAGTGAGTAACACCACGAATTCGTCCCCGCCCATGCGGGCCAGGGTGTCGCCTTCACGGATCTCGTTCTGCAGTCGGCGCGCAACTTCGATAAGCACACGGTCACCGACCGAGTGCCCCCACGTATCGTTCACAATCTTAAATCCATCAAGGTCCAGGTAGCACACGGCAAGGGGCGCCCGTTCCCGTCGTGCTTGCGCCAGCGCGATCATCATTCGGTCAGCGAGCAAAGCCCGATTGGGCGCCCCAGTCAATGGATCGAAGTGCGCAATGTGCTCCAACTTGCTGGCGTAATCTCTTTGCTCGGTTACATCCACCGCCAATCCAATGAGACCTTGAATCTTGCCGCCAGCGTCAACGACGCACACCTTGGTAATCTCAAGCACGTGTTCGCGGCCGTCAACGAACGGGATTTTCTCAGTTGATCGGTGCAAATCCCTTTGGGCAAAGCACTCTTGGTCTGAGCGTTTGCAGTTGCTTGCCACGTTCGACGGTAGTACGTCGGCGTAATGCGCTGCCGCGACGAACTGCGACTCGGTCACGCCGACTGCGACGCAGAAAGCCCGATTGACAAACGACAAGCGACCGTCGAGTCCCAGCATCCATATCCCGAATGGCGCGTTGTCAAGAATGGTCTGGAACAATACGCGCTGGTCATCGCGGATGCGTTGGAAACGTACGAGTTCCTCTTGGGCAAGCCTACGTTCAGTCACGTCGCGGGCAACGCCGACAATCCGCGCCGGCGTACCATCGGGGTCACACTCCACTTCACCATAGTCTTCGACCCAACGCTGAGATGTACCGACCCCAAGTCGGAACTCTGTGTGAAACGACGCCCTATTGGCGACCGCCGTATCAACAGCTTCCTGAAGCGAGACCGCGTCCCTGGAATCCAGGAGGCTCATCAACTTCTCCACACTCGGTTCGAACTGCGGCAACCCGAAGAAACGAAAAATCTCGGGTGACCAGTACAACTTATTTCTACGCAGGTCAAACTCCCAGACCCCCATTTGTGCCGCGTTCAGAGCAAGTCGAAGGCGCTGTTCGTTGGCTTCGTAAGATTCGAGACGTAACAGTGCTCGCGCTTGATGGTCGCTCAATTTTTCATGCGACCACAGTGCAACGAAGACGATTGCAACAAGGATGATGATCGGCAGCAGTGTCATTAAGAGGCAAATGCGCACAGAATAGACACTTATAGCCAGATAGCCGTACACTGCCATGCAGGAGACGTTGATCAGCGTGAAGGTGCTCAGGTACGCGTGCCAGTGCGGCCTACGCCAAAGAACAAGCACCGATGTAAAGCAGGCTGCGGCAAACAGGAAGTTCATCGATCCGAGGGCATCCCGTGCATACGTGAAATAGGCACCAAAGGACAAACCCAGTCCTCCCAACGCGACTAGGAGGATCGAGAGCAAATTGAACCGCAAGCGGTCTTGTTGGGCCGACACACTGATGCTCAAGGAAAACGCCTGTGGTCCGCGTGAATCTGCTGGGCAATCATACGTCTCAACGGGTGGTTCTACTAACAGCCACGAAAACCGATGGTGGAAAGTTTCGAGTGTCTCTGAGTTTTTTGGTTTGAGCAAGGCTCTGCGGGAAGTTGGTCCAGATCCCGTTGAAGTCGCGCCTCCAAACTCCATTGGTTTCGTTTTTGATCGTTCGTTGCCGAGCGTAGAGTTTCCGAAGCACCAACCGTCCCCGAACGTTCTAGCAACGGGAAACTGTATCTCCGTCGGCACGCTTGCCGAAATTGATGGAACAACAGCCATAGAGATTGGTAGCGGTGGCAAACAGATCAGCGTCCTTCTGACCCTACACCAATTCCCGGACCAGTCACTGATGGCAGATCTCAGGCGTACGGCGACTTGGCCGTAACCAGCAATCCCGTCGTTGCCTTGCCGCGCGTAAGCACCCGTTGCACGGTAGCAGTGCTGATCTTGAGCTCATCGGCGATCACGCGAATGCTCTTGCCCTGGTTTCTCATTGAGATGATCAGCGCCCCCTTGCGCCGTTGCGTCGGCGCAAAGCCCTTTTGACGTCCGAGCACCACACCGCGTGCTCTCGCGGCCTGCAGGCCCGATTTCACCCGCTCCCGGAGCAATCCACGCTCGAATTCGGCGAGCACGCTCATGAGCTGGGCGAACATCTTCCCCTGCGCCGTTGACAGATCGAACTGCGGACCATCGAGGGGGAGCAAGCTGACGCCCCAGGCCTGCAGGTCGTCGAGCGTGGCCACGAGGTCCTGCGTGCTTCGGCCCCAGCGAGACAACTCCGTGACAAGCACGGCATCTATCTCCCGGCGTTGCGCCAGCGCCAGCACCTTCGCGCGCTCGGGGCGATCTTTCGCAGTCGTTTTGGCGCCCGACACCACTTCTTCAAAGACACCCACCACCTGGTAGCCCGCCCGATCGGCGAACTGCTGCAGCTCGACCGCCTGGCGATCGGTGCCTTGCGCGGCCGTGCTCACGCGACAGTAAATCGCCACGCGTTTGGTTGTTGCCTTCATTTTTTGACTCATGTCACTTGGACTCGTGCACGCAGATCCGGAAGACTGGCGTCATGCACCGTGCAGCGCGCCGTCGAGCAACTTTTAATCCAGATTAAAAGCCTGCCGGCGGACGCCGCGTCACACTCGGTGCGACACCTGAACCTTGAGGAGCTGCTGATGAAGAAACCCAAACGTCCCCCGCCCCGCATCGTGCAATTGACCGCGGCCTTGCCTGTCGCCGCTGCATTCCTGCAGTTGCTCATCGAGCTGGTGAAGCGCTGGCCAGGATGATCACCGTGGTGGCTAACGCGGCGCGTAGCCCGCATCCGCCAGCGCATGCTGCAGCTGATCCACGGCGCTGCGGATTTCGCGCGCCTCGACATCGTCAACGGCGTTGCTCCGGAATTCACTCCAGCCCACCCGTTTCACGAACTGCGCCAGTGCGAGCGCCTGACTGTCACTCAGCTCGAGCGTGACCGTCACCGGTGTGTTCATTAAACCCCCTGCGGAAATTGGCCTAGAAGGCTGATTCTGCCGTGAGGGTTAAACGTGGTCAATAGACTATAGATTAAGTACTACAAATAGCGAACACGGATTGTTTGCATCACCATCTATGCAAAACATTCGTATAATTGCGTTGCGTCGATGACGCTCCTCAATTTTTAGTCAACCCTTAAATCGCCATCCGAGCAAATCGCTCCTTCAAATCGACCTTCAAAGACAACCACAACGTGAGGAACTCAATGCTTAACTACGATGACACGTATGAACCTGGCGAGGCCGCATTAGTGCGGCGCCTCAGCCTGTACAAGGTAATTCGTCGCGACGGCTCCGTGCTGGGCCTTAGAACGAACCTGCGCCGTGCCGCAATGTTGGCGCGCTATCTCAACGCCGCCGAGGCAATGCTTGCCAAATTGTTTGTGGTATTCAGTCGCGCCGAATTGCGGCGGCGACTCGACGCCTTGATCGCCTTCTCCCGCGGTCACGATGTTGAAGACCCAAAACTCTGCGGGAACGTACCGGATCGTCTCCCGCTGGCGCCCAATCTGAGCGGCGCCCACATCCCCGCCGCGCCGTAAGCGGCACGACTACTCAAAAAGGGAGTCACCAATTTATGAAAACCAACTCAATGGAATTCGTCCGTGAACTGCTTGCTACGCGCAAGTTCGCGGTCGCCAACGCTACGGGAGAAATCGTCAAGCTGCCTGCAACCGAATTTGCAGTGCTTGTCACGCTCGCCAACATGAAAGCACCGTCGCACGGTCCGGCAATTGCAGAGGCCGCAGATGGTCGCATCCCGCTCGCCTCTGTCTACAGCGCCCTGCGTCGCTTGCAGCAGAAAGGTTTTGCGGTCTCGGAAACCAAGGAATTCGAGATTGCTTCGTCAACGGTTCGTCGCACGTTGTGGCACGCGACGGTCACCGGGTCTTCATTGCCACAGAAAGAAGCAGCTCAACATGCCCCTGTCCTTCCCGTCACCGAAGCCACTGCCGTCGGATAGAAACAATGACACTGATCCCACGCAAGTTCCTGGTTACCGCGTCCGCGGTCTGTACGAGCGGGCTCGGCCCCTTCGCCCCATGATGGAACACCTCGGCATCATCCAGCTGGCCAATGATCGCGGAGCCGACTGGATTGAATGCCAAAGTGAGGTGGGTCGTCTGGAGATCGAGGAGAAATACCGTCGAGAACTAACCGCCGCCTTGTACTGGGGATTTGGCGCTATCGTGTTCGAGACGGCATGTCACACAGTGATCGCCAAGACAACCCTCATGATCATGAATGCGACGACCACCTTGTTCGCGACGGCAATCCACTACCCGTGGCAGTCAGCGGTTTTGCTAGGGGTCGCGTTCACGGTGTTCAAGCACCGACGCCGCAAGTAACTTTCGTGGGCTCAGAGTCGGCGCCGCGCCAAAGGCAAAAGCGCGCCCTGAAACAGACTCCCATCGTGCGGTGAGCATGGAAGCTCAGCGCCCCCATTTTTTGTCAACCGTCACCCCAGGGTAGTGCATCCCAGAAACCACCGACTACTGCAAACACGGCCGCGAATTCGGGCAACACATCTACCTGCAGGCGAAGCGCATCAAAACTCCTTTCGGCACGCTCAATCAGCGCCGGACGCGCCAGCGAGCCCTGCTCTACCGAAATTCCCCGCGACGCGGCTTTACTCCTGATGATTGCCAGCAAGCGTTTGCGCTCCATTTCCGTGAAGCGTCTCTCCTTCAACACCCACCAAAGATCGTAAAGATCCCGGCCCCGTTCCCGATCGCGCTCCTCCTGCTGCAGATAGGCACGCAGCTTTTCGGCGATCAACGTGAACTCACCGTACGCCTCCACCTGTAGCGACTCATCCCCGATGCGCTCGATGTCATGAATCTCCTCGTTGAACGAGTAGTCGAGCGAAAGTATTTGCGGACTTTGTCCCTTGTTCAATCGGTCCAAAGCGCGGGCATTGCCAGCCGCCGCATAGCCAATCTTGATCTTGAGTGTCTGAAACTGCCCATCAGCACGCGGCTGCACCTGGCAACTTTGCACTCGCAACTGAAGCTCGTACGGTAGCGCTGCGGCGGCGCTCCCCAGCGCTCGATCCAGCTGCACAATGAAATCCGCCTGCTTCGGCGCAAAATCCCGGTACAGCGCGCGCGTCGAGAAATCGACGTCGCGGGTCATGCGCCCCGTGTGATACCGGATAGCCAGCAGGACACCGCCTTTCATGACCATTTCTGGCAGTACCGACGCACGCTGCGCGATCGCCAGCAGCAGGCAGTGTGCGGCCTGACGAAACAGTCGTTGGTGCTGGTCCGGTGCGGCCAGCACCCATTGCTGGATGTCGTTCACGTGGGTAACCCGGGCAGATTGATCGACAGGCTCCAGCGCTTCGAAAACTCCGGCGCATAGGGCGCGCCGGGGTCGAGCACGCGAGAGCCGCCACGCGAGACAAAAGTCGTCCAGGCATCGATGCGAGGATCCGTGACGCCGGCCAGCAGTTCGAGCAGATAGCCTGCCCGGACCTTGTCAATGGGCCCGCCGAACCGATCCACTTCGGTGATGATGAGATCGGCGTAGCGTGCACCCGACTCGGCAAAACTGGTAGCGATATGTGCCATGCCGCCACATAGATCCGGCTGCCGCAACATTTCCAGGAACACGCGACCGATGCTCGACACCCGCAACCGTCCGTCTCGCATCAGCACGTACGAGGGCGTGAGTCCCGACTGGTAGTAGGACGTGGACATCGCCTTGCGTGCCGGCTTGACACGGAAGCGCTGCAATGGCGGCAGACCGCCCGCCTCGTAGCGACTGCGCAGCGCCCCGAGATCTCGCTCCAGACGGCGACGCACGAATTCGTCCCAGCCGTCTTTGCTCGGCGTGGTGATCACCGTGATATTGGGAAAGCGATCAGTCAGCCCGTGATATACCATCGCCGAATAGTGCGAGGCGTAACAGGCCGGATCTATCGCGCAGGCCAACTCCGCCTGGTCTTCCGGGGGACGCGCCACCACCAGGGAGTAGGATCGATTGCCTCGTTCGTCAGCCTTGAGCACCCCGCTTCGAAGCAGCAAGGTGCGCACCCGATTCACATCGGTCGCACCAGGGAAATCCTTTTGCAGGTAGATCGGCGTATCCCGGTACGCATGGTCACGGTAGATGGGCACCAGGGCTATCGCGAGCTCGTACTGCGTGAGTGCACAGCGAGGATGCTCCTCAGCCAGCCAGCGTGACACAACTTGTGCGATTGAGCTCAAAAGATACTTTGTTGCGGTAAAATAACGTCCTAAGGACGTTATTTTACCGCAACATCGATACTTTTTCCAAATCGACATCCGCCCAAACAGGAAACTACCATGACCACACCACGAAAAGCACGGCAAGTCGCGGCCTCTGCCCCCTTCCCCGTTCGGCTCGGTCGCCTCGGGGTAACCGTGAGCCGTCACATGGTGCAAGGAACACTAGGCGCCCTCGCCGTCATCGCCACCTTGTGGGCGCTGGGCACCGTGCTGCCACTCTTCAACGGACTGGCCCACACCCTCGCACACCACGGATGCGGCGTGCCGGTCAGCCTGAACTTCCTGGCGCTTGGCTTTTTTGCATTCGTCCTTGCGATGGCCAACCACCCCATTGCCGACAAACTACGTTCCTTTTCTCGCTGCGCTTCCAGCATGCTTGGGCACTTGTTTCTGACTGCAACCGCGTTTCTCGCGATTCCCCTGATCGCTGCCGATGGCATCGCTGCGCTCGGGCGCATCGGCCTGTTCATCTTCTTTGCTTTCAGTTGCTTTCTGTGCGCAGAGCTCGCCACTCAAAAGATCACTTTCAAGCGCAGCAACGCCGCGGCCGTTTTGACACTGGGCCTGTTCATTTTGAGCTACTGGTGCATCGCCGTCGCCGCACCCGCCACAGCGGACAGGGTTTTGTCGGGATCGTCAAACGTGTGCAACGCACCCGATTTCACCCCGACGTCGCAGCATCGATGACGAAGGCAACGCCCTCATCACGATACGCCGCCAGCCAGGCGCGGTGGATCGCTGAACCGGGCAAAAGCCAGCCTGCCGGGAATGGCCTACTCCTCACCCGGCTGCTCCCCCTCCACCAGGCCTGCCAGCCAGTCCGACTCGAACCACGTCGGTTCTGCTGACACCGCCGGCGCCATCGGTGCCACCGGCACCATAGTTGCCGGACCCTTCGCTGCTGGTTCCGACGCGACAACCCCCGCCACCTTCTCCCCTGGCGTCGCCTTCAGCGACTTCGATCGCTTCGGCGACTTCCCGGCACCGGGTCCGGCCGCCGGCCCCTCATTGGCCAGCGCACGCACATAAAGCATCCGCGTCGGAAACGCCGGCATCGCCTCCTTCGCCCCCCGCACCCGGATCCAGTCGGCACGAATGAACGCCGCCAGGTGCCCGGCCTGTTGCCGGGCCAGACGAAACCCGGCCGTTGCATACACATCCGCGATCAGGCTCTGCAGCCGCTCATCCTGCTTGTGCGCAATCGCCAGCCGTATCGAGGTGCGCAGACTCTGTACATGGGACTCCTGGTACTTCCAGCTCCAGGTGCGGCCGTCATGCACCAGCTCGTACCCCCCGGCGATCTGGATACGGGTTTTCTGGATGTCCTTGAGCTGTTCGTACTCCCAGACCCGGCCCTTGCCCGCCGTGACCAAGAGCCACCAATTCACCCGCGTCGGGCTCTGCTGCCAGGCGATCAGCTCCGCCACCGCGAAGCCCTTTCGCTTCATGCGGCTCTTCGCGCTCGGGGAGTCCTTGACGCCATAGGCGCGCTGGAACTTGGACTCGAGCGCGGCGAATTTGCCGGGGTCGATCTGGCCACTCGTGTGATGGCTGTACGCGCGCGCAGCGTGCTGCAGGCGCTGCATGGCGACCAGTTTCGAGGCGTGGAGCATGTGGCAATTCTACGACATAATGACAATCACATAATACAAGGGCATTGTTTCTACAAACTTGTTAGCGCTATTCCATGACGCTTGCACGCAAGCACAGTAATAGAGATTCCTTGTTTTAAGGAAAAATTTTTGCCTTTTGCAGTCCAACTCCGGAGAATCAGCGGTGTTCGAGCCATTCGGGGCGGCGAACCCAACAGCCACATACACGTGAGTTCTTGGGGGTGCCACCTCCCACGAACGCGTTCCATGAAACCGGTTGGCCAACAACCGGGAATCGGCAGGAAAGCCGACGCGTCCATCCTCCGGGATGGACGTGCATTGCCTGAAGCCGCGTGCTCGTAATGGGGGTCAACTTGTTTTCGGTGCAATAACTAGCGGTAGGAGAACAAGCGCTGGCGTGGGGGTGGTCGGCTAAGTGTTTGATTGAATTG
>JABLTH010074423.1_pt1 | contig 30048 bp, 22 predicted proteins | sample 7875711 | NCBI WGS metagenome assembly JABLTH01 (sample SAMN14941262, study PRJNA633318) | bioreactor metagenome | isolation source: bioreactor | place: China | collected 2019-03-05 | reverse complement strand
GATCGTGACCATAAGGGCAGCGACCAGAAGAGTGAGAATGTTCGTGAGGTGTATGGCTAGGTTTCATGATGGCATGCTAATGCAAATCAGCTGTTTTTCACAATAGCTTATCCGACATAAAACAGTCTCTATTGAAAAATCTGGGATAATGCTGGCTTGTAGAGAAAATCATCATGTTAAGTTACAGACACGCCTTTCATGCTGGCAATCATGCCGACGTTTTAAAACACTGGATGTTCAGCCTGGTGCTGGATTATTTTAACCAGAAGGATAAACCTTACTGGGTGGTTGATACCCATGCGGGGGCTGGGCTGTATCGCCTGGATAGCAGCGTGGCAAATAAAACGGCGGAATATATAGATGGCATATTGCGTTTGCAGCAAAGCCAGGCGCCTGAGCCGTTTCAGGTTTATCTGGAGGCTGTTGCCGCAGCAAATAAAGATCAGCAGATGCTTTACCCGGGCTCACCCTGGCTGGCCAGCCACTTAATCAACCCGGTGGATAAATTGCGTTTGTTTGAGCTGCATCCGGCCGATGCGGCTTTGCTGGAACAGCAATTTGCAGCGCAAAAGCGGCAAATCGCGATTCAGCAGAAAGATGGCTTTGAGGGCATCAAGGCTTGCCTGCCGCCACCGACCAAACGTGGCATCGTGCTGATTGATCCGCCTTATGAAGTCAAAGATGATTACACACGCGTGGTGGACTGTATTAAAGATAGCTTGAAACGGTTTGCCACGGGGACCTACCTTATTTGGTATCCCCGCTTGCAACGCCCAGAACCACAGCAGATGATAGACAAGCTGCGCCGCCTGGACACCGACTTTTTGCATGTGACGCTGGATGTAGAACAACCTTCAGCCGATGGTTTTGGTATGTATGGCAGTGGCATGTGGGTGATTAACCCGCCGTGGACCTTGCGCCAGACAGTGGAGCCGCACTTGCCGTGGCTGGCACAAATATTAGCGCAAGATGCTGGGGCACAGGCCAGTTGCGAAGGCCGGCAACGTTAAGGAAGTTTATCTAAACGCCATTGCAGGAAATGACTGAATTATCAACTAGCTATCAAGGCTAATAACGAATCCTGACGCGTCTATGGATATCCGTCGCCTGCACGATAGACACCGTGAATTGATGGCTGGCGATGGTTTGCCTGTTACCTGTCTGGATACGTACCCGCCACTCCCCCGCCGTGAGATTGGTTTTATAAGTGTAGCCACGGTAACCACTGTCCCGCCCGCCGGTCAATGAAAAACCAGGTGTGGATACACTCACCCACTGGTCGCCTTGTTTTTTTTGCCAATCGTGTACGAGCCGGGTTTTGAGGCCTTGCGGTGCGAAGATGGCAGAAAAACACACTAGCCGTTGCCCAGCCTGCAAGTAAAAATGGTCGGTATCCACCCGCCAGAACTGCCACCAGGGAGATTTCTCCACCGTCATCCAATAGCCTTGCGGTGACTTCTCCAGATCATAAGCCACGACCACTGCCTGTTTAACCAGCGGGACAGGCGGAATCATATCTTCGCGGTAAGCCAGCATCAGTAACCCGGCGATCACCCACACTGGCCAGATTCTGCCTCTGTGATGCGGCGCGCGCTGGTAAAGCACATAAGTGATGGTCGCCCCGAGCAAGGTACTTAGGTAAAACCAAGCCGCATGCACGCTGCCAAACAAAAAGGGAAAGGCAAAGTTACACCACAGGATGGAGCAGAGGCCGAACATGCTCCAGCACAAGCTCAGGCGCCGGTATTCACTCTCAAGAAACTCGTTGGCGACCAGCAACGCGCCCAACACCAGGGTAATAATCCAGGCCACGCCCTCGCTGGAGCTTTTGAAGTACAGAATAAACAGAGCGCTTAACAGGCTGCCAAACAAAAATTGTAATACCCAGTATGGCCAATCGTGTACTGGCCAGCGCGTGACTTTGTGCTGTACCCATTGGAAGCTCAACAGCCGCTCGCCCAGCCGCCGGATGGAAGAAGAAGGTTCGGCCAACTGGTACATGAGAATAGCGGCCACCAGCAAATACAAGGCAAAAATGATCATGTCGGACATCGCGACTTTTTTGCCTATGGTAATCGCGTCCCAGACAAAGCCGCCGATAAAAAACACTATCGGCAGCGCCATGCGGCTACGGGCGAGCCAACGTGACCATCTTGAAAGGGCTGGCGCTTGATCAGTCATCATTCATTACACTTTCCACATCTGTCATCAGGCAGCGTTTTGTATCAGGGCGGTATTTTGCGCATGCGCTGCACGAAACACAATCTTATTTTGCGCGTTTGAAAAGTAAACTTACTTTGATAATCAAACCTTGCCTGTTAAACTTTAAGTTATCTTAAGAAAAAGCCGTTAACTATCAATAAAGTTAAGTTTTTCTCTCACTAATCATTGGCTAATACCCTGATATCCCATCAAACATGCGAACCCTAGTAAAGCAGTTGGTGTACAAAGTAAGCGAGATCAAATCTGTCAGTTATGAAACTGAGCAGGCACTGATCCGCGTGCTTTTTGTCAGCATGATTACGCTTTACTTGCTGATTAACCGCAGCAGCTATGAACCCGTATTGTTGTGTCTGATTTACCTGGGCTTTGGTTTTCTGATGTTGTATAACATCTTGCGCAACCCGGCCAAAAACGAAAAACGGCAATGGACCGCGATGGTGATGGACATCACCGCCACCTCGCTAGAGCAAATGATCTCGGGGGCGATGGCCGGCGTATTTATCGGCATTTATCTGTGGCTGATTATTGGCTATGGCTTGCGTTATGGTACCAAGTTTTTTAAAGGCTGCTATATGCTAAGCCTGGTGGGCTTTAGTCTAACCTTGTATTTAAACCCTTATTGGATAGAACACCAGCATCTGGCTTATGGCTTTTTGCTGACGCTGTTACTGATTCCACCACATGCCCTGCGTCTGCTGGTGAGTCTGGAAAAAGCCACCAAAGAGGCTGACCAGGCCAGCGAGGCAAAGACAAACTTTCTGTCGAATATCAGCCATGAGATGCGCACACCGCTCAATGGCATTATTGGCGCCAGTGAACTGCTGGCCCAGACCAAGCTTGACCGCAAACAAGCCGAATTCTTGAATATGGTTGGCGCCTCAGCCAGCAGCCTGAAAAAGCTCATCAATGACGTGCTCGATATCAGCAAGATTGAAAAAGGTAAAGTCGATCTCGAAGAGATTGCTTTTTACCTGCCAGACTTGATCAACCGCTTGCACCTCGTGTTTCAACTTGAAGTGGAGCGCAAGCAACTCTGGTTGAAGTTCAATCTCGCCAATGAAGCGGAACGGCACTTTTCTGGCAGCATGCATCATCTGGAGCAGATATTGACTAATTTGATCGCCAACGCGATTAAATTCACGCAGCACGGTGGCGTCGAGATCACGGTCAGTGTCCAGGAACAGTATGCCAACCGCAGCCTGTTATGTTTCCGCATCCAGGATAGCGGCATCGGCATCAAGGCAGAAGCCTTGCCTTTTATTTTTGACAGTTTCACCCAGGCCGATAGCAGCATCACCCGGCGTTATGGCGGCACGGGATTGGGTACGACGATTGCCAAACAACTGGTTGAGGTCATGGGTGGCAGCATTAGCGTGAGCAGCAAGGAAAATGTAGGGACGGTATTTGAGGTCAGCTTGCCACTGACCCACGCAATCGCGCCCAGTGTTGACCGGAGCACCGAAATCAACCTGGATAACGCCTCCAATGTGGTGCCATTAAGTAGCCACACCCGATTCCGCAAAAAAATCCGTGTGCTGATTGCAGATGATAATGTAGTCAACCGGATGATCCTGAATGAGACCCTGCAAAGAATGCACTGTGTGGTGAAATCCGTGGACAACGGTGATGCCGCGCTTGATATGCTGGAGCAGCATCAGTTTGACCTGATGATCCTGGATTACAACATGCCAGAAATGAATGGCCTGGAGGTGTTCAGGATCTATCATGCCTTGCCGGGCAGTCAGCCTATCCGTACCGTGATCCTCACCGCCGATGCCACCAAAGCCACACAGGATCGCTGTTTGCGCGCCGGGGTCTATCAGGTATTGACCAAGCCAGTGGTGTCGCGCCAGATTCAAACCCTGGTGGAAGCCATTACAAGCACGCTGGACACGCAAGCAGGCGCAGAGGCGCTTGCCGTCACCACAGCCGCTTCGAAAAAACGTGGCAAAGCGCAATCGCCAGCAGATGCGCATCCCTCGGCAACCGCAGAAAGTATCCCGACCATTGCACCGATGACCGAGCCGCTGCTGGATCAAGACCGTATGGCGCACTTGCTCAAGCTCGGTGGCAGCGAGGCGTTTTTAAACAAACTTATCCGCGAGTTTATCGAGACAACAGATGACCTGGTCCGCGACTTAGGCAAGCAATGCATGGACCTGAACTTTGCACAAGTTCATACACTGGCGCACAGCCTGGCTGGGGAATCCGCCAACATGGGTCTGATTCCATTGAGCAAGCACAGTCGTCGCCTGCTGGGCTTAAACATGAAGGATGCCTCGACCATTTCCCTGCTATATCAGGCAGTTGCAGACTGCTACGAAGAAACCCGTGGCCAGCTCATGCAAGAGCGAGACAAGCTTTCATCCAAGCGGTCAAAAAAATAGCTAGTGCAAGCGCCTGGCATCCCCAAATATCAAGCACACGCTTACTGGTTCACAACGCGGTCATGCACGAAGAACGCCTCACTTTCAGTAGACGGTGTCAGCACAGCTTCTCTCTGCTGATCTGCAGGCACTGGCTGAAACAAGCGTGACTGCGCACGATAAAAACGGTCCATCACTTTCAAGTCGCGCTCACTGAGTTGCAAGGCATTTTCAACCCAAAGCTGCACAATCGCCATCAATTCATCATAGCTTAGCGGATGAATTTTTTCCTTGGCTTTTTGTGCGGATAAAAACCCTGCGGCATGTTTATTGTTTTTATCGATAAAGGTGCGTACGGCCTGCTCGCCTTCCCCTTGCTCGACCACCATATCGATCAACCCCATTTGCAGGCACTCTTCCGCGCTATAGCGCTCGCACCCCAAAATCATCTTGTCAGCCACTGCCATGCCTGCTTTGCGTGCAATCAGGCTGTAAGCGCCCATGCCTGGAATCATATTGAAGAATAGCTCGGGAAAGCAAAACACAGCCTGTCGCTCTGCAATCAACACATCACTGGTTAAAGCCGCTTCTATGCCTGCCCCCAACACCTCACCTTGCAGCAGTGAAATTCTGGTGACATTGGCCAGTTGAAAGCGGAAAGCGCGTTGTGCCACCACGTCTATACTGAGTCTGGCATAGGCCTCCAGTTGCGCCCTGTCCTGTTGGCGGATGGCAGCAGCCATCTTTTGCAGATCGCCACCCATATTAAAATAGCCGGGCGTGGCAGAAGCGAATACCGAATAGCGGATTGGCAATGACGCCCCGTTCGCGGCTTCAACATAACCGCCACTGCGTTCGATATCATGGTGGTGCGCATGCAAGTCCAGCAACAAGGCGTGATTGATGCACGGAATCCGTTGCGGCTGCGAAAGATAAGTCCACAATGCCTGCGATTTTTCATCATAACGGCAATACACCTGGCCGTAATCATGAGCAAGCAAGCGTTGTTGAGGGAGGTAAGGCAGTGTTTGTTCGCACGATTTCATGGGTTTCTCCTTGGATATTGGCAACCTGTTAAACCAATGAATGGCTGTGCTAGCCGCAGCCATCATTGCTTACAGCCAATACATCATAATCAAAACAGATCACCTGCGAATATCGCCGTTACCGCTTTTACAGTTGCAAGCAAATGTGCGGCTGGAAAAACAACAGCAGAAAACAAAAGAACGACGCTGAAAAAAAACAAAGGGGGCTTGCGCCCCCTTGTTGTACTTCAAGATTAAGCCCTTATGCCGTTTCTTTGATCGGAATAATCTTTTTACTGTTTTCCAGTGAGGTTGCATACTGCGTCATCTGATTGAAGTTGAGATATTTGTATATCTCGGCAGTATTGGTCAGTTTGCTGCCCAAGGTGTCCATATATTCCTGCATGGTCGGCATGCGACCCAGCTTGGCGCACACCGCCGCCAGCTCGGCAGAACCCAGATAGACGCGAGCATCCTTGCCCATACGGTTATCAAAGTTACGGGTAGAGGTCGAGAACACGGTGGCCTTGTCCGCCACGCGTGCCTGGTTACCCATGCAAAGCGAGCAGCCGGGCACTTCGGTACGGGCCCCTGCCACCCCAAAGGTGGAATAAACCCCCTCGGCACGCAGTTGTGCATCGTCCATGCGGGTCGGTGGGGCAATCCACAAGCGGGTTGGGATGCCACCTGCACCTTCAAGCACCTTGCCCGCAGCACGGTAATGGCCGATATTGGTCATGCAGCTACCGATAAACACTTCATCGATCTTGTCCCCCACCACGGCTGACAAGGGTTTAATGTCATCCGGGTCATTCGGGCAGGCCACCAATGGCTCTTTGATTTCGTTAAGATCAATTTCGATTACGTGGGCGTATTCGGCATCACTGTCAGGCTGCAACAGCTCCGGTTTTTCCAGCCAGGCCTTCATGCTGGCAATCCGGCGCTCCAGCGTGCGTGCATCTGCATACCCGTTTTCGATCATGTTCTGCATCAACACGATATTGGAATTGAGGAATTCGATCACCGGCTCTTTGTTCAGCAGCACCGTGCAACCGTTGGCGGAACGCTCCGCCGAGGCATCAGCCAATTCAAACGCTTGCTCGACCTTGAGGTCAGGCAAGCCTTCAATTTCAAGCACGCGGCCGTTAAACACGTTTTTCTTGCCCTGCTTGCCGACGGTCAAGGTTCCTTCCTGAATGGCCGCATACGGAATCGCGTTCACCAGGTCACGCAAGGTGATGCCTGGTTGCATTTCACCTTTAAAGCGCACCAAGACCGACTCAGGCATATCCAGTGGCATCGCCCCGGTTGCTGCGGCAAAAGCCACCAGACCAGACCCGGCCGGGAAGCTAATCCCTATTGGGAAACGGGTATGCGAATCACCGCCCGTACCCACGGTATCCGGCAGAATCATACGGTTGAGCCAGGAGTGGATCACGCCATCGCCAGCGCGCAGGCTGACACCGCCACGGCTGGACATAAACTCTGGCAGCTCGTGCTGCAACTTGATATCAACCGGCTTTGGATAGGCCGCCGTATGGCAGAAGCTTTGCATGACCAGATCGGCGCTAAAGCCCAGACACGCCAGCTCTTTGAGCTCGTCACGCGTCATGCCGCCTGTCGTATCCTGAGAGCCGACGGTGGTGGCTTTAGGTTCGCAATAGGTGCCTGGTCGCACACCCATGCCTTCAGGCAGGCCACACGCACGGCCCACCATTTTTTGCGCCAGCGTATAGCCTTTGCCAGTATCTTTGGCAGGCACCGCTTTAATAAAGAGATCAGTCTCACCCAAGCCCAGCGCTTTGCGGGCATTTGAAGTCAGGCCGCGGCCAATAATCAGCGGAATGCGACCACCGGCGCGCACTTCATCCGCCAGGGTAACCGGGTTCATTTCAAATGTGGCCAAAACCTCGCCCGCTTCAGACAACACTTTGCCTTCAAACGGCTTAATGACAATCACATCACCTGTATTCAGTTTGGAGACATCACATTGAATCGGCAAGGCACCAGAGTCTTCAGCCGTGTTAAAGAAGATAGGCGCAATCTTGCTGCCAATGACCACGCCGCCCGTGCGCTTGTTCGGGATAAACGGAATATCGTCGCCCATCCACCATTGCACAGAGTTGATGGCAGATTTGCGGGAAGAACCTGTCCCGACCACATCGCCTACATAAGCCAATGGCAGGCCTTTTTGCTTCAGGTCCTCAATCACTTTGAGGCCATCAGACATACGGTTGACCAGCATCGCCTTGGCGTGTAACGGGATATCGGGACGGCTCCAGGCATCTTGCGCCGGGCTCAGGTCATCGGTGTTGGTTTCACCATCCAGCTTGAACACCACCACTTTGATCTCATCTTTGAGCGCTGGCTTGCTGGTAAACCATTGTGCCTCTGCCCAGGCTTGCATCAATGTTTTGGCATGCGTGTTACCGGCCTTCATTTTGGCATCCACATCATGGAAGGCATCAAACATGAGGATGGTCGTAGACAAGGCCTTCACGGCATGCGCCGCCATGGGCGTATCCAGTAAAGCCACCAGTGCCTGCACGTTATAGCCACCCAGCATGGTTCCCAGCAGTTCAACGGCTTTTTCAGCGCTGACCAAGGGGGAGCTGGCCTTGCCATTGGCAATATCGGCCAAAAAGGCCGCTTTGACGTACGCCGCCTGGTCTACACCGGCCGGAATGCGGTTTTCAAGCAGATGCACCAGCAAGGCTTCCTGCCCGGCTGGAGGAGACTTGAGTAACTCAACCAGGGCGGCCACTTGCTCAGCGTTCAGGGGTAAGGGAGGAAGGTTTTGCGCAGCGCGCTCTTTTACGTGGGTGTCGTATGCTTCTAACATGATGTGTAGGCTCTATTTAATAAATCAAATTTGGGCAATAAAACGAAAATCGGGGAATGGGCCGGTATTAACCACTGGCCGCGAGGCATTCTTTTGATTTGATTATAATGCACTCCCTCCGCCAGAATGTTAACTGCTTGTAACATTCTGGCAATTGATCAAAATGACAGCCGTTGTCAGCATCAAAACAACACTGCGAACGCTGTCAGCGTGTACTGTCTCCGTAAAGTTGCTTGGCAAACGGGGTACTGCAGCTTTTGCCAGCAGCAGAGGACTCCCATTTATCGAGCAGTTCTTTCTGATAGCCCTTGCCATGTTGCTTTTCCAGGTAGGCACGTACCTCAAACACATCGGCAAAACCATTATGGTCGGTGTCCATTAACGCCACCTGGTCTTCCAGGCTTGGTCCGGCATATTTGCCAGTGCTATCCGTAAAATACTCCAGGGCAGACTCTGCGTGCACTTGCACAGTCAACATCATCAGCACAACGGCGCAACACATGCTGACACCTATATTTGCTTTTAATCCTTTTATCATACTTACCCCCATTCTGACGCTTAGTAGTATGACGTAGTGTTTAGCAAATCGTGCGCATGTTCTGTGATGGAAAGCACATTAAACCGCTTTGAGTGCAATCTTCTTGCGCCAGAGGGCTGGGCCGCTCTTGTGCGCAGAATCGCCATCGGCACTCACTGCCACCGTCACCGGCATGTTTTCCACTTCAAACTCATAAATGGCCTCCATGCCTAAATCTTCAAATGCCAGCACGCGTGAGTGTTTAATAGCCTTGCTGACTAGGTAAGCCGCACCACCAACCGCCATCAGGTAGACCGATTTGTGTTTGGCAATCTCAGTCAGCGCTTCGTCACCGCGTTCAGCTTTACCGATGGAGCCAAGCAAGCCGGTGTTCAGCATCATGTCGGTATAGCTATCCATCCGAGTGGCGGTGGTCGGGCCAGCGGGGCCTACCGCCTCATCGCGCACGGCATCGACCGGGCCGACGTAATAGATAAACTTGTTGGTGAAATCCACCGGCAAGGGCTCGCCCTTGGCCAGCATGGTTTGAATCCGTTTATGCGCGGCATCACGACCGGTCAGAATCTTGCCGGTCAGCAACAGCGTGTCGCCGGTTTTCCAGCGCTGGGTTTCTTCGCGCGTCAGGGTATCCAGATTGACGCGCTTGGCTTGCGGACTGGGTGCCCAATGCACATCAGGGTAAACCTCAGGGCTGGGCGGGGTCAGCACCGCCACCCCTGAGCCATCCAGCGTGAAGTGCACATGTCTGGTGGCGGCACAGTTGGGGATAATCGCCACCGGCAAACTGGCTGCATGGGTGGGGTAATCGAGAATTTTCACATCGAGTACCGTGGTTAAGCCACCCAAACCCTGTGCGCCTATGCCTAAGCGATTGACCTTCTCATACAACTCCAGCCGCAACTCTTCAATGCGGTTTTGCGCGCCTCGTGCCTGCAACGCCTGAATATCGATCGGCGCCATCAATGACTCTTTGGCCAACAACATGGCTTTTTCGGCGCTGCCGCCTATGCCTATGCCCAGCATGCCTGGCGGACACCAACCTGCGCCCATTTCCGGCACCACTTCGAGCACCCAATCGACAATGCTTTCATTCGGGTTCAGCATCGCCAGTTTGGACTTGTTCTCGGAGCCGCCACCCTTGGCTGCCACCTGCACTTCGACCTTATCCCCTGCGACCATTTCCACGTGGGTAATCGCTGGCGTATTGTCTTTGGTGTTTTTGCGTGTCCCGGCCGGATCGTTGACGATGGAAGCGCGCAGCGTATTGTCAGGATGCAGATAGGCGCGGCGTACGCCTTCATTGACCATGGCTTCCAGCGTCATGTCGCCTTCAAACCTGGCATGCATGCCAACCTTGATAAAGGCCACCACGATGCCGGTATCCTGGCATAACGGACGCTTGCCTTCGGCGCACATGCGTGAGTTGGTCAAAATCTGGGCAATCGCATCCTTGGCTGCCACCGATTCCTCGCGTTCATAAGCCGCCGCCAGTGCCCGGATGTAGTCTTCCGGATGATAGTACGAGATATATTGCAAGGCGTCGGCAATACTCTCGATAAAGTCTTGGGTTTTAATCAGGGCCATGTTATAGGTCTTTCAGGCGGGCGTTTTAGCGCGCATTGCTTTTCTGATAAGCAATGGCAGGACTCACATCTTTACGCAAGATTTTACCATTTTTGGTGCGTGGAAACTCCTTGGCCAGGTAGACTGTTTTCGGCGCTTTATACGCCGCCAGATGCTGCTTGCCAAACACCATCAGGTCTTCTGGCGCAATCTCGGCATCCGGTTTGGGGATCACATAAATCACCACCAGCAATTTGTCTTTTTCAATCTCTTCGCCGACGGCAGCGCAATCGGCCACGGCGGGATGGCCTTTATAGACGCGCTCGATTTCATACGGCGAAACGCGGTAGCCAAAGCTCTTGATAATGTCATCCTTACGGCCCAAAAACCAGAGATAGCCATCGGCATCATACTTGGCGTAATCGCCGGTAAAGAAATAGCCATCATGCTTGTATTTGGTGGTCTCTTCCGGCAGGTTCCAGTAATTCAGGAACAACCCAGGATCATTATCCGGCACACTGATCATGCCCTCCTCACCTTCGGCCACCGGCTCCCGTGTGTCGGGATTGAGCAATACAATCTGGTGCCCAGGTTGCGGAAAACCGGCAGAGCCCGCACGAATCGGCCGATACACACTTTGTGAAAGATAGTAGGAAAACTCACTCATGCCTACCGCTTCATAAATATCCAACCCAAAACGCTCACGCCATTGCGTTAACACTTCGTCCGACAAATGCTCGCCCGCACTCATATAGTGACGCACACTGGGGATATCTGCCTGTATAGCGGTGGTTTTTTGCAATAACTGGCGGTAAATGGTCGGGACACCAATAAAGATGGTGGCTTTGTGTTTGGCAATCAACTCCAGCCACTTTTGCGCATCATTTTTGCCTTCATGCACAATCACGGTTTTACCCAGATATAACGGGTCCATCAGCCCAGTGCCCAGCACATAGGTCCAGTTAAACTTGCCGGAGTGCATGATGCGGTCTTGCACCGTGTCGCTGTAGTTAAACCAGTATTTGGCGGCTGGCTGGCGCCCCAATAAGGCACGATGCGCATGCAACACGCCTTTAGGATAGCCAGTCGTACCTGAGGTATAGACCAAATAAGCCGGATCCTCTGCCCGCGTGGCATAGGCGGGCGCTGCGTCAGTCACATTCGCCAGGGCTGCCTCCAGCGACACCACATTAAACCCATCCACGGGCGAGACCTCCCCGGATAACTGTGTCAGCAAGACATGCTTCAGATGGGGTGTTTGCGTGATATTCTGCTGCATTTTGGCAGACATCGCCTGCCAGGCGGCCGCGTCAGTTACCAGGACCACGGCGCCGGAATCCTTGGCCAAATAAGCCACTTCTTCTGCAGTGAGCAAAGTAGACGTTGGCACGGAAATCGCCCCGGTTTTCATGGTGCCGAGAAAGGCCGTCGGGTAATCCAGGCTGTTCGGCAGGCGAATCAGCACCCTATCCCCTGGCTTGACAGCCAATCCACGCAACACCTGCGCAAAACGGTCTGTCCTGGCCGCCAACTCGGCAAAGGTGATGATGCTGGTACCAAAACTGTCATCCTCCACAATCATGGCAATTTCATCGGCTGTCGGTGTGCCCAAGTGGCGGTCACTGCACGCCACCCCGATATTGAAAAATTCAGGAATTTCCCATTGCCATTGTGGATAAGGGGCTAACTGTGTCATGTTCAAACCTTTCCAATCACTCTATGCACGCATGGTTGATGCGATGCTGTTATATGCATTTCTTTTGAAAATGCTTTTTAAATCTTCAATGACGCTTAAACGCTCATCAATGAGCGAGCGGGATGAAGCACAAGGCGCACGGAACACAGAAACCGGAATGTACAAAAGTACATGAGGATTTCGAGTACCGCGCAACGCCGTGATTCGCCCGCGCAGCCATTGATTTAAAGCAGAATGCCGTAGGGCCAGTTTTGGCGTACTACCTGCGCCGGCATCAACTGCAGCACATGCAAGGCAAACTCCATATCGCTGACCTTGAGCGCGCGCAAGGCATGCGCTCTCAGCAGCGTCTGCAACGCCTTCCCAAACATGGGCGGGTCCAACATCTCGCCTTCAAACTTGATCGCCCCACCCAACAAGGCATCGGCTTCAATCGCCGCCTTCAAAATCGCCACCTTCTGGTTGATCTCGGTCGGCGATGGCGTGTAAGCGGTTTTACACAAATGAATATGCCCGGGATGGATCACCTGCTTGCCGGTGAGGCCCATGGCCGCTTCCTGGCAAGCGTGTTTGTACACCACGCGCGACTCGTTATCGCCATGCAAATCCAGCCAGCGACGCACGTCGTGCGGCTCGACAAACTTATCTGGCATGATGTTGCTGCCAATCAGCGTTTCCACACCGCCAATCACACCTTTACCGGCGATCCTGGCTTCAAAAATCAGCTGGTTGATAAAATAGAACAGCTCTTCTATCCAATGCTCGGGCGTGATGTGGATCCCCAAAGCTTTAGAGAAGTCATGGATACCGAACACCACATGTTTCACGGTGTCGTATTGCATCAGTTCAGGCGCAATCTTGAGCGATTTTGGGTGTTCGATAATCGGCTGTATGGTGATTTGCGGGTTGATACTCAACAAAAAGCTAGACAGATCACGCACCTCGGCGGCACCGTAGGATTCACCCGCCTTGGCCAGCATGACGACATCAATAAATTCGCCCATGTCGCGTACCAGCTTCATGTCTTCTTCGTACTCATCGGTACGGAAGGAGTTGGCGCGGATGGCAATGGTGACGCGCTCATTGACCTTGCGCAGTTTGGGCAGCTCCTGCCGCAGCAAGGTGCGGCTCATTTCTTTCTGCCGACAGCCATCTTCCAGGTCAAAAATCAGCGTATGCGCATTGGTAAAGTGCGCATGCTTGACCATGCGGTTGGCCGCCTGCTCCATGTCTTCATAAATGCCCAGGCTGGGCGCATATTTCACTGGCGGGTAATACAACTGTATGCCTGGCCAGTAATCCCCCAAGGCACTGGCATCCAGTGCAATCGGCTCTTCTCCCATATGCTGAATCATCTGGTTTCCTGTTCTGCCGTCGGCCGGCTCGCACTCAATTTTTGAAGAAGGGCTGCCATGGGCTTGAGGTCTCCGGTCGGGGCTTTTAAGCCCTGTATCAAGTCCCAAAACACGTTATCTGGCAGTTCGAGCAAGGCATCCAGTTGCTCCATTTCTGCCAGTGTCAGGCTGCCAAATTGATCACTGACAAAGCGTTGCAACACGATATCGAGTTCCAGCATGCCGCGGCGGCAGCGCCAGGTCAGTCGCCGCTGCTCGGCATCACGTAAAATCTCAGCATTTAGCATAATTTCCCCCTATAACACCTTGATGCCAAAAATCTTCTTGCCCGGTTTGCTGTCTTGATGGGCCTTGGCTTTTTCGATCTTGAGGTCTTTAATCGCTGCAATGGCAGCGTTTGGATTCAGCTTTTTCGGACAGACATCGGTACAGTTCATGATGTTGTGGCAACGATACAAACGGTAAGGGTCTTCCAGATTCTCCAACCGCGCATCCTGTTCCTGATCACGGCTGTCGGCAATAAAGCGGTAAGCCTGCATCAACCCTGCCGGACCGACAAATTTGTCCGGATTCCACCAGAAGCTGGGGCAAGAGGTTGTACAAGCCCCACACAAAATGCACTCATACAAGCCATCCAGCTTGGCACGGTCTTCCGGGCTTTGCAGGCGCTCGGTTTCCGGCGGCGTGTCGTGGTTTTGCAAATAAGGCATCACCGAATGATAGTTATCAAAGAATTGCGTCATATCCACGACCAGATCGCGAATCACAGGCAAGCCAGGCATGGGACGCAATACCACAGGTTCTTGCAGATCACTGAGTTTGGTAATGCAGGCCAGGCCATTTTTGCCGTTGATATTCATGGCATCACTGCCACACACACCTTCACGGCAGGACTTGCGCATACTGAGCGTTTCGTCCAGTTCTTTAATCCGCATCAGCGCGTCCAATAACATCTGGTCACTGTCTTCCAGCGTGACCTCGTAGTCCTGCATATAGGGTTTTTTGTCTACGTCGGGATTAAACCGGTAAATAGAGAAACGCATATCAATACACCCTTTTCTTCAACTCGAATGGTTCTACGGTCAATGGTTTGAGGCGCACCGGCTTGTACACCAGCTTTTGCTCGCGGGCAAAATACAGCGAATGACTGAGCCAATGCGTATCGTCACGCTCGGGATAATCCTCACGGGCATGGGCGCCACGGCTTTCCTGACGCGCATGGGCCGCTTGCATGGTCGCCAGCGCCACCTCCATCAGGTTATCCAACTCCAGTGCTTCGACCCTGGCCGTGTTAAACACCTTGCTCGTATCAGCAATTCTTAACTGCCCGGCACGCTGGGCCACCTGCTTGATGGCGTCTACGCCGTCGGCCAATAAATCAGGAAAACGGAATACCCCGCAATGTTTTTGCATGGTCTGGCGCATCGCCAAGCCCACCTCAGCCACTTTCTCGCCCCCGCCATTTTCAAGGCGGTTAACACGCGTCAGCGTTGCATCCGCGACATTCGCTGGCAGCGGCTTGTGCGCACGGTTGGCAGCAATCTCCGCCGCCATTTTGTCGCCTGCCGCTTTGCCAAACACCACCAGATCCAGTAAAGAGTTAGAGCCCAGACGATTGGCGCCATGCACAGAGACGCAGGCACATTCGCCCACCGCATACAAACCATTGACGACACGCTCAGACTGGCCGTCATGTACCACAACCTGACCATCCAGATTGGTGGGCACGCCACCCATCATATAATGCGCGGTCGGCACCACCGGGATAGGCGCCTGGGTTGGGTCTACGCCGGCAAAAGTTTTGGCAATCTCACGGATGCCAGGCAACCGTTTGCTGATGATGTCTTCCCCCAGGTGGTCCAGCTTCAGGTAGACCGCGTCTTTGTGTTTCCCCACGCCGCGGCCGTCTTTAATCTCGGTCGCCATGGCGCGTGACACCACATCGCGGCTAGCCAGGTCTTTGGCATTGGGCGCATAGCGCTCCATAAAGCGCTCGCCCTCGCTATTCACCAGATAACCACCCTCGCCGCGCACGCCTTCGGTAATCAATACGCCGGCATTCAATACCCCGGTGGGGTGAAACTGCCAGAACTCCATATCCTGCAACGGCAGCCCTGCGCGCGCGGCCATGCCCAAACCATCCCCCGTATTGATATAAGCATTGGTACTGGCCTGAAAGATGCGACCACCGCCGCCCGTGGCCAGCATGGTGGCTTTGGCATGAATCACATGAATGTCGCCGGTTTCGATTTCGAGCGCGATCACGCCCAAGATATCCCCATCGGCATCTCGAATCAGGTCCAGGGCAAACCACTCAATCAGGAATTGAGTGTTGGCCTTGACGTTGCGCTGATACAGCGTATGCAGCATGGCATGGCCGGTGCGGTCCGCCACAGCACAGGTCCGCGAAATGGCTTGCTCGCCAAAATTGCGGGTCATGCCGCCAAACGGACGCTGAAAGATGCGGCCATTTTCGAGGCGGTCGAACGGCATGCCAAAGTGCTCCAGTTCAATAATGGCCTTGGCCGCGTTCCGGCACATAAACTCAATCGCATCCTGGTCGCCCAGATAATCCGAGCCCTTGATGGTGTCATACATATGCCACAACCAGTTGTCATCAGACACATTACCGAGCGCGGCGGCAATGCCGCCTTGTGCCGCCACGGTATGTGAACGGGTGGGGAACACTTTGGACAGCACAGCGACATCGGCGCCGGATTCCGCCAGCTGCAAAGCCGCACGCAAGCCAGCCCCACCACCGCCGACGATGACGGCATCTACCTGATGATGCTGTACTTTGCTTGCACCTGTCCCCTGCGCTGTCTTGGTCATGCCATTCACCTTAAATCTTCATTCCAAATAAAATCCACAATACTGCGAGTGCATTTCCCCACACCGCAATATCTACCAATCGTTGCAGCACCGACCGTACGCCCAGATGCGGCACATAATCCCGCAGCACATCACGCACACCCAGCCACGCATGCAGTAACATGCAGATAAAAAACCACAGTGTCAGCAGGCGCCACCACCAGGGCGCAAACAAGGCCACCCAGTCGTGATAACTTGCTGGCGACAACCACAGCAGCCGCATGCAGAATAACAACAGTCCCAAAGCCATGGACAAGGCACACAGCCGCTGCGTGAGCCAGCGACGCATGCCAGGGTATTTCGCCGTAAGCAGTTCAAATAGCATGCTGACTCAGCCCCAAATCGCCCATAACATCCACAACATGGTGAATGCCACCAATCCCAGCACAACGCGGCTGGAGAACCTTGCTTTTTGCAGGGTGGTCATCCAGTGCACATCCATCGCCAGATGGCGAATACCTGCATAAAAATGATGAAAAAACGCCCAGGCCAAGGCCGTGACCAGACACTTGACTGGCCATGTTTGCAATTGGCCGGCCACGCTTTGATAGCCCGCAGCGCTAGACAATGACAGATACAAGGTCCATAACAGCAAGGGCTGGATCAAAAACAGTGCAACGCCACTGGCCCGATGCATGATAGACACCACGGCATTGACCGGCAGCCGGATCGTGAATAAATCCAGATTCTTGGGCCGCTGTTTTTTCTGCTTTTTAACAATCATGCTGCTACTCGTCTGCCTGCGCTGCACGTGCCACTGCACCAGCCACGTATTCCATCAAGCGTGGATCAAACGGCTTGGGAATAATGTATTCCTTGCCAAACGACAAAGAGGTTAACTGATAAGCCTCCAGTACTTGCTGCGGCACAGGCTCGCGCGCCAGTTGACTGAGCGCTTTTGCTGCCGCCACTTTCATCTGCTCGGTAATCTGTTTGGCCTTGGCATCCAGCGCACCACGGAACAAATAGGGGAAGCACAAGGCATTATTAACCTGATTCGGGAAATTACTGCGGCCGGTAGCCATAATCACGTCATCACGCACGGCGAAAACCTGGCTGGGTAAAATTTCAGGATCTGGATTGGCCAGTGCAAAAATCACCGGTTTGGCCGCCATACTGGCCACCAGCTCTGCTGGCAAGCCATTCTTGGCCGACACCCCGATAAATACATCTGCGCCCTGCATGGCCTCGGCCAGCGAGCTCACCTTGCCAGCCGCAATCGCCAACGCACGGTTGTTGTCATGCAAGTCATCCCGCGCCAAATCGAGCACGCCTTTGCGATCCACCATGGTGATATCGGTGGCACCCATCAGCTTAAGCAACTTGGCACATGAGCAACCCGCCGCACCCGCACCTAAAAACACAATTTTGGCGCGGGGCAAGGTTTTGCCTTGGAGCTCAAGCGCATTTAACAAGGCTGCTGCCACAATCACGGCCGTACCATGCTGGTCATCATGAAACACCGGAATATCCAGGCGTTTTTTCAGTTCGGATTCAATATAAAAACAGTGCGGGGCAGCGATATCTTCCAGATTGATCCCGCCAAAAGTCGGCGCGATATTGACGACAGTCTGGATAAACTCGTCAGGCGTGGCGGCATTGACTTCGATATCAAACACATCAATATCTGCAAAGCGTTTAAACAGCACGCCCTTGCCTTCCATCACCGGCTTGCCGGCCAAAGCACCGACGTTGCCCAGTCCGAGTACGGCTGTGCCATCAGTGATCACCGCCACCAAATTTCCCTTGTTGGTATACTTGTAGGCATTGGCAGGATCCGCCTCTATTTCGAGCACTGGCGCGGCCACCCCTGGCGTGTAGGCCAGGGATAAATCCTGTTGCGTTGCGCATGGCTTGGACGACTCCACGCTCAGCTTGCCCGGCTTGGGAAACTGGTGGTAGTCCAGCGCGCGTTTTTTCAAGTCATCCATTCATTAACCTCTTTCTATTCACCAGTCTTTGCGTCGACCAAGACTTTTCAAAATACATGTTGGCTAGGCTAGCGAAGCCCAACAACGCGAAAATATGTTTTCAAAAGTCATTTCTTTTATCCCGAATAGTTCAAAAACTTCAGCAGCCAGACGGACATGCGCAGCTCAACGCCGCTAATGAAGATTTTTCAATCATTCCAATTCACTCATGTAGTGGTGATCATCGGTCAGACACAAACCTAACCGCCACTCCATTGGCTTATCGCCATAGGTGAATGACACGCGCTCTATGCTCAGCAGCGGATATCCCTCTTTCAGCCCCAGGGCTTTCGCCACTTCAGCATCTGCGGCCACCGCTTTGATCCGCTCTTCAGCACGGATCATGCGTATGCCAAACTGCGACTCATACATGCTGTACATAGAGCCATTGCTTTCTTCCACCTTGGCGCGATTCAAGCCTTTGAATGGCGCAGCGGGCACAATAATGTGGTCATAAATCAGAGGTCTACCGGAAAAAGTCAGCAAGCGCTTGACCTCTATGGTGGTCGCGCCGGCCTTCATTTCCAGCACCTTACCGATATGCACACTGGCTTTGCTTTTAATACAGGAGATAAACTCATTCTGTAACAATTCTTTTTGGCCGGTTTCAGCGGTCAGACGCAAAAAGCGTAACTTCACATCATCCTGATTGTGGGTCGCGACAAATGTGCCCTTGCCCTGACGACGAATCAGAATATTTTCAGTAGCCAGACTATCTATTGCCTTGCGCACCGTGCCCTGACTGACCTTGTAACGCTGAGCCAGATCAATCTCACTCGGGATCATGTCACCCGGGCGCCACTCCCCACCAATCAGGCTCTGGGTGATCAACACCTTGATCTGGTCATATAACGGCCTGTAACTGGCTGATCCGACTTGTTTATCCATATCCTTGACTCCACACTTGCAGGCATCACAAGACGCCAAAAAATTAGTTATTCAATTTATATCACAGCGCTTTTTTGTTGTCTACTATTTTATATCTTATATAAGACATAAGATATTTGTTGACAGAGTTTTTTTATTCATGAATAATGAATTCAATTCTCGCTGCAACAAAGGAAAACCCATGTCATATGCACTCAGACCACGACGCTCGATGCTATATGTCCCTGGCTGTAATCAGCACTATTTGGAGCGTGCGCGCACATTAGCGGCCGAGTCCGTCATTCTGGATCTGGGCGACCCGATTCTGGTGGATGTCAAAGTGCAATCACGGGAGAACGTTGTTAATGCCGTCAAGCAAGGTGGCTATGGCAAACGTGAAGTGGTGGTGCGCGTCAATGATCTGCACTCGATTTGGGGCCATGACGATATCAAGGCAGTGGCCAATATTGGCGCAGATGCCATTCTGTTCCCCAATATCGAGTCTCGCGAAGACGTATTGCAGGCACAACAGCTGCTGGATGATGCCGGTGGCAAGGATGTGCCGATGATGGTGATGATAGAGAGTCCGCTGGCAGTATTAAACGCCAAGGAAATTGCAGCAGCCTCTGAGCGCGTGATCTGCATGGTGATGGCCACCTCTGACCTCATTTCGCAACTGCATGCACGTGTGACGCATGAACGCTCTGCCATCCTCACCTCCTTATCGCTGGTGATTCTGGCGGCGCGTGCGTATGGCAAAGGCGTGATCGACGGCATTACGTCTGATTTTAAGAACATGCATTCGTTTGAATATGCCTGCCGCCTGGGGCGCGACATAGGCATGGATGGCAAGTCACTGGTGCATCCGGCGCAAATTGCTTATTGCAATGATGCGTATACCCCGCAAAGGTCTGAGGTCGAACATGCAAGGTTGATCATTAAAGCCCTGAAAGAGGCAAACGAAGGTGGTAAAGGGACGGTCGTGGTCAACGACAAACTGGTGGAACACCACCATATTAAAGCTGCGCAACGACTCATCAAATTATCAGAAGCGATTGCAGAGCTAGAAGAAGAATTCATTTAAGGAATCAACATGACAGGCAAAATCAACGCCGGGCGTTTTTTTGAAGACTTCAAGCTGGGCGAAGTCATCCCGCATGCGACGCCGCGCACCATCACCAGCGGTGACACTGCGCTATACATTGCGCTGACTGGCGCACGCAATCCGTTGCATTGCAGCGCACCGTTTGCCTTGTCGTTGGGCTATGCGCAGATGCCCATTGATGACTTACTGGCTTTTCATATCGCGTTTGGCAAAACGGTACCGGATATCTCGGTCAATGCCGTGGCAAACCTGGGATATGCCGATGTACGGTTTATCCAGCCGGTATTTGTCGGTGACACCTTGACCACTTCCAGCGAAGTGATCGGCCTCAAGCAAAACTCAAGTGGCAAAAATGGCGTGGTCTGGGTACGCTCGACCTCGGTCAATCAAGACCAGCAACCGGTTTTAAGCTGGGTGCGCTGGGTAATGGTGCACAAGAAAAATCTGGCTGCCCCTGCGCCGGACACGGTGATCCCTGACTTGCCTGCCTTTGTCGCTGCCAAGGATCTGCGCCTGCCCGCCCCGTTTAATGTGCATCAAGAAATCGCGGTGGCTACCGGTGGCCGTTACTTCTGGGAAGACTACACCGTAGGCGAACGTTTGCGCCATCCCGCTGGCCTCACCATTAACGATAGCGATCATACGCTGGCTACCCATTTGTACCAAAACAATGCCAGACTGCATTTTGATGCTCATCTGATGCAATCCACGCCACAAGGCCTGCGTCTGGTCTATGGCGGCGTAGTGATTTCCGCCTGCCGTGCATTGAGCTTTGAAGGCCTGGAAAACGCGCTGTCGATTGCCGCGATTAATGGCGGCACACATGCCAATCCCAGCTACGCAGGCGACACGATTTACTGCATGACGGAAGTGCTGGATCAATGGACGCTGCCCCACCCGCAGCTCGGCGCCCTCAGACTACGCATGATCGGCCTCAAGAATATTCCGCCAGATCATGTTGAGAACATCAAGACCTCACAGGGCTACCACCCCAATGTGGTACTCGACCTTGATTACACCGTTTTAATTCCACGAAAAGGAAACTAACCATGGCCGTTCATCCTAACCAGGCGCTCTTTGGTGGCGAAAAACCCTTTCCGGTGATCCCTGCTTGTGAGCATTTTGCAGGCAGCGAAAAGCTAATTTTGAAAGCCTTGTCCTTGCAAGACCCTGCCAACCCCAATGCGGTCGGTCCTGTGTTTGACATCACTTGCGACTGTGAAGACGGCGCTGCCAGCGGCCAGGAGCAGGCGCATGCGGAAATGATCGTGCGCGTGCTGAATTCTGCTGCCAACCAATACAAGATGGCAGGGGCACGCATTCACGACTATACGCATCCGCACTGGAAAAAAGATATCGATATTTGGGTGGGGGGGGCGGGTGAAGTCTTGAGTTACCTGACGATCCCTAAATGTACCGACATCGCGCAAGCCCGTGAAATGATCGGCTATATTCAAGAAGTTGCCAAACAACATGGCATACGCCGCGAAATCCCGGTGCATATCCTGATTGAAACCCATGGCGCCCTGTGCCAAGTGCACGAGATTGCACAACTGCCTTGGTTGCAAGTGCTGGACTTTGGCCTGATGGACTTTGTCAGCGCCCACCATGGCGCCATCCCTGCAACCGCGATGCGCAGCCCTGGCCAGTTTGATCACCGCCTGCTGGCGCGTGCCAAAACGGAAGTGGTCTCCGCAGCACTGGCAAATGGTGTCGTGCCTGCCCATAACGTGACGCTGGATCTCAAGAATGTGGAAGTGACCTTTAGCGACGCCGCACGCGCGCGCAATGAGTTTGGCTTTATGCGCATGTGGAGTATCTACCCGACACAAATTCAGGCCATCGTTGATGCCATGAAACCGAATTATGACGAAGTGACGGATGCAGCCAACATTTTGCTGGCAGCACAGGCCGCTGACTGGGGGCCGATCCAATATGCAGGTGAATTGCATGACCGCGCGACCTATCGCTACTTCTGGGAGGTCTTGCAAAAAGCTAAACAAACGGGTGTGGCCATGCCAGAAGATGCTGAACACGCGTTCTTTTAATACTTAGCCACAGCGCTTACTGAGCACACAGAGAAAATCTGAGACATTTTTCATTCGGTTTGATGGATCTCTCTGTGACCGCTGTGTTCTCTGTGGCTTAAAGATAAAGGTTTAATATGCAACAAATCACTACAGCAGGTGCACGTTTCCGCGCGGCGCTGGTCGCCGAAAAGCCGCTACAAATCATAGGCGCTATCAATGCCTACCACGCCATGCTCGCCACACAATCCGGGTTTAAGACCATCTACCTGTCTGGCGGTGGTGTGGCCGCTGGCTCTTTAGGCCTGCCTGACTTGGGGATTTCTGGCCTGGAAGATGTCCTGGTCGATGTGCGCCGCATTACCGACGTGGTCGACACGCCTTTGCTGGTCGATATTGATACCGGGTTTGGCGGGGCATTTAACATTGCGCGCACCATTAAAAGCGTTGCCAAGGCGGGGGCTGCAGCGGTGCATATTGAAGACCAGGTCAGCGCCAAGCGTTGCGGCCACCGCCCTAACAAGGCGATTGTGAGCCTGGAGGAAATGGTAGACCGGGTGAAAGCCGCCGTCGATGCCAAGCCCTATGATGACTTTGTCGTCATGGCGCGCACGGATGCGCTGGCGGTGGAAGGATTGCAATCTGCCATAGACCGCGCTTGTGCATGCGTGGAAGCAGGTGCCGACATGATTTTTCCGGAAGCGATGACGGAGCTGGGCATGTATCAGCAGTTTGTCGAAGCCGTCAAGGTGCCGGTACTGGCCAATATCACCGAATTTGGCTCTACCCCTTTATTCACGGTAGAGGAACTGGCTACGGCAGGTGTTGGCATGGTCTTGTACCCTCTGTCAGCCTTCCGCGCGATGAACCAGGCGGCGCTTCAGGTGTACCAGCGCGTACGCAAGGATGGCACACAGAAACACGTGTTGGATTTGATGCAGACACGTGCGGACTTGTACGAGCATCTTGGCTATCACGCTTTTGAACAGAAACTAGACGCGCTATATAAAAAATAAGCGCACGCGACCAGAGATAAAGGAGGTTAGTTATGAACACCACCACTGATCCTATCAACACGGCCCCGGCTAGCGAAGCGCCCAAGCGTAGAAAAGGCGTCGCGCTGGCGGGTGTGGCTGCGGGCACCACGGCCATTTGTACCGTGGGCCATAGCGGTAATGACCTGCATTACCGCGGTTACGATATCATCGAACTGGCTAAACATGCCACGTTTGAAGAAGTCGCTTATTTGCTGATTCACGGTGAGCTGCCCACCCAACCACAACTCACTGCTTATCATCAAAAGCTCAAAAAGCTACGCGGCCTGCCCAGTGCACTTAAAGCCGTACTGGAACAGATTCCAGCCAATGCGCATCCAATGGATGTGATGCGCACAGGCTGCTCGATGCTGGGGACACTGGAACCAGAAGCTACCGACCGCAATACTGCTGGCGCACAAGCTCTGGGGGACCGCTTGATTGCCTGTTTCGGCTCTATCCTCATTTACTGGTACCACTTTAGCCATCGCGGTGTACGTATTGAGGTAGAAACTGATGACGACTCTATCGCGGCGCACTTCCTGCATCTCCTGCATGGCAAAAAACCATCCGAGCTGCATATCAAGGCCATGAATACCTCACTGGTGCTCTATGCCGAACATGAATTTAACGCATCCACCTTCACCTCACGCGTCATTGCGGGCACCCTCTCCGACTTGTATTCTTGCGTCACCGGTGCCATTGGCGCACTACGGGGGCCCAAACATGGCGGCGCCAATGAAGCCGCCATGGAGATTATTGAGCGTTACCAAACACCAGATGAAGCTGAAGCAGATATCAAGGCTCGTATGGCGCGCAAAGAAATCATTATTGGCTTTGGCCATCCCGTGTATACCATTGCCGATCCACGCAATGAGTCGATCAAAGCCGTCAGCAAGTCACTGTGTGAGGATGCCGGCAATATGCAGCTGTTTGACATCTCTGCCCGCATTGAAGAAATCATGTGGAACGAGAAAAAGATGTTCCCCAACCTGGACTGGTATAGCGCTTCCAGCTACCACATGATGGGAATTCCGACTGGCATGTTCACGCCAATTTTTGTGATCTCACGCACCACCGGCTGGGTCGCGCATGCGATTGAGCAGCGTATCGATAACAAGATTATTCGCCCGAATGCAGAGTATAACGGCCCGGATAACAGAGCGTTTGTGCCTTTAGACAAACGTTAGGCTTACCCATTTTTTAGCCACAGAGGATTCAGAGAGCACAGAGAAAAATCTGCTGTAGCCTCTGTTGCTTAAATTTTTACTTGAAAGAATCTCTTATGTCCGCCCATATTTCTAATGTACGTCCCGATCCCGATCAAGTCATTGTAGATATCGCCAACTACGTGGCAGATTTTGAAATCAACTCTCATGAAGCTTACGATACCGCCCGCAACTGCCTGATGGATACGCTGGGCTGTGGTTTCGAGGCACTGGATTATCCCGCCTGTACCAAATTACTAGGCCCCGTGATTGCCGGTACGGTTGTGCCGAATGGCGCCAAAATTCCCGGCACCCCTTATCAGCTGGACCCTATCCTGGCCGCTTTTAATATTGGCGCCATGATCCGCTGGCTGGATTTTAATGACACCTGGCTGGCCGCAGAATGGGGACATCCGTCTGACAACCTGGGCGGGATTCTGGCTTCAGCGGATTACATGTCGCGCAAAAATGTGGCCGAAGGCAAAGCGCCATTGACCATGAAAGACGTACTCACCGCCATGATCAAGGCGCATGAAATTCAGGGCGTACTGGCGCTGGAAAACAGCTTTAACAGAGTGGGTCTGGACCACGTCATTCTGGTTAAAATTGCCTCTACCGCTGTTGTGACCAAATTACTGGGGGGCAACAAGCAGGATATTATCAATGCTGTGTCTAACGCCTTTGTTGATGGTCAAAGCTTGCGTACCTACCGTCATAGTCCAAACACCGGTTCACGTAAATCCTGGGCGGCAGGCGATGCCACCTCGCGAGCGGTGCGTCTGGCCTGGATGACCTTGCAAGGTGAAATGGGCTACCCAAGTGCACTCACAGCCAAAACCTGGGGCTTTTATGATGTCTTGTTCAAAGGTAATGCCTTCAAGTTCCAGCGCCCTTACGGCAGTTATGTGATGGAACAGGTATTGTTCAAAATCTCGTTCCCGGCCGAATTTCATGCGCAAACAGCGGTGGAGTGCGCTTTCCAGCTCAACAAGGAAGTGGGCAGCCGTCTGCAAACCCTGGAAGACATTGCCAACATCGACAAGATTATTATCACCACACACGAGTCCGCCATTCGCATCATCGATAAAACCGGCCCGTTGGATAACCCTGCTGACCGCGACCATTGTATTCAATATATGGCAGCTGTTGGTTTGCTCAAAGGAAGTTTAACTGCACAGGATTACGAAGATGCCGCAGCCGCTGATCCGCGCATAGATGCACTGCGTGACAAGATGACTTGCGTCGAAAAAGCAGAATATACGCGTGACTATCTGGATCCGGAAAAACGTTCCATTGCCAATGCCATTCAGATTTTCTTTAAGGATGGCACGCAATCCAGCAATATTGCGGTGGAATACCCGATTGGCCATCGCCGCCGCCGTGGCGAAGGCATCCCGGAACTGGTGAAGAAATTCAAAACCAATCTGGCACGTCGCTTTGACACATCAAGACAAGCCGACATTTTGGCCGTGTGTCAGGATCAGGCCAAGCTGGAAGCCACTGCTGTGAATGCGTTTGTGGATATGCTGGCGCTCTAACAACGCAAACTCAGTCTCTAACAAGAGCGCTCAAGCAGCGCTCTTTTTTATTGCCCTAATCAAACCCAAACGCTGAATAAAAAAGAGCGACCACAAGGGTCGCTCTTGAACTGCTATTAGCAATACTGCCTGCGATTAGTGATCCACAACAATATTTTGCTGTGTCAGCAGGTTTGCGATCACGGCTGCATCGCTGGTTTGGCCGTTGGTTAAATCGACACCAGCCAGCACAATGGTCTGCGTTTCTTGACCACTATTGAATGCACCTGAAACATTGTGTGCATCATTCGCGAAACCACCATTCGAGCTGATATGAATAATGGTATCGCTGCCTGATTTCTCGAAGTGCATGTAGTTGACCAAGTTGTTTGGATTTTCACCTTGCAACAAATCACGGATATCCAATACATCACCGCCTTGGTTGACAGGCGCTTTGTTGAAATCTGTGATCGTGTCACGTGCAGGCGCGCCAGCAGAGCCATCATCGCCTTGATCCCACTTGAACACATCCACACCCGCGCCGCCGGTCAGGGTATCGTTGCCTTTACCGCCGATCAGTATGTCATTGCCATTACCGCCGTTCAAGGTGTCATTACCAGCACCACCACGCAGGATGTCATTACCATCGCCACCATTCAAGGTATCGTTGCCAGCGTAGCCGTAGATAATGTCATTGCCGGAGGTACCGTTAACAACGTTGTCACCTGCATCACCACCGATAATTGGCGTAGTGTTATTGCTACTCAACAAGCTGAGATTGAGCAGATTGCTTGCACTTGCGCTATCTTGCAGGCCAGTACTGTCAGTTGCAGTGATCGTAAAGTTTTCCAACACATTGACGCCAAGAAGCTGCGGATTCACCTTCACCGTTGACAGGAATTCATTCAGAGCAAGGTTGTCGATCGTGCCACCGTCAGCAGCTGTAACCACCAGTTTGCCATTTGCACCGATTAAGCCAAGGAAGCCGCTACTTTCTGTATAGCTTACTTTTAAGCCTAACTCATTCGCTACTGCTTGCGAGTAACTCATCAGTGTAGAGCCGATGATCACACCAATCCCAGCATTGAACGCAATATTGACGTTAGTAATGTTGTTATTGGCATCACTTGCTGTGAAATTCTGACGACTTGAGAAGTCAAGCAAATCAACATTCAACAGACCAGGCAAGGTAATCAAGCCAGCAGCACCGACAGCCGTAGAGACATCAGGCGCCACCTGCGGTGTAGGTGTATAGGTATTATTTTTCGCCACATTCACCGTCAAATCAGCAGTGCTGGTATCGCCATCTTTGTCACTTAATGTATAAGTGACCTTAGTGCTGTCTGCAGGCTGGGTGGTGCTTGAAGTCGTGATTTTAATGTTATCAAGCAAACCACCGGTACTGTTCGTATCCACTGATTTAAACTCCACGCGCATCTGGCTACCAGTCCCTGTGAAGCTGTATGAGAATGTACTCATGTTCAAGCTTCCAGTATTGACCGTATCAATGACTTTACCATTCACAATTACTTGAATTGCAGAGTCAACGCCTGATGTATGACCAGCACGTGCCGCATAATCAAAACTTAATGTCACCACTGCATCTTTGCTTGGATTGATATAAGTGTATAGATTTCCATCACCGTTATAGTTTTCAATCTCAAGCACATTGCCGTAACTTGCAGACAAGCCATAAATAGTACTTGGCATAATCTCAATCGTGCCACTCTTGTTGTCTGTGTACCAGCCTAAAGGCACTGGCGTTTGCTGACTACTGCCATTGGCATCAAAAGTGGTGTTGATGAGTGTTACTTTTGTCTGTCCTGGGGTGAAGGCATATTTACCATCGTCCATGTCTACAACAAATGTGCCAGCTTTGGTAACCACTGTCAGCTGATGAGTCGTCGAATTGTAAGAGCTATTATTCGTCCCAGCGACGGCAATTGAACCTGTTTTAGCATCAAAGGTGTAAGTGGTCCCCTCAATCGCCACTGACTTGACATAGCCACCATCAGCGCCGAAGCCACCACCACTGGTCAAGCTGCCAACAACAGGGGTTGGTACAGTCTGGCTCAGTACAGCATCCAATTGCGCAAAGTTAGATACCTGAATTGCATTTGTATCCGTGCCGCTTGAGCCATTGTATGCAATCTGGTTCATGCTGTTAGCCACCTGAGTCGCTGAAACGCCGCTACCCACACCAATCGCATATTCATTAATGTTATTGGCTTTCAGGAAGGCTTCCCATGCCTGTCTATCGCTATCCCCTACTTCACGGCCACTATTGGGCTCGCCATCAGAGAAGAAGTAGCCAATATTCTGACCACCAGGAATTTTTCCGGCTGAATTAAATGCTGTTTTACTACCATCCAATGCAGCATCGTAATTGGTACCGGACAGTGCTTTTAAGGAAGCCAACTGTAGTTTTGCTTCAGAGATTGTCACCCAGGTCGGCGTTTTCTGATAATAACCATCAGAGAAAGTCACAATCATGACACGGACATCACCACCCAATGAAGCATATTGATCCAACAAGGTATTGATGGACTTCACTTCACTAGCAAGACGTGAAGTGCCATTGACACCATCCAGTGACGCCATACTGCCAGAGACATCAATGGTAAACATAATGTTTGTGCCTTTGTCGCCCTGAGCAGTGACCGTCTGATTGGTAGCAATCGGCGCATCATCAACCACATTGACAGTGATAGAACCAGAAGTCGTTGTATCAGTGTCTTTAGCATTTACACCAAACTTCAATGCAAGCGTATCTTCACCTTGAGCAGGGTGATCCAGCGGACCTGACAACTTTACAGCGTACTTGCCTGAGTTATCAATGGATATGCGCAAGATTTCCTGACCATTAGCAGAACCGATCAGCGTCCCGGTGTTGCTTCCAGCCCAGGTAATTGCCACGCCGCCAGATGTATAGGTTTGAGTTGGTGCAGTCAATGTCACACTCTGCAGATCACCATTTGGATCTGAGATACCTAAATCACCAGATGCAATAATGTTTGAAGGCTCACCTTGATCAAGAACACCATTTGGCAAACCGTCTTCAGACACAGTGGCACTGCCATCTAAAGTCACAAACACTGGTGACTGGTTCAAAGTGTAAGCATAGTTATCGCTTGGCACACTGGTGTTGCCAGCGTTGTCTGTTGCAGTCACCGTGTAGTTATGCAAGCCTTTAGCAATATCAGTCGATGGTGTAAAGGTCCAGTTACCATTTTTGTCGGCGACAGCAGTTCCAATCACAGTCTTACCATCATAAACGGTGACCGTACTACCAGCCTCAGCCTTACCAGTGAGTGTTGGCGTCGCATCATCGGCAACGCCACCACTTGGGACGTCTCCTTTTTTCGTACCAAAGTCATCATAAATATTGTCTATGGTCGGTTTGTTTGGTGCAGTGACATCGACAGTATAGGTAAGTTGAGTTGTTGCAACACCAACGTTACCAGCTGAGTCTGTTGTAGAGACTTTAGCGTCAATCGTTTTATCGCTGTCTGCGACTAATTCGCTACCAGGCACACTAACACTGAAGCCTAGTTTACCGTCTGCGCGAGTCACCACTGTTGTCAGATAATCTTTGCCATTAATAGTGACTACCACTGGATCACCAAGCTTAGCTTCACCACCTACAGTACCAGTCACTGGCTGATTAACACCTGGTTGAGATTCAGCAATATTGATAATGCCATCACCACCAAAGTTAGCATCGAGCGCAATTGTGGCAACGGGGGGCGTCAGGTCCAGTGTGTAGGTCAACTGTGTAGACTGGCTAGCTGTGTTGCCAGCGTTGTCTGTGACAGTCACTTTCGCTTCAATGGTCTTGTCT
>JABLTH010044171.1_pt1 | contig 30123 bp, 28 predicted proteins | sample 7875711 | NCBI WGS metagenome assembly JABLTH01 (sample SAMN14941262, study PRJNA633318) | bioreactor metagenome | isolation source: bioreactor | place: China | collected 2019-03-05 | reverse complement strand
TTCGGGGGTTTTTTTTATGCCGTGCAGCATGAAGACAACAACGACTCAGAACGGAATATCGTCATCATCAAAGCTGTTGTTCTCGGCCGGCGGGGGCGAGGACTGACGCGAGCCGTAATCGTTGCCGCCGCGGCCGCCACCACCGCTGCCGCCACCGAAATCGTTGCCGCCGCCACCGCCGCCGCCACGATTGCCGTAGCCGCCACCGCCGCCACCGCCGCCGCCCTGGCGCTGACCACCGCCACCACCGCCCTGCGAGCGCTGGAAGCCGCCACCACCACCGCCGCCTTCAGCGCCACCGCCGCCGAGCATCTGCATCTCGTTGGCGACGATGTCGGTGCTGAAGCGCTCGACGCCGTCCTTGTCGGTGTACTTGTCGGTGCGCAGCGAGCCTTCGATATAGACCTGGCGTCCCTTCTTGAGGTATTCGCCGGCGATTTCGGCGAGCTTGCCGAACAGCTTCACGCGGTGCCATTCGGTGCGCTCCTGGCGCTCGCCGCTCTGCTTGTCGGTCCACTGCTCGGAGGTGGCGATGCGCAGGCTGGTGATTGCCGTGCCGTTGCCGGTGTAGCGGGTTTCCGGATCCGCGCCGAGGTTGCCGACCAGGATGACCTTGTTGACGCCACGTGCCATGGGATGTGTTTCCTCTGTTGGCCAGCCGTAAGTAAGGGTGAAGTACGGCCGGGGTTGATTTGGCCGGTCATGATACTGGCCCGCAGGTCTCAAGGGCAGCGACCCGAACCGCCGCCCTCCGTCCGCCTCAGGCGGCGTGCTGCGTAGGCAGATCGCCCTCGAGGGTGTCGGGGCCTTCCGCCGGGAGGCGATGGATGGCGAAGCCGGCGGCCTCCCACGCATCCAGGCCGCCCAGCAGCGGGCGCACGCGCCGGTAGCCCTGCTGCATGAGGTTGCGGGCTGCCACGGCGGCGGAGGCCTCGTTCGGGCAGCTGCAATAGATCACCAGCTCGGCATCCAGCGGGACGTCGTGCACGGCGCGGTCGATGCCGGCGACATCGGCCAGCAAGGCGCCGGGGATCACCCGGGTGTCCACCAGGCGGGCGGCGGGAGAGCGCACGTCGACGAGGACGGGCGTGGCGCCCCCGTCGATGGCCTGCTTGAGGTCGTCCACCGTGATGCGCGCCATGCGGAGCGTGGCGATCAGGCGGTGGCGCTGCCACCACTTGGCCAGGATGTAGAGCGCCAACAGGCTGCCGACCACTTCCAGGGCGATGGTGCCGGCGTTGCCCAGCGCCACCAGTACCTTGTCGATCTCCGGCGCCAGTGCGTAACCCAGGCCGACGGCCAGGCCCAACCAGAGCAGCGAGCCCAGGCCATCCATCAGCAGGAACGCGGCGGGCCGCAGCCCCAGCGCACCGACCAGGGGCGGCGCCACGGTGGAAAGGCCGGGCACGAACTTGGCGACCAGCAGCACCTGCCCGCGCCAGCGCTGGACGCGCAGTTCCGATTGTTTCACGCAGGAATCGGGCGACAGCGAAACGCGGCAGATCGTGCGCATTACGCCAGAACCGAACCGGCGGCCGGCCCAGTACCAGGCCAGGTCGCTGATCAGGCAGGCGAGGAGGCCGAGTCCGACTACCCCCGCCAATGGCAACTGACCGTTGGCGGCCAGGGCGCCGGCCACGACCAGGGTCGGTACGGCGGGCACCGGGGCGCCGGCCTGCTCGACCAACACGTTAAAGAAGACCAGGACCAGTCCGTATTCGGCCAGCAGGGCAATGATTTCATGGGCCATCGTGGGCACCCCTGGCGCGCGGCTCGCGCCGGATCGAGAGCGCTGATGATTGGGGCGCGGCGGCCGGTTTGCAAACCGCCGGCGGGGCTGGGGCTAGGCGGCGGAAACGGCCGCGTCGCCAGCCGCGATGCGCCGCGCCCCGAGCAGCACGAGCGGGAGCCAGGCGACGGTCAATGCCGCAGCGCAGGCAAACACGCCGGCCGTCCCCAGGCGCCCGAGAGCGATGCCGCCGAGCGCGCCGCCGATGAAGGCGCCGATGAACTGGCTGGTCGAGTAAGCGCCCATCGCGGCGCCCCGCAGTTCGGCCGGTGCCAGCCGCGAGACCAGGCTCGGCAGGGCGGCTTCCAGCAGATTGAAGGCGGAGAAGAACACCGCCGCCATGGCACCCAGCAGGGCGACGTGGTCGCCCGTCAGGGCGAAGCCCAACAGGGACAGGCCGATCGCCACCACGCAGACCGCGACGATGCGCAGGCTCTGCGCGACTTCGCGCATGCGGTGCAGGCACGCCCCCATCACGAAAGCAGCGATGGTCATCACCGGGAGATACAGCTCCCAATGGCGATTCACCGGCAGATGGAGCTTGTCCGCCAGCAGCAGCGGCAGGCCGACGAAACTGGCGGTCAGCACAGCATGCAGGAAGAAGACGGAGCCGTTGAGCACCAGCATGCGCCCGTCGCGCAGCATGCCGAGCACGTGGCCGAGCGACGCGGCGGCCGGGGCCTTCGGCCTCACCGGCGTGGGCACCACCAGCCACAACAGCGCCAGCGAGGCCAGCGCGAGCACGGACGTGGCACCGAACAGGCCAGGCAAGCCATGCCAGGCCTCCAGCGGAGGCCCCAGGATCAACGCGAGCAGGAAGGCCACGCCGATGGACACGCCGATGATGCCCATGACCTTGCCGCGGTGTTGCTCGGCCGTGAGGTCGGCCGCCAGCGCGGTGCCCGCGCCCGCCACCGCGCCCATGCCTTGCAGGGCGCGGCCGGCCACGATGCCGAGCAGCGTGTGGGAACAGGCGGCGACGGCGCCGCCGGCGGCGAACACCAGCAAGCCCAGGGTGATGGCGGGCTTGCGGCCGATGCGGTCCGAAAGCAGGCCCAGCGGAATCTGCAGCAGCACCTGGCCAAGGCCGTAGACGCCCAGCGCCAGCCCGATCAGCAGCGGCGTGGCGTCGGGCATGCGCTGCGCGTACAGCGAGAACACCGGCATGATCAGGAAGAGCCCGAAGAGGCGTAGGCTGATCACGCAGGCCAAGGTCAGCGCGCTGCGCAGTTCGAGGCTGGAGAGTTTGCTCACCGGAAGACCACAGATGGGAGACATCGGCGCCCGGAGGCGGCCGCCGTCGATTATACGGGGCGGAACGTCCCGTTCCCTGCGGCCCGGCGTCGCGCCGATACCGGACCGGCGGCGCTCCGGCGCGAAACCTCGCGGCCTCCCCGTATAATCGTCCGCTACGAAGCCGCGACGCCCCCATGACCAAGATGCCCGCCACCGCTATCCGCCCGACCGAGTTCGCCGACGTGCGTGCGCTGGCCGCCGACGACATGCAGCGGGTGGACGCGCTGATCCGCCACCGGCTCTCTTCCGACGTGGTGCTGATCAACCAGATCGCGGACCACATCATCGCCAGCGGCGGCAAGCGCCTGCGCCCGATGCTGCATGTGCTGGCGGCCGGCGCGGCCGGCTACGGCGGCGACCAGCACATCAAGCTGGCGGCGGTGATCGAGTTCATCCACACCTCCACCCTGTTGCACGACGACGTGGTCGACGAGTCCGACCTGCGGCGCGGCCGCAAGACCGCCAATGCGCTGTGGGGCAATGCGGCGAGCGTGCTGGTGGGCGACTTCCTGTATTCCCGTTCGTTCCAGCTGATGGTGGAACTGGACGACATGCGCGTGATGCGCATCCTGGCCAACACCACCAACACCATCGCCGAAGGCGAGGTGCTGCAGCTGCTCAACATCGGCAACGCCGACGTAGATGAAGCGGCCTATCTGGCGGTGATCGAACGCAAGACCGCGGTGCTGTTCGCCGCCGCCACGGAACTGGGCGGCGTGCTCGGCGGCCTGCCGGAAGAGCAGATCGCGGCGCTGCGCCGCTACGGCATGGAACTGGGCTACGCGTTCCAGATCGCCGACGACCTGCTCGATTACGTGAGCGACGCCGATACGCTCGGCAAGAACATCGGCGACGACCTCGCCGAGGGCAAGCCCACGCTCCCCCTCATCTATGCGATGCAGAAGGCGGACCCGGAGCAGGTGCAATCGCTGCGTCACGCCATCGAGCATGGCGGCCTGGATTCGCTGGAGCGCATCGTCGCGGCCATCCGCGACTCGGGCGCTCTGGATCGTACGCACGAACGCGCGGTGCAGCATGCGAAGGCTGCGCGCGCGGCGCTGGAGACGTTGCCGGCCTCGGCTTATCGGGATGCGCTGGCCGCGTTGGCCGATTACTCGGTGCAACGCAGCTACTGACGCTTTTTTCCCTCTCCCCCTGCGAGAGAGGGTTGGATGAGGGCCGGGCGGAGCGCAGCGCCGAATCTCGCGGCAGGCCAACCCCTCTGCAGCACGACACGGTTAAGCCCTCTTATCGAGAGCCCCCCGATCAGAAATTCTTCTCCTAGGGGGAGAAGAATTCCTTCGCACCGATCAGGGCGTGTTCGTGAACGCCCCGTGCAGCCAATCGCTCATCATGCGGTAGCTGCGTTTGGCCGCGCGTTCGTCATAGGCGCAGCCTTCCTTGTGCTGGTCGGTCTCGGTGAAGCAATGCACGGCATTGCCGAGCACCACGAACTGCCAGTCCGCCTTGCTGCCGCGCATTTCGTCCATGAATTTGTCGGCATCGGGCATGGTGCCCTTGTCGTCGGCGCCATTGAACACCAGCACGCGCGCCTTGATCTGCTTGGCCAGCTCGGGCTTGTCGGTCTGCAAGCCGCCGTGGAACGACACCACCGCGGCGACGTCGGCGCCCGCGCGGGCCAGGTCCAGCACGGCCGAACCGCCAAAGCAGAAACCGATGGCGGCCAGCTTCGTCAGGTCGATCGGGGCGTCCTTGGCCTGCGCCTTGAATTGATCGAGGGCGTACGAGACGCGCTTGCGCATCAGGGCGCGGTCGCCATACAGCGGCTTCACCGCGGCGAGGGCCTGGTCATCGCCGGTCGGGCGGATCTTTTCGCCGTACATGTCGGTGACGAGGATGACGTAGTCCTTGCCGGCGATGCCCTCGGCTTTCTTCACGGCGGTGTCGGTCACGCCGTACCAGTTGGGCACCATCAGCAGGCCGGGGCGCTTGGCGGCGACGGCATCGTCGTAGACCAGCACGCTGTGGAACTTGGTGCCGTCGAGCGTCCATTCGACGGGCTTGTGCACCATCTTCGCCTGCGCGGCGAAGGCCATACCGGAGAGCAACAGCAGACAACCGAGTCGGGCGATACGCATGGTCCACCTCTGGGTTCGTGAGGGTATGTTCCAGCGACAGCGTTACTGCGAGAGCTAGCGACCGAGAAAAGGGGATCGAGAGCGGTGATCGAGAACGCCGCCGATCAGAGCCCGGCGGCGTGGCTTGCGAGGTGCCGCTTGAGCGGCGAGAGATGTTCCACCAGACGCACGCCCAGGCCGCGCGCGGTGACCAGGGGCATCGAGCGCCAGCCGTAGATCCGCGCCAGCGCGTCGAAGCCCAGCGCATCCATCGTGTCGGCGCTGCAGCGGCTGCGCGCGTAGCGACGTAGTACGTGGGCGGCCGCGATGTCGCGTCCGGCATCGCGGGCGGCGACCAGCGTCTCGCGCAGTTCGGCCACGTCGCGCAACCCCAGGTTGACACCCTGCCCCGCCAGCGGATGCACCGCATGCGCGGCGTCACCGAGCAGCACGAAGCGCTCGGCCTGGTACGTGGTGGCAAGCTGCAGCTTCAGCGGGAACGCCGCGCGCGGCGTGGTGCCGACGATACGGCCCAGCCGGAAATCGCTGGCGACACCCAATTCGGCCATGAAGGCTGCGTCGTCGAGCGCCAGCACGCGGCGCGCCTCCTCGTCGGGCAGCGACCAGACGATGGAGCTGCGCCCGTCCGCCAGCGGCAGCAACGCGAGCGGACCGTCCGGGAGGAAACGCTGCCACGCGGTGCCCTGGTGCGGGCGTTCGGTCCGCACGTGCGCGACGACGGCGCGTTGCCCATAGTCGCGCCCCCGCGTTCCGATGCCGGCCAGCTTGCGCAGGGGCGAGCCGGCGCCGTCGGCGGCGACCAGCAGGCGTGCGGCGAGCGTCTGACCGTCGGCGAGTTCCAGCTGGACGCGATCATCCTGCGCTTCGAACGCCCGGACTTCGGCGGGGCACAGGCGCTTCACGCCGGCCGCGTCCAGCGCGGTCCACAAGTGCCACTGCACGAGGCTGTTTTCGACGATGTAGCCGAGCAGATCACGGCCTTCGTCGGCCGCGTCGAAATGGATCGAGGCGCCATTCTCGGCATCCCACACATGCATGTGCGCGTAAGGACCGGAACGCGCGTCGCGAATGGCCGCCCATACCCCGAGTCCGTCGAGCAAGGCGATGGACGAGGGAGCCAAACCGACCACGCGCAGGTCGACTTCTTGCTCGGCGGACCACGGCGACGGTTCGCGCGCCTCCAGCAGCGCGGTGGCGAAGCCGGCACGCGCCAGGGCGAGGGCGGCGGCGGCGCCGACCATGCCGCCGCCGACGACGGCGACGTCCAACGCCGGACCACGCCGACGCAGCGACTCCCGACCCGAAACCGCATTCATGGCAGACGCTCCAGCACGGCTTGCGGCGGCGTGCCGCGGAATCCCAGGCCCTTGCGCGCCAGCAGGCTGCGCATGGGCGGTATGCGATCGCAGGCCAGCATGGCCAGGGAGCGCAGCGGTCCAAGCAACGACTGCGGCAGGCAGGCGAGCCGCACCAGGCCGTGGCTCATGCGCATGGTGCCTTCGCGGTCCGGTTCGCGGCGCGCGGCATAGGTCGCCAGCAGATCCGGAGCACCCGGATCGGGGGCCACGGCGACCAGCTCGGCAAGCGTGAGCGCGTCGCGCAAGCCCAAGTTGAACCCTTGGGCGCCGATGGGGTGCACGGTCTGGGCCGCATTGCCCACCAGCACCGCGCGCGGCCCGGTCAGGTGCTGCGCGGCGACACGCTTGATCGCATACGGATGCCGCTTGCCGGGGCGGGCGAGGCGGCCCAGACGCCAGCCGAAGCGCTCCTGGGCGAGGGCCAGGAAGCCGTCGTCGTCCAAGGCGGCAACGGCTTCGGCCTCTTCGGTCGGCACGGTGAGCACCAGGCCGCAGCGACGCTCCGCCAGCGGCAGCAGCGCTACGGGGCCGCGATCGCTAAAGCGCTCATAGGCACGGTTCGCGTGCGGGCGCTCGGGCGAGACGGTGCAGACGAACAGGGTCTGGCGGTAATCGTGCGTTTCGGCGCCGATGCCGAGGCGATCGCGCACATAAGAAGCGGTGCCGTCGGCACCGACGAGCAGCGCAGCGTCGATCTCCTGCACGCCGTCGGGCGTGCTCACGCGGGCACGCCAGCCGTTGCCGAGCGGCTCCAGGCTCTCCAGCCGGGCCGGCGCGAGGCGACGCAGGTGGCGGCATTCGTCCAGCCGGCGCAGGAGGGCGTTGCCCAGCTCGCGCGCGGGCAGCGTCCAGCCCAGTGCTTCCACGCCTTCGCGCGCCGCGTCCAGGCGGACGCTGCCGAAGTCGCCGGCGCGGCTGACGTGGATGTGGCGGATCGGCGTCGCCAGGGCTTCCGCATGGCGCCAGACCCCGATCGCCTTCAGGCCATTCACGGTGGCGCGGGCCAGCGCGAGGTTGCGTTCGTCGTAGCTGGGCTGGGCGTCCACGCGTGGCGCGGCGGCCTCGACCAATACCGCGTCGACGCCTGCGGCATCGAGCGCGATGGCCAGGCTGGCGCCGACCAGGCCGCCGCCGACGACGAGTACCGGGCCGCGAGCAGGAGAAGTGGGGGTGGCAGTCATGGGCGCCGATGATACGCGCAGGACGCGCCCGCGCCGCGGGCCCCGCGACGTCGCGCCGCCGCAGGCTTCGGGCCAGCCGCTTGGGCTACACTAGCGGCCCGCTTTTCGCCCTTTCGAATCACGGAGCACCACATGGCTACGACGCAAAACCAGCGCCTGGGCATCTTCTTCGCGCTTGCCCTGGTGATGGCTGCGACGCGCGCGCACCACTTCGGCCCCCTGCCCGACGCCTCGTGGGCGGTGTTCTTCCTGGGCGGCTTCTGGCTGCGCGGCTCCGCGCGCTGGGCATTCCCCCTGCTGATGGCCGAGGCGGTGCTGGTCGACTACGCCGTGATCACCGGCCAGGGCATCCCGTTCTGGAGCCATTACTGCGTGTCGCCGGCCTATTGGTTCCTGGTGCCGTCGTACTTCACCCTGTGGATGGGCGGCAGCTGGCTGGCCCGCCGCGAGCAGGGCCTGCGCCTGTCCACGCTCGGCCTGGCCGCCGGCGCACTGCTGGTCAGCGAGGCCGCCTGCTACCTGATTTCCAACGGCAGCTTCTACTGGCTCAGCGCCAGCGTGCCGGCGCCGCGCACGTTCGCCGCCTGGGGCGCCAACCTGGCCGACTGGTACCTGCCGTTCCTTGGCACCGCCGCTGCCTACGTCGCCATCGGCGCCGTGCTGCACGTGGTGGTGGTCCAGCTGGCCCGCACGCTGAAGCAGGCCGGCACCCAGGGCCTGCGCCACTAAGCGCACGCCGTGGGCAACCGTCTTTCCAAGATCTATACGCGCACCGGCGACGACGGCAGCACCGGCCTCGGCGACGGTTCGCGCGTGCCGAAGGATTCCCTGCGCGTCGGCGCCTACGGCACGGTGGACGAACTCAACAGCACCATCGGCATGGTGCTGGCTGCCGAAGGGGTCGGCGACGAGGTGCGCGAGGCGCTGACCCAGGTGCAGCACGACCTGTTCGACCTCGGCGGGGAGCTGTGCATCCCCGGCATGGCGATGGTCGACGATCGCGATATCGACCGGCTGGAGCAGGTGCTGGACGGCTTCAACGAGCCGCTGCCTCCGCTGAAAGACTTCATCCTGCCCGGCGGCGGCATGGCCGCGTCCTGCTGCCACCTGGCCCGCACGGTGTGTCGGCGCGCCGAGCGCGAAGTGATCGCGCTGGCCCGTGTCGAAGCGGTGCGGCCGCAGGCGCAGCGCTACCTCAACCGGCTGTCCGACCTGCTGTTCGTGATCGCGCGCGTGCTGGCCCGGTCGGGCGGTCACGGCGAAGTGCTGTGGCAGCACGAACGCCGCCGCAAGCCCGCCCCCTGAGCGGCGATGCTGCGGCTCTATACCCATCCCGCCTGCCTGGAGCACGATCCGGGCCCCGAGCATCCCGAGTCGCCATCGCGGTTGCGCGCCATCCTGCGCGCGCTGGATCACGACCGTTTCGCGGCGCTTTACCGCATCGAGGCGCCGCGCGCCACGCGCGAGCAATTGCTGCGTGTGCATGCTGCCGATTATGTGGATCGCATCCTGGCCCTCGCCCCGACGTCCGGCACCGTGCGACTGGATGAGGACACGCTGATGTCGCCCGGTTCGGCGGAAGCGGCGCTGCGCGCCGCCGGCGCGGCGGTGGCCGCCGTCGACATGGCTCTGGCCGGAAGCGGGCGTGCCTTCTGCGCGGTGCGTCCGCCGGGGCACCACGCCACGCCCGATCGCGCGATGGGCTTCTGCCTGTTCAACAATGTGGCCGTCGCCGCGGCGCACGCGATCGAGGAGCATGGACTGCGCCGGGTCGCCATCGCCGACTTCGACGTGCACCATGGCAACGGCACGCAGGACATCTTCGAAGCCGATGCGCGCGTGATGTTCGTCTCCAGCCACCAGTCGCCGCTGTACCCGGAGACGGGACGGCCGGACGAGCATGGCGTCGGCAACGTCATCAACGCGCCACTGTCGCCGGGTGACGGCTCCTACGAGTTTCGCGAGCTGTGGGAAGGCGCCCTGCTGCCCAAGCTGTACGCATTCAAGCCGCAGCTAGTGCTGGTCTCGGCCGGGTTCGATGCCCACCGGGCCGATCCGCTGGCGGAGCTGCGGCTGACCACGGAGGACTATGCGTGGATCACCGGTCGACTGATGGATCTGGCTCATGCTCACGCCGGCGGCCGGCTGGTCTCCACGCTGGAGGGCGGCTACGACCTCCAGGCGCTGGCGGCCAGCGTCGGCGCGCACGTCGCCGAGCTGATGGCCTGACCTCTCAGTCGCCGGCAGGCACGAAGTCCAGGGCCAAGGAGTTGATGCAGTAGCGCAGGCCGGTCGGCCGCGGCCCGTCGGGAAAGACATGCCCGAGGTGGGAATCGCATTGGGCACAGCGAACCTCGACCCGCTGCATGCCGTGGCTCTCGTCCACATGTTCGGTAACCGCGCCCGCGGCGGTCGGCTGGAAGTAACTCGGCCAGCCCGACCCGGAGTCGTACTTCGTGTCGGAGTCGAACAGGCGGGCATGGCAGGCGGCGCAGATATAGGTGCCGGCCTCCTTGTGGCGATACCACTTGCCGCTGAACGGCGGCTCGGTGGCGGAGCATCGGCAGACGGCGTACTGCTCGGGGGTGAGTTCGGCGCGCCACTCGGCGTCGGTCTTGTCCAGCTTGGTCTCGCTCATGCTGAATTCCTCACAGGCAGGGATAGGGGCTTGCCTGCCGTATATGGGGTCTTTCTGCTAGCTTAACGACCTTTCCGAACCAACAGACCGCCACCGTGACGCCCAAGCCGACCTCGCGCCACCTGCCCCCGCGCCGCCTGCTGGCGGTCGCCGCGGCCCTTGCCCTGATGGGCGGCCAGGCCGAAGCCCAATCGACCTCCGACGGGACCGAAGGCGCCGCCGAAAACCAGGCGCCGGCCACCCCCTCCTGCCCGCTGGGTTCGTTCCACTGCCGGCCCCGCGAACTGAACTTCTCGATGTGCCGGCCGAATGCGCTGCTGGAGTTCTACGATCCGGACCTGCCCAAGGACACCGCGCTGCGCGAAACGGCGAACACCGAGGTCTACGCCGAGCAGGTGGACAGCTCGGACCAGACGGTCTACCACCTGCAGGGCCGGGTGAAGATCGAGCGCGCCGACCAGAAGATGCAGTCGGATACGGCGGACTACAACAGCGACACCACCGATTACGACGCGCGCGGCAACGTCCGCTACCAGGAGGCCGGCCAGCTGCTGGCGGCCGAGCATATCCGCGGCAACACCGATGCCAGCACCGGCCTTGCGGACGACGTCCGCTACCAGATGCTCACTTCGCGCGGCAATGGCGTGGCCAAGCAGGGCCAGATGCTCGATGCGCAGCGCACGCGTTACCGCCAGGTGACCTATTCCACCTGCGATGTGGGCCATCACCTGTGGGAAGTGCGCTCCAAGGATCTGCGCATCGACAAGGAAACCGGCGTAGGCACCGCGCACGGCGCGACCATGCGCTTCGCCAACGTGCCGTTCCTCTACCTGCCCTACTTCACCTTCCCGGTGGACGACCGGCGCAAGAGCGGCTTCCTGTACCCGACCTTCAGCAACTCCAACCGCTCCGGCTTCATGCTGGGCATACCGTATTACCTGAACCTCGCGCCGAACTACGACGCCACGCTGGAGCCGCGCATCTATACCGAGCGCGGCCTGATGCTGGCGGGCGAGTTCCGTTATCTGAACCTGATTCCGGGTTCCACGGGGCAGCTCAACATCGAGTACCTGCCGAACGATCGCGGCAACAACGATCCGGACAGCGTCGACAAGACCAAGGGCACTGACCGTTACCTGGTGAAGTTCAACGACAGCTCGCACCTGATCGGACCGTGGTCTTTCAACACCAGCATCAACCGCGCGTCGGACCGCAATTACCTGCGCGATTTCGGCAACGACCTCTATACGTCGGCGATCGGCACGCTGTCGTCCAGCGCGTATATCAACGGTGGCGGAAACTGGTGGAACGCCTCGTTCGGCGCGGACAGCTACCAGAACGTCGACCCGTTCCTGCCGGACAGCTCGGTGCAGTACAAGCGTTGGCCGCGCGCGACCTTCAACGTGAACCTGCCCCTGCAGAAGTGGCTGGAGTTCGGCGCCACTACCGAGGCCGTGGCGTTCCGCAAAGACGATGTGGTCGAAGGCAACCGTCTGGACCTGTATCCGTACCTGGCCGCTGACTTCCGCGGCGCAGCCTGGTTCGTGCGGCCCAAGGTGGCCTATCGCTACACGACTTACGAACTAAGCGGCGGCTACGACCGCTACGGCTATTACTTCCCGCTCGCCACCGGTCAGGCGACGCCATTCACCAACCGCTCGCCCAGCCGCTCGCTGCCCATCGTGAGCCTGGACAGCGGCCTGGTGTTCGACCGCATGACTTCGTTGTTCGGCAACAGCTACACGCAGACCCTGGAGCCGCGGCTGTACTACCTGTACGTGCCGTATCGCAACCAGAGCAACCTGCCGCTGTTCGACACCAACCTGATGTCGTTCGATTACTGGCAGCTGTTCTCGCCGAATCAGTATTCCGGCGCGGATCGCCAGATGAACGCCAATAACCTCACCGCGGCGGTGACGACACGGCTGCTGGACGACAACGGCGTGGAGCGCCTGTCGGCGAGCATCGGCCAGATCCGTTACTTCAACCAGCAGCGCGTGCAGCTCCCCAACAGCAACAACACGACGGGGGCGCCGACCGACTGGACGGGCTCCAATTACGTTGCCCAGCTGAACATGCAGCTCAACGACGACTGGCGCCTGAGCACGCAGTACCAGTGGAACCCGCACAAGCGGATGCAGGGCGGCACCGATATCACCGGCCAGCCCTATTTCGTCGGCCGCAGTACCGACCTGGCGGCGGTCGGCGTGCAGCGCCGACTGGGCACGGACGGCATCATCAACTTCTCTTACCGCTACCGTCGCGGCCTGCTGGAACAATACGACGCGTCCGCGGTCTACCCCGTTTCCGAACGCTGGCGCCTGATCGGCCGCTGGACGTACTCGGTGATGGAGAAGCGCACGGTGGAAGCGCTGGCGGGCGTCGAATATGACAGCTGCTGCGTCGCCGTGCGGGTAGTCGGACGGCATTACGTCAACACCTACAACTTCACCACCGCGAACGCCCACGCCAACAACGCGATCATGTTCGAGCTGCAGTTCAAGGGTCTGGGCGCGTTCAACGGCCAGACGGAAGGCGTACTGCGGCGTGGTATCCTTGGCTATCAATAACTTCCCGATCGCCAGAGGCGATTGAAGGTCCCCACGAATGAAACAGCCTCTCGCGTTGTTCCTGCTCGCGGCCGCCACCGCGCTCGTCGTTCCCGCCCATGCCCAGCTGCTGCCGCAGGCCGCTTCCGGCAAGCAGCCGCTTGACCGCATCGTGGCCGTGGTGGACGACGGCGTGATCCTGCAGAGCGAGCTCAACGAAGCCGTGCGCTCCGTGCAGCAGCAGTACGCCAGCCAGCCGGGCCAGTTGCCGCCGATGGACGTGCTGCAGCGCCAGGTGCTGGATCGCCTGGTCCTCATGAAGCTGCAGGTGCAGCGCGCCAACGACCAGGGCATCCGCGTCTCCGACGCCGATATCGACCAGGCCGTCGGCGCGGTCGCACAGCAAAACAAGATGTCGGCCGAGCAGTTGCGCGCCGCCGTGGAGCAGGAAGGTTCCAGCTTCGCCGCGTTCCGCCAGCAGCTGAGCGAACAGCTGATCGCGCAGCGCCTGCATGAGAGCGTGGTGCGCGATTCGGTGAACGTCACCGACAGCGAGATCAACAACCTGCTGGCCAGCCCGACCTACAAGGCCGGCGAGATCCACCTAGCCCACATCCAGATCAGCGTGCCCTCCGGCGGCAACGCGACCGACATCCAGGCTGCCCAGAAGAAGGCCGAAGAGGCCATCAACGCGGTCCACGGCGGCATGGATTTCAACGCGGCGGCCATCCGCTATTCGGATGCCCAGGACGCGCTGGAAGGTGGCGACCTGGGTTGGCGCCGCATGGACGAGGTTCCCCCGGCCTTTGCGGACGCCGTTGCCGGCATGAAGGTGGGCGACGTGAGCCCGGCCCTGCGCGGCCCGACCGGCTTCCACATCCTCAAGCTGGTCGACCAGCGCGCGCCGAGCCGCCAGGTGGTACCGGAATTCCACGCCCGCCAGATCCTGATCAAGCCCAGCGAGATCGTGTCGCCCGAGCAGGCGCGGCAGAAGGCGCAGGACCTGTACAACCGCATCGTCAACAAGCATGAGGACTTCGCCAAGCTGGCGAAGGACGAGTCCAAGGACAACACCACCGCCAACGACGGCGGCGACATGGGCTGGTTCCCGCAGCAGGCGTGGGGCACGGTGATCGGCCAGGAGATCACGCAGCTGAAGGACAACGAGGTGTCGCAGCCGTTCCAGAGCGAGGCCGGCTGGCACATCCTGCAGCGCCTGGGCGAACGCCAGAGCGACCTCACCGACCAGATCGAGCGCGACCAGGCCCGTCAGGCCATCGGCAACCGCAAGGCCGAGCAGGCGTACGAGGACTATCTGCGCGAGATGCGCTCGAGCGCGTACGTGAACATCCTGGTCCCGGAATTGCGCGATCCCGGTCAGCCGGGCAAGTCCTGAGCACAGCCTTGAGTCCTGGCGCGCTCCCGCGGCTCGCCGTCACCGCCGGGGAGCCGGCGGGCGTCGGACCCGAACTGCTGATCCGATGGGCCGCCACTTCGCTGGCGGCCAATTTCATTGCGATCACCGATCGCGGCTTGCTGGAACGCGCCGCGCGGCGCTGCGGCAGCCACATCGAGCTGATCGAGGACGACGGCGCACCATTGCGGGAACGCCCGACGGGATCGCTGCGCGTCCACCATAGTCCCCTCGCCGTCGAGGAACAGCCGGGACAGCCGGACCCTCGCAACGCCCGGCATGTACTCACCACACTGGCCGAAGCCGCCGATGGCTGCATGAACGGGCGCTACGACGCGGTCGTCACCGCGCCACTGCAGAAATCGTCCATCAACGACGCCGGCATCCGTTTCAGCGGCCACACGGAGTTCTTCGCCGAACGGAGCCGCAGTGACGTCGTGATGATGCTCGCCAGTCCGGAACTGCGTGCCGCTCTGGCCACCACGCACCTCCCGCTCGCGGCGGTGTCCGCGGCCATCACCGCCGAATCGCTGACGCGCACGCTGCGCATCGTCCACGCCGAGCTGCGCGACAAGTTCGGATTCGCCGAGCCCCGCATCGCGGTGCTCGGATTGAATCCGCATGCCGGCGAAGGTGGGCACCTGGGGCACGAGGAGATCGACACGATCGGTCCCGTCATGCAGCAGCTGCGCGCCGAGGGCTTCCGGCTGCTCGGCCCGCTCCCAGCCGATACCGCGTTCGTGCCCGCTCAACGGGCCGGCTACGATGCCGTGGTCGCGATGTACCACGACCAGGCGCTGCCGGTGCTCAAGAGCGAGGCATTCGACCGCACGGTGAATCTCACGCTCGGCCTGCCCTTTATCCGCACCTCGGTGGACCATGGCACCGCCCTGGACCTGGCCGGCACTGGCCGGGCCGATCCATCGAGCCTGATCGCCGCGGCGCGCATGGCGCTGGAGCTGGCCGCCCGGCGCCCGGCTTCCGTTGGCTGAGTCCGCTTCGTCTTTGGATGTCGTCCATGAATGCCCGCCCCAAGAAAAGTTTTGGCCAGCACTTCCTTCACGAGAAGCGCTACATCGAGCGCATCGTCAGTTCGATCGCTCCCAAGCCTGGGGATGCCGTCGTCGAGATCGGCCCCGGCGAGGGAGCGCTGACCTTGCCCTTGCTCGCGGTCGCCCACCGCATGACGGCGATCGAGCTGGATACCGACCTGATTCCGGATCTGCAGGCGCGTACCGCCGCCGTGGGCGAATTGCGCATCGTCCATGCCGACGTATTGAAGGTGGATTTCACGGCCCTGGCCCGCGAACTCGGTGTCGAGCGCCTGCGCATCGCCGGCAATCTGCCCTACTACATATCCAGCCCGATCCTGTTCCATTGCGTCGATCACTCGGCGGCGATCCAGGACATGCACTTCATGCTGCAGAAGGAAGTGGTGGACCGCATGGCCGCCGAACCTGGCAGCAAGGTATATGGACGTCTATCCGTCATGCTACAGCTGGCCTGCCGGGTCGAGCCGCTCTTCACGGTCCCGCCGGGTGCGTTTCGCCCACCGCCGAAGGTGGATTCCGCCGTGGTGCGCGTGACCCCGCTTCCGCTCGAACAGCGCCATGACGCAGACCCGGATCGCGTACACGCGATCGTCAAGGCCGCCTTCGCGCAGCGCCGCAAGACGCTCGGCAACGCCCTGCGGCAGCTGATGGACGCCCAGGCGATCGAGGCGGCGGGCGTCGACCCGAAAGCCCGGGCCGAGACGCTCGCGCCGATGGACTTCGTGCGCCTCGCCAAGGTCGCGCCGGCACCCTGACCCTCTTCGGGACGGCGCGGTTCAGCGGCGCGCGCGCAGGCTTGTTCCATGCCAGTCGGCAAGCCTTACAATCGCGCCATGACCGACAAATCCCCCTACACGATCGACGTGCAGGTCGAAACACGCTTCGTCCCCGATCAATCGAAGCCCGGCGACAACCGTTACGTCTTCGCCTACACCGTGACGCTGCACAACCGCGGCGACATGCCCGCGCGCCTGATTGCCCGCCATTGGGTGATCACCGACGCCAACGGCAAGGTGGAAGAGGTGCGCGGCGAGGGTGTGGTCGGCGAGCAGCCATGGATGCGTCCGGGCGACGATTACGAGTACACCTCCGGTGCCGTATTGGAGACCGCCGTCGGCATCATGCAGGGCAGCTACCAGATGCTTGCCGACGATGGCACGCATTTCGAAGCGCCAATCGCCCCGTTCACCCTCTCCATTCCGCGTACGCTGCACTGATGGCTACTTACGCGATCGGTGACGTGCAGGGTTGCCATCCCGAACTGCATCGTCTTCTCGACAAGATGCATTTCGATCCGGCGCGCGACCAGCTGTGGTTCTGCGGCGACCTGGTGAACCGCGGCGGACAGTCGCTGGAGACGTTGCGTCTCATCCATAGCCTGCGTGACAACGTGGTACTGACGCTCGGCAATCACGACCTGAGCCTGCTCGCCATCGCCCAGCGCCGTCCCGAGGCGCAGTCCAAGGTGAACCCAGAGCTGCGTGAAGTACTGTTCGCCGACGATGCGCCGGTATTGTTCGAATGGCTGCGCTCGCAAAAGCTCATGCACGTGGACGAAGCACTCGGTTGGACCATGGTGCACGCCGGACTGGCGCCCTCCTGGACGCTGCGGCAGGCTATACGTTCTGCACAGGAAGTGGAGCGGGAGCTGTCCGGGCCCCGCCACGCGCGCATCCTGAAAAACCTTTTCGGCAACCGTCCGGCGGCGTGGACGAGCCGTCTGCAAGGCGTCGAACGCCTGCGCGCCTCGATCAACACGCTGACCCGCATGCGCTATTGCGACATTCACGGGCGCATCGATTTCGAGAGCAAGGGTGTCCCCGGCACGCAGAAGCCGGGCATGTATCCCTGGTTCGAAGTGCCCGGCATGAAGCGCCGGGAGACGCGCATCGTGTGCGGCCACTGGTCCGCGCTGGGCCGCTTCGCCGGCCTTGGGATCTACGCCATCGATACCGGCTGCGTGTGGGGCGGCAAGCTGACCGCGCTGCGCCTGGACTCCGAGGAGCCGGAATACCTGACGGTGGATGCCGAGCCCTACCGGAAGCGGATTCCGGGCGGCGATTGACGCCGCTTGGTATCGGCACAAAAAAAGGCGGCCCTGAGGCCGCCTTTTTTCATTTCGCCCGGTCGGTGGCTCAGCTCAGCTGACCGTGGCAATGCTTGTACTTCTTGCCCGAGCCACAGGGGCACGGATCATTGCGGCCCACCTTGGGACCCTCGTCGCCGAGCACCGGCGCGGCAGTGAGGCTTCCGGCGGCCACGGCTTCCGGGTCCGCATTGAGCGCTGCCGTCGGGGCGCCACCGCCGCTGGCGTGCATCTGCCGTGCGAGGCGTTCGGCCATCCGCTGCTGCTCCGCCTCCATCGCGGCAACTTCGTCCTCGCTGCGAATGCGGATGCGCGCGAGCATCTGGATGACTTCCGTCTTGATGCGATCGAGCATGCTGGAGAACAGCTCGAACGATTCACGCTTGAACTCCTGCTTGGGCTGCTTCTGGGCGTAACCGCGAAGATAGATGCCCTGGCGCAGGTAATCCATGCTCGCCAGATGCTCCTTCCACGCATTGTCCAGCACGCTGAGCATGATGTGCTTCTCGAGCTGACGCATCGTGTCCGCGCCGATCTGCTCTTCCTTGGACTTGAACAGCTTTTCGGCAGCGTCGCGGACGTGCTTGAGGATCATTTCCGCATCGACATCATGCTGCTGCTCGACCCAGTGCTTCACATCGAGCGACAAGCCGAACTCGCTTTCCAGTTCGCGATCCAGGCCCGGCATATCCCACAACTCATCGATACTGTCGGCCGGCACATGGCGGCGCACGACTTCGGTCACGACGTCGTCGCGGATATCGGCGATGGTCTCGGCGACGCTGTCCGTCTCCAGCAGCTCGTCGCGCTGGGCATAGATGACCTTGCGCTGGTCGTTGGCGACGTCATCGAACTCCAGCAGGTGCTTGCGGATGTCGAAGTTGTGCTGCTCGACCTTGCGCTGCGCCTTTTCGATCTGCCGACTGACCATGCGGTCTTCCAGCGCCTCGTTCTCCTTCATGCCGAACATGCGCATCCAGCGACCGACCCAATCGCCGGCGAAGATGCGCAGAAGGTTGTCTTCCAGCGAAAGGTAGAAGCGCGAGGACCCCGGGTCACCCTGACGGCCCGAACGGCCACGCAGCTGGTTGTCGATACGCCGCGACTCGTGGCGCTCCGTGCCGACGATGTGCAGGCCACCGGCGGCGAGCACCTGCTCGTGCCGCTTCTTCCACTCGGCCTTGGCCTTCTCGCGATCGGCATCGGTGGCGGTCTCCGGCAAGGCCGCCAGTGCCGCCTCGAGGCTTCCGCCCAGCACGATATCGGTACCGCGACCCGCCATGTTGGTGGCGATGGTGACCGAGCCGGGCGCGCCAGCCTGGGCCACGATGTGCGCCTCGCGCTCGTGCTGCTTGGCGTTGAGCACTTCGTGCGGAATCTTGGCTTTGTTCAGCAGCTTGGAGAGCAGCTCCGACACCTCGATCGAGGTCGTGCCCACCAGCACCGGCTGGCCCCGCTTGTGACAGTCGAGGATGTCTTCGATCACCGCGTCGTACTTGGCCTGCTGGCCAAGGAAGACCATGTCCGGATTGTCTTTACGGATCATCGGCTTGTGCGTGGGAATGACCACCACTTCCAGGCCGTAGATCTGCTGGAACTCGTACGCTTCCGTATCCGCCGTACCGGTCATGCCGGCCAGCTTCTTGTACATGCGGAACAGGTTCTGGAAGGTGATGGTCGCCAGCGTCTGGTTCTCGCGCTGAATCGGCACGCCTTCCTTCGCCTCGACCGCCTGATGCAAGCCGTCCGACCAGCGGCGGCCGGGCAGCGTGCGGCCCGTAAACTCGTCGACGATCACCACTTCGCCGTCGCGGACGATGTAGTCCACGTCGCGGTGATAGATGGCGTTCGCGCGCAGCGCGGCGTTCAGGTGGTGCACAACGGCCAGGTTCTTGGAGTCGTACAGGCCGCCATCCGCATCGATCGCACCGACTTCGCGGAGCAGCTCCTCGGCATGCGACATGCCTTCCTCGGAGAGATGCACCTGCTTCTGCTTTTCGTCGACCCAGTAGTCGCCGGGGGCGTCTTCCTTCTCCTGCCGGATCATCTTCGGCACGATCTTGTTCACCGCGATGTACAGCTGCGGAGAATCCTCGGCGGGGCCGGAGATGATCAGCGGGGTACGGGCTTCGTCGATCAGGATCGAATCCACCTCGTCGACGATGGCGTAGTGCAGGCCGCGCTGGTAGCGCTGCTCCTTGCTGGACGCCATGTTGTCGCGCAGATAATCGAAGCCGAACTCGTTGTTGGTGCCGTAAGTGATGTCGGCGGCATAGGCCTCGCCCTTGTCGGCGTGGTTCATGCCGGGCCAGACCACGCCCACGGTGAGGCCGAGGACGTTGTACAGCTTGCCCATTTGGGCCGAGTCGCGGCGGGCCAGGTAATCGTTCACCGTGACCACGTGGACACCCTTGCCTTCCAGGGCATTGAGGTATACCGGCAGCGTTCCGACCAGGGTCTTGCCTTAACCGGTGCGCATTTCGGCGATCCGGCCCGAATGCAGCACCATGCCGCCGATCACCTGCACGTCGTAGTGGCGCATGCCGAGCACGCGCTTGGCGCCTTCGCGCACGGTGGCAAACGCTTCCGGCAGGACCTTGTCCAGGGATTCGCCTGCGGCGATGCGCTGCTTGAACACGTCGGTTTTCGCGCGCAGCTCGGCGTCGCTCAACTTCTCGAATTCGGGCTCGAGCGCGTTGATCCGCGCGACAGACTTGGAAAGCTGCCGCAGCACGCGGTCGTTGCGGCTACCGAAAAGGCTGGTCAGGGCGCGATTGAGCATCGATCTTCCGGATCCTGGAGTCGTAGGCGCCCGCCGCGAATAGAGGCGGGACGAAAGGAATGGATGATACAAGGGTCGCCGGGCGATCCCCAAACGAAGACCGGCCGGTATGCCCCTGGCCGAGCGGTCCCAATGGCTCCGCCATGTCCTGCGGCCATGCGGTCACCCTTCCCGATCTACTTGTCTGGCGGCGCCGCGGAAGGGTTTCAAGAGGGCAATAGAGGCGCGGGGGCCTCAGCGGTGATTGCGGACGTAGGCCAGCGGGTTGACGACGTTGCCCTTGTACCAGACCTCAAAATGGACATGAGAACCCGTGGAGCGGCCGGTCGAACCGGCCCTTGCGATCACGTCGCCCACGTGGACGCGCTGACCCGGCCGGACCACGAGCGCGCTGTTGTGAGCGTACCGGGTCATGTAGCCGTTGCCATGATCGATCTCGATCACGTCGCCGTAGCCGGTGCGCAGGCCGGCAAACGTCACCATGCCTTCGGCGACCGCATGCACGGGCGTGCCCGTGGGCGCCGAGATATCGAGGCCGGTGTGGTAGGCAGCGTGGCCGCTGAACGGATCGGGTCGGCCACCGAAATAGGACGAGATATAGCCCTCGACCGGCATGCCCGTGGGCTTGAGATTCGATTCGATCTTGGCGTCGAGCAGCAGGCTCTGCAAAGCGGAGAGCTGCGCCTGCTGACTGTCGAAGCGGCTGGCCAACTGGCCGATGCCGGTGTCCAGGGCCTGAGGCAGTGCATACGCGCTGTCGTTGATGTCCTCGACGCCGCCGACCGCCGGCTGTTCGTCGAAATTGAATTCGCTGCTGTCGAGCTTGCCCATCTGGGCTAGGCGTTCTCCCAGCGCATTCAGCCGGGTGGATTGCGCCTGCAATTGGCCAAGTTTTGCTGCCAGGGCGTCGATTTCGCGCTGCGCATCCTTGCGAACGTCGCCCAGCTGGGCGTCCTGCGTCGACACCTCATGATGCAGGCGGGTGATCTCGGCGAGCGCGCGGTCACGCGGACTGGCGACCGCCAAAGCCACCGTAGCGCCGAGTCCTGCGCAGGCGAGTACAGCTGCGGCGCCCATCGCGATCAGCCGATAGCGCAGGCGCCGATCGGCCAGATTGAAGGTTTTCGGCACCCGCTTGGTGCGTGAGACGAGTATGATTTGCATGTTTTTCCACGTCGAAGATGTCGGCACCCATGCAGCGCGACGTTCCTAACGCTTCCCGCCGCACCGGAGCAGGACCGAAATCCCTCACCGAATGCGGTCCCTTCGCCAAACTGGCTCGCAAGGCCAGTGAGCTGGAGGCGTTGGATCGTGCGCTACGCCAGACGCTGCCGTCACCGCTCCGCGAACAGGTCAGGTTTGCCAACCTGCGCGACAGCCGTCTTGTGTTCCTGGCTCCTTCGCCGGCGGTGGCCTCGAGGCTGCGCCTTATGCAGACGCAAATTCTCGCTGCCGCGCACGCTGTCGGCGTGCGCGCCGGGTACCTCACCGTGAAAGTGGCCCCCCTTCCGCCGGCCGAAACCGAGCCGGATCGGTCAAAACCGCTTTCGCCTGCCGCCGCAAACCATTTGAAGGCCGCAGCGACCTCGGTAACAGACACCGAACTGCGGCATCTGTTCCTCGAACTGGCGTCCATCGCCGAGACTTCTGGTTCCCAGAACAAGTCCGGCGAGTAATGTCGACCCGCCGCGCCTGCTCAGTCACATCGCCCCGCTTTCGCAGGCGTGCACAAACGTCGTACGCCCAATCGGCGGTGACGGGTTTATAGCACGCCCCCTTAGCCCCGAAAGACGTTGACATTGCCAATACGTGAATCGTGGCAGGGCGAAGGGGCGAGGTATATCACAAAACAAACGGCCACGTCCCAGGGACGTGGCCGTTCAGTTTGTTCAGCTTTGCCCGCGAGCGGGCGCGACCTCAGATCGCTTGGGCGGGGTGCGCGTAGGAAATCGGAGCGGTCGCGGGATCGTCCTGGTAGCTGACCTCGTCCCATGCGGAGGCATCCGCCATGAGCGTGCGAAGCAGCTTGTTGTTGAGCTCGTGACCCGACTTGTGCGCGTAGTAGGCGCCAATCAGGCTATGGCCCAGCAGGTAGAGGTCACCGATCGCGTCAAGGATCTTGTGCTTGACGAACTCGTCCTCGTAGCGGAGGCCGTCTTCGTTGAGTACGCGGTAGTCATCCAGCACCACGGCGTTATCCATCGAACCGCCCAGCGCCAGGTTGTGCTCGCGCAGCATCTCGATGTCGCGCATGAAGCCGAAGGTGCGCGCGCGGCTCACTTCCTTCACGAACGAAGTGGTGGAGAAATCGATCTCCGCCTTGGAGGTGCGCTTGCTGATGATCGGATGGTTGAACTCGATGGAGAAACCGACCTTGAAGCCCTCGAAGGGTTCGAAGCTGGCCCACTTGTCGCCGTCCTGAACCTCGATCGGCTTCTTGATGCGGATAAAGCGCTTGGCGACGTTCTGCTCTTCGATACCGGCCGACTGCAGCAGGAATACGAAGGGACCGGCACTGCCGTCCATGATCGGCACTTCCGGCGCCGAGAGGTCGACATAGGCGTTGTCGATGCCCAAGCCGGCCATAGCAGAGAGAAGATGCTCGACCGTGGAGACGCGGATATCGCCGTTGACCAGCGTGGTCGACAGGCGCGTGTCGCCGACGTTGTTCGGACGCGCGGCGATATCGACCGGCGGATTCAGATCCGTGCGGCGGAACACGATGCCCGTGTTCGGCGCGGCGGGCCGAAGCGTCATGTAGACCTTGTCGCCGGTATGCAGACCGACGCCGGTGGCCCGGATGATGTTCTTGAGCGTACGCTGCTTGATCATTTTTTTGGTACCTGCAAGGGGCAGCAGCCAACAGGGGACGGATGCTAACACAGTCTTAACCACTGAAAATAGCAAACGGGCCCGTACAGTCTGTTCGCGCTTTCATCCTTTTTTCATCCTTGAAAAAAGCCGGCAGCGTGTCAGACGGGAAATACCTCAATACCGTCAACTAGTTAGGATCGACACAACGCCCCGTGCCGGGACGGGAAATCCGGCAGCGGGGCGTCGGACCGAGCCGGGACGGGACGCCCCAGCCAAGTCATGCGTCATCCCAGACGCACAGTCCTGTCATGTTCCTCCAGGAGCAAACAGACTGGCGTCAGCCCACCCCTCCGCCAGCGACGGAGGGACGCGCAACCGGCGAACTTTGCAGCAGCCGCCAGGCGCGTAATGTGACTGACAAGTCAATCTGACGTTTGTTCACTCTTTTTTGAACATTTTTTTTCTCAATCGGCCTGTCGGCGCAGGAAGGCCGGGATGTCCAGATAGTCGAAGCTCGGATCGGCGCCCTTCGCCGGAGCGGCTTCGCTACGGCTCGGACCGGCGACGACATCCGGCTGCGCATAGTCCACCACCTCGTTGCCGGTGCCCGTGCGCAGCACGACCGGACGCGGCCGCTGGCGCATCTCAACCTGCTGGGGAGCCGCCGTACGCTGGGGCTGGCGCGAAACCGCCCGGTTCAGGCCGGTCGCCACCACGGTGACGCGGACGTCGTCCTGCATCTCCGGATCGAGCGATGTGCCGATGACCACCGTGGCGTCCTCGCTGGCGAAGTCATGGATGACGCGGCCGATTTCGTCGAACTCGCGCATGGTCAGGTTCGGACCGGCGGTGACGTTCACCAGGATGCCGCAGGCGCCGTTGAGGTTGACGTCCTCCAGCAGCGGGTTGTTGATGGCGGCCTCGGCGGCAGCCTGCGCGCGGTCGTCGCCGCGGGCGGTACCCGAGCCCATCATCGCCATGCCCATCTCGGACATCACGGTACGCACGTCGGCGAAGTCGACATTGATCAGGCCCGGGGCCGTGATCAGGTCGGCGATGCCCTGTACTGCACCCAGCAGCACGTCGTTGGCAGCCTTGAAGGCATTGAGCAGCGTGACCTCGCGGCCAAGCACCGACAACAGCTTCTCGTTCGGCACCGTGATGAGCGAATCCACGTGCTGGGACAGGTCCTCGATGCCCTTCATGGCCACCTGCATGCGGCGACGGCCTTCGAACGGGAACGGCTTGGTCACCACGGCCACGGTCAGGATGCCCTTCTCCTTGGCCAGCTGGGCAACCACCGGCGCGGCGCCGGTACCCGTGCCGCCACCCATGCCGGCGGTGATGAACACCATGTCGGCGCCCTCGAGCATCTCTTCGATGCGCTCGCGGTCTTCCAGTGCAGCCTGGCGGCCCACCTCGGGGTTGGCGCCCGCGCCCAGGCCCTTGGTGACATTGGCGCCGAGCTGGAGGTGGGTGCGCGAGCCGCAGCTCTTCATGGCCTGCGAGTCGGTGTTGGCGACGACGAATTCGACGCCTTCGATGTTGGCGTTGAGCATGTGGGCCACGGCGTTGCCGCCGCCACCGCCTACGCCGATGACTTTGATGACTGCGTTAGGTGCGAGTTTTTCGACCAGTTCAAACATTTCCCGTCCTCCGTAGAGCTTTCGTTGTCGTTGTAGCCCCGGGCGCCGCTCCTGCAACCCCGAGGTGGTGGGTGACCTCCCGTCACCCGTGGCCGCGCCTCCTGCGCCGCCCATCCCTCAACCGGTCGGACCTTTCGGTCCGGCCGGTCAGAAGTTCTTCGCCAGCCAGCCGCGCAACCGCTCCACCAGCCCGCCGACGCTGCCGCCCGACGCGCCGCCCGCACGCATGCCGCCAGAACGGGCGCCGTGCAGCAGCAGGCCCACGCCGGTCGAATGCATCGGGTTGGAGACGACCTCGCCGAGGCCGGTGACGTGTTGCGGCACGCCGATGCGCACCATCTTGTGGAAGATTTCCTCGGCCAGCTCCAGCGCGCCCTCCATGCGGGAGGCCCCGCCGGTCAGCACGACACCGGCCGCCACCAGGCTCTCGTAGCCGGAGCGGCGCAGCTCGTCCTGCACCATTTCGAAGATTTCCTCGTAGCGCGCCTGCACGCTCTGCGCGAGCGATTGACGCGCCAGCCGGCGCGGAGGGCGGTCGCCCACGCTGGGCACCTGGATGGTTTCTTCGGCGTGGGCGAGCTGCGCCAGCGCACAGGCGTACTTGATCTTGATCTCCTCCGCATGCGCAGTCGGCGTGTGCACGCCGTAGGCGATGTCGTTGGTGACCTGGTCGCCGCCCACCGGCAGCGACTTGGTGTAGCGGATCGAACCCTGCGTATAGATGGCGATGTCGGTCGTGCCAGCGCCGATGTCCACCAGGCAGACGCCCAGCTCGCGCTCGTCGTCTGTCAGCACGGCCTTGGCGCTGGCCACGGAGGACGGCACCAGTTCGTCCACCGTCAAGCCGCAGCGCTGGATACACTTGCTGATGTTCTGCACCGCCGCCGCGGCACCGGTCACCAGGTGCACGCTGGCCTCCAGGCGTACGCCGCTCATGCCGACCGGCGAGCGGATCCCGTCCTGACCATCGATGCGGTATTCCTGCGACTCCTTATAGAGGACCTTGCGGTCGGCCGGGATCGCCACCGCACTAGCGGCTTCCAGCACCTGCTCCAGGTCGCCAGGGGTGACCTCGCGGTCGCGGATCGCCGCGGTACCGTGCGAGTTCCTGGTCTCCAGATGGCTGCCGGAAATCGAGGCGTAGACCGAGCGGATATCGCAACCGGCCATCAGCTCGGCCTCTTCGACCGCGCGCTGGATCGAATGGACGGTCGATTCGATATCCACGACCGAGCCGCGCTTCAGTCCGCGCGATACGTGCGTGCCGATGCCGATCACCTAGATCGGCTCGCCCGGCTCGTATTCGCCCACGATGGCGACCACCTTGGAGGTGCCGATGTCGAGGCCGACGACCAGTTGCTTGTCGTTGCGGGTTTTCATGTGCGGGGCGTGCCTTTGGTGGTGACGGCGGCCGGAGCTTGCGACTGCGGCCATCGCACGGCGAATCCGTTGGTGTAGCGAAGATCGGCATAGGCGAAGCCTTCCGGGCGGTTCGCCATGATTTGCGGGTAGACGTCGAGGAAACGGCGCAGCCGGCGCCCGGCCTGGTCGCGGTCGCCGAGCACGATCTGCGCACCGGTAGACGTGGTCAGGCTCCAGCTGCCGCGCTCGGTAAGCGAGACCCCGGCGATCTTCAGATGCGTGCTGCCGAACGCCTTCTGCGTCTCGGCATAGAAACTGACCACTTCGGCCAGTCGTGCGTCGGGACCATGCAGGCTGGGCAGGTTGTCGACGCCGTCGGCGCCCGGCGCATCGAACACCAGGCCCTGACGGCTGATGAGCTGCTTGTCGTTCCAGCGCGCGAAGGGCTGGCGCTCGTAGATGCGCAGAATCAGGGTGTCCGGCCAGCGCTTGCGCGCCTCGACCGACTCCACCCAGGGCAGCGCGGCGACGGCCTTCTGCACCGCGTCCAGGTCCAGCGCGAAGAAGCCTTTGCCGAGGCGCGGCAGCACGGCGGCGCGGATGTCGTCCGCGCTCACATGCTTGAACTCGGCCTGCACCGTCAACTGGGTCACCGGCCAGCGATTGGCCGCGAACCATCCGCGCAGCACGCCGACGATCGGCAGCGCCACGAGCGCGATGGCCAGACACCAGGCAACGAGGCGGATGGCTCCCCTCACACGTCCTCCCTGAAGCTCGTTTCGAGCACGCGCCAGCACAGCGTTTCGTAGTCGATGCCGACCACCTTCGCCGCCTTGGGCACCAGCGAATGCGAAGTCATGCCGGGGGCGGTGTTCACCTCCAGCAGCCAGTTGCGGCCGTGCTTGTCGCGCATGACGTCGACGCGACCCCAGCCGCCGCAGGCCAGTGCATCGAAAGCTTTCAGCGCCAGCGCCTGCATCTCGCGCTCGGCATCGCCACTGAGGCCAGGACACAGGTACTGCGTGTCCTCGGCGATGTACTTGGCGTTGTAGTCGTAGTACTCGCCCTTCGGCACGATTTTGATGGTCGGCAGCACCTCGCGACCCAGAATGCCGACGGTGAACTCGCCGCCCTCGGCCGCATCGCCTTCGATCAGCGTTTCCATGAGCAAATCGCCGGGATAGCGGCGCGCGAGCTCCACCGCGGCGTCCAGATCCTTTTCGTCGAACACCCGGGTCACGCCCACGCTGGAACCCTCCCAGGCCGGCTTCACGATCAGCGGAAAGCCGATCTCGCGCGCCGCGGCGTGCACGTCGGCACCTCGCGGCAGCGCCTTGAAGCGCGGCGTGGGCAGGCCCAACGCCTGCCCCACCAACTTGGCGCGGATCTTGTCCAGCGAGAGCGCCGAGCCCAACACGCCGGAGCCGGTGAATGGAACGCGCAGCGACTGCAGCGCGCCCTGCAGCTCGCCGTTCTCGCCGCCGCCGCCATGCAGGATGTTGAACACACGGGCGAAGTGACCCGCACGCACCGCATCCAGCAGCGCCGGGATGCCATCGATGGCTTCGGCGTCGACGCCGCGCGCGCGCAGCGCTTTCAGCACGCCGTCGCCGGAGTTGAGCGAGACCTCGCGCTCGGCGGAGCTGCCGCCCATCACCACGGCGACGCGGCCGAACTGCGCGGGATCCGTAATCTTCTTCGTCACTTCTTGGTCCTCAGGTTGCCGGCCAGGGCCAGCTCCACCGCCGCCGCGCCGATATCGCCGGCGCCGAGCAGCAGCAACAGGTCGCCGTCGCGCAGCAGTGCCGGCAGGGCTTCCTTCAGCTCGCGCGGGTGCTCGACCAGTACCGGATCGACCTTGCCCCGCGCGCGTACGGCGCGCGCCAGCGCGCGCCCGTCTGCGCCGGCAATCGGCGCTTCGCCGGCCGGGTACACCTCGGTGAGCACCAATACGTCGACATCGCTCAGTACGTTGGCGAAGTCGTCCAGCAAATCGCGCGTGCGGCTATAGCGGTGCGGCTGGAACGCCACCACCAGGCGACGATCCGGCCAGCCGCCACGGGCGGCAGCGAACACCGCGGCCAGCTCGCGCGGATGATGGCCGTAGTCGTCGACCAGCAGCGCCGTGCCCTGGTCCAGCGCGATCTCGCCGCGACGATGGAAGCGGCGGCCCACTCCTTCGAACTTCTGCAGTGCACGCGCGATGGACTCGGCCTCCACGCCGAGCTGCCAACCGATGGATGCGGCGGCCAGCGCATTGAGCACGTTATGGCGACCAGGCAGGTTCAGCTTGACGTGCAGTGCCTCCTTCCGCCCCGGCAACCACAGGTCGAAGTGCATCTCGAAGCCGTGCTGCACCAGGTTGCTGGCCCGCACGTCCGCATCCTGCGCTTCGATGCCGTAGGTCATCACGCGCCGCGTGGTGCTCCTGGCCAAAGCCGCGACCTCGGGATCGTCCACGCACAGCACGGCCAGCCCGTAGAACGGCAGCCGATGCAGGAAGTCGGCGAAGGCCTTCTTCACCAGCGCGAAGTCGCCCTGGTAGTTTTCCAGATGGTCCGCGTCGATATTGGTGACCGCAGCCACCACCGGCGACAGCATCAGGAAGGAGCCATCCGACTCGTCCGCTTCCGCCACCAGGTACTGGCCCGTGCCCAGCCGTGCATTGGCGCCGGCCGCATTGAGCTGACCGCCGATGACGAACGTCGGGTCGTAGTTGGCTTCCGCCAGCACGCTGGCGGTAAGGCTGGTGGTGGTGGTCTTGCCATGTGTGCCGGCAATCGCGATGCCGCGACGGAAGCGCATCAGCTCGCCGAGCATCTCCGCGCGCGGCACCACCGGGATGCGCGCGGCGCGGGCGGCGATCAATTCCGGGTTGTCCTGGCGGATCGCGCTGGAGGTGACCACCACGTCGGCGTCGCCCACGTGTTCGGCAGCGTGGCCAACCTGGACGAGGATGCCCAGCCCGGCGAGGCGCTGCGCCGTCGGCGAATTCGACTTGTCGGAGCCGGAAACCGCATAGCCGAGGTTGTGCAGCACTTCAGCGATGCCGCTCATGCCGACGCCGCCGATGCCGATGAAGTGCACCCGGCGGAACGTGGTCATGAGGTCTTCGTGGGCCAGCAGGCGGCGCGGCGTCATGCGCGTACCTCCAGGCAAGCGCGGGCGATCACCGCCGCGGCATCGGGCTTGGCCAGCGTCCGCGCGGCCTCGGCCATGGCGCGCATGCGCGCGTGATCGTTCAACAGCGCATCCAGGCGCTGGGCAAACTGCTGTACGTCCAAATCACGTTCCTGTACGACTTCGGCCGCTCCCGCGGCCACCCTGGCCTCGGCGTTGCGGGTCTGGTGGTCATCCACCGCATGGGGAAAAGGCACGAGCACCGCGCCCAGTCCGGCGGCGGTGAGTTCGGCTACGGTCAGCGCGCCTGCGCGGCACACGGCGAGGTCGGCCCAGGCGTAGACGCCGGCCATGTCTTCGATGAACGGCACGATCTGCGCTTCGACACCTGCGTTGGCGTAAGCCTCGCGCGCCTCGTCGATACCACGGCTGCCGCACTGGTGCAGCACTTCCGGCCGCCGCTCGGGCGGCAGCTGCGCCAACGCCTGCGGCAGCGCGAGATTGAGTGCGCGCGCACCAAGGCTGCCGCCAAGCACCAGCAAGCGCGCCCGGCCCGTGCGTCCATCCATGCGTACAGACGGCGACGGCAAGGCGGCAATGGTCTCGCGCACGGGATTGCCCACCCACTCGGCGCCTGGCATGGCGTCGCTGAAACCGGCCAGCACGCGTTGCGCGTGAGCAGCGAGCTTGCGGTTGGTGAAACCAGCGACGCGATTCTGCTCATGCACCAGCAACGGCCTGCGCAGCAGCCACGCGGCGATACCGCCAGGGCCGGCCACGTAACCACCCATCGATAGCACGCTGCGCGGCTTGACCGCGCTGACCACCCGCAACGAGGCAAACAGCGCACGCGCCAGCATCAGCGGCGCCATCAGCCGCGTCTTGATGCCCTTGCCGCGCAAGCCGCCCACCGGCACGGTCCGCAGCGGCACACCAT
>JABLTH010081962.1_pt1 | contig 30204 bp, 23 predicted proteins | sample 7875711 | NCBI WGS metagenome assembly JABLTH01 (sample SAMN14941262, study PRJNA633318) | bioreactor metagenome | isolation source: bioreactor | place: China | collected 2019-03-05 | reverse complement strand
GTCCCCGGGCTCCTGATGCTCGTGCCGGGCAGCATCGGGTTCCACGGCCTGTCCGCGCTCCTCGCGCACGACGTCGTGCCCGGCGTGGCCGCGGCGTTCTCGATGGTCATGGTCGCGGTCGCGCTGGTCGCGGGCATGCTGGTGGCCGGGGAAATCGTCCCTTCGCGGCGGCCGCTCTGAACCGCTAGAATCCCGCCATGCGAAAAATCCGTCGTTTCGTCGCGCTCCTGGCGCTGGTCCCGGGCGTTGCCGCGGCCGGCGAGATCTACGGCCGGATCACCGAGGGCGGGAAGCCCGTGGGCGAGGGCGTCGCGGTCGGCATGACCTGCGGCGGCAAGGCCGCCCCCGCGGCGCAGACCGACAAGACCGGCTCGTACCACGTCGTCGCCGACAAGGAGGGCAAGTGCGCCCTCTCGGTGACCTACAAGGGCCAGACCGCGACGCTCGACGTCATGTCCTACGAGGACCCGGTGCAGGTCGACATCGTCCTCGAGGTCAAGGACGGCAAGCTCGCCCTGCGGCGCAAGTAGGGTCCGCGGATGGCGTCCGGGGCGAAGGACTTCTGGGACAAGCTCGGCGTCGTGCTCAGCCCGATCGGCGGGCTGCTCACCGCGGTCGCGGTCGCGGGCGTGGGCTTCTACGGCTCGCACATGCTCGAGAAGCGGCAGACCGCGGAGACCAACGCGCGGCTGTACTCCGAGCTGATGAGCAAGCGCGAGGAGTCCGAGAGCGGGCTGCGCAAGGACATGCTGATGGCCGTCGTGCAGTCCTTCCTGCAGCCCGACGTCGCCAGCTCGCTCGACAACCGCGTGCTCAAGCTCGAGCTCCTCGCGTACAACTTCCACGAGTCGCTCGACCTGCGGCCGCTGTTCGAGGACCTCGCGCGGCGGCTGCACCGCGCACCGAAGGGCGAGCAGAACGACAACCTCCTGCTGCGCGTCACGACGGTCGGGCGCGAGATCGCGAACAAGCAGCTGTTCGCGCTCGAGGGCCGCGGGCGCAGCTTCCGCCGCACCGTCGACTTCGAGGAGATGCGCAACGCGGGCCGCGCGGGGATCGCGCTCGAGCCCGAGGACGTCACCCTCGAGGGCTCGCGCTACACGGTCAACCTGCGCGCGCTCAAGGTCGAGGACCTCGACCAGCAGGTGCAGATCCGCCTCGAGGTGAAGCCGGCGGCGACCGAGGCGGACAGCGCCGTGACGCGTGCGCAGTTCGCGGTGAGCTACTTCGACTTCCCACTCATCGACAACACGCGCCTGTCGAACGGGCAGCGCTGCGCGGTGATGCTGAGCAACTTCGGCAAGGCCGCGGCGGAGCTGACGACGATCTGCTATCCCGGCGAGTACGCGAGCGTGAAGGACCGGCCGTACTACGACGAGGTCATCCGCCAGCTGCGGCAGGCCGAGGGCGGCGACGGAGAGCGCTGACGGCGGCGCGCTCCCGGGCGGTCACCCGCCGGCCTTGAGCCTCCGGGACAGCACGTCCTGCAGCCGCACCATCTCCTTCTGGACGTCGCCGGTGCCCCTGCACTTCGGCACGGCGCCGTTCAGCGCCTCGAGCGCCTTCCGCGTCGCGCGCGCGTTCGCGAGTTCGACCGCGCGGTTGTAGTCGCCGACGCACGCCTTGCGCTGCAGGTCGGCGCGGCACTGCGCGACCTGGGTCGAGATGTCGGCCTTCGCCGCCGGATCCGTCACGTCGGGCAGCACGGCCTCGAGCGCGGCGCAGCCCTCCGCGTAGCGCTTTTCGTCGAACAGGCGGCGCACCTCGCCGAGGCGCGCCTCGAGCGCCCCGGCCGCACGCTGGTTCGCGCAGCCCGCCGGATCGACGGCGCACAGCGCGCGGAACGCGGCGTCGGCGTCGGCCGTGCGGCCGGCGCGGCGGTACACGAGGACGAGGTTCCCGAGGATCTCGGAATCGGACGGGAGCAGCGTGCGGGCCCGCTCGAGCGCGGCGGCGGCGCGGGCCGTGTCGACCGGCTCCTGGCCGTACGCGACGCCGAGCCGGGCCAGCGCCTCGGCGAAATCCGGGCGGCGTGCGAGCGCGCGCTCGAGCAGTTCGCGCGCGCGGAGCACGACCGGGGTGGTCGTCGCGGCGTCGCGCGCGGCCGGCGGACGCGCGGCGAGTTCGTCGAGGAGCGTGGTCGCGAGGAGATAGGGCGCGAGGTGATCGGACGGATCGCCGGTGACGGCGCGCTCGAGGAGTGCCTTGGCCTCGGCGAGGCGGCCGGCGGCCGCGGCGAGGCGGCCCTTGCCGGCGAGCGCGAGCGGCTGCGCCGGATTGCGCGTGAGCGCGGCGTCGAAGCGCGCGGCCGCGGTCGCGGCCTGGTCCGCGCGCGCGGTGAGGAGCAGCCAGCCGAGGAGCGCGTCGCGCCACGCGGGGTCCGCCGCCGCCGCGCGGCCGGTCCCCGTCGATGCGCGCTCGCCGAGCGCGACGCTGCGGCGCGTCCACGCGGCGCGGCCCACGTACGCCGCGAACGGCGCGTCGAGGTCCTCGTACGACGCGCCGAACGCGGCGACGAAGGCCTCGTCGAAGGGGCGGCCGGCGGCGCACAGCGCGAGGACGCGGCGCAGCTGCGCGCGCCGGTCGACCTCCGCGTCGTGCATGAGGAAGTGCACGAAGGCCCACGACTCGGCGTAGACGGCGCCGACCCGTGCGGCCTCGCCGGTCTTCGTCTCGTCCACGGTCGTCGCCGCGATCGCGCGCAGCGGCAGGAGCCCGTGCGCCGCGATCCAGCGCGGGTGCGCCGGCGGCGGGGCGCCCAGCACGGCCTCGCCGTCGCGCAGCTCGCACGTGCTGAAGTACTCGGCGAGGCCCTCGTTGAGCCAGAGCGGGATGCGCGACCAGTCGAGGTGCACGACGTGGTGCGCGTACTCGTGCAGCGCGGTGCGCCGCGCCTCGCCGCCGTCCTCGTCGGCCGTCGCCGCGAGGAACGCGAGCCCCTCGCCCGCGGCGAAGAACCCCGTCTGGCGCATGTCGCCGGTGGTGCTGCGCCAGGCGTACGGGGCGAGCCCCGCCGCGTCGCGGAAGAACACGCCGTACACGGGGACGGGGGACTCGGTCGCGCGGCCCTCGAGCACCTCGCGCATCGCGGCGCGCACGGACTCGAGGCCGACGGTCAGCGCGCTCACGCGTGCGGGCTCGGCGTCGGTGAGCACGGTGAGGTGTGCGCTCTGGAGCGTGGTCCAGGCCGGCTCGGCAGCGGGCGGGGCCTGCTCCGCGGCGGCGGCGCATCCCGTCGCGAGGACGAGCGCGAGGGCCACGCGCCACGCGCGCGCGGTCACGTCAGCGGTCCCGGCTCCCGCGGCGCACGAGCACGCTGTGCAGCTCGCGGAAGCGCGTCGACAGCACGTGCAGCAGCACGCCGAGCAGCAGCGTCCCGCCCGACACGAGCCCGAGTCCCGAGGCCAGGACCGCGAGCGGGACGTGGTAGACGTAGCGCTCGCGCGCGTAGTCGAGGATCGGCGGGATCCCCGCGAGGCCCGACAGCAGCGCGAAGACGAGCGCGAGCGCGCCGAAGAACGTCAGCGGCTTGAAGTCCCGCACGAGCGTGAAGATCTTCCACAGGACGCGGAACCCGTCGCCGAACGTGTCGAGTTTCGACGTGCTGCCCTCCGGCCGGGCGCGGTACGCGACCGGAACCTCGACGATCGTGAGCCCCAGCCCGAGCACCTGCGCGGTCAGCTCGGTCTCGATCTCGAACCCCGAGGACACCACGGGGACGTAGTCCTGCGCGCGGCGTGCGAAGACACGGTAGCCGGAGAGGATGTCGGTGAGGTTCGTCCGGAAGATCGTGTTGATCAGCGTGCGGATCAGCCGGTTGCCCGCGACGTGGAGCGGCCGGAACGAGCCCTCCTCGGGGGCCGCGAGCCGCGCGCCCACGACCATGTCGGCCACGCCGCGCCGCGCGGGCTCGAGCAGCGCGTGCACGGCCTCGGCCGGGTACGTGTCGTCGCCGTCGACCATGACGAGGAAGTCGGCCTCGATCCGGTCGAGCATCGCGCGGATCGCGAAGCCCTTGCCGCGGCGCGATTCGCGCAGCACGGTCGCGCCGGCCTCCTCGGCCACGCGCGCGGTGCCGTCGGTCGAGCCGTTGTCGATGACGACGATGCGCGCGTCGGGCAGCTGCGCGCGGAACGCGCGGACGACGATGCCGACCGTGCGCTCCTCGTCGAGGCAGGGGATCGCCACCACGATCTCGGACCGGGACTGCATGGGGCCGGGCTCCTCCCACGCGGGGACGCGCGCGGCCCATTGTACGGCGGCCCGCGCCCTACGACCCTCAGGGGCGCCAGCCCTCGAGCCGCGCCAGCACGCCGCGCGCGATCCGCTCGGCCTGAACGGCGTCGTCCGACTCGACGTAGCAGCGCAGCTCGGGCGCGTTGCCCGACGGGCGCAGGTGCACGACGTCGCCGCTTTCGAGCGTGAAGCGCAGCCCGTCGGTCTCGTCGAGCGCCACCGGCCGCGCGAGATCCGGGAAGTCCGCCGCGAACGCCGCCGCGCCGCCGTCGCGCAGCGCCGCGAGGCGTGCCGCCGCGACCGGGATCGGGAATTCCTTGAGCCGCTCGCTGAACACGGCGCGCCGCGGCAGCTCGTCCGCGAGCTCCGCCACCGTGAGGCCCGCGCGCCGGGCGGCGCCGAGCACGGCGAGGTGCACGATCACCGGGTCGCGCGTCGGCAGCGCGGGCAGGGGGCCCGCGGGCCCGGCGATCTCCGTCGCGGTGAGGAACCCGCCGTTGGCCTCGTAGCCGACGACCGTCTGCGCGCCCGCCCGCGCCGCGTCCTGCATCGCCTCGATCACGAACGGCGAGCCGATGCGCGTGCGCACGACGCGCGGGAACGCGCCGCACTTCTCGAGCGCGGTGTTGGAACTCACGGGCGTCACGACCGCGTCGGCGCCGAGGAATCGCGCGACGAGGATGCCGGTCACGTCGCCGCGCAGGAAGCGCCCGCGCTCGTCGGCGAGCAGCGGGCGGTCCGCGTCGCCGTCGGTCGAGACGATCGCGTCGACGCGCTCCTCCGCCGCGAACTGCGCCGCGGCGAGCGCGTCCTCGGGCCGGATCGCCTCGGTGTCGACGGGCACGAAGCGCGCGCTGCGTCCGAACGGGAGCACGGTCGCGCCGAGCCGCGCGTAGATCGTCCCGAGGAGGTCGCGGCCGACGCCCGAGTGCTCGTAGAGCCCGACGCGCAGCCCGCCGAGCCAGTCGGCGGGGAAGGCGTGCGTCCAGCGCGCGACGTACGCGTCGGCCGCGTCGGGACGCACCTCGCCGAGCGCCTCCACCGCGACGGCCGGCGCGAGCATGCCGCGCGCGTCGAACGCGGCGTCGAGCGCGACGGTCGAGGCGAGGATGCCGGCCTCGTCGTCCTTCATGATCTCGCCCGACGGCACGTAGTACTTGATGCCGTTGCGGTCGTCGGGGATGTGGCTGCCCGTGACCATCACCGCCGGGATGCGCCGCAGGAGCCCCAGCACCGCGACCGCGGGCGTGGGCACGGTGCCGCAGTTCAGGGGCACGCGGCCCGCGTCGCGCACGGCCCGGGCGACGGCGGCCATGATCCGCGCGGTGCTGGGCCGCAGGTCGCCGGCGATCGCGACCTCGGGCCCCGCGCCGGACTGGCCGGTGCGCGCGACGTGCTCGAGGAACGCGCGCGTGTACGCGTACGCAACCTCATCGGTGATGGCGTCCGCGAGCCCGCGCGCGCCGCTGGTCCCGAAGCGGACCCCGCTCTTCTCGATGATCCCGGCCAGGGCGATCTTCATGCCGCCGTTCTCCCTGCGCTCTTCATCCCGCCATTCTCCCTCAAACCGTCGCGGCCGCGGCCCGCACCGTCTGCAGGTGGAGGCGCGCGGTGTCCGCCGGGTCGGGCGCGTACCCGCCGCCCATGACCACCGCGACGGGGAGTCCCGCGTCGCGCAGCGCGGCCAGCACCCGCCGGTCGCGCGTCTCCATGCCGGCCGCGGTGAGCTCGAGCTTCCCCAGGCGATCGCCCTCCCACGCGTCGGCGCCGGCGAGGTAGAACGCGAAATCCGCGCGCGCGGCCGCGATCGACCCCGCCAGCCCGCCCTCGAGCGCCGCGAGGTACTCCGCGTCGCCGGTCCCGTCGGCGAGGCCGACGTCGAGGTCGGAGTCTTCCTTGCGCGCGGGGAAGTTGCGCGCGCCGTGGATCGAGAACGTGAACGCGCCGGGATCGCCGCGGAAGAGCGCCGCGGTGCCGTTGCCCTGGTGCACGTCGCAGTCGACGATCAGCGCGCGCCGCACGAGCCCGTCGCGCTGCAGCACGCGCACGGCGACGGCGACGTCGTTGAACACGCAGTAGCCCTCGCCGAAGTCGCGGAACGCGTGGTGCGTGCCGCCGGCGAGGTGCACCGCGATCCCCTCCGCCACCGCCGCGCGCGCCGCGGCGAGCGTGCCGCCCACCGAACGCCGCGAGCGCTCGACAAGTTCCGGCGACCACGGGAAGCCGATCCGCCGCCACGCGGCCTCGGGCAGCGTGCCCTCGATCACCGCGCGCACGTACGCGGGATCGTGGACCAGCGCGAGGTCCGCGTCCGCGGCGGGCTCGGGCACGCGCAGGTCGCCCGGGGCGACGAGGCCCGAGTCGGCGACCATCCCGCGCAACAGCGTGTACTTCGCGGCGGGGAAGCGGTGTCCCTCCGGCAGCGGCAGCGGGAACAGGTCGGCGGCGAAGACCTTCATGCGCCGGGGAGGATACCGGTCCCGCGCGCGGGACGCCCGGCCGCGCTCCTCGCTGGCACGCCGCCCGCCCGACGGTATCCTCCCGCCACACCCGAATCGCAGGGGCCGAGCGTGCTCGGCCCAGGGAGGGCTCGACCCATGGCGGAGACGAAAACCGAGGGGAAGGTCGTCGTCGGCAAGAAGGCACCCGCGTTCACCGCGCTCGACCAGGACGGCGCGAAGGTCGCACTCAAGGACCTCGCGGGACAGTGGGTGGTGCTGTACTTCTACCCCAAGGACGACACGCCCGGCTGCACCACCGAGGCGTGCGAGTTCACGGACGGCATCAAGGGTTTCACGGGCCTGAACGCGCTGGTCCTCGGCTGCAGCCCCGACACGCCGGAGAAGCACCGCGACTTCATCGCCAAGTACAAGCTCAAGGTGCGCCTCCTGAGCGACCCCAAGCGCGAGCTGCTCGAGAAATACGGCGCGTTCGGCGAGAAGAAGCTCTACGGCAAGACCGTGCAGGGCGTGCTCCGCTCGACGGTCATCATCGACCCGCAGGGCAAGGTCGCGCACCACTGGGCGACCGTGAAGGCCGCGGGGCACGCCGCGAAGGTGCGCGAGAAGCTCGCCGCGCTGCAGGCCGGCTGAGGCCGAACCGGCCGAAGACGTCGCCCTGGAGCTCCCGGGGCGGCGCTTCGGCGGCCGGTTCGAGCGGGGGCCGCCGCGCCCCGTTGACGCGGCGCGCGGCCGAGGTTCACGATGCGCGCCACGAATCCCCGGTCCGCGGAGGGGCTGCGATGCGCGTTGTCGTCCTGTGTGCCGTTCTCGGCCTCGCCTGTGCGGCCGCCTGCGTGACCACGTCGCCCCGGCCGGCCGGCGACGAGACGGCGGCGGCTCTCAAGCAGCAGGCCGACGCCTGGGACCGCGCGATCGTGCGCAAGGACCGGGCGGCGGTCGAGGCCAACGTCGCCCCCGACTTCCGCAACATCGACGGGCGCGGCACGGTTTCCGATCGCGCGACGTTCCTCGCCGACCTCCTCGACCCGGACCTGCAGATCGACCCGTACACCGTCGAGGACTTCGACTGCCGGCTCTACGGCGACGTCGCGCTCCTGAGCGGACGCACGCGCATGACCGGCCGCATCAAGGGCGAAGCGTTCCGCAGCCACTACCGCTACATCGACGTCTACGTGAAGCGCGGCGGCACGTGGAAGGTCGTCAGCGTCCAGATCTCGAAGATCGCCGAATAGCGCCGGCCCCGGCCCCGCGCCGTCTGCACCGATCCTCCACCGTCCCCGCGGCGAACCGCTGCACGGGATCCGCGGCCCGGCCGTTTTTCGCTTCGCCGCGCCCCGCCGTCCCGCGATCATGGGTCACCCGCCGGGCGTCCCGGGAACTTTCCGGGATACGTCCTGTCCCAGTCGGTGAACGGAGGCCCGATGACACGTCCGCACGCTCTCATGGCCGCCCTGCTGGTCGCCCTGCCCGCCCTCGCCGCCCCCGCGCACGCCGCCCCGCGCGTCGAGGCCGCGGGCAAGGTGGTCAAGGTCACCGTCTACCCCGACCGCGCCGAGGTGGTCCGCGAGGCCACGGTCCAGCTCCCCGCGGGCGCCGCGGACGTGGTCTTCGGCGGCCTCCCTCTCTCGGTCGACCCCGTCTCGCTGCGCGCGTCGGCGCGCGGCGTGCCGGCCGCGATCGGCGCGATCGAGCTCGCCTGGCAGGCCCAGGCCCCGCGCCGCCCCGAGGACTACGCGGCGGCGGAAAAGGAAGTGAAGCGCCTCGAGGGCGAACTGGCCGCGCTCGACGCGCAGGACGCGGTCGCGAAGGACATGCTGCTCTACCTGCGCGCGCTGCGCGCGACGTCGGCCGAGTCCGCCGCGTCGAAGCTCGGCGAGCTCAAGGCCGACACGACCGCGGTGTCCGCGCTCTACACGCTCCTCGACACGCGCTTCAGCGAGCTCGCGGCCAAGGACCTCGCACGCCGCACGCGCCGCGCCGAGCTGCAGGAGGCGCTCACCGTCGCCCGCGCGCAGCTCGACGCCGCCCGCTCGAGCGCGCCCGTGCGCACGCGCACGGCCACCGTGACCTGCGAGGCGAAGCAGGCCGGCGCGCTCACGGTGACGCTCGCGTACGTCGTCACCGGCGCCTCGTGGACGCCGTCGTACCGCGCGGCCCTCGACGCCGAGAAGAACGAGATCCGCTTCGACGCCGAGGCCCTCGTGCGCCAGGACACCGGGGAGGACTGGAGCGGCGTCGAGCTCGCGCTCTCGACCGCGGCGCCCGCGCGCGGCGTCGAGGTGCCCGAGCTCACGTCGTGGGTGCTGCACCCCTACGTGGCGCCGCCGCCCGCGTCGGCCAGTTTCGGCATGGCGCGCGGCGTCGCCGCCCCGGAGCTGCGGGAAGAGGTCGTCGTGCGCGGCAACGAGAAAGTCGTGGAGCTGGACAGCGAGCGCGCGCCCGTCGAGGCCGAGCCGATCGTCGCGAACATGATCCACACCGACTACAACGTCTCGTTCGCGGTCCCCGGCCGCAGCGACGTGCCCGCCGACGCTCACGAGCACCTCGTCGTGCTGCGCCGCGACACGCTGCCCGCGACCCTCTCCTACAGCTCCGTGCCCGGCCGCGAGGCGGCCGCGTTCCTCGTCGCCAAGGCCGTCTCGCCGAAGGACTACCCGCTCCTCGCGGGGCCCGTGCGCATCTTCGCCGGGCCCGCGTTCCTCGGCACGTGGAACGCCGCCGAGACCGGGCCGGCCGCCGACGTGACGCTCCCCTTCGGCCGCGACAACCGCCTCGCCGTGAAACGCGTCGTGCTCCCGGAGCAGCACACGCGCGAGGGCTTCACCGGCAAGGACCGCCAGGTCGCGCGCCGCGTCCGCACGACGCTCGAGAACCTGCGCGACCGCGCGGTCGAGATCGTCGTCCAGGACCAGGTGCCGGTCTCCGAGGACGAGCGGATCAAGGTCGAGATGGGCGAGGGCACGACGAAGGGCGCGCGCCCCGTGCCGGACAAGCCCGGCGTCTACGAGTGGACGGTGTCGCTCGCCCCGCGCGAGAAGAAGGAGCTCGCGCTCGAGTACACCGTGCGCCACCCGAAGGACATCGTCGTCCAGGGCCTGTAGCATGATGCCCCGTGGCCCGGACCGTCACGACGCGTCCGGGCCCGGGGGTCTCCCATGACGCTCAAGGAACGCCTGCTCTCCGATCTCACCGCCTCGATGAAGGCCCGCGACGCCCAGCGCACCAGCGTGCTGCGCATGCTCAAGGCCAAGCTGCTCGAGGCCGAGGTCGAACAGCGCGCGGCGCACGGGCTCGACTACCAGCTGCCCGACCCGGAGCTGATCCGCGTGCTCACGTCGTACGCGAAGCAGCGCCGCGACTCGGTGGCCGCGTACCGGCAGGGCGGGCGCGAGGACCTCGCCGGGCAGGAGGAGCGCGAGCTCGCGATCGTCGAGGAGTACCTGCCGCGCGGACTGTCGGAGGACGAGGTGCGCGAGGGCGTGCGCGCGGTCATCGCGGAGCTGGGCGCGACGTCGAAGAAGGAACTCGGCGCGGTGATGAAGGCGGCGATGGCGCGCTTCGGCGGCGCCGCGGACGGGAAGCTCGTCAACCGGATCGCGGGGGAGCTGCTGGCGTAGGCGCGTTTGCACGTGCAATTCGGACGCCTCCCCTGACGAACGCACGCCGATGGAGTCGCGGCCGCAGCGGGTGGGCCGACCAAGCTCGGCCCCTACGGTAAACTGTGCGGATGCGTGCGCTTCTCGTCCTGATTGTTGCGGTGTCACCGGTCGTGGGGGCCGCCTCGCCCGCGCCGCCCGCGCCCAAGTACGGGCCGGCGGAGGCGCCGCGTGCGGTGCCGCTGTCGCGCGATCACGCGTATCTCCAGGACCCGGCCCACCCGGCGCCGGACTACTGGGCGCTCGCGCCGTACTACGCGCCGCAGTTCAACGACATGTCGTGCTCCGCGGCGGCCGTGACGGCGGTCGTCAACGGGGCGCTGCGGGCCGGGCGCCTGCTCGGGAACGAGGAGCGCAACGTCACGCAGCAGGCGCTGCTCGACAAGGTGCGGACGCACCGCTGGAAGGAGCGCGTCAACAAGGGCGGCTGGCACGGCGCGTACGGGCTCACGCTCGAGCAGCTGCGCGACGTGACGCGCGACGCGCTGGTCGCGTACGGCGCGGCGAGCGTCGAGGTGCAGTCCGTCGACGCGTCCGCAACCAATGCCGAAGGTGAGGCGGGGCTCGCGGCGTTCCGTCGCGTGCTCGAGGGCAACGAGCGCAGCGCGTCCGACTTCGTGCTCGTGCACTTCGTGCAGGACGGGCTCACCGGCGCGCCGGGCGGGCCGTACGCGCACATCTCGCCGGTCGGGGCGTACGACGCGGAGCGGCGGCGCGTCCTCGTGATGGACGTCGACCGCGAGTGGTACGAGCCCTACTGGGTCGCGGACGACGTGCTGTGGCGCGCGATGAGCGTCAGGACGAAGGCCTTCGGCAGCGGCGGCTGGGTGCGCGTCTCCATCCGCTGACCGCGTTCGTTCCCCGGAGTCGACCCGCGCGCGACCCGTTTGCGCGCTGTCCCGCATCGGGACACGCCGGCCCTGCAATCGACCGCCACTTCGTGTCACTCGACTGACGCGGACGCGCTGCCGCTTACGAAGCGCGCGCGCGCCTGACGGTCGTGCGTCGTCCGCTCCTGACCGGCGCTGCCCGACGCGCACGAGGCCGGACATCGAGAAGCGACAGCGAAAGAAATCCCGCGCTGGTATGCCCCTTGCTCGATTTGCACGGAGGAGTGTCGTGCCTCGGGGCGGCGCTCCGGAGGCGACCATGTCCAAACGCAACGAAGCCGGGTCGGCAGCGATGATGGCCGTGTTCCTCATGGCCACGCTGTTCACCATGTTCCTCTCCGGCTACCTGCTCATCGAGGCGAACAACAAGGTCGTGGGACGTCAGCTGGCGTTCTACGGGCAGGCGTCCAACGCCGCGCAGGCCGGCCTCGTCGAGGCGCTGGCCTGGTTCCGCAAGCAGCAGACGCAGCCCGTGACGACCTTCAACCCGCGCCGCGACCTCACCGCCAACCCGCCGCTCAACGAGTCCGACGACGCGACGCTCGGCATCGTCCGCGACTACGAGATCAGCCGGCAGTCGAACGTGTGGGGGCGCTACGAGGTCCGCCGCTCCGCGGTGACCGACGTGAGCGTGGCGCGCGGCAAGACCGGCAGCGGGATCGTGTGGCAGGTGCAGTCGGTCGGAATCGTCTACGTGCGCAACACGAGCGACATGACGGTGGCCTACAACGCGCCGCCCAACCGCGTGATCGCGACGCAGACCGCCTCGACCGAGTTCCAGCGCCTCTCGATGGTCCTGCCCGGGCAGGCGGGCATCAACTCCAGCCGCGGCGACCGCGTGACGCTGACCACCCGCGCGCGCGTCTTCGGCGGCACCAACATCGGGATCATCTACAAGTCGAGCACCGGCTCGCCCAGCCTCTGCGCCTACCCGTGCCAGGTGACCGGCAGCCCGTCGCAGAGCCAGGCGAACCCCTACGACGCCAGCATCACCGCGGTGTTCGGCCTGCAGCAGCAGGAACTGATCAACATGGCCGACATCGTCGTCGCCGACGAGAGCCAGCTGCCGCCGGCGCTCCCCGACATGTCGCTGATCGTCGTCACGGGCAACGCCTCGTTCACGGCCACGCGGCCGCTGTCGGGCAGCGGCGTGCTCGTCGTGCTCGGGAACCTCTCGATCGCGGCCAACTCGTACAGCTCGTTCAACGGGCTCGTGTACGTCGTCGGCAACTACACGCAGAACGCGCCGTCGTCGGTGTCGGGTTCGATCGTGGGGCTGTCGAACATCCAGCTGGTCGGGACCGGCGACTTCGCCGAGGCGTCCTACGACCGCTCGATGCTGCAGCAGGTGCAGCAGCAGATGGGCCAGTACCGCTACAGCCGGGGCATCTCGTTCGGCTCGAGCTGGAGGTGAGCATGCGCGGCCAGAGGGGCAACTCGCTGATCGAGACCACGTGGGCGCTCCTGCTCTGCGTGATCCTCCTGCTCGCGGCGGTGACGTTCATCGCCAACTCGATGCGCAGCACGCACCACAACAAGGACAAGGCGTTCGCGGTGCAGAAGTCGATCGCGATCCTCGAGGAGCTGAAGGGCCTCGTGGAGCGCAAGAGCGGCGGCAACATCAACCTGCTCGACGGCTACGACGACGGCGCGAACCTCAATCCGATCCTCACCACGCAGGCCGGCATCACCGATCCGGCGGCCGTCGCAAGCGGCAACATGCAGACCGACGGCGACTGGCGTTACCTGCGGCAGGTCTCGGTGCAGAAGATCCCCAGCCTCCAGACCAACGACATCCGCATGGTGACGGTGAAGGTCTACGCCAACGAGGTGAAGTCGAACAACCAGACGCTCCTGTCCGAGGTCGCGGGCGTGATCCGCACGATCGCCGACCAGTACCCGCCGACGCAGGTCTACGACGTGTACTGCATCGCCACCGCGCAGGTGCCGGGCTGGTGGGTGTACATGGCGAACCTGATCCCGTTCGTGCAGAACGCGATCAACGACCTGCAGGCGAGAAACCCCGGCCTCGAGTTCCGCACGCACTGGATCCGCAAGCTGGCCTACGGCCGCGACCAGGAGTACACGCCGTACGTCAACAGCGCGTCGGACTCGAACGCCGACGTCAACTCCGTCTACTGGTACCCCGGCTCGATGCCCTCGGGGAGCGCCGTCAACTACTACTACGTGCCGACGCAGTTCAAGGCGCGCGTGAGCATCGACGGCGTCCTCACCAACGGCTACGACGCGACGACCAACCCGGTCCCGTACACGCTCGCCGACCAGTACAACAACGCGATGCGCTACCCGGACGAGCTGAAGATCCACCAGCAGCGCGTCACGGCAGGACTCGAATCGCCGACCGAGCCCACGCTGCGGCTCCTCCTCGACGACATGTACCTGAATCCGCAGAACTACACCAACGCGATCCTGATCAACCTGCACGGCGAGCTGTTGCCGTTCCCGCCGGTGCGGAACTACTCCGACGCGGCGAAGGACCCGATCGCGCTGCCCAACGTGCGCGTCGTCACGCACCCGGAGTACCTGCGGACGGATCCGTCGGTCAGCTCGCACGTGAAGCTGCGCGTGTACTCGTACCTGTTCGACCCGACCGGGGCCCCGGCGCCCGACAAGCTCGACCGGCCGATCTCGGTCGTCGTCCGCGGCATCGACGCGACCGACGCGGTGGTCAAGGCGGTGTCCGGCGGCATCGACGCCAACGCCGACGGGACGATCGACAGCTACTCGTTCGCCAACGCCTCGACGACGATCTCGACGACCGGCATGTACTACAGCGCGACGGCGGCGACCGACGCGGACGGCACGCTCGTCACCGTGTTCAAGCTCTACAACTCGCCGCTCAAGACGGTGTCGGTGACGTGCGGGGCGGGCCTGATCCAGGGCCTCGACACCGGGCGCCGGCTCTACGTGACCGACTACATCCCGAGCGTGCTGCCGACGCCGGCCACGCCGACCGACCCGTTCACGCGCGGGCTCGCCGACTGCGCCTCCGCGTCGACGCGCAACACGGCGCGCTGGGTCATCGACATCCCCAACTCGGACCTCACGCAGAACACGACGTACGCGTTCGAGACGCGGATCGGCGACGTGGACCCGACCAACACCGCGGCGTTCAGCGGCTCGATGTACCCGACGTGGAACGCGCCGACCAACCTCTCGCGCACGTACACGTGGTACGGCACCGACCTGTGGGCGTGGGGTGACGGCACCGCGACCAACCCGCCGCACGTGCCGATCACCGAGCAGTTCCAGTACCTCGGCGACCCGCGGCACAGCCCGTACAAGGACCAGAAGAACGCGTACAACGCGACGACGAACCCGGTCGGCGGCGGGTACAACCGCTACTTCAGCAACTTCGGCGGCGCGGGGTACACCGGCACCGCGAACTGGCCGGGCTGGACGGTGGCCAACGGCTGGGACGGCGGCGCGGGCCCGATGGAGATCGACGTCAACCGCATGTACCAGGCACTGCGCACCGCGCTCCTGCGGACCAACGCGCTGTGGACGACGATGACCGGCTTCTCGTACTTCTACATGGGCATCGGCAACGAGGTCGGCTACGACAGCGCGAACGGCTTCTCCGACAACGGCATTTCGGTCAACACGAAGCCGTTCACCGGGACGGGCGGGAGCACGCGGCTCGAGCAGGCGATCACGAGCGCCGGCGGCGGCGGCGTCAAGATGGTCCGCGAGAACACCGCCACGAACCCGTGGTGGGGCATGTACTGGCTCGGCGAGCTGTGCCCCGACTCGATGTACGCGACGTGGAAGATGCAGGGCAACCTGCCGACCGGCGCGGGCGCGAACAAGTTCATCCGCGACCTGCGCGGCAACATCACCTACCGCGTGCAGGCCGGCACGACGCTGTTCAACGCGGTGCGGCGGACCGCCGACCAGGGCAGCACGGCGCTGTTCCAGGTGGGCACGTCGACGTCGACGTTCCACCACGTGTACCGCGACACGCAGACGGGCACGCTCCAGAGCGGCGGGTCCGAGATCGCGTCGAACTACCACTTCCCGATCCCGTCGACGGCCAGCATCTCGCGCCCGTTCAACACCAACGTGAACAGCGGCTCGCCGCCCGACTTCCTCAACTCGATGTACTACCCGGGCACGCTGACCGCGTCGGCGCAGGCGACCTACTACAACCACCAGGACACGTCCTACCAGGGCAGCCAGCTGCTCGCGCTGCGCGGCTCGACCTACGCGACGGACCAGGCCTACGTCGTCGTGAACGGGCTCGACCGCACCGTGCAGAACGGCTCGGCGTTCATCGGCCGCTGGTCGTTCCTGACGCTGATCCACAGCTTCCTCGTCGGCGGGCTGTCCGCGAACAACGCGATCCAGCAGGTGCCGCGGACGCGCATCACCGCGCCGAACGACATGACGGACCTGTCGGACCCGGCGTCGATCGAGGTGCGCTGGCACGTCGACTGGAAGCGCTGGGACGGGAACAAGTACACGACCGCGTACGCCGACTCGTTCACCGACGCGGGAACGCTGTCGTACGCGGTGCTCTACTCGGCCGACAGCGGCCACACCTGGCAGTACGTGCAGGACGGAGCGGGCGCGACGCCGGGCATGCGGCCGGACGCGGGCCATCTCGTCACGCCGACGTTCGATTCGGGAAGCGGGGACTGGGTGTACTCGTGGGGCGTGCCGTCGACGAACTATCCGGCCGGCAGCTACATCCTGATGGTCGAGACGTACCGCGACGGCAAGACGCTGCACTACGCGTACCACAAGCAGAAGATCTACATCAAGAGGTAACGCGATGAATGCGATCCGGAACGAACGCGGGGTCACCATTCTCGAGGTGACGGTGTCGCTCGCGCTGCTGCTCGTCGTGTCGACGATCTTCTACGAGGCGTACATCGGCACGATGCGGGCCGGCGAGTTCCTCGAGAGCCACGGCGACCTCAACCAGTACGGGCAGAAGGCCGTCAATACGATCAAGGCGGACCTCATGCAGGGCCGCTTCCTGTTCCAGAACGACACCCTCGGGCAGGGCTACACGAACCACATCACCCTGACCGGGTTCGCGCCGCAGACGGACTCGCGTCTGCCCCAGATCGACGTCAACGGCACGCTGGTGCCGGACACCGGCACGCAGACGCGCGTCGGCAACTCGCTCCTGATCGCGCGGCAGGTCGCGCCGCTCCCGATGCAGATCGACGTCAACTCGGACGGCACGACCGAGACCGTGCTCGCCGACCGCTACCAGTTCTACGCCGTGTTCACGGCGCAGAACCCGGCGCGGAGGTTCGCAGGGCAGAACTACTATCTCGACCTCGTGACCGCGACGAGCCCGATGTACGCGGACTACTTCCAGCTGATGGGGTACACGGCGGCCGTGCGCTCGCAGATCGTGGCCAACATGGTCGCCTCCGGCGTGACGATGGCGTGGAACAACGGGCAGACGATCGACAACGCGTTCTACACGATGGCGTCGTCGGGCAACCTCACCGGGCCGATCGCCGCGCCGACGATCACGATGCCCGCCACCTCGCTGATCCCGCAGCTGAAGGGCGGGCGCGTGTCCGGGAACATGGTCTACAGCGTCGGCGTCACGGCCACCCCGGCGATCGCCAGCGTCGACCCGGTCTCGCAGTTCGCCATCCCGACCGGGAACTTCCCCGGCGGGTTCGAGACCCTCGTCGTGGGACCCGCCGGCGCGCGCAAGATCATGATCCGGCTGTGCCTCCTGTCCCAGTACGGCGACAAGATCAATTCCCAGGTGAACTTCGTCACGACGACCACGCAGCAGATGTAGGGGCGGGGCTTCGCCCCGCCCCAGGCACAGGCACAGGCAGAGCCAGAGGCGGTAGGGAGGCGGAGGCCTCCGCCTTCCTCTGCCTCTGCCCGTGCCTCTGCCTGCGTGTGCCGGCGAATTCGCCGATGCACGCAGGGTGTCCCATAATGGCCGGTCGATTCGAGGACCGACCCGATGGCACACGACGACCGGCTGTCCTTTCTTGCCCGCGCGGGTGTTGCGTTCCGCGCCTTCTTTCGCGCACTCGGCGACGCCGATGCGGCGGCGGCCATTGCACGCGCCGCGGCGGGTCCCGCGCCCGTCCCGCTGCGCGAGGCCGACGAGGACGCCGCGCTCCAGCTGCTCGCGCTCCTGCAGCGCGAGGGCCGCTTCGTCGACTTCCTCGAGGAGGACATCGACACGTTCGCCGACGCCGACGTCGGTGCGGCCGCGCGCGTCGTGCACCAGGGCTGCCGCAAGGCGCTGCGCGAGCACGTGACGCTCGAGCCCGTGCGCGCGGAGGCCGAGGGCGCGGCGCTCACCGTGCCGCCGGGCTTCGACGCGGCGCAGCTCCGGCTGGTCGGCAACGTCACCGGCGAGGCGCCGTTCCGCGGCCGGCTGCAGCACCGCGGCTGGCGCGCCACGGCCGTCCGTCTCCCGCGCCTCGTACCCGGTCACGACGTGCGCGTCGTCGCACCGGCCGAAGTGGAGCTTTGATGGACGGGCCGCTCTCGATCGGCATCGACCTCGGCACCACGCACTGCGCGCTCGCGTCGTGCGGGGCGACCGACGGCGTGCCCGGGCGGCCCGCGATCCTGCCGGTTCCGCAGCTGGTCGCGCCGGGCAGCGTCGACGACCGGCCGCTCCTGCCGTCGTTCCTCTACCTCCCGCACGCCGCGGAGCAGGCGTCCCTGTCCGCGGCGCTGCCGTGGGACCCGCGCCCGCGCTTCGTGGTCGGCGAGCTCGCGCGCGCGCTCGGCCGGGAGACGCCGATCCGTCTCGTGTCCTCCGCGAAGAGCTGGCTCTCGCACGCGGGCGTCGACCGCCGCGGCGCGATCCTGCCGCTCGATGCGCCGGACGACGTGCAGCGCCTCTCGCCGGTGACCGCGTCGGTGCAGTACCTCGCGCACCTGCGCGACGCGTGGCAGGCGGCGCACCCCGAGGCGCCGCTCGGCGGCCTCGACGTGGTGATCACCGTGCCCGCGTCGTTCGATCCCGCGGCGCGCGAGCTCACCGCGGACGCCGCGCGCATGGCCGGGCTCCCGCACGCGATCCTGCTCGAGGAGCCGCAGGCCGCGGTCTACAGCTGGATCGAGAACAGCGGCGAGGGCTGGCGGCAGCAGGTCGGCGTGGGCGACGTGATCCTCGTCGTCGACGTCGGCGGGGGCACGACGGACTTCTCGCTGGTCGCCGTGGAGGAACGCGAGGGCCGTCTCGAGCTGCACCGCGTCGCGGTCGGCGACCACATCCTGCTCGGCGGCGACAACATGGACCTCGCGCTCGCGCACGTCGTGCGGCAGAAGCTCGAGGCCGGCGGGCACCGCATCGAGACCTGGCAGCTCCTCGCGATCGTGCAGGCGTGCCGGCTCGCGAAGGAACGGCTCCTCGTCGAGGGTGACCTCGCCGAGCTGCCGATCGTCGTGCCGAGCCGCGGGTCGAAGCTCGTCGGCGGCTCGCTGCGCGCGTCGCTCACGCGGGACGAGGTGGTCGCGACCGTGCTCGACGGCTTCTTCCCGGTGGTCGACAGCGACGCGCGCCCCGCCGCGCGCGCGCGCACCGCGCTCACCGAGCTGGGACTCCCGTACGCGCAGGACGCCGCGGTCACGCGGCACCTCGCGGCGTTCCTCGCGCGGCAGGCCGGCACGGGCGAAGGCTTCGCGCGCCCGACCGCGCTGCTGCTCAACGGCGGCGTGTTCCGCTCGCCGCTCCTCGCGGCGCGCGTGTCCGAGACGCTCGACGGCTGGCTCCGCGCGAGCGGCGCCGCTTCCGTGCGCGTGCTCCCCGGGACCGACGTCGACCTCGCCGTCGCGCGCGGCGCCGCGTACTACGGCCAGGTGCGCCGCGGCCGCGGCGTGCGGATCCGCGGCGGCACGGCGCGCTCGTACTTCGTCGGCATCGAGAGCGCGATGCCCGCGGTGCCCGGCTTCGAACCGCCGCTGCGCGCGATGTGCGTCGCGCCGTTCGGCATGGAGGAGGGCACCGAGGCCGCGCTGCCGCCCAAGGAGTTCGGCCTCGTCGTGGGCGAGCCGGTGCGCTTCCGCTTCTTCGGCTCGACCGTGCGCAAGGCGGACGCGGTCGGCGCGGTGCTCGAGGAGTGGCCCGCGGGCGAGCTCGAGGAACTGCCGCCGGTCGAGGCCACGCTGCCCGCCGAGGGCCGGCGCCCCGGGGAGACGGTGCCCGTGCGCCTGCACGCACTCGTCACCGCGGTGGGGACGCTGCGCCTCGAGGCCGTGCCGCGCACCGGCGACGAGCGCTGGAACGTCGAGTTCAGCGTGCGCGACGGCGCCTGACGCGCACTCCTCCCATGGCCCGCACCTCCAAGGACCAGCCGCGCTACGTCGTCGGCATCGACCTCGGCACGACGAACACCGTGCTCGCGGCGGCCGACACGTCCGTGCCCGGCGAGCCCGACCTGCGCCTCGTGCCGCTCGAGCAGCTCGTCGCCGCGGGGGAGGTCGCGCCGCGCGCGATGCTGCCCTCGGTGCGCTACCACGCGGCCGCGGGCGAGCTCGCGCCCGCGCAGGTGGGCCTGCCGTGGCGCGAGCGCACGCCGGCCGCGCCGGACCGTTCGAACGCCCCCGTCGTCGTCGGCGCGTTCGCGCAGGACCTCGGCGCGCGCGTCCCCGGCCGCCTCGTCACCAGTGCGAAGAGCTGGCTGTGCCACCCCGACGTCGATCGCGAGGCGCCGGTCCTGCCGTGGGGCGCGCCCGAGGACGTGCCGCGCGTCTCCCCGGTCGAGGCGAGCGCGAGCTACCTCGCGCACGTGCGCGCCGCGTGGGACCACGCGCACCCCGGGCACCCGCTCGCCGCGCAGGACGTCGTGCTCACCGTGCCCGCGTCGTTCGACGACGACGCGCGCCGCCTCACGGTGCGCGCGGCCGAGCTCGCGGGCCTCCCGAAAGTCCGCCTGATCGAGGAGCCGCAGGCCGCGGTCTACGACTGGCTGTGGCGCCACCGCTCGAACGCCTCCGCGATGCTCGGGCGCGTGAAGCTGATCCTCGTCTGCGACGTCGGCGGCGGCACGAGCGACTTCAGCCTCGTGCGCGCCGAGCTGCGCGAGAGCGGCCCGCGCCTGACGCGCACCGCGGTCGGCGACCACCTGATGCTCGGCGGCGACAACATGGACCTCGCGCTCGCGCGCGCGGTCGAGGCGCGCTGGGGCGGGGCGCCGCTCGGCGCGACGCAGCTGTCGGCGCTCGTGCAGCAGTGCCGCGTCGCGAAGGAGCGGCTCCTCGGCGACGATCCGCCCGAGCGGACGAGCGTCGCGGTGCTGGGCGGCGGCTCGCGGCTCGTCGGCGGTGCGCGCTCGGCCGAACTCCTGCGCGAGGACGTGCAGCGCGCGGTGCTCGACGGCTTCTTCCCGCAGAGCGCGCCCGGGGACGAGCCCGCGAAGCGCGCCGCGGCGATCCGCGAGTTCGGGCTGCCGTTCGTCGCCGATCCCGCGGTGACGCGCCACGTCGCCCATTTCCTGAAGCGTCACGCGGAGATCGCGCGCGAGGCCCTCGGCATCGACGCCGCGCCCGGCCCGAACGCCCCGTTCCCCGTGCCCGACGCGATCCTGCCCAACGGCGGCGTGTTCCGCTCGGCCGCGATCCGCGCGCGGCTCCTCGACGTGCTGGCCGCGTGGCGCGGCGGCACCGCGCCGCTCGAGCTCGACAACGCCGAGCCCGACCTCGCCGTCGCGCGCGGCGCGGCCGCCTACGGCCTCGCGCGCCGCGGCGTGGGCCTGCGCATCGGCGGCGGCACGGCGCGCGCGTACTTCCTGCGCGTCGAGGGAAAGAAGGCCGGCTCGCGCGAGGCCGTGTGCCTCGTGCCGCGCGGCACCGAGGAGGGCGAGGAGGTCGTCCTGCCGCGGCCCTTCGCGCTGCGCCTCGGCCGGCCCGTGCAGTTCGACGTGCTCTCGTCGACCACGTCGCGCTACCACCGCGCGGGCGAGGCCGTGCCCGAGGACGACGCCGCGGCCGCGGTCGAGTCGTTCCAGGAGCTGCCGTCGGTCGTCGCGGTGCTCGAACGCTCGGGGAAACGCACGTCCGAACCCGACGACGATCCCGCTCCGGACGCGAAACAACAAACGTCCGTGCGCGTCTCGGGCCAGCTCACCGAAGTCGGTACGCTCGAACTCCACTGCGCCGAAACCGAGGGCCGGCGCCGCTGGGCGCTCGAGTTCCAGGTGCGCGGCGCACATCACGGCGCGGGCAGCCCAGGCTCGGCCGGCGCCCCGGCCGTCGTCACCGAATCGCACCCGCGCCTGCGCGAAGCACGCGAGCGCATCCAGCGCGTGTTCAGCCGCACGCGCGGCGGCGCCGAACCGCCGCGCGAGATCAAGGGCCTGCGCCGCGACCTCGAGAGCATCCTCGGCGCGCGCGAGACGTGGCCGCCCGCGCTGCTGCGCGAACTGTTCGGCACGCTGCTCGCGGGGGCCAAGCGCCGCCGCCGCACGGCCGACCACGAGCGCGTGTGGCTGAACCTCGTCGGCTGGACGCTGCGTCCCGGCACCGGCGTGCCGCTCGACGAGTGGCGCGTGCAGGAGACGTGGGCGCTGTACGGCGAGGGCGTGCAGTACTCGAAGGACGCGCCCGTGTGGTCGGAGTGGTGGACGCTGTGGCGCCGCATCGCCGGCGGCCTCGACGACCGCGCGCAGGAGACGCTCCTCGAGGCGGTCGAGCCGCACCTGCGCCGCCGCGACGCGAAGCGCGCCGGCCGGTCGGGCCTCGAGGCCACGGCCGACGAGATGGTGCGGCTGGCCGGCGCGCTCGAGCGCGTGCCCGCGGCGCGCAAGACCGCCCTCGGCAACGTCCTCGTCGAGCGCGGCGCCGACGCCGGAGCGCACGCGTTCTGGGCGCTGGGCCGGCTCGGCGCGCGCGCGCCCGTCTACGGCAGCGCGCACGCGGTCGTCGCACCGTCCACGGCGACCGCGTGGGTGCGGGCGCTCCTCGCGCTCGACTGGAAGACGGCCGAGGGCGCCGCGTTCGCGACCGTCCTCCTCGCACGCCGCACCGGCGACCGCGAGCGCGACCTGACCGAGGACGTGCGCGACGCGGTGCTCGCGCGCCTCGCCGCGGAGAGCGCGCCGCCCGCGTGGGCGCGCCTCGTGCGCGAGGTCGCCGCGCTCGAAGAAGGGGAGCGGCGTATCGTGTTCGGCGACGCGCTGCCGCCGGGGCTGCGCGTCGTCGGGGATTGACGCATGGCGACGCGACTGCCGGGTCACGACCCTGCGCTGGACGTCACCTGCACGTGCGACGGCGCGTGTCCCGATCGCGCCGCCCACGTCGAACGCGCGCTCGTCCTCGAGTACCTCACGATTGGGTGGAACCTCGTCGAGGGCGTCGTCTCGGTCGCCGCCGCGCTCGCGGCGGGCAGCACCGCGCTCCTGGGCTTCGGCATCGACAGCTTCGTCGAGAGCCTTTCGGGCGGCGTGCTCGTGTGGCGGCTCCGCGCCGAGCGCCGCAACGCGGACCCCGCGCACGTCGCCGCGCTCGAGCACCGCGCGCGCCGGCTGGTCGCGATCTCGCTCTTCACGCTCGCGCTCTACGTCGCCGCCGACTCGCTCCTCGCGCTCCTCGAGCGCGACAAGCCGCAGCCGTCGATCGCCGGCATCGCGATCACGCTGCTCTCGATCGTCGCGATGCAGTGGCTCGCGCGCGCCAAGCGCCGTGCCGCCGCGGCGCTCGACAGCCGCGCGCTCGCCTCCGACGCGGTGCAGACCTCGGCCTGCTTCTGGCTCTCGATCGTCACGCTCGCCGGCATCGGCCTCAACGCGCTCTTCGGCTGGTGGTGGGCCGATCCCGTGGCGGCGCTCGGCGTCGCCGCGCTCGTCGCGTACGAAGGGCGCGAGGCGTGGCGCGGCGAGGCGTGCTGCTGCTGAACCGCCCGACCCCGCGCCCACAGCGGAGAGATCCCGCGCGCGGGACGGTTCCGCCGGCTTCGACGTACACTTCCCTGGGCGACGGTCTACCTTGGCGAAAGGAGCGGCCGATGTCGGAACCGGGCGGCAAGTTGACGTACGCGGACTACGCCGCGCTCCCCGACGACGGAAGGCGCTACCAGCTCGTCGAGGGAGAACTGGTCGTGACGCCCGCGCCGAACGCGTGGCATCAGCGCCTCCAGTTGAAGCTCGCCGCGAAGCTCGACGCGTTCGTGGAACAGGCTGCGTCGGGCGTCGTGCTCGTGTCCCCGCTCGACGTGGTACTCGACGAGCGCACGGTCGTACAGCCGGACATCGTGTTCATCTCCCGGAAGCGTGCCGCGATCCTCACCAGGCCCAACGTCCAGGGTGCACCCGACGTGTGCGTGGAGATCCTCTCGCCGGCAACAGAGCGGCTGGACCGCGTCCGGAAATTCAATCTCTATGCGCGCTGCGGAATCCCGCACTACTGGATCGTCGACCCCGAGGCCCGAACCATCGAGGAATTCGTCCTCGAGGGCGCCGTGTATCGCTCGCGCGGCGTCACCTCGTGCGACGACGCGTTCCGTCCCGCGGCGTTCCCGGGCTTCGAATTCAGCATGGCCTCGGCGACGCTGCCGGGCCAAGACTGAGGCCGCCCCGGCGGTCTCACGACCCGCGGCGCCGCTCCTCGAGTTCCTCGACGGTCTTCGGCCAGTCCTTGCCCAGGAGCTGCGACAGCGCGCGGTCCGCGAGCAGGCGCCCGCCGGTCTGGCACGTCGCGCAGTAGTTGGCCTCGTTGTCGGCGTAGACGATGCGCTGCACCGGCGTGCCGCAGACCGGGCAGGGCTGCCGATGCCGCCCGTGCACGGCCATGCCCTCGCGGAACGCGGTGACCTTCGGCGGCAGCCCGTCGCCGGCCTCGGCGCGGATCGTCGCGGTCCACTCGGCAAGGACGGCGCGCGCCGCGTCGAACAGCCGCGCGAGGTCCGCGTCGGAGATCGACGCGGTCTGCTTGAACGGCGAGAGCTTCGCGCGGTGCAGGATCTCGTCGGAGTAGGCGTTGCCGACGCCGCTCACGATGCGCGGGTCGGTGAGCGCGCGCTTGAGCGTGTGGTTCTCGCGCCGCATCGCCGCCGCGAACCCGGCCGCGTCGACGTCGAACAGCTCGACCCCGCCGCGCTCGAATTCCGCGAGCGCCGCTTCGCCCTGCACGAGGTGCAGCGACGCGCGCCGCTTGGTCCCGGCCTCGGTGAGGACCAGCGTTCCGGCGTCGAAGTCGAACGCGGCTTGGTCGATCTTCTTCCGCAGCGCCGCGCCCGCCGGCTTCCACGAGAGACGCCCCGCGATCATCAGGTGGATCACGAGGAACAGCGTGCCCTCGAGCTCGATCACGACGCGCTTGCCGATCCGGCGCGTGCCGCGCACCACGCGGCCCTTCACCGCGTCGAGCGGCGGATCGACCGAGCGCAGGAGGAACGGCGAGCCGAGCCGCACGCCGTTCAGCGCGTGCCCCGCGGTCAGCGCGGCGAGGCGCTCCACGTAGACCGTGACGTCGGGGTACTCCGGCATGCGGGGATGGTAACCAAAGAAAAGGGGCCGGGGCAGCCCCCGGCCCCCTGGAGGACGTGCGGGCGCGTCAGGGCAGGAGCTTCCGCTCCTTCGCCGCGCGCTCGAGGTCGGCGCGCAGGTCGGGGTGCGAGATCGCGATCAGCCGCTCGGCCCGCTCGCGCAGGTTGCGGCCGAAGAGGTGCGCGACGCCGAACTCGGTGACGACGTAGTGCACGTCGGCGCGCGTGGTGACGACGCCGGCGCCGAGCTTGAGCGTCGGGACGATCTTCGAGTAGAGCTTGCCGTCCTTGGTGGTGCCCGTGGCAGGCAGCGCGATGATGGGCTTTCCGCCCTTGGACCGCGCGGCGCCGCGGATGAAGTCCACCTGGCCGCCGAAGCCGGAGTAGATCCGCGTGCCGATCGAGTCGGAGCAGATCTGGCCGGTGAGGTCGACCTCGATCGCCGAGTTGATCGCCACCATGTTGTCGTTCTGGCTGATGACGAACGGGTCGTTGCAGTACTCGACCGGGTGCGCCTCGACCATCGGGTTGTTGTCGAGGAACTCGTAGACGTCGTTCGAGCCGAGCGCGAAGGTGATCACGGCCTTGCCGGGATGGATCGTCTTGCGCGCGCCGGTCACGATGCCGCGCTGGATCGCGTTCATCGCGCCGTCGCTCAGCATCTCGGTGTGGATCCCGAGGTCGCGCAGCCCGTCGAGCGACGCGAACACCGCGTCGGGGATGCCGCCGATGCCCATCTGGATCGTCGCGCCGTCGGTGATCAGTTCGCGGATGTGCGCGCCGATCTTCAGCTCGACGTCGGTCGAGGGCTTGGGCATCAGGTTGTGCAGCGGCTCCTCGTGCTCGACGATCGCGTCGACGCGGTTCACGTGGATGAAGGCGTTCCCCAGGACGCGCGGCATGCGCGGGTTGACCTGCACGATCACCCGCTTGGCGTTGAGCGAGGCCGTGCGCGCGGCCAGCGCCTCGAGCCCGAACGACATGAAGCCGTGCTCGTCGGGCGGGCTGCACATCAGCATCGTCACGTCGAGCGGGAAGATGCCCTCGGAGAAGATGCGCGGGATCTGGTAGAGGAAGATCGGCACGTAGTCGGCGCGGCCTTCGTTGACGGCCTGGCGGTCGCCGGGGCCCACGAACAGCGAGTGGTGGCGGATGTGCGCCGCCATCTCCGGCGCGGCCAGCGGGTCCTCGCCGAGGACGAGCACGTGGGTGACGGTCACGTCCTCGAGGGACGGGGCGCGGCGGGCGAGCGCGCGGACCAGTTCGCGCGGCATCGCGGCGTTGCCGCCGTAGAAGACGCGGTGATGACTCTGGACGAGCGTCACGGCCTCGTCGGAGGTGCGGAGCTTGTTCCTGTAGTCGTCGTGCCAGTTCATCGTCGTCTCTCCGCCGTGGGGCTCAGGACAGGAGGTCGGACAGCCGTGCCGGGGGCAGGCCGAGCGACGTGGCCGCGGTTTCGTTCACGATGCGGCCGCGGTAGAGGAAGCAGCCCTTGGCCAGGCCGGCGTCGGTCCGCAGCGCGGACTCGAGCCCTTCCTCGGCGAGCTTCACGACGAAGGGCAGGGCCGAGAGCGTCATCGCGCGCGAGGCCGTGCGCGGCGCGTTGGCCGTCATGTTCGGCACGCAGAAGTGCGTCACGCCGTGCACCTTGAAGGTCGGGTGGTCGACCGTCGTCGGCCGGCTCGTCTCGACGCAGCCGCCCTGGTCGATCGACAGGTCGATCACGACGCTGCCCGGCTTCATGTTGCGCACCATCTCCTCGGTCACGAGGAACGGCGAGCGCGCGCCGGGGACGAGCACCGCGCCGACGAGCACGTCGGCGATCGAGGTGAAGCGCGTGAGGTTGCGCGTGCTCGCGACGGAGGTCACGAGGTCGCGCGAGCTGTGCAGCACCGCGGTGCGCAGCTTGTCGAGGTCGATGTCCATGAGGATCACGTGCGCGCCGACGCCGAGGAACTGCTCGGCGGCCGTGCGGCCAACCGTGCCCGCGCCGAGGATCACGACCGTCGCGGGGGCGATGCCCGGCACGCCGCCGAGGATCACGCCGCGGCCGCCCTGGCCCGTCTCGAGCAGGTGGCCCGCGGTCTGCACGACCATGTGCCCGGCGATCTCGGACAGCGCCGCGAGGACCGGCCGGTCGCCGGCCGCGTTCTGGACGATCTCGTAGCCGATCGCGGAGATGCGCCGCTCGGTGAGCTTCTGCACGACGTCGCGCGGCGCGACCGCGAGGTGGTGGAAGCCGCACACCGTGGACTCGGGCCGCAGGAGGTCGGCCTCTTCGCTCGACAGCGCGCCCACGCGGCAGACCACGTCCGCGCGGCCGTAGGCCTCGTCCGAGCTGTACACGATGCGTGCGCCGGCCTTGACGAAGTCCTCGTTGTCGAAATGGGCGTCCTTGCCGGCGTCGCGCTCGACGAGGACCTCGTGGCCCAGGTGGGTGAGCCGCGACACACCGAACGGCGTGAGGCCGACGCGGTGCTCGTGACGCAGCGTTTCCTTGGGAACGCCGATCTTCATGGGCGATCTCCTCGACCGGTTGGCCGGGACGGGGTTTCCACGTCAGTTCCGGGGCGGGTGGGTGCCGGCCGGCCCCGCGCGCGGAAACACCGCGAACGAACGGCCACCATCCGGCGTCTGAGGAAAGGATAACAACGTCGTCAGTCGGAGGCTAGGGCTTTTCCCCGAACGGCGACTGGTCGATTCGGACCTTTGCCCGGGCCGTATTTGGTCCCCGGCGACTGCGAACCCGTCACCGGAGGCCCAGCGCATCCCGCTCCGCGGCCAGCGCGTCGATCACCCACTGCACCAGGTCCTCGAGCGGGACGTCGAGCAGGGCCGCGCCGGCCGTGATCTCGTCGCGCTCGACCTTGGCCGCGAAGTCCTTCTTCCTGAACTTCTTGACGACCGAGGCGGGGGTCAGCCCGGCGAGGCCCGCGGGGTTCACGAGGCTGCAGGCCGTCACGAAGCCGGTCAGCTCGTCGGCCGCGACGAGCGCCTTCTCCATCCGCGTCTCGTACGGCACGCCCCACTTCGTGTAGTGCGCGGACACCGCGCGCGCGAGCGCGGTCTCGCCCTTCGCGGTGAGCGCTTCGACGGTGACCTGCGGGTGCCGCTCGGGGAAGGCCTCGTAGTCGGCGTCGTGCAGGAGCCCGGCGACGCCCCACGTCTCCTCGTCCTCGCCGAAGCGGCGGGCGAGGGCGCGCATCACGGTCTCGACGCTCCGCGCGTGGCGCAGGAGCGCGTCCGATTTCGTCCACGTCGTCAAGAGGTCCCAGGCGTCCTGGCGGTTCATGGAGGCTCTCCCGAAGTCCCGCGGGAGTCCGGATTATGCCGGACTCGCGCCGGGTCCGGCCGGGGTGAGAGAACCCGCGCGCGCGTTGCGTCTGTACCCGCACGGCCGCACCGCGGGCCGCACGGGAGCCGCGCATGACCCTCACCCGATCCGTCGCCGTCCTGACCGTCCTTGCCCTCGCGGCCCTCGCCGTGCCGGCCCAGATCAGCACGGGGAACTTCGGCCCGGGCCAGAACTGGTATCTCAACCCCGGGACGGGCGACCGCGGCATCCGCTTCCCGCTGCCCGGCGCGACGACGATCGACATCGACACCGCAACCGCGGGCTGGCAGACCTACCAGCTCCCCGCGGAGATCCGCCCCGACGCGCAGAGCCCCGCGCGCTACACGACCGACTACGCGCTGTCGCCCACGCGCGCGGTCCTGTACGCGGTGAAGTACAACGTGAACGGCGGCACGCCGGTGTGCGGCGGCACGTCCGACACGCAGGTCTTCCTCTACGGCCTCGGCGCGCCGAGCGGCGCCGGCCCCTACCCGATGACGGCCTTCACCGGCGCGCAGGGCACGTGCATGCACTCGCCGCTCGCGATCGGGCCCAAGTTCTGGGACGTCGACGGCGCGCGGATCCGCACGATGGTGCTCGTCGCGAGCACCACGCCCGCGCCGCAGAAGCAGTGGGTCCTGTGGGGTGACCTCGTCGGCAACCAGCTCGGGCTCGACATGAACGACTACGGCCCGAACGTCGAGGAGCCGCAGTTCGCGCCGTCGGGCAACGCGGCGTTCATGCGCTACGACACGCTCGTGCTGCCCTCGCGCTACGCGATCGTCGACCTCTGCAAGAGCCCGGTCGGCGGCGCGGCGGGGTTCACGTCGCGGCCCGTCAACATCGCCAACGCCTTCACGGCGGCGCGCGTCGTCGACGCCGGCGGCGGCGCCTTCCAGGCCGTCGTGTCGGTCAATGGCGTCGACGAGGCGCCGATCCCGCTCGACGTGCACTGCTACACGGGCACGAGCTCGTGCTGCTTCGTCGGCGGCAGCTGCCAGGACCTGACCCCGCAGGCGTGCTCGCAGCAGGGCGGGCAGTCGGGCCCGAACGCGTGCGCGCAGACGTCGTGCACCGAGTCGTGCTGCGCGGACGGCTCGTGCCGGCTCGTCAGCCCGGCGCAGTGCGCCGCGCAGGGCGGCACCCGCCAGTTCACGCTGACGTGCCAGAACGTGTGGTGCCCGCCGCCGACGGTCGCGTGCTGCGACGTCATCGGAACGTGCTACTACGCGAGCGGGAGCTGCCCCGCCGGCTCGTCGCAGGCCGGGAACTCGTGTGACACCGCGCACTGCCCGGTGCTCCACTTCGACGTGCAGAAGACCGGGCCGTCCGACAAGGTCGCGGGCGAGACGATCGACTACGTCATCACCTACCGCAACACCGGCGACGTCACGGGCACCGCGGCCGTGCTGCGCGACACGCTGCCCTACGGGCTCAGCTTCGTGTCGGCGAGCGACGGCGGCACGCAGACGACGTTCGGCGTGGTGGAGTGGAATCTCGGCGATGTCGCACCGGGACAGTCCGGCACGCGCACGATGACCGCGCAGATCGCCTGCGCCGGGCTGAGCTCGCTCAACAACTACGCGCAGGTCCTCACGAAGGGCGTGAGCTTCATGTCCAACGCGGCGACCACGAACGTGACCGATCCTCCGTCGGCGCCGCTCACGGTGACGGTGGCGTCCGTCGGCGCGGCCGGCCTCCCCGTGAAGGGCGGCGACGTGATCACGCACACCGTGCACCTCGTCAACACGACGGGCGCGCGGCGGCCCGGGCTCTCGATCTACTTCTCGCCGGGGCAGGGGATGACGCTCGAGACCCTCGTCAACCCGGGATCGGGCACGATGGTCCAGAACAGCCCCACCGACTGGCAGTGGAAGGGCGCGCTGCCCGCGGACGGCAGCACGGACATCGTGTTCACCTCGCGCGTCGACGGCTGCACCCCGCGCACGTCGGTCGCGCTGAACGGCGGCTACGTCGACGTGTACGACTCCTGCACGCACAACGCGGGCACCGGCGCCGCACCCGTGCTGCCCGTGCGCCGCGCCGTCGACCCGAAGGTCCAGTCGATCACCGTGCCCGTGCGGACGAGCCTCGAGACCGCGATCTCGCAGGGCTTCTACCAGGCGGTGCGCAAGGGCACCACCGTCGACGTGCAATTGACCCTGACCAACTCGAACCC
>JABLTH010073632.1_pt1 | contig 30272 bp, 25 predicted proteins | sample 7875711 | NCBI WGS metagenome assembly JABLTH01 (sample SAMN14941262, study PRJNA633318) | bioreactor metagenome | isolation source: bioreactor | place: China | collected 2019-03-05 | reverse complement strand
GCGCACACCGATCTCGTCGTGCCGTTCGCGACCGGCTACCGCATCACGGACCCGCTGCAGCACCTCGCCGCCGGCGACCGCTTCGGCTTCTACCCGGACGCCTACGGCGGCGCCGCGCTGCAGCAGCTCTCGCTGCTCGCGCGCGACACGGGCGGCGTCCACGTGCAGGTCGAGGACGGCAGCGGCGGCGCGAAGCAGCTCGACGTGTGGCGCGACGGCGCGACGGGCCGCCTCGAGCTGACCGTGCGGCGTTACAGCGCCGACGCGCGCGCGGGCCTCGGCCTCGCGCCGCCCGGCGACGTGGTGATCGCCGCGAGCGCGACCGGCACGTGGGAGGAGGGCGCGGACCGCTACCGCGCGTGGGCGCTCGCGCAGCCGTGGGCCGCGCAGGGCCCGCGCCGCGATTGGCCCGACACCGCGCGCGCGCGCTGGCTCGTCGAGCAGGCCGGCGCGGCGACGTTCGGCATCAGCGTGCGGCGCGACCAGACGGCGTGGTTCGGCGGGCTGTCCGACTTCCTCGGCGTGCCGCTGTTCCACGTGTCCGGGTTCTGGTGGCCCGGCGGGACGTTCGCGTCGGAGTGGTACGGCGGCTACAACGACTGGTCCGACGATCGCGTGCTGCCGGCGAACCTCGACCGCATCCACGCCAAGGGGGACCACGTCGCGCTGTTCCTGTTCCCGCAGCACTTCTCGCGCGACGCCAACGAGTACGCGCACGCGGCGCCGGACCCGGGCAGCGATCCCGTCGCGCCGTGGTCCCCGTACGCGATGAGCCCGGATCCCGAGAGCGCGCCGTGGTCCTACGTCTGCCCGGCGACGCCGGTCTGGCCCGCGTTCTACGGCTGGCGCGCGGTCACGCTGCTGCAGCACCACCTCGCCGACGCGGAGTACCTCGACATCGGCCCCGGCCTGGGACGCGTGCACTGCGAGAACGCCGCGCACGGTCACGCGCCGGGGTGGGGGACGCCGGTCGAGGACGGCGTGCGCGCGATGCTCGACGCGCGCCGCGGCGAACTGCACGCGCTGCGCGGGCGCTTCGTGCCGCGCGGGACCGAGCTGATGTCGGAGCCGTATCTCGACCGCTTCGACTTCTACCAGGCGCGCGCCACGGCGGGCCCGCTCGCGATGCTCGAGGGGGACAGGTTCCGCGCGGGCGTGAAGGCGGGGTGGGCGCAGAAGGTCCCGCTCCTCGACTTCGTCTACCACGACTACGGCCCCGTGCGCCTCGACGGCAACCTCAAGCTGTCCGCGCAGGTCGGCGCGCTGTTCCACCGCGTCGCCGCGCGCGTCGTCCTCGACGGCGGCCTGCCCGAGCTGAACTACGAACTGTCGTCGCTCGAGCGGCTGCCCGGCATGACCGGCGCGACGTACTTCGAGACCTACCGTGCCGCGTACGACTGCCGCGACACCACGCCGTACGCCGCCGACGCGACCAAGGCCGCGTTCCTGCGCGAGCTGGCCGACCTGCGCACGCGCCGCGGCCCCGAGTTCCTCGCCTGGGGCCGCATGCGCCGTGCGCCGCTCCTCGCCGCCGCGCCGGCCGACGTGACGCTCGACTGGCGGCTGTACAACACGTTCCAGCGCGCGTTCACCTGCGATACCGGGACCGAGCAGGGGCCCGAGTACTTCGACACCGGCACCGCCACGGGGCCGGCGCTCGAGACCGGCGCGTTCAGCGCGCCCGAGGGACCGGTCGCGGGCACGCTCCCGCGCGCGCCGGTCGAGCGCGTCGGGCTGTTCGTGGCCGAGGTCGGCGGCGCCGCGCGCACGGCCGCGCTCGTCCTCGACCCCGCGCGGCAGGGCGTCACGCTCCTCAACTTCCGCGCGGTCGTGCGCCGCCGCACGCAGGACGACGACCTCGGCGTCCTGCAGGCCGGCGCGGTGCAGAACGTCGCGCTCGCCGCGCGCGAGGCCGTGCTCGTGCGCCTCGCGGCCGCGCCGTGCAGCGGCCCGGCGTGCCGCTACCGCGTGTACCGCGCGCCGGCACCGGGCGCGCTCTACGAGGACGCCGCGCTGCGCGCGGAGGCGACGGGGCACGCGTACGCGGACGACGCGCTCCACGACGGGCAGACGTGGTTCTACCTCGTCGACGACGGCGGCGGCTACCCCGGCGACACGCTGCGGGTCACGCGCGGCGCGACGATCGACCTGGCCTGGTAGCCGCGGGGGCCCTCCGGGCCGACCGGTGCACCGGGGGCCGACCGCACGTACAATGCGCCCCCGTGCACGAGCTTGCGATCGCCACCAGCCTCGTCGAGACCGCGGTGCGGACCGCCGCGGCACACCGCGCCGCGCGCGTTTCGCGTTTGCGACTCCTGCTCGGCAGCCTCGCCGGGGTCGAGCGGAACGCGCTCGAGTTCTCGTTTCCGATCGCCGCGCGCGGCACCCCGTGCGAGGGCGCGACGCTCGAGATCGTTCCCGTCCCGGCCCGCGGCACGTGTCCGCGCTGCCGGACGACCGCGGACGTGAGCGACCTCATGGCCCCCTGCGGGCAGTGCGGTGACTGGCCGCTCGAGGTGTCGGGCGGGCGCGAGATGACGCTCGAATCCCTGGAGGTGGACTGACATGTGCTCGACCTGCGGCTGCGGCGGCGGCACCCCGTCCCACGATCATGGTCACGACCACGCGCACCCGCACGACCACGCGCACCCGCACGACCATGCGCACCCGCACGACCACGCGCACGGGCACGACCACGACCACGCGCCGGCCGGCGACATCGTCAAGGTCGAGCAGGCGATCCTCTCGGAGAACGCGCGCTTCGCGGCCTACAACCGCGGCTTCTTCGACGGGAAGAAGATCCGCTGCTTCAACCTCGTCAGCGCGCCCGGCTCGGGGAAGACCACGCTGCTCGAGCGCACCCTCGCCGAGCTCATCCGGCGCGACGTGCCCGTGGCGGTCGTCGAGGGCGACCAGCAGACCGACAACGACGCGCGCCGCATCGCGAAGACCGGCGCGAAGGTGTTCCAGATCGAGACCGGCAAGGCCTGCCACCTCGACGCCCACCAGGTCGGGCACGCGGTGGAGACGCTGGCGCCCGCCGACGGCGCGCTCCTGTTCGTCGAGAACGTCGGCAACCTGATCTGCCCGACCGAGTTCGACCTCGGCGAGCACCAGCGCATCGTGATGCTGAGCGTGACCGAGGGCACGGACAAGCCGGCGAAGTACCCGCTCGCGTTCCGCTCGGCCACGGCGGTCGTGCTGACCAAGACCGACCTCGCCCCGTACGTCGACTTCGACACGGCCGAGGCGCTGCGCCTGATCCGCGGCTTGAACCCGAAGGCGCCCGTGTTCCAGCTCTCGTCGCGCACGGGCGAGGGGTTCGAGGCCTGGCTGGAGTGGCTGCGGTCCGCGTGATGCGGGCGGGTTACGGCGCCCGCGGCGCCGTAACCCGCCCGGCCGTCAGGGACCTTCGTTCCCGCACGCGTTGGTGCCGCGCACGAGGTAGTACCACGTCGCGCCGTCGCTCGCCGCGCCGGCATCGAGGTACGAAGCCGCCGTGGTGTCCGCGAGCTTCGGGCCGGGGGTCTGCTTCGAGGCGGAGCGGTACAGGTGGTAGGTGGGGACGCCGGTGCCGGTCCACGTCAGGCGCAGGTCGTGGCCGACCGGCTGCTGGAGGACGAGGCCGGCGACCGCGCCGGGCGTCGACTGCGAGGACGCCGGGGTGATCGTGCGGTACACGGTGTTGGTGTCGACCGCGCCGCCGTTGTGGGGACCGCCGCCGCACGTCTGGTCGTTCTCGGCACGGACGAGGTAGTAGTAGGTGGTGCCGTCGACCGCGGCCGCGTCGGCGTAGCTGGTCGTCGTGAGCCCGTTCGCGATGCGGTTGGCCGCCGTGGGCGTGAAGTTGGGGACCACGTCGCGGTAGACGCTGTAGGTGCCGGACGCGCCGGTGCCCCACGACGCCGCCGCGTCCCACGTCACGTTGACCCCGCCGCCCGCGGCGCACGGGTTCTGGTCGGTGACCGACGACGCGCCGGCGAACGACGGCACGCCGCCGCAGCCGCCGCACGTCGCCGAGGCCGGGTCGCTGGCCTGGCGTACGACCACGCGGTCGACGTTCCAGCTCGACGCGCCGGTGTTGTTGCCGCCGCCGCTGGTACGGAAGCCGATCTGGAACGAGGCCGCGTTGTCGACCGCCGCGGGCAGCGCGATCGTCTGGAACGACCACGCCGACTCGCGCTGGCCGAACGTGCCGCTGCTCTGCCAGAGCACCTGCCACGTGCCGGTGCCGATGCGGTACTCGACGTAGCCCACCGCCTGCAGGTAGGTGTTGAGCCAGCGGCGGAACTTGATCTCGAGTCCGCTCTTGCCGGTGGCGTTGAGGGTCGGGCTCGAGGCGCGCTGGTTGGTGCTCTTCTCGTAGTCGCCGGGGCGCGCGCCGAGGCCGGTCAGGTCGTGGCCGAGGACCTTGGTGCCGCTGAACGCCGTCGCCGGGTCGGGGTTGTTGCTGCCCTTGCCCTGCGGCGCGGCGATCTGCCACTCGCCCTCGAGCGTCCAGGCCGTGGTGGTCTCGAAGTCGTCGCGGAAGAAGCCGGGGATCTGGTAGACGTTGAACGCGAACGGCGTGCCGCCGGCGTCGAGCGTCGACTGGTTGCCGGCCTTGTCGGTGGCGACCACGCGGAAGAAGTAGCGGCCGCACTCGGCGAGGCCGCTGAGCGTCACGGCGTGCGAGGTCCCGAAGTTGGTGTCGCTCGCGGTGCTGCCGAGCGCGGTCGTGGCGCCCCACTGCACGACGCCCGTGGTGGCCTCCGCGGTGTTCCAGCGGATCGTGGCGCTGTCGTCGGTGAGGTCGGTCACGCGCACGGTGTTCGCGGGGAGCGTCGAGCAGTCGGCGGCGGACGTCGCGAACACGGCCTGCGTGGCGCCGGAGCCGTTGTCGGGGTCGACGTACTCGACGCTGAGCTGCGCGCCGTCGGTCACGGAGAGGAGGCCGTCGCCGCTCACCGGCGCCGCGGTCGAGAGCGTGATCGTGCCGCGGTACGTCCCCGAGCCCGGAGCCGTCACGGCCAGGGTCAGAAGTTCCGGCGCGCGCTCGGTGTCGGACCACACCTTTACGCGGATCGAACTCGCCGACGAGTTGCCGTCGTCGACCTCGACCGTCGCGGTCGCCGCGCAGCCGTAGGACGGCGACAGGAAGAAGACCTTCCCGAGCACGGGCTGGAAGGCCAGCGTCGCGCAGTTCGACACGGCGCTCTCGCAGACCGCGTTCGGGCCGACGGCCTGGACGCGGTACGAGATGTCGATGCCGGACGTGAGACCCGCGTCGAAGTAGGTGGTCGTGGGCGCCGTCACGTCGGCGATGGCGACCTGCGCGCCAGTGCAGCCGAGGTCGTCGCGGAACACGCGGTAGCGCGACGCGTTCGGCACGGCGGTCCAGTTGAGGCGCAGGCCGTCGCCCTCGCGCGAGAGCGTCACCGTCGTCGCGGCGAGCGTCGGGCAGCTCGAGGAGTTCTTGTTGGTCGTGTCCGTCGCGGCGCCGCAGGCGATCGCGTGGCGCGCGAACGCCGCGTAGAGCGCGGCCGCGTGCGGCGTGCCGTTGGCGAGGTTGCCGTCGTCGTCGTCCGCGGTGCGCAGCTTGTTGTACCAGCTCGTCGCCGCGCAGCCGTCGGAGTTGGGCAGCGTGCAGTTGTAGGCGTTACCGCCCGAACCCTTGCGGGACTGGTACCACAGCCGCTCGGCGAGCTGCCACGCGCTGTCGGCGTCGAGACCGGCCGCCGGGAGGTCGCGGTAGGCGAGGTCGAACATCGCCTCGGCGGCGACGTAGGCCTCGCAGTGCTGTTCCTTGCCGCACGGACCGTCGCCGCTGCCGCAGTTCGCGCTCGCGAACCCGGACGGCGTCGCCGGCGTGTGGGACACGTGCTGATTCCAGTCCTGGTCGCGGACGCCGGTGCAGTTCAGGCACGCGTCGCCGTAGCCGCCGCACTGCGTGTCCTGGAAGCCGCGCCCGACGCACGACGCGCGGCCCTCGAACACGGCGACCACGTCGGCGTAGGCCTCGGTCGGGTCGTCGTAGCCGCCCCCGTCGTTCTGGTCCATGCCGTGCCCGAGCTCGTGCGCGAACACGCCCTTGAGCTCGCAGGTGTTCCGGCAGCCGTTGCCCGCGCGGTACATGTTGAGCGCGCCGCCCCACGACGCGTTGCAGGTCGCGGAGACGTTGCTGTTGACGGTCACCTGGCTCTTCAGCCAGGTGTTGTCGGGCAGCCAGTAGCGCATCCGCTCCATTTCGCGATTGACGTGGTAGAAGCAGGTCCGCGACGCGCGCGTGTTGCCGGCGGAGGCGCCGGGCGCGACGACGCAGTTCGTGTCGGTGCCGCTGCCGACGCCGAGGTCGAGCGCGCCGCCGCACAGCACCGATTCGTTGACCGGGCCGCAGGAGTCGCTGATCCGCACGTACGGGCCGATGAGGGTCGTGCGCACCGCCGCGCCGACCGGGCTGCAGGTGTAGCCGCCGTGCGCCGAGGTCGGCGGACCCGCGGTGCCGTCGACCGCGATGTCCGCGAACGGCATCGGCAGGCCGGCCTTCTCGATCCCGTCCGGCGGAATCTGGTCCGACGACGCGGGGTACACGCCGCCCTTGGCGCTGTCGTAGTCGGTCGTGTCCTTCATCGCGAGCACCGTTCCGAGCCGCGCGTCGACGTCGATCTGCCAGCGCTGCTCCTCTCCCGGGGCCTGCACGAGCGTGCGCCACACGAGGACGTGCGAGACGCCGCGGCCGCGCACGCCGGCCCACTCCGCCGCGCGCGCGCCGTTCGGGTCGACGGGCAAAAGGACGAGACGCGGCGCGGCGAGCTCGTCGACGTCGCCGCCGTTCACGCCGAGCCAGTCGAGCGCGGCCGCGCGGGCGTCGTCGGCGCCGAGCAGCGGACGCACCGGCGCGTCGACGTGCGCCCAGCGCGACGCGCCGAACGACACCATGTTGCCGCCCACGAGGCGGAAGTCGATCCGCGCGCCCTCGACGGGCACGCCGTCCACGACCTGGCGGAAGCTGACCACCCAGCCGTTGTCGCCGAACGGCCCGGAGGCCTCGCGGTCGAGCACCAGCTGCGCGCCCCACGAGCCGAGCAGCACGGAGTGGTCGGCGAGGAACGCGCGGGCGCGCGACTCGAGCAGGTCGAGCGGCGCGACGTCGCGGACCTCGGCGATGTCGTTCGCGGGTCCCGCGAGCCACGGGAGGCCGGCGCCCTGCACGAGGGCCGGCATGCCGGTGCGATGGTCGAGGTGCACCGTCCAGCCGCCGTTGCCGGCGGCGAACGCGCTCCAGCCGGTCCGCAGCGGGTCGGCCGCGGGCAGCTCTTCGAGACCCATCGCGCGGACGCCGAGCACCGTGCCGGGCATGTTCTTGGCGCGATCGTCGAAGCGCGACGGCTGGTGGCGTGGGATGAGTGCGAAAGCGGACGAACAGATCAACGCCGTGACGAGACAGGCCAGGATCCTGGAGCGCATTCCATCTCCCTCGCGTTCCCCCCTTGGGTCAACCCAAGGCAATGCATGGCGGGGAAGGTACCGCGAAGGCCGCCCGCGGTCTGCGCCAAAATCACGCTTACGGCGCAGCTAAACGATTGATCGATCAGCGGGTTGAGCGCTCAGAGGAGCGTCAGCGCGCGCTCCGCGGCGGCGACGCCGCGGTACTGCGCCTCCTCGAACAGCGACAGCCCCGAGAGGTCCGAGTTCGCGAGGAGGAGACCCCGCGGCCACGGCGCGGACCCGTCGAGCCGCGCCGCGCGGACCCGCTCCTCGGCGGTGAGGAAGCCGGGCGCCGGCCGGATCATCGCGTGCCCGAGTCGCATCGCGTCGAGGCGCGTCACGTGCGTGCGGATGTCCGGGTGCGCGCGCTCGAGGTCGGTGAGGATCGCCTCGCGCCACGCCGCGAACGGGCGCGCGAGCAGCGCCCGCCGGTTGTCGGCCGGCGTGCCCGCGGCGAGCGCCCAGTAGTAGGTCAGCACGGTGCGCTCGCGGCGGCCCATCGACTGGTGCGTCGCGTCGACGTAGCCGAGCGCGGGGGAGTCGAAGATCACGTTGTCCCACGCCGGCCCGGGCACGTCGGGGAGGCCGTCGAGGGTGAGGTTGGCCGTCAGCCACGGCGAGTAGCGGAACGCCGGCAGGCGCGGGAAGCCCGCGACGAGGTACGGCGCGAGGAACGTGGGCGCGGCGAAGATCACGACCCTGGCCCGCCACTCCGCGTCTCCCGCGAGGACGCGCAGGCCTCCGTCCGCCGGCTCGATGCGGTGCACCGCGTGCCCGGTCCGGACGCGCGCGCCGGCGTAACGGAGCAGCCTCTCGGCGAGCCACCCGTTGCCCTCGGGCCAGGTGAGGGGGCCGCGTTCGTCGGGCTCGCGGCACGCGAAGTAGTGGAGCCCCGCGAACGCGGAGGTGTCGCGCGCGAGCGCGCCGTAGTCGTCGCGCGTCGCGTACTCGGCGTACCAGAGCAGGTAGGGGGAGTCGAAGCCCTCCGCGCGCAGCCAGTCCGCGAACGGGACCCGGTCGAGCGCGAGCAGTTCCGCCGGCGCGCGCCGGAAGCCGTCCTCGAACGGGATCGTGAACGCGCCGGTCTTCCGGAGCGCGCCGATGCGGTCGTCGAAGCGGCGGAACTGGTCGCGGTCGCGCGCGTTGCGCAGCGTCGCCGGCTCGAGCCCGTCCTGCCAGCGCCCGTGCAGGAACAGCCGCTCCTGCGGCACGTGGCACAGCGTGCGCTCGTCCCACTCGCCGTTCCGGAGCAGGCCCAGGTCGGTGCACAGCTCGCGCACGAGCGTCGCGTGCGGGCCGGGGACGGGGAGGTAGTGCGCGGCCCACGGGAAGCGCGAGACCTCGTTCTCGCCCCAGCGTGCGTTGCCGCCCGCGCGGTCTTCCATCTCGAGCAGCACGTAGTCGTCGAAGCCGCGCTTCGCGAAGCGCCACGCCGCGCACAGCCCGGCGATGCCGCCCCCGACGATGACGACCGGGACGTCGAAGCGCTCGCGCACGGCGGGGACGGGCGCACGGTCGCGCAGCGCGTGGCCCTTCTCCTGCGCGTCGCCCACCCAGCCCCCGGGCGGGGGCGGCGCGGCCTTGCGGCGCAAGGAGCAGCCGACGAGCGCGGGCGCGGCGGCGGCGAGGAAGCGGCGGCGCGAGACCTTCACGGCGTCAGTGCTCGATCGCGCGCCACTCGTCCTCGTAGTAGCGGACCAGCGCCTGGTCGTTGAGCCGGTTCGGCTCCGCGGGCACGGGCTGCATGTCGAGCGGGAAGTCGAACAGGCGCGGCACCTCGGCCGCGGTGAGGTAGCGCAGCCCGCCGGGCAGCGCGGACGGCGCCGTCCACGGCGTGGTGCCCGCGAGCACGAAGCCCCACTCGCCGAACGAGGGCACGTAGAGGTGATACGGCCGGGTCGTCAGCCCGGCGCGCTGGAGCGTCGCGACGATCGACCAGAACGACTTGCGCGCGAACAGGGGCGAGGTGCTCTGCACGACGATCTGCCCCTGCGCCGACAGCCGGCGCGCGGCGAGGCGGTAGAACGGCGCCGTGTAGAGCTTGCCGAGCGAGTAGTTGTTGGGGTCGGGGAAGTCGACCGCGATGAAGTCGAACGTGTCCTCCGCGGTCTCGAGCCAGCGGAACGCGTCGGCGTTGACGACGCTGACGCGCGCATCGGTCAAGGCGCCCCCGTTCATCGCCGCGAGCAGGGGGTGCGTCGCGAACAGGTGCGTCATCTCCGCGTCGAGGTCGACCAGCGTCACGTGCTCCACCTGCGGATAGCGCAGGATCTCGCGCAGCGCCATGCCGTCGCCGCCGCCGAGGACGAGCACGCGCCGCGGCGCGGGCACGGCGGCAAGGCCGGGGTGGACCAGCGCCTCGTGGTAGCGGTACTCGTCGCGCGAGCTGAACTGCAGGTGGGCGTTCAGGAACAGGCGCACGTCGTCGCGCCAGCGGGTGAGCACGATCCGCTGGTAGCGCGTCTGGCGCGCGAGGATCACCTCGTCGGTGTACAGGCTCTCCTCGGCGGCGGCGACGACGCGCTCCGAGACGACGAACCCCACGCCGAGCAGCGCGAGCACGGCGACCGACGCCGCGCGCAGGAACCCCGCACCGCGCATCTGTTCCTTGAACAGCCACGTCGCGCCGAGCGCGACCACGGCGTTGATCGCGCCGAAGAACACCGCGGAGCGCACGAGCCCGAGCCCGGGCACGAGCACGATCGGGAACAGGATCGAGGCCGCGAGCGCGCCGACGTAGTCGAACGTGAGCACGTTGGCGACCACGTCCTTGAAGACGAAGCGGTCGCGCAGCATCCGCATCAGGAGCGGGATCTCGACCCCCACCAGCGTGCCGACCAGCGCGACGGTCGCGTAGAGCACGAGCCCGAACCCGCGCGTGTAGGCGAAGGCGAGGAACAGCGCGGCGGACGAGAACCCGCCGACGAGCGCGGTCAGGAGCTCGATGACGACGAAGCGGAAGGCGAGCCCGCGCACGACGTAGCGCGAGAGCCAGCTGCCCAGGCCCATCGCCGACAGGTAGGTGCCGATGATCGTCGAGAACTGGAACACGCTGTCGCCGAGCAGGTAGCTCGCCAGCGCGCCGGCGACCAGCTCGTAGACCAGCCCCGAGGCCGCGATCAGGAAAACGGTGAGGAAGACCAGTGCGGCCATGGAGCTCCCGGGGCGTTACGAGTGGATCGAGGCGGCGATGATCAGCGCGATGCCCAGCGACATGAACCCGAGCAGGACCGCGAGCGCGCGGTTCTGCTTCTCGACGATCTCCTTCCACAGGTGGTACGGCGTGATCCAGTCGACGACGAGGAACGAGATCACGAAGATCGCGACCCCGAGCAGCGAGTAGACCAGGGCGCTGACGAGGAAACCGAGCGGCGCGAGGTTCATCACTTCCCTCCCCGGTAGTGGGACCCACTCCCGTAGTAGAACGTCCGGTACGACCCCGGGTTCTGGCGGACCGTCTTCGGCACGTTGTGCAGTTCGCTGGCCACGGGCCAGAGGCGCATGCCGCGATACCCGGCCCACGACAGGCCGGCGATCACGAGGAGACCGTAGACGAAGTAGACGATGCGGCCCATGGGCTCATTCCCCCCGCGTCACGATCGGGTGGTCGCTGTCCTGCCAGCGCTTGACCTCGAACGACCACGAGCGATAGCCGATCCACAGCGGCGGCAGCAGGATCAGGAGCAGCGCGGCCACGAACGGCGCGTTCGACGGCACGCCGCGCTGCACCGTGACCTCGTAGCGCACCGGCGCGGTGAGCTTGGGGTCGGCCTCCGGCTCGATGCGCAGGTAGTAGCGCCCCGCCGGCACCGCGGGCAGGAGCGCGCGGTCGACCTGGCTGCCCTCGGTCCAGTTCCCGTCGGAATCGCGGCCGTGGTAGTAGCCGACCTCGCGGCCGAAGTCCCACGCGTTGCCCTTGTCGGCCTCGATGAGCGCGTAGCCGACGAAGACCCACGCGTTGTCGACCGAGGCCTTCGTCTCGACCTCGACGCCCTGCGGGCCGCCGGTGAGCTCGACCTCGTCGGTCACGAACGCGCGCTCGCCGCCGGGGGCCGCGGTGCCGTCCTCGCGCACTGCCGCGGCGCCGGGCGCCGCCTCGTAGACCTGGTGGAACACGGTCTTGCGCGACGCGGTGGCGAGGGCGCCGATCCACGCCACGAGGAGCACCAGGGTGAGGAGCGCGGCCGCGGGGAACAGGCGGCCCGAGCGCGACGACCACGGGTTGGGCTGGTTGAGGTAGACGCCGCTCCGTCCCGGCAGCGCGCCCTTCAGCCGGAACGCCTCCCGGACCTCGCGCGCCTCGAGGTAGCGGCCCAGCGACCAGGTGACCTCGCCCGGCGTCTCCTCCGACGAGAGCACGTAGGGCGGCGCCACGTAGTCGGTGCAGTTCGCGGCGTCGCCCACCGCGACGCGCCACGGGAACTCGCCCAGCACGAACAGGACCGCCGCCGGCGCGGTCGTGAAGTGCTTGAAGCGGCGGTCCTCGAACGTCGCGGTGCGGCCCTCCGCCGTCGGCAGCGCGTCGAGCGCGTCGACCAGCGTCCAGTGGCCGTCGAAGGTCACGAGGTAGCGGTAGCCCGCCCAGGGGTTGAAGAGCAGGTACTCGTGCCAGGCCCACGACTCGCCGTCGGCGCTGCCGCCGCGCACCTGGAACCCGATCGCCTCGTACTCGATCCCGTCGAACGTGCCGCGGCTGCCGAGCGGAACGTCGGGCGTGTACTTCATCGCGTCGCGGGCGCGCGCGACCAGCGTCACGCGCTCCTCGGACGCGTCGAGCACGGCTCCGCAGTTGCGGCAGGCGATCGTCACCGCGCGCCCGAACGTGCGCGGCTCGAGCGTGGCGCCGCAGCCCGCGCAGGCCAGCGCCGCGGCCTGCGGGACCGTGGGGGCCGTGTCCCACGCCGGGGGCCGGGGCGGGGGAGGCGGCGTGCTCACGGTTCCTTCCACCCGTCGAACGAGCGCAGGCCGGAGAGCTTCAGGTCCTTGAAGGCGACCGGATCGCCGGCGAACACGAGGCCCGGCGCCTCGCTCCAGTCGAACGTCGCGAAGTGGCGCTCGGCCGTGCGCAGGTCGGCGAACACCGAGACCTCGCGCCCCCACGTGCGGAACGGCAGCTCGCCCTCGACCCCGAGGTAGCGCGCCTCGGTGATCGAGACCACCGTGAAGCGCTTGCCGTTGATCAGGAACGCCGAGCCGACCGCCGTGGTCGCGCGGGCCGGCGCGCTCATCGTGGTCACCTGGTGCGTCACCGCGTACTGCAGCTGCGCGTCGGACAGCCAGCCGGTCGTGCCGTCGGCGAAGACGAGGGACCACTCGTTCCAGCGTCCGCCCTCGTACTCGTAGACGATGCGGCCCACGGCCGTGAACGGGTTGCCGTGGTACACGCCGCGGGTGCCGAGGCACACGGGCGACGGGTCGGGCGGCAGGTCGGAGCGCTTGCCGAGCTGCTCGACCTTGACGTCGGTGCGCAGGAGCACGGTGCGGCAGTAGCGGCACACCGCCTCGACGCTGCCCGACCACGCGAACGCCGCGGGGGCCCCGCAGCTCGGGCACGACACCTCGCCGCTCACCGCCCGGTCTCCCGGCCGGCGTAGCGGCGCTCGATGCGGCGCACGGCGACGTCGGCCGCGCCCACGTGGCGGCGCAGGATCCCGGCCACGTCGCGCTCGGGACGCGGCCGGCAGCAGAAGACGTTGAGGCACAGCGAGCCGTGCTCGGGGAAGGTGTGCACGGCGAGGTGCGATTCGGCGAGCGCGCACAGGCCGGTGACGCCGCCCGGCGCCGCGCTCCCCGGCGTGCCGGCCGCGAACCGGTGCCACAGCGTCGGCGCGACCGGGTGCAGGTCGAGCTCGCGCACGAGGTCGTCGAACAGCGCCGCGAGCGCGGCGGGGTCGGCGAGGCGTGCGGGCTCGCACCCGAACGCCTCGACGAGCCACTCGACCCCGTGCGACGCAACGGTGCCGGGCCCGGCCGCCGCGGGGCGCGCGAGCGGCTGCATCAACCCTGCTTCGTCCCGCATTCGGAGCAGAACTTCGCGGCGCGCGGCAGCGCGACGCCGCAGTTGGTGCAGAACTTCGTGTCGGCCGCGGGCGCGGCGCCGGCGGGCGGCGCGGGGGGCGCGCCGCCGGGCGCTGCCGGCGGGGCGGCCGGGCCCGCGGGTCCCGGCGGGTGCTGGCCCGGCTGCATCGCGTTCATCATCGCCTGGCCCAGCGCCACGCCGGCCCCGAGCCCCGCGCCGAGCCCGGCCCCGCCGCCACCCTCGTTGCCGGCGGCGATCGGGATCGACTGCGCGACCTGGAACTGCGTGTAGCGGCCCATGTCGCCGACCATGTTCATGCCGATGCGCTCGTCGAGGCGCTTCTGCAGCTCCTCGGGCAGCGAGAGGTTCTCGACCACGAACGAGTCGAGCGCGAGCCCCAGCGCGGCGAAGTCCGCCGCGAGGTGCTGCGTCATGAGCTGCGCGAGCTCGACCTGGTTGGCGGCCATGTCGAGGAACGGGATCTTGCTCTCGCCGAACGTGTCGGACATGCGGCCGACGATCGTGTTGCGCAGCTGCCCCTCGAGGTCGCCGACCAGGTACGTGTCGCGCGTGCCGCTGACCTTCTGGTGGAACGTCTTCGCGTCGGCGAGGTGGTACGAGTAGATGCCGAACGCCCGCAGGCGCACCGCGCCGAACTCCGCGTCGCGGATCGTGATCGGGTTCGACGTGCCCCAGCGCTGGTCGGTCTGGATGCGCGTCGAGAAGTAGTAGACGTCCGACTTGAACGGCGACTGGAACGCCTTGTCCCAGTTCATGATGTACGTGAGCAGCGGCAGGGTCTGCGTGTTCAGCGTGTACAGACCCGGGCCGAACGCGTCGGCGACGCGGCCCTCGTTCACGAAGACCGCGACCTGCGATTCGCGGACCGTGAGCTTGCCGCCGTTCTGGATCTCGCGGTCCTGCATCGGGTAGCGATACGCGAGGATGCCCTGCTCGGGCTCGACCCAGTCGATGACGTCGATGAACTGCTTGCCGAAGAACGACCGGAGGTCCATCCGTGCCTCCCTGCGCCGCAACCGACGCGCGAGCCGAAAGTTAGCCTCGCGCGGGACGGCCCGTCAACGATCGATTCGCGCAAAGAAGCTCACGGTCCCGTTAGCTTTCCTCCCGCGGGGCGGCGCGAGGTCGCTAGAATGGGCCCGTGGACGCCACGCTGCTGCGCCGCTTCCGGGAGGCCGTCGGGGAGCGCGGGCTGATCACCGCGCCGGACGAGCTGCGAACTTACGAGTGTGACGGGCTGACGAATTTTCGCGTGCCGCCCGAGGCCGTGGTGCTCCCCACCACGACCGGACAGGTCCAGGCGATCGTCCGTGCCTGCCACGAGACGCGGACGCCGTTCGTCGCCCGCGGCTCCGGCACGGGGCTGTCCGGCGGCGCGGTGCCGGTCGCGGGCGGGATCGTCATCAGCCTCGCCCGGATGAACCGGATCCTCGAGGTCGATCTCGACAACGCGCGCGTGGTCGTCGAGCCGGGCGTGATCAACGCCAGCGTGACGGCGGCGGTCGCGGCCGCGCAGTTCTTCTACGCGCCGGACCCGTCCTCGCAGCAGGTGTGCAGCATCGGCGGGAACGTCGCCGAGAACTCCGGCGGCGCCCACTGCCTCAAGTACAGCTTCACGACCACGCACGTGCTGGGGCTCGAGGTGGTGCTGCCCGACGGCTCGCTCGCGCACCTCGGCGGCGCGGCGCTCGACGGTCCGGGCTACGACCTGTGCGGCGTGTTCGTCGGCTCGGAGGGCACGCTCGGCGTGGCGACGAAGGCCACGCTGCGCATCGTGAAGCGGCCCGAGGTCGTGCGCACGCTCCTCGCCGCGTTCGACACGACCAACGCGGCGGGCGCCGCGGTCGGGGGCGTGATCGCGGCGGGCGTGCTGCCGGCGGCGATCGAGATGATGGACGCGCTCGCGATCGAGGCCGCCGAGGCCGCGGTCAAGGCCGGCTACCCGCGCTGCGGCGGGCTGCTCCTCGTCGAGCTCGACGGCCCCGGCCCCGAGGTCGACGCGCTCATGGACGAGGTGCGCGCGATCTGCGAGGGCGCGGGCGCGACCGAGATCCGGCTCGCCTCGACCGAGACCGAGCGGATGCTGGTGTGGAAGGGCCGCAAGGCGGCGTTCGCGGCGATGGGCCGCATCTCGCCCAACTACATCGTGCAGGACGGCGTGATCCCGCGGACCGCGCTGCCGCACGTGCTCGACGAGATCGCGCGGATGGGCCGCGAGGCCGGGCTGCGCGTCGCCAACGTGTTCCACGCGGGCGACGGCAACCTGCACCCGCTCGTGCTCTACGACCGCCGCATCGAGGGCCAGGAGCCGCGCGCCGAAGAGCTCGCGATGAAGATCCTCGCGCTGTGCGTCGCCGTGGGCGGCTCGATCACCGGCGAGCACGGCGTCGGGCTCGAGAAGCGCGAGGCGATGACGCTCATGTTCGCGGAGCCCGACCTCGCGCTGATGGAGCGCGTGCGCGCCGCGTTCGACCCCCTGCGGCTCGCGAACCCGGGCAAGCTGTTCCCGCGCACGCCGCTGTGTGCCGAGATCCGCGGCCCCTACGAACAGCACCCGCTCGAGAAGTCGGGCGTGGCCCGGCGGTTCTGACCGTGGACACGCGCCTCACCGCGCTGGTCGAGGCCGCGGGCGGCGCCGCGGTCAAGGCCGCCGGACCGGACGACGGGGTGTGCGGTCTCGCACCGTGCGCCGTGGTCGAGCCGGCCGACGCGGCGGCCGTGGCGCGCGTGCTCGCGGCGGCTTCCGCCGCGGGGCTCGCCGTCGTGCCGCGCGGCGGCGGCACCAAGCTCGCGTGGGGCGGGGTGCCGCGCGCGGCCGACGTGGTCCTCTCGACGCGCGCCCTCGCGCGGGTCGTCGAGCACGCGCACGACGACCTCACCGTCACGGTCGAGGCGGGCTGCACGCTCGAGGCGCTCGCGGCGCGGCTCGCGGAGCGGAACCAGCGGCTCGCGCTCGACGCGGCGTTCGCGGCGCGCGCGACCGCGGGCGGCCTCCTCGCCACCAACGACGCGGGCGCGCTGCGCGTGCGGTACGGCACCGCGCGCGACCTCCTGATCGGGGTCACGCTCGCGCTGCCCGACGGCACGCTCGCAAAGAGCGGCGGCAAGGTCGTGAAGAACGTCGCCGGCTACGACCTGTGCAAGCTCGCGATCGGCTCGTTCGGCACCCTCGGCGTGATCACCGCGGCGACGTTCCGGCTCTTTGCTTCGCCGCGCGCGGAGGAGACGCTGCGCTTCGAAGGCGACCTCGCGCGCCTCGCCGCGCTCGTGCTCGCGCTCGGCCGCTCGACGCTCGTACCCACCGGCGTGCAGCTCGTCGCCGGCCGCGCCGTGCGCCCGCGGCTCGACGTGCGGCTCGAGGGCGTGCCGCAGGGCGTCGCCGCGCAGAAGGCCGCGCTCGCCGCGCTCGGCGCGAGCCCGCCCGCGCCGGCGCCGGGCGACGCCTGGTCGGCCCGCGAGGCGCTCCTCGCGGACGCGGGCGGGGACGCGGTCGTCGTGCGCTTCGGCGTCCTGCCCACGCGTCTCGCCGCGCTCCTCGACGCGGCCGCCGGCCCGGGCCGGCGCCGACTGGCTCGCGGTCGCGCAGTCGGTGGGCACGGGCGCGCTGCGTTTCGCGGGCGGCGACCCGGCCGCGCTCGCGCGCGCCGTGTCGGAAACGCGCGACGCGGCGGCGTCCGGCGGCGGATCGGTCACGCTCCTCGCCGCGCCCCCGGCGGTGCGCGCGGTGGTCGACGCGTGGGGCCCCGTGGGCGATGCGCTGCCGCTGATGCGCCGCGTGAAGCAGGCGCTCGATCCGGCCGGCGTGCTCGCGCCCGGCCGCTTCGCCGGAGGACCGTGATGGCCGCGCCCGCGTTCGACGGCCGCCGGCCGCCCGATCCCGCCATTCTCGACGAGTGCGTGCACTGCGGCTTCTGCCTGCCGACGTGTCCCACGTACGCGCTGTGGGGCGAGGAGATGGACTCGCCGCGTGGCCGGATCTACCTCATGCGCCTCGCGCACGACGGGAGCGTGGGGATGGACGGGCCGCTCGTCCGGCACCTCGACCGCTGCCTCGGCTGCATGGCCTGCGTGCCGGCGTGCCCCTCGGGCGTGCGCTACGACCGGCTGATCGAGGACGCGCGCGCGCAGGTCGAGCGGCGCTTCCGGCGTTCGGCCGCGGCGCGCCTGCACCGCCGCCTGATCTTCTCCGTCTTCCCGCACCCGCGGCGGCTGCGCCTCGCGCTCGCGCCGGTGCGGCTGGCGGGCACGCTCGGGCTGCGCGGGCTCCTCGCGCGCCTCGCACCGCCCGCCGCGCGCGAGGCGCTCGAGCTCCTGCCGCCGCGGCTCCCCGCGCGCGCCGCGCCGCTGCCGGAGCTGATCCCGGCCGTGGGCCCGCGCCGCGGGCGCGTCGGCCTCCTCACCGGCTGCGTCCAGAGCGTGCTCTTCGCGGGCGTCAACGCCGCGACCGCGCGCGTCCTCGCCGCGGAGGGCTTCGACGTCGTCGTGCCGCGCGCGCAGGGCTGCTGCGGCGCCCTGGCCGCGCACGTGGGGAAGGACGGCGAGGCGCGCGCGCAGGCCGCGGCGCTGATCGCGGCCTTCGACGGCGCCGGCCTCGACGCGATCGTCGTGGGCGCCGCGGGGTGCGGCTCGACGATGAAGGAGTACGGCCACCTGTTCGCCGACGACCCCGCGCGCCGCGACGCGGCCGCGGCGTTCGCGGCCAGGGTGAAGGACCTGGCGGAGTTCGTCGCCGCCGCCCCGCCGCGCGCGCCGCGCCACCCGCTGCCGCTCACGGTCGCCTACCACGACCCCTGCCACCTGCAGCACGCGCAGGGCGTGCGCGCCGCGCCGCGCGCGCTGCTCGCGGCGATCCCCGGGCTCACCGTCGCCGAGGTGCCCGAGTCCGCGCTGTGCTGCGGCTCGGCCGGGATCTACAACCTCGTCGAACCCGGCGCCGCGAAGGACCTCGGCGACCGCAAGGCCCACAACGTGCTGGCCACCGGCGCCGATCTCGTGATCGCGAGCAATCCCGGGTGCACGCTGCAGATCGCCGCGGCGCTGCGCCGCGCCGGCCGCGCACTGCCGGTCGTGCACATCGCCGAGCTGCTCGACGCCTCGATCGCGGGCCGCTCTCCGGATGCGTTGAGGAGCCCGTAATGCCGCAGGCGCTGCCCTTCGAGACGTCGCTGCGCGTCCGCTTCCGCGACCTCGACACGCTCGGCCACGTGAACAACGCGGTCTTCGTCAGCTACGTCGAGGTTGCGCGCGTCGACTTCTGGGCGCACGTGTTCGGCCCCGTCGACGTCGGGTCGATCGACTTCTTCGTCGCGCGGATCGAGATCGACTACCGCCGGCCGGTGCGGCTGGGCGACACGGTGAGGGCCGGCCTCGGGATCGAGAAGCTCGGCAACACGTCGTTCACCGTGCGCTACGTCCTGTCCGTGGGCGACGACGTGGTCGCGGAGGCGCGCACGGTGCAGGTGTTCGTCGACACGGCGACGGGCACGCCGAAGCCGGTGCCCGCGGCGTTCCGGGAGCGCGTCGCGCCGTACGTCCTGTAGGGGCCGAGCCTGCCCGGCCCGCCGCCGCCGGTCAGGCGGGAGGGGCCTCCGCCGCGTCCGCGAGGTCGTCGGCCACGACGTTGCGCGCCGCGGCGAAGCCGCCGACCACGCGCCCGCGCGCGAAGTCGAGCGCGAACAGCGCGAAGTCGCCCAGCTCGAAGATCGGCGCACTGTCCGGGAAGCGGGCGAGGTAGAGCGCGCGCGCCGCGGCCTCGTCGGCCGTGCCCGCGAGCGGGCGCACGGTCCCCTCGAGGGAGAGGCGCGCGAGCTGGCGCGCGTCCTTCTCCTCGCCGTCCGGCTCGTGCAGCAGGATGCCGAACGGCGCGCCGGCCGCGAGGCCGTCCGTGTGCCGCGCGAGCCGCGAGGCGTGCACGACCGCGTAGCGGAAGTCGCGCGACGGCGCGAAGGGCAGCATGCCGACCAGCGGCGCGCCGTCGACGAGCACGGCGAGCGAGAGCACGCGCGAACGGGTCAGGAGGTCGCGGATCAGGGCGCGCGAAGCGTCGTCGAGAGCCATCGTGATCGTCCCCCGTCGGTGCGGGGCGTCCCGCCGACGCCGCGGCCCGACGGACGAGGTTAGCCGTGGACGGCGGCGCGGTCCAACGCGAAGGCGCGCCGCAGCGCGAGCTCGAGCTCCTGCGGGCGCACGGGCTTGGTGAGGTAGTCGTCCATCCCCGCGGCGAGGCAGCGTTCGCGGTCACCCTGCATCGCGTGGGCGGTGAGCGCGACCACCGGCGTGTGCGCGCCCGTGACCGCCTCGCGGGAGCGGAGTGCGCGCGTCGCCGTGAGCCCGTCCATCTCCGGCATCTGCACGTCCATGAGCACGACGTCGAAGCGCTGCGCGGCATGCTTCAGGAGCGCCTCGAGGCCGTTGGCGGCGACCGTCACGTGCGCGCCCTTCCGCTCGAGCAGGCGCACCATCAGCTTCTGGTTGACGAGGTTGTCCTCGGCGAGCAGCACCTCGCAGTGCTCCGGCAGGGGCGGCAGCGCGGCGCCCTCGTCCTGCGGCCCCGTCACGTGCTCGCGCGCGGAGACGGGCAGCGCGACCGTGAAGAAGAAGCGGCTGCCCCGTCCGGGAACGCTCTCGACCTCGAGCCTGCCGCGCATCATCTGGACCAGGCGCGAGGAGATCGAGAGCCCGAGGCCGGTGCCGCCGAAGCGGCGCGCCGCGGAGCCGTCGGCCTGCACGAAGGCCTCGAAGATCTGGACCTGCTTCTCGGGCGCGATCCCGATGCCGGTGTCGGTGACCGAGAACTGGACGTTCGCGGCGTCCTGGCCGCCTCCGGCGAGAACGCGCAGTCCCAGCTCGACGCGGCCGGACTCCGTGAACTTGACCGCGTTGCCGATCAGGTTCAGCAGGACCTGCCGCAGCCGCAGGGGGTCGCCGACGACGAGCGCCGGCACGTCGGGTTCGATGTCGGCCGCGAGCGCGAGGTCCTTCTGGCGGGCCCGCGCCGCGAAGACCGTGACGACCTCGTTGGCCAGGGCGTGCAGGTCGAAGGACCGCTGCTCGAGCTCGAGCCGGCCGGCCTCGATCTTCGAGATGTCGAGGATGTCGTTGATGACGCTCAGCAGCACGTCGGCGGAGTGCGTCACCGTCTCGAGGCACTCGCGCTGCTCGGCGTCGAGCCGCGTGCCCTGCAGGAGCTCGGCCATGCCGATCACGCCGTTGAGCGGGGTCCGGATCTCGTGGCTGACGTTGGCGAGGAACTCGCTCTTCGCGCGGTTCGCCGCCTCGGCGGCTTCCTTCGCGGAGGTGAGGGCGGCGTCGCGCCGCTCGATCTCCTCGAGCATCGAGTTGAACGCGACGATCAGCGTCCCGACCTCGTCCCGCCCGGTCGGCGCGACGCGCAGCGAATAGTCGTTGTCGCCGGTGACGCGTTCGGCGCCCGCGGCGAGCGACAGGATCGGTCCGGTGATGATCCGCTGCAGGCGGCCCGCGACGAGGAGCGCGCCCAGGGCGGCGGCCACGATCACCGCGAACACGATCGTGAGGTAGCGCCGCAGCCGCTCGGCCAGCTCGGCCGTGTCGCCGCGCACGTAGACGGTGCCGAGCCGGTCGCCGTCGAGCACGATCGGGACGCCGACGCTGATCGAGCCGTTCTCGAACTGGACGCCCGCCGCGTGCGGCGCCGCGCGGTCGTAGGGCGCCGCGCGCGGGCCGGTGCGGTGATACGCCGCGAACACGGTGCCGTTCGTGAGGTAGATCGCCGCGGCCTGCACGTGCGGCTCGGTCGACAGCGTCTCGAGGTTCTCGGTGCCGCGGGCGGAGTCGCCGTAGCTGATCGCGGCGGTGCAGTTGGCGCCGATCACGGTGGCGAGCGAGGTGAGGCGGCGCACGAGCTGCTGGCGCACGGAGGTCGCGTCGTAGGCGACGAACGCCCCGCCGGCCAGGAGCAGGCTGCCGCAGGTCGTCAACGTCACGACGGCGGCGAACTTGCGACCGATCGGAACGTCGGCGAAACGGCGCACGTCAGTGGTCCCCGTCGGTGACCACGGCGACCTGCAGCAGCTTCGAGCTCACCGACAGGCCGGCGTCGCGGATCGGCGCCAGCGTGAGCGCGAGCCGGATCCGGTTCTGCGAGCGGAAGAACGTCACCATCGTCGTGGCGCGGACGCCCGCGTCGGCGTCGGCGACCGTGAGCACCGGGAGCTTGCGCAGCGCGGCGAGGGCGGAGGTCGCCTCGGTTTCGTCGATCCCGCCGCCGAGGAACAGGATCTGCACCTTGCTCCCGTCGGCCGCGTGCTTGAGCCGCTTCACCTGCAGCGCGTGCCCGCCGACCGAGCGGCCCGCGACGGTCCGTTCGAGCGCCTCGGAGAACGCGTCGTCGGCGAGGACGCCGATCACGAACGGCGCGTCCGGCTTCTCGAACGCCGTCGCCGGCCACTGCACGAAGCGGGCGAGGTTGAAGCAGAACGCCGCCTTCACCTCGTCGGGCGAGACCTGGTCCGCGGCGCGCGCCGGTCCCGCCACGAGGGCGAGCAGCACGAGGGCCGCGAGCGCGCACGCCGCACCCCGCCGTCGCGCGGGCGACGGCCGGGCCGGGAGCACGTGGAGCCGTGAGATCACGCGGCGCCGTCCCTCAGAAGTGGACCGTGGCGGAGCCGTAGTAGGAGCGCACGATCTGCTCGGGCGCTCCGTCCAGGAACTGGCCTCCGGAGAACTCGAGGTGCGAGGCGTGGAGCAGGTTGTGGCCCCCGATCGCGAGCTCGAGGTGCGGGCTGGCCTTCCAGCCGAGGCGTGCGTCGAGCTCGGTGTACGCGGGCACCTCCGGCCGCTGGAACAGCGCGTCCGGGGACGGGGAGAGGCTCGCCACGCGGCGCAGCGCGAGCTCGCCCTCGAAGCCGCGCAGCGTCACCGTGTTGCGCAGGAACGCCTGGTACTTCGGGTTGTCCTCGGGCACGTTCGAGAAGATCACGTCGGTCTCGTGACCCGGCTCGCGCTCGAGCGTCGAGTGCAGGTAGGTGTATCCGAGCGTCGCGCGCCACGCGGGCAGCGGACGGTACTCGACCGCGACCTCGACCCCGCGGTTCACGCCGCGCGCGTTGTTGGCCATCAGCGCGTCGATCGCGTAGTGCGGCGGGAGCGGGTCCATCTCGAGGTACGGCGCGCCGATCGCGCCCGTCGTCAGGCGCTTGAAGTCGTGGTAGTAGAGCGCGACGTCCAGCGTGAGCACGGAGGCCGGTTTGACCCGGAACCCCGCCTCGTACGCGAGCAGCACCTCGGCGAGCTGGTCCGGGTTGCCGTTGGCGTGCGCCAGGATCGGCATCGGGAACCCGGCCGGCTGGAACGTGATGTCGAAGTGGAAGCTGGTGAAGAGCCGCGTGGGCATGCGGATCGCGCGCGACGCCGCGGCCCACGCCATCGCGCGCGGCGACGGCGTCCACGCGAGGCGCAGGCTCGGCTGCCACTCGGCGCCGGTGTAGTCGTTGTGCTCGACCTTGGTGCCGGCGATCAGGCGCACCGGGGCGGAGCCGAAGCGGATCTCGTCCTGCACGAACGCGCTGAAGATGCGCGAGGTCTTCTCGTCCGGCACGAGGACCAGGCCGATGGTGGTCGACGTCTGGTCGCGGTACACGCGGGCGCCGACGCCCCACACCACGTCGTGGTGCCCGCCGAGGTTCAGGCGGTGCTGGAAGTCGAGGTCGAACGTGTGCAGGCGCTGCCCCACGGGGGCGTCGATCGACTCGGTGCGGTCGTAGTAGCCCTGCAGCTGGAGGCCGCTCGCCGGGCTCAGCGTACGCGTCCAGCGCCCGAGCACGAACGCGGAGCGGCTGGTCTGCTCGGTCGTCATCCCGGAGTCGCCGAACGACCCGAGCACCCGGCCGTCCTGCACTTCGCCCTGCACGGTGAAGCCGTCGCGCTCGTTGGTGCTCCAGTCGGCGCGGAACCCCGTGCGCACGTCGTGCCAGTCGTCGGGCGGGCTGGGCGCCAGCGGCTCCTGCTCGTCGTGGCGGGCGTGCCGCACGAAGACGCGCAGCGCGCCGCTCTTCCCGACCTTCGTGCCCCAGCGCGCCGCGGCGACCGAGCCCTCGTCGGGGCCGTACGTGACCGTGGCGAGCGTGTCGCGCGTTTCGTGCGCGCTCTTCGTGATGACGTTGATCACGCCGTTCACCGCGTTCGCACCCCACAGCGTGCCGCCGGGACCGCGCACGACCTCCACGCGTTCGACGTCCTCGAGCATGATGTCCTGCAGGGGCCAGTCGACGCCCGAGTACATCGGCGAGTAGACGCTGCGCCCGTCGATCAGGACGAGCAGCTTGTCGGCGAGACGGCCCGTGAAGCCGCGCGCCGAGATCGCCCACGTCGCGGACCCGTTGCGTGCGACCGAGAGGCCCGGCACGTAGCGCAGGGCCTCGGCGAGCGTGGTCGCGCCGCTGCGGCGGATGTCGTCCTGCGTGAGCACGGTCACCGCCGCGGCCGCGTCGCCGAGGCGCTCGCTCTTCTTCGAGACCGAGGTCACCTGCAGGTCGGCGAGCTGCTCGAGCGACAGCTCGGTCAGGTCCTTCCCGTCGTCGGCCGGCGGTTCGGAGGCGCGCACGGGCATGCCGGACGCCGCCGCGAGAAGGAACGCGAAACCGCACACCGCCGCTCGGCGCTTCATGGGGCTGGACATCGTGGCTCCCCCCGGGCTCGTCCCGGGCAGCGAACACAGTCCGCCCCCCGGGCGGAACGGTGTCGTCACTGGAAGGACTTATCGGCCGGGTCGCGGAGGAACCTGAGATCCGGCGGGGGGGATAGGCAAAACTCCTAGGCCACGGCGCTTACGAGGGAGCGGAGCGCATTTTCGTCGGACGGGGACCACGCGCCGCCGAGCCCGTCGAAGAGCTCGCGGACGGCCGCGAACCGCCCGCCGCGGCACTCGCGAACCAGCCGCTCGAGCTCCTCCGCGAGCGCGCGGCGCTCGGCGTCGTCCGCCGCGGCCGCCCACGCCGCCGCGGCCGCCTCGACCGAGGCATGCTCCTCGAACACGTCCTCGTGCAGCGCGCCGCGCACGAACGCACGCAGGGCGGGGAAGCGGTGCGGGTCGAGACGGTGGCTCATCGGCGGCGCTCCTCCGGGTAGGACGTGAGCACGAACCACCCGCCGCGGCCGTCGTCCTTGAGCACGACCACCGCGTCGAAGGCCGGGCGGACCGTGCCGTCGCGGCGCGCGAGCGACCGCCCGATCGGGCGCGCCGGCCGGCCGCGGTAGTCGAGCGCGAGGTTCGGGCGCGGGCTGCGACGCGCGGCCCACGCCGCGACGCGCCGCGACTCGCGCGCGAGCGTCTCGGCGACGACCTCCTCGGCCGTCTGCCGGTCGGTGTACGTGGACGCCGTGCGGATCCGCGGCTCCTTCGCGAGTCGCGCGCGCAGGTCGTCGTCGCTGCGGCCGACGTGGCGCGCGAGCGTGTGGCCGCCGAGGCGTTCGTCGCCCGCGAGATCGCGCGCGACCACCGCCGCGGCGCGCGGGACGGTCACGCCGCACAGCGCGAGCAGCACGAGGAACGCGGTCGCGGTGCGGGCGAAGGAGCGCAGCATGGGCGCATCGTAACCGCAACGCCGTCGCCGCCGTGAGCCCGCGCGGCCCAAGGCGACTTACGAATCAATAATCAGCCCCGGAAGTCGCAGAATACCGCGCGTTTGGATGACACGTGACGGCCGGATCGTCGCTTATCATTCCGGCCCACGGAGAGGAGGACGCTCATGAAGAAGTGGCTTCCCGTTCTGCTCGTGGTCGTGTTTGCCGTCCTGCCGTCGCAGGCGCAGGTGAAGATCGGTTTCATCAATTCCATCACCGGCACCGAGGCGCCGATCGGCGAGCACCTCACCAACGGGGTCAAGCTCGCGATCGAGGATCTCGACAAACGCGGCATCAAGGTCCAGCTGTTCCAGGAGGACGACACCGGCAAGCCCGAGGTGTCGATGAGTGCGATGGAGAAGCTGGCCACGCAGGAGAACGTCGCCGGCGTCGTCGGCCCGTACTCCTCGAAGTGCGCCAACGCCGTGTCCAAGCGCGCCGAGCAGTACAAGGTGCCGCTGCTCGTGCCGGCCGCGTCGAAGGAAGAGATCACGCGCGGCGGTCTCAAGTGGGTCTTCCGCCTGAGCGCGACGACGCTCGACTACGCGAGCGTGCTGCTCGACATGGCGCTCACCGCGGGCAAGCCCCAGACGATCGCGATCATCAGCGAGAGCACCGATTTCGGCACCTCCGGCAGCAAGGCCGCGAAGGAGTACGCCGAGAAGAAGGGCCTCAAGGTCGTCTTCCAGGAGGACTACCAGCCCAAGTCGCCGGACTACCGCGCGACGCTGACCAAGGCCAAGGCCGCCAACCCCGACATCGTGTTCCTCGTCTCGTACGTCGCCGACGCGATCCTGCTCATGCGGCAGTCGCGCGAGATCGGCCTCACGCCGCAGGCGTTCCTCGGCGCGGGCGCGGGTTACGCGCAGATCCAGTTCGCGAAGGAGAAGGACATCTCGAACAACGTCTTCTCCTCGACGCAGTGGACCGAGGACGTGAAGTGGCCCGGCGCGAAGGACTTCTTCGACCGCTACAAGGCCAAGTTCGGCAAGGAGCCGACCTACCACGCGGCGTGCGCGTACGCGTCGATGGTGATCATGGCCGAAGAGGCCACCAAGGCGAAGGGCGACCGCGAGGCGCTGAAGAAGGCGCTGGTCGACGGCAAGTGGACCGGCATCATGGGCCCCGTCGCGTTCGACGACTACGACGGCTACACCAACCAGAACAAGCACGAGATGCTCGCCGAGCAGGTGCAGAACGGCGAGTTCGTGACGGTGTGGCCGCCGAAGTACGCGGCCGGCAAGCCCGTGTACCCGTTCCCCGGTTGGAAGTGAGGTCCGCGGCCGGGGGCGCGCGCGCCGCGTCCCCGGCCCGAACGCTGGCCGGAGCCCGCCGATGACGGTCTTCCTGCAGTCCCTGATCTCGGGCATCCTCGTGGGTGGCGCGTACGCGCTGATCGGCATCGGGCTCACGCTGATCTTCGGCGTGATGCGGATCATCAACTTCGCGCACGGCGACCTCTTGATGATCGGCATGTACATCTCGTTCTTCCTGCACGAGATCTGGAAGATCGACCCGTTCGTGTCGATCGTGATCGTGATCCCGCTGATGTTCCTGTTCGGCGCGGTCCTGCAGAAGACGCTGATCAACCGCGTGCTCGGGGCGCTGCCGCAGAACCAGATCCTGCTCACGATCGGGATCGGGCTCGTGATGAGCAACTCGGTGATGCTGCTGTTCACGTCCGACTACCGCATCCTCACCACGTCGTACTCGTCGGCGAGCTTCAAGCTGGGCGAGATCTCGATCTCGACGCCGCTCCTGATCTCGTTCCTGATCACCGCGGCGATCACGCTCATGCTGTACTGGTTCCTCCTCAAGACCGACACGGGGCAGGCGATCCGCGCGACCGCGCAGGACCGCGACGCGGCGCAGCTGATGGGCATCAACGTGCGCCGGATGTCGATCATCGCCACCGGGCTGGGCGCCGCCCTCGCCGGGACGGCGGGGTCGCTCATCGCGCCGACGTACTACATCTATCCGCAGGTCGGCAGCGCGTTCACGCTCAAGGCGTTCGTCATCGTCGTGCTCGGCGGGATGGGCAGCGTGCTCGGCGCGACGCTCGGGGGCGTGATCATCGGCGCCACGGAGTCGCTCGCGGCCGCGTACATCTCGTCGGGATTGAAGGAACTGGTCGTCTTCGTCGCCTTCCTGCTGGTGCTCTTGTTCAAGCCGGCGGGCCTCCTCGGCAAGTCGCGGGTCTGAGCCGATGAGCGCGCCTGCCCGAAGGAAGCTCGCCGGACCGATCCTCGGCCTCGCGTTCTTCGCGGCGCTCCTCGCCGCGCCGGGGCTGGTCAAGAGCCCGTACACGCTGCACGTGATGATCCTGCTGTTCCTCTGGACCGCGCTCGGCGAGAGCTGGAACATCATCGGCGGCTACGGCGGCCAGTACTCGGTCGGCCACGCCGCGTACTTCGGCACCGGCGCCTACGTCACGATGCTGCTGCTGCAGTACCGGCAGATCGGGCCGTGGTGGGGGATCTGGGCCGCGATCGCCGCGGCCGCGGTGGTCGCGATCATCATCGGGTCGATCTGCTTCCGCCTGCGCGGGCCGTACTTCGTACTGGCCTCGATCGCGGTCGCGGAGATCCTGCGGCTCGCGGTCCTCAACTGGAAGTCGGTGACCAACGGCGCCGAAGGGATCCTCGTCACCGAGCTCCCGCCCCTGGTCGTCTTCGGCCACACGATCACCGCCTTCGACAGCAAGGTCTCGTTCTACTACTTCGCGCTCGGCGTGGCTGCGGCGACGGTCATCGTCAACTTCGTCGTCAAGAACAGCCGCCTCGGCTACTACCTGCAGGCGATCCGCGAGGACCAGGACGCGGCGCACTCGCTGGGCATCCCGCTCGCCCGCTACAAGAACTCGGGGCTCGTGCTGTCGGCCATGTTCACCGCCGTCGGGGGCAGCTTCTACGCGGTGTACGTCGGCTTCGTCGACACGACGACCGTGCTCGCGATCGACCTCTCCGTGCAGATCGTCCTGATCTGCATCATCGGCGGGATCGGCACGATCCTCGGGCCGGTGGTCGGCGCGCTGGTGCTCGTGCCGCTGTCGGAGGCGCTGCGCGCGAACGTGATCGCGAAGGCGCTGATCGGCGCCGGGATCATCAGCGAGACGTCGGCGGCGGGCGTGTTCATCAAGGAGAACCTGGCCCACGCGCACGTCCTGATCTACGGGATCCTCGTGGTGCTCGTGATCCTCTACATGCCGGACGGCGTCCTCGGCTACGTCCGCGGGCTCCTCGCCAGGCGCGCGCGCCGGGCCGCGCGGGCCGCCACCCCGGCCGCGTCGCCCCCCTCGGTGGAGGCGCGCTGATGCCGATCCTCGAGATCCGCCACGTCAGCCGCTTCTTCGGCGGCCTCGCCGCCAACTCCGACGTGTCCTTCACGATGGAGCAGGGGATGATCATGGGCCTCATCGGGCCCAACGGCGCCGGCAAGACGACGCTCTTCAACTGCATCACCGGCTACTACCCGCCGTCGCGCGGCGAGATCGCCTTCAAGGGCCAGAAGATCAACGGCTGGTCGCCGGACCGGGTCTGCATCGCGGGCATGGCGCGCACGTGGCAGAAGGTGCGCCCGCTCGCCAAGATGACCGTCCTCGACAACGTGATGGTCGGCGCGCTGTGCCGCACGCCGTCGCTCCGGAAGGCGCGCGACATGGCCTGGGAACAGCTGCGCCACGTCGGCATGGAGAGGAAGGCCGAGTTCCTCGCGGGGGGCCTCCCGATCGGCGAGCGCAAGAAGCTCGAGGTCGCGCGCGTCCTCGCGACGCAGCCCGAACTGCTCCTGCTCGACGAGGTGATGGGCGGGCTCAACCCGGCCGAGAGCGAGGAGATCATCCAGCTGATCCTCGACATCCGGACGCGCGGGCTCACGCAGATGGTCATCGAGCACGACATGAAGGCGATCATGCGCATCTCCGACCGCATCGTCGTCCTGAACTCCGGCGAGAAGCTGGCCGAGGGGAACCCGCAGGAGATCGTGAGCAACCCGGAGGTCGTCACCGCCTACCTGGGGGAGCACGTTGCTTAAGATCGACAAGCTGAGCTTCAGCTACGGCGACCTGCGGGTCCTGTGGGACATCGATCTCGAGGTCCACAAGGGCGAGATCGTGACCGTCGTCGGGGCCAACGGCGCGGGCAAGTCGACCACGCTCAAGAACGTCTCGCGGCTCGTGAAGCCCGGGGCGGGGAAGCTGACCTTCGAAGGCCAGGACCTCGCCCGGCACGAGGCGCACGACGTGGTCGCGATGGGCATCGTGCAGGTGCCCGAGGGCCGGCGGATCTTCCCCGAGATGACCGTGCTCGAGAACCTCCGGATGGGCTCGTTTATCAAGAGCGCGCGCCCGGACCGCGAGCGCAACATCGACCGCGTGCTGACGCTGTTCCCGCGGCTCGCCGAGCGCCGCAACCAGCTCGGCGGCACGATGTCCGGCGGCGAGCAGCAGATGCTCGCGATCGGCCGCGGCCTCATGGCGAACCCGAAGCTGCTGCTGCTCGACGAGCCGTCGCTCGGTCTCTCGCCGCTCCTCGTCGGGAACATCTTCCAGACGATCACCGAGATCAACCGCCAGGGCGTGACCGTCCTCCTGGTCGAGCAGAACGTGTACCAGTCGCTGCGCATCGCGAGCCGCGGCTACGTCCTCGAGACCGGCCGCGTCGTGCTGACCGGCACGGGGATGGACCTGCTCGAGAATCCGCACGTCAAGAAAGCCTTCCTGGGGATGTGACCATGGCCGAAGAGTACGAGCTCTACAAGGTCGGGCGCTGGATGAGCCGGAACCTCAGCACGGTCGAGGCCACCGCGACCGTGATCGAGGCGATGCACCTCATGAAGGACCGGAAGGTGCGCCGCCTGCCGGTGATGCACGGCGGGGCGATCGCCGGCGTGATCACCGAGAAGATGATCAAGGACTACGAGCCGTCGAAGGCGACCTCGCTCGACACGTGGGAGCTGCACTACCTCCTGTCGAACACCGAGGTGTCGAAGGTGATGAACCCCGACCCCGCGCGCGTGACGGCGAACACCGACCTCGTCGACGCGGCGAAGCTCCTGCACGACGACAAGCTGAACGGCGTGCTCGTCGTCGACGAGGCGGGGGAGCTGGTGGGGATCTTCACGACGACGAACGCGCTCGAAGCGCTGATCGTGATGGCGCGGCACT